>OCZT010000860.1_pt1 | contig 30881 bp, 34 predicted proteins | sample 1539031 | NCBI WGS metagenome assembly OCZT01 (sample SAMEA3539308, study PRJEB22396) | soil metagenome | biome: tundra; feature: field; material: soil | place: USA | collected 2010-05 | depth 0.15 m | reverse complement strand
CAATTCGCTCGACGTCAAATTCAGGCGGCATAGAAATGTGTCCGGAATTTGGGGGGAAGGCCAACAAACTTAGGAGTATCAGGAGAGTTCTCAATTAGGAGCAAAGGAGAATTTGTGGAGGACTGGGTTAATGATTTGCGTTCTGCGGCTATGCGTATCCGGCGGCAGGCGTTCGAGGTATGCGCGCGTCACAACGGTGGATATCTCATTCAGGCGTGCGGCTCTGCCGATGTACTGGCAGCGTTGTACCTGCGGCTGATGGATCTGGGGGCTAGTACTGGTTCGATCCAGCCAGCGAGATTCGAAGGTGTGCCTAAACCAGATGCGGATGCGCAGTGGGGTGGCGTGTACAACGGTCACAGGGATCGGTTCTTTCTTTCGCCGGCTCACTATGCATTGGCGCTATATGCGACATTGATCGAAGCGGGGCGACTGGCACATGACGCTCTGAATGGAGCCAATGACGATGGCTCGACGATGGAGATGATTGGTGCTGAACATTCCCCTGGATTTGAGTCGACATCGGGTTCACTCGCGCAGGCACTGTCAGTAGCAGTGGGCACGGCCCTTGCACGTAAGCGGCTAGGCAAACCTGGTCACGTCTGGGTACTGATGAGCGATGGAGAACTCGAGGAGGGTCAAACTTGGGAGGCACTGTCGGTTGCGAGTAACTTTAAGTTGGACAACCTTACAGTGATGCTGGATGCGAACGGGCTTCAGGTCGATGGCTGGGTGCGCGATGTCACGACCGTCGAACCAATCGTTGACAAAGTGCGAGCATTCGGTTTCAAAGTTATCGAGGTCGACGGCCACAATCCCGTCGCGATCGTCGATGCTGCCTCCTCTGGCGAACCAGGTCGACCATTGTTCGTTGTTTGTCGCACCAAGCCAACATTTGGAATTGAATCGATGGAGGGTCGGCATCAACTGCACTACATACGGTTCCGACCGGGAGAGATCGAGTCCGCCCGTAGAAGTCTCGACTTGGCTGATGAGAGGGTGTTCGCATGAACAGCCTAAACCACGCAGACGCTACGTCATCTCAGCAACCGTCCTTCATGGCTAAACCTTACGGGGAAGCGTTCCTCGCCTATGCCAGAGATAACATGAGCGTCGTTTGCGTTACTAACGATCTGACGGCATCATGCGAGGCAGACATGTTCCGCGATACTTATCCAGAGCGGTATTTCTCGCTTGGGATGGCCGAGCAAAACCTTATTGGCGTTGCTGCAGGTTTGGCGCGGGAGGGTTTAATCCCTTTCTATCCCACCTTCGGTGTGTTCGCCACCCGTCGACCGTACGAACAAATAGCGTTGTCGGTGGCGTATCCTGCGCTTCCAGTGAGGATTATTGGCTTTCTACCGGGACTGACGACTCCTGGTGGAGTGACGCACCAGTCGATTGACGATATTGCGCTTATGCGTACGCTACCCAACATGACAGTCCTTGAAGTAGGAGATGCAATCGAAGCCGCAACGGTGTTGGATGTGATCGACGCCGTAAGTGGGCCGGTCTATTGCCGCATGCTTCGAGGACAAGTTCCAGTACTTTTCGGCGAACCAATGCAGTTGAACACAGCGAGAGTGCTTTCCGAGGGCGACGATGTCCTGATTCTCACTTCGGGAGTTTGCACCGAGATCGCGCTGCCAGTCGTCGGATCACTCCGCGATGCTGGTGTGTCAGTGGGGCATCTACACATATCAACACTAAAACCCTTTACTGACTCCCTGGTTCTGGAAAAATTGGCTTCGACTCGGCACATCCTCACTGTTGAGAATCACCTAGTTAGCGGCGGTCTCGGTACGGCGGTGTCTGAAATGATGACTGAGCATGGTCTAGGAGGACGGCTGTTGCGGATAGGTGTAAACAATACGTTCACCCATGGTGGAACGCGTGATTACTTGTTCGATTACTACGGTCTTGGTGCCGACGGCGTTTTGGCCGGGGTCGAGCGCTTACTAGATCGCCAATTCGGTTTAGATCGGACAGAGTCTAACCCTCGAACGATCGAACATCATCGTGCAGATGTTGCTGAGGGACTTTGACATGCCCGTGGTTGTGATTGGTGAAGCGTTGGTTGTTAACGCGGCCGTGGACTTGTCTCCTGCGCGGACCCCTTTGAAATGATCCACCTCTAACGAGAGTCCTCCTTGCTCCAGAATGGAGCAAGGAGGACAGCATGAAGAAAAGGCGTCACACACGCGAACAGGTGATCAGGAAGCTCGCCGACGGCGAGAAACTGCTCAACCAGGGCGAAGATCTCGCCGAACTCGTTGCGCTGTCTACTTGAATCCGCCCACGTTGACCTCATCAATCTGCCCTGACATTGCGCCCGAGCAACTGGAAGCCCCTCGATGAAGGTTAAACATCCCCCAGAGTCCGTCGAAGATCGGCCATACTTTGGTGAATATTTGGGGAGTCGACAAGCGCCCTCCCAATAACGAATTCGGTGGCACCTGCCGCAACGAATGATGGAATTTGTTCCAGGCTCATTCCCCCGTCGACCTGAATCGATACGTGCGGAGGTAGGGCGCGCTTGGTTGCCACCACCCGGGCAAACATGTGCGGCAAAAGATGCTCGCCAACTCCGTCTAGTTCAGTCGTGAGGACGTTGATAAACGTTGCGACATCCCAGAGATACTGCAGGTTCGAAGTTGATGTTTTCGGGTTCACCGCCACACCGACCTCGAGTCCGAGAGACTTGGCCATAGTAGCAACACGCCACGGATACTCCGTCGATTCGAGATGGAAGGACACTCGAGAAGCCCCCTCATCAGCCATCGTCTTCAACTGCGACTCCGGCTCAGTAATCATCAGATGTGCTTCAATCGGTACCGATAACCGGGCTGAAAGCGCGCGAACAACACGACCACCAAATGTGAGGTCTGGAACAAATACTCCATCCGCGACGTCAACATGAATCCCATCAACACCAGCGAACTGCAGTTGCTCGCCGATGTCGGCAAGGCGACCGAGGTCAATGCTGGTGATAGACGCCCAGAGTTTCAACGGCAACACCGTTATACCGCTGTGAATCGGGACAGATCGATGTCACGAGCCCGGACCACAAGATCATGCAACAAATCAACGGTATGCTTTAAGTCCGATAACTGACCTGTCTCAATTGGGCTGTGCGTGTAGCGGACAGGAATTGAAATCCCGATAGTGGCGATGCCGTCCGCTGTGGCCATCGGTACGAAAGCGGCATCCGTTATTAACCCGACAATGGCTTCGAATTGATAATTCGGACAAGCAGCTTCCGCGGAAGCTACCGCAGCGGCGAGCAAGCCGGGGTGAGGGATAAGACCGCCCAGCGTGCCACGGCCGTGAAACGAGAGCCGGCTGATAACTGGACCACCGCCAAGGTGGACGCCCGACTGTCCATTGAGATCCGGCGTATCCGTTGCCGGGCTTATATCGACGTTCACAACAATGTCGGGCTTGTACCGCTCAACCAGAGCAAGCGTGCCTCGCACGTGAAACTCCTCTTGAGTCGTGAATGCGAAATGTACTATGCCTGCGGGTCGTTGCACGATGAGACGGTCGATCAGCACAAGAAGTGCCGCAACGCCGAGACGGTCATCGAGCGAGGTCGTGGAGACCCTGCCATCCTGTAACTCCGACCAGCCGAACTCGTACGTGCAAGGATCGCCGATGCGCACTCCAAGTCGCTCTACATCCGCGGCGTTGGACGCACCGGCGTCGAGATAGAGGCTTGCTGCGGGAAAGGCACGATACTTTTCATCCGGCGGTGTCAAGTGATGTGATTTGAGCCCGACAACGGATGGGACCTCATGCCCTTGCGCATGGATACGGATCCTGGTTCCTGGCAGAACTCGCTCAGGGACTCCGCCAAGCCGTTCAAACTTGATATAGCCGTCGGGCTGGATACTAGAAACGACGAGGCCAAGCTGGTCCAGGTGCGCCGTGACCAAAATACTGTTGCCAGTTTCCGCCTCGGCGGCACCGAAACTCATCGAGACCTGTCCCAGCCGGTCGACAACAGGCGTCATGCCGCGATCAACTAGGTGTTCATAAATGATCTGAACGAGACGGTCTTCATGACCCGAAGGCGCACCAACCTCGCAAAGCGTTCTCACCACCGCCGACCAGTGGTCCTCGAGATTATTGGGAAGGATGGAAGGCATTTGACGGTCCCTATCTCTATTCCGACATTCCAAATGTGGGAGTCAAACTATACTCCACATGCCATCGAGTGCCTCAACGTCCGCGATACGCTCGTATCGCTCCAGCAGTCCTTCTAGGAATCCCGAGGTCCGAGTTTCGGGTTCCACAACCACCGGAGTTGCCGGAGCCCACTCATGCGACACCGAAGCCACGGTCGCATTGCGCAGGACCGCGGCAGCCTGGATTGCAGCGCCTCTCGCCGAATCCAAACTGCCGTTGGTCGTTGACATAGAAACAGCGTGCGAAAAAATGTTCGCGATCACGCGCTGGTAACCTTGAGACTTTGCGGCACCGCCCGTAATCAATAAGCGGCCTGACGCATCGACCCCGAGTTCGCGAAGTCGTACGAATCCCCGGTGTAGACCGAGCACGACCCCCTCGAACGCCGCCAAGGCAAGTTCTTCCCTACTCGTCGTCGACGAAAGCCCCCCAAGGAGTCCCCGCGAATTTGGGCGGTCGGGGCTTCTCTCGGTGTCGAGAAAACTTGCAAGGAGGGGGCGATCCCGAATTGATTGGTCCGCCGCAATCGCCAGACTCGATAATTCTTCGTGGTTGACGCCCATGAGTCGCCCAAAAGTGTCGGTGACCTTCGCGGCGTTGAGCGTCACAACGATGGGCTGGAACCCGCCGGTCGCATTTGCGGCTCCTTCCACAAAGCCCGTGGGGTCTATGACCGGAAAGGGCGACTGCCCATAGACCGTTCCAGATGTGCCGAGCGAGACTACGATGTCGCCCGGTTTCGTTCCGAGCGCGAGAGCGGCTGCCGCCTGATCCCCTGTCCCACAACCGACGAGCGTCCTGGAATCTAAGCCAAGCTCGGCGGCACGAGCAGTGTCGGCGAAGCCCGCGCTTTGATCCGGTCCCATGACGACGGGCAACATGAGTTCCCAATCGACTGTACTGTCGACGAGCTCAAGCACATCGGGCCGCCAACGATTGTCAACTAAGTTGAAGTAGCCCGTACCGGACGCGTCTGCGCGATCCGTCGTCTTAAGCCCAGTTAATTGAAATGTCAACCAATCATGCGGCAACATAAGGTGCGAAAGTTGCGCAAACAATTCGGGCTCCCGCGCAGCAAACCAGGCAACCTTCGCAATGGTCAACGACGAGTTTGGCACCGAGCCGACTCGGGTGGCCCACTCCTCTCTCCCGAGAGCAGAAATCAATTGATGAGCGTATTCGAATGACGTCGTGTCGTTCCACAGCTTTGCGGGTCGAAGTATCCGGTCCGACCGATCCAGTACAACCATCCCGTGATGTTGTGCCGCAATTGAAAGTGCTGCGATGTCCGATGGCTTACAACCAGCACGTTCACAAGCACGTGGTAGAGCCTCTACAAGAGCGCTCCACCACGCCTCTGGATTCTGCTCACTGAGTGGTGGCGCCGTGGGCGGATGGGGTGCGCTGGCAGTGCCGAGTAAAGCCCCGGTATCCGATTCGTGCAGCGTCACAGTGCAGGATTGCGTCGAAGAATCTACCCCCATCACGACGCTCATGACGCTGAATCCTCGCTGTCCAGCCAGGCTTCAATCTTCAACTGAGCCATAGTGAGAGTGGATGTCTCCAGACGTTCACCGTTGCAACTACCATTCTTAAAAATGCTGACAACATCTCCAAGGAGCAATGCCTCCTCCTCTTCACTGGTTATGAAGATAACTGCGGCCCCAGTGTCGCGTGCCATCGCTCTCACAAGATTGTGTATCTCCTTCTTCGCACCAATGTCAACACCCTTTGTCGGCTCATCAAGCATCAGCAGTCGCGACGCCTGCAAAAACGCCCGCGCCAGAAGAATCTTTTGTTGATTCCCCCCGGAAAGTGACGCAATTGAACTTTTCAGATTACCTTGCGTGCTCATCCCAGCGAGCATTGTGGTGATATCTTGTTTGAGTTTTTTCCTCCGTAAGAACCCTCTGACCACATATCGGTCGAGAACCGGTAAAGTCGCATTCTCGTAGATATCCAGGCTCGGCACGATTCCGTCAATCTTACGATCCTCTGAAACGTACGCGATCTTACGATCCAAAGCCATCTTGACGCTCGAGGGACGATACTCGCTGCCGTCGAGGGCCATGTGACCACTTTTAATCGGATACAAGCCCATAACGGTGCGCACGAAGCTCGTCCGCCCGGATCCCATCAACCCGTACAACGCCAAAATTTCTCCTGCTCGAACCTCGACATTGACGTCGACGAGATGGCTCGTGTGAAGTCCAGAAGCAGTGAACACAACAGGTCGATCTTCACGAGCAGGCATTGATGAGAGCGCGGAGTTCGACGTCGTTTCCTCCAACACCTTTTCCGTTTCCTTCCGGTCGCCAACGATCGTGCCGATCACCTTTTCTCGGCTAAGTTCGCTGGTGCGACCAGACATGACTATCTTTCCGTTTGCGAGACAGGTCACGCTAACGGCAACTGAGAATACCTCGTCGAGTTTGTGGTCGATCAATAACACGCCGACGTTGTGGTCCTGTGCCAACTGCCGAACCACTATCAAGAGTTTCTCGACCTCGTAAGTTCCAAGCGCCGTCGTTGGTTCATCAAGCAAGAGAAACCGCGTATTCCTATTGGTGGCTCTCGCCACTTCGACTAATTGCTGTTGTGCAACTCTCAGTCCTCCCACCGGATCGGACGCGTTCGCATTGATATCGAAGTCGTCGCAGAGACGCTGAGCGCGGCGCAGCATAGCGCGTTTGCCGAGCTTCAGCATGGTCGATTCTTCATGCCCGAGGAAGATATTCTGTGCAATCGTGAGTTCGGGGATTAGTGACAGTTCTTGATAAACGCAACTGATGCCGTGCGCCAGCGCTTCCGCCGGTCTGTGAAAGGTTACCGGCTCACCATTCATGAGAATAATGCCGCTGTCGGGTCTCTCAGCACCACTCAGCGCGCGCAGAAGCGTGGACTTACCCGCACCATTGTGACCAACAAGAGCTGTAACCTCTCCGGACGGGATGTCCAGATCGACACCATCAAGCGCACGAGCACCGCCGTAATACTTTTTGAGGTTCCTCACAGACAGTACGAACACGTCAACATCACTACCTCGTGATGTTGACGTGTTCGTACCGATCAAGTGATCATTCATTCTTAACCGAGAAGTCCGGGACCGGGAGTTTGTCCAGTCTTGAACACCACTACGGGGCGCAGAATTGTCGTCAAAACGGCCTTCCCGTGGAGATAGGCGCGCACGTTCTCCACAACTCTCTTAGCGTAATCTGCCGGTTGTTGAGCAGTGCAGGCTTTGTAGGCACCGCTGACCTTAGTGTCCGCAGCACAGAAACCGTAGATTGAAATCTTTTTGGCTCGTCCCAACTGGTCGACCGCCTTCAGTGCCCCAAGCGTTGCGGGGCCGGTGTCGGCATAGATGACATTCATATTCGGATTGCCCTGGAGCATGCTCGAAGTCACCTGAAGGCTCACTCCCGCGTCAACTTGTCCGTTAACTTTCGCCTTCACTGACACGTTCCCATCAGACTTGAGGGCCTCCAAGAAGCCAGAGTCGCGCTGGGCCGTCGTTACGGAGGTAGGATAGCCCACAATGCCAATAACCATTTTCGCATGCTTCCCAAGCTCCTTCAAAGCAAGCTGCCCCATCACCCGACCACCTTCCACCTGGTCGGCTCCGAGGAATTGTACGATGGACGCTTTCTGTCGCTTCATGGTGGGCTGATCCACAAGAACGTTGACGGTGAATACCGGAATCCCCGCCTTGTTCAATGCCTTAACATCCGCTACGGCCGGGCTCGAGTTGTTCGGATTCAACGCTACAGCACATACCTTCTGTTGGATAAAGGATTCGACCTGGGCTAGCTGTGTGATGTCACTATCGCCCGCAATCGCTACTTTGGCAATCATCCCGTTCGCCTTGGCCGCCTGGATAAATCCTTGACGCATCGCGACGTAATACGGATTCGTACTGTCGGGAAGGGAAACGCCAAGAATCGGAGTCTTCACCCCGCATGAAGCGGGCAATTTTTTGGCAACAACCGTCCCGTTGCCGGCGGCTCCTGCCGACGCCAACGGGATGCCGGCCGATAAGAGGCTGAGCGCCAACAATGACGCGGCACCCCCGAGTAGTCGTCTATTTAACATTCCTTCTCCTTCGTTATCGTGATTAAATTCGCGCTGTTTCGATGGTAACATCGACGTCACGCCACCATCACGCCACTTTTGTGACGATCTAGCAACGGTTTACTTGTCTCCTTCCGTGATGCTTTCAGGGCTTCTTCGAAGTATTGTTCCGATACGGGCGAACATCGGCAACCCAGCAAAACGCCGTCGGTTCGTGTCAACACCGACGCCGACGAGAATGATGATTCCAATCACCAGTGATTGCCAGTAGCTGTTCACGTTGATTATGTTCATGCCGTTGGTGACTGTTGCAATCAGGATGGCGCCGATCATGGCACCGAGAACGGTTCCGATTCCGCCGAATAGGCTCACTCCGCCCACGACGGCAGCCGCAATTGAGTAGAACAACTCGTTTCCCAGTCCTGAAGCGGGAAATCCAATCATAAGTCGAGAGGTGATGATGAGGCCACCAAATCCGGCGAAGAATCCCGATAGCGAGTAAACCGTAACGGTGATTCTCGCGAGGCTGACGCCCGACAAGCGCGCCGCCGCAGCATTACCCCCGACTGCGTACACATGAACGCCGAACTTAGTGATCTTCAAGAGGACCCCGACGACGATGGCGGCCACGACCACCAGTACGACGGGAACCGGCACCGTGAGGATGTGGCCTTGTCCGATGAGCGAGAACGTCTGATCATTGACGGTGACGGACCCTCCCTGGGTCAGAATTAACGGGATAGACGATGCGACCCCCATCATCGCGAACGTAACGATGAACGCTGGAATCTTCACATAGTGAATGAGAATCCCATTGATAGCCCCCGCAATGGCACCGCAGGCCAAGGCGCACACTCCTGCAATCCACCAGGGCAGCCCGTGCTCCATAACGATTGCCGCGATAATCCCGGTCGTCGCTATCACGCCGCCCAGCGACAGGTCGATACCGCCAGTGAGCAAAACCAACATTTGGCCCAGCGCGAGAAATGCAATCACGGATCCATTGAGAAGCAGGTCCATCATGTTGCTATACGTTGCAAAGTATGGCGACTGGAAACTGAGAATCAGATACACCACCACGAGAACCGTGAAGATGCCAAATTCATTCGGAATTCTGAAACGACGAGAAGTCACGTTTCGTAAAGTATTGGTCACCACTTGATTCTGCTCCCCTGATCTGCACTAAGACGTAACTTTATACCAGCAATGTGTCGACGACGATTATCACTACACGAGTCATGAGGTCGTTTTCACTGCTCCTCAACAGACCGCGGCGCGCGCCGCAGTCACGAAATCTACAGCGCGCTTGGGATCGACAGGATTCCAGGTATACCCGTCGACTTTGAGCGAGGAGCCGACGATGCAGCCGTCCACGATTCTGAGCATCTCGGTAATGCTGGCTTCTCGCGCACCGGTGTTTAGAAGCACGGGAACTTCACGCGGAACAGCGTCGCGCACGTCTGTCAGCACCATCAAATCAGGTTCTGCTCCTGCCATCGGACCGGAAACCAGAATTGCGTCTGGCAAGCAGGACACCACTGTGCTGCGAGCGATTTGCGCCGCAGTTCGCGATCCGATCGGCGATGCGAACTCCGGAGTGACATTCATGAAGATCCCGAGGCCATCTGCATCCAGCCGACGACGTTCACGAAGGGTTTGCGCGGCGTTCGTGTTCCACAACCCCATGTCGGATTCCCATACCCCGGTCACTACCTCCCGAATGAAACTGGCGCCCGTCGCTACCGCTGCAGCGAGCGCAATCCTTGGATCCCAAAGGAAATCCACACCATAGGGAATCGAGTCGGGTTTGCACTCCGTAACCACCCGTGCCATAAACGCAGCCGATTCCGGCCCTGCGTTCAGTTCGTACGGACGGTCGTTCTCGTTGCAAAACAAGACCGCGTCAAACCCCGATTGAACCAACGTGTCGACATCTTTCTTGAGGCTCCTGATGATCCCGTCCAGACCTAACTCCGATTCATAGAGTGGGGTGCCTGGCAGCGCAGGAACATGGGCCATGGCGATCAACGTTTTCCCGGCGCCCGGGAAAATCGATCCGAACCTACTCATTGAACTTCTCCTTCATTCTTGGTAGTTTGCGACCCAATGGCAGGAACGCACTTCACATTCACACCAGCGGACCTCGCGGCGATCAGTGTGGGGAGGTTCGGATCTCCATCGGTGACGAGAGTGTCTATCGCACTCAGCGGTGCGATGTTCTTGAGCAGGACGCGACCAAGTTTTGTGTCGTCTGCAACAACGATCACCCGATCCGCGGACTTGACGGCAGCTTTCTTTACGCGGCCTTCCTGTCGGTGATATTCGGTGACGCCGCGGGCGGCGTCGACCCCTGCGACCTCCATGACAAAGGTGTTGCAATTGAAGTCATCAAAGCTTGCCTCGGTTTCAGCGCCGATGAGGCTGAGTTCACCGGGACGGACCAAACCGCCAGTAACGAAAACGGTCGTATTAGGCTCATTCGCTAGCTCGATCGCAACCAAAATACTTTGGTGTCAGAATCATCAGACCCAAATCCCTGCCGCGTATCGCTTTCGCGACGGTCAAGACGGTACTCCCGCTGTCAAGGATGACCGTTTCATTCGGTTGGAGCAGTGCCACAGCGGCTTCGGCAATTTGCCACTTGTTCTCGGCTGCTTGGGCCAGCCGAGACTCAAAGGACGGCTCAAAGGACTTCCCGTTCGTTGCTATCGCGCCACCGACCACGCGCCGCACTGTGCCTTCATCTTCGAGGACCCCGATGTCACGTCGGATGGTCATTTTAGACACAGTGAATTCTTTGGCCAGGCCCCCGAACGTGATTTCCCCGTTCGACGCAATTTTCGCGGCGATCATGGCACGTCGTGTCTTCGCTGTCATAATTGTCACTATATCGATACTTTGTGACTAATTCACGATTATTAGGTAGGATTCATGTTACTAATTCACGAACTGGGCGATATTTGTTAATAAATAACAGGTTCTTGTGACTAATCTGTGGCGACTACTTCGTTAAAAAGGTGCTCTCGGTACCGACTGGAGCACCGTAATTGAGTCAGCAGAGGACGATAAAACGACTGACGTATTGGTTGGTTTCAGTCTCTCGCTATATATTGGATTTCGCATGCTCAGACGAACGTCGCTCCTGGTGCGTTGAAGTCACCGTTTCTGAGGTCGTAATTAATGGTCAAAGTACTATTCGATCTGGCTTTGGCGAAAGGACGCGAGGATGGCAAAGTACTACTACACGGCGAACTTTGAAGATCCGGCCGTCTACCACCACAGCCAACAGTGTGAAGAGGGCCAGAGGATCGAGCCAAGGAGTCGAGTCGACACTGACTACGTTCCTTCCGACCGGCGACCGTGCGACGCGTGCTAGCCAGTGAATCATCATGTCGGCGGCCATCGACTTGGCCTGATTCCGCCACCAACGCTTGCCGAGCAGCGCTGTTTCGAAGTCCAGTAATGGCCCTCACGCCACCGCGGCAATATGATTGCTGTATCTGAATGCGAATCGGCTAACGGTCGACGCGATTAACTGACCGATGCAAAATGTCAGCGTTTCCGTCAGCAAATATTTTGAACTGAAGCGAACTGCGGTGAACGCGCATGAACCAAAAGCCTTGCAAATTGGGACTTCTTGAACCCCAGTGAACACACCTGAACCCAACGGAATGGCATGGCATGCAAGGGGCTAGGGGTTCGAGTCCCCTTACCTCCACCGAAAGGCACGGTGGCGACCCGCGACTTCCGTCCTGAGGTCATAGCCCCCTCGACAGCGGAAGCCCGGGTGGATTACGCCGTATTGTGGAACCGTGGCATGAGAGACGCCGCAATTGGGCAGATTGAGTGCATCACCAGCAGTTCGAGGTCGCGCGAGTGGGAGATTCAATTGATACGCAAAGCTGTCATTGCCGCGGCTGGTCTCGGAACGCGATTTCTCCCCCAGACCAAGGCCATGCCAAAGGAAATGCTACCGATCCTCGACAAGCCGATCATTCAGTACATCGTCGAGGAGCTCGTCGAGGCCGGGATCGAAGACATCGTTATCGTGACCGGATACCACAAGCGTTCGATCGAGGACCACTTCGCGGAGCCGAACCAGGAGCTTGTAGCTGCCCTCGCGGGTCCGAAAAAGAAGCTGTTGAAGGAGGTCGAGCATATCGCCAACCTGGCAAATTTTGCCTACATGCGGCAAAAGGGTCCGGATGGCAACGGTACGCCTCTGCTTAACGCTGCGCACCTAATCGGTGATGAGCCTTTCATCTACACCTTCGGAGACGACTTCATCCGCGCTACTCCCGGGCGGTTCAGCCAGATGGTCGCCCTCCACCAGCGCACGGGCCTCGGCGTGCTGTCGTGTATTCGTGCGGATGATGACGACGACTACACGCGCTACGGGTACGTAGGAGGCAAGGAGATCGAGCCGGGTATCGTGAAGATCGAATCGATCGTCGAGAAGCCCGGCCGATCCAGAGCGCCGTCGGATCTCGCGAGCGTGAGCAGTTACCTCTTCACGCCGACGATACTGGGGTGCCTCAGCGAGCGTGCCTCCGAACTTCGCCCTGGTGAAGAGCTTTCGCTGCAGGATGCGATGCAGCGCTCGATCGACAACGGCAACTTCCTCCTCGGATTTGAGATTGAGAATGCCCGCTACTTCGACACAGGAGACAAGTTCGAGTACTTGAAGACGATCATCGATTTTGGTCTTGAGGACGAGCATCTCGGGCCCGCGCTCCGGGAACATCTCACCCAGTCGCTAGGTTCCTGAGGTCCTTCGACGAATCGCCGCGAAGGGAACCCCCGGCGGGGGGTGCCTCGGACGAAGTGAATCTGCGGCCCACGCGGCGTCAGGAGCTCGTGCGCCGTCGCTCGGCAAACTGGTGACGTTGGCAGCGCCACGTTGCTCATCGCTGTTGAGCTGCGCCAGCGCCCGTAGGCATTCGCCGAAGTAGGGCGACGGGTGCCATGGGCGGCAACTCTGCGCGTCAGCGCTCGCGAACGAATACCTGCACATCTCCTCACGCGTCGGACGTTGGAGGTAGCTCCCTACGTTGCCTTGACCAGCATCTCTAGGGCGAAATGGGGGTCGTTCGCATGTGCAGCCCTCGAAACGACCCGTAAAACGTCCGGGTCGTTTGTCAGCGGCGAGCTCTCGAAAGGTCGAGGACCGGTCCCTGCACCCTTGCCAATGGCTCGCCCAGGACAAAGGGGGTACCGGTTCTTGTTGCGCTGACCGGTTGACATCGCCCACCTAAGTGGCCTGCTCGGCTTCCAGAGTGTGGGCTATCTGCAGGTGTATATGCCGATCTCCATATTCGTAATGCTCTTTGGGTTATTGATGGACTATGAGGTCTTTCGTCCGGCGAATGCAAGAAAGCTGGAACACCACGCGCGAGAATACGACCGCCGTCGTAGCCGGGATCGAACACACCGCTCGACCTATTTCCGCATCGGCTGCGATCATGGTGGTCGTCTTCGGCAGTTTCCTCACTTCCCGAGTCCTCGAACTCAAGGAGTTCGGCCTGGGACTCGCAGTAGCGATCGCGCTCGACGCCACGCTCGACCGTCTAATTCTGGTTCCCGAGTTCATGCGAGCGATGGGCCGGTGGAACTGGTGGCTGCCTGAGGCTTTATGGCACGCTGGCTACCCGCGATCCCTGAAGCAACGTCTTCTTATCGCCTAGCTCAACGCGAGAATGCGGCGACTACAACATAAGATCCCAAAGAAGCATGGGAACACCCAGAGAAGAATCAAGATGGCAAGGCTGATTCGTGGTGTCACGATGTAACGCCTGTGTGCGACACTCAGGCATGGATGAGAATGCGAAACGACTAGGGGCGAAAATCGCTCCCGATGACGACGATTCCGGAAATTCCCCACTCTCGATCGCAAAAATTGGGCTTCGGTGGACGTCGGTGGACATTGCACTTCGTCCGGCCAGCAAATCTGGACGCTGATGGACGTCTCTGGACAATTCTGGAAACACTCTCAAGTTTCTGCGTAGATGGTCGAACAATTGTGTTCGCCAAGTCCATAGAAATTCCCAGCACAACCTCAGCACAACAATTGCAGGGAATGGTCGGGAATAGTGGGTGATTTCCGAACTCTCTGATGGCCTTCAAACTAGGCCATTTACGAGTAATTGCAAGGAATTTACTGGGTTTCCGAGGAGGAAGGTGCGCCCCATAATTCGGCTTAGGAAACCGCTGCTCTATCCCCTGAGCTACGAGGGCGAGACTTCCGCGCGAAGCTCCGCGTGAAGCTCCGCGCGTAATTCGTCCCTAAGCCTACGGCGTTGACAATCGCCCAACGCCTCAATCCAATTTGGCGGGCATCCAAATGACAGAGAAGTCTTTGTTCTTTGTCTTCTGGGGAGACCATGACCATAGCGAAACGAATCGCGGAGCTCGAATCGTTACAGGCCTCGCGAGAACCGATGCGATCCTTAGCATCCTGCGGACGAAAGGGAGTCCTCTCTCCCCAACCGAGATTGTTTCAAGCCTGAACGGCTCGGGTCGTTCAGACGACCGCCGCTCGGTGACAGCCACATTGGACTACCTGCTTAAACAGAAGCAGATCCTGAGGCCCACCAAAGGTCAATACCTAGCTGTCTAAGCCGCAACGGCCTAGGTACGGTTTAATTCCGAGGGCCGACGTGCACAATCCGACTGACACCTCGATCGATGGGTGGCGAAATTGCGATGACCGTCCTCACGACATCGATGTCTCGGACATGATTTCAGTGAAACGCTGAACGTCAATGTTTCCACCAGAAATAATGACGCCGACCCTTTGTCCCCTTACGTCAATCTTGCCAGTTAGAAGCGCAGCCACAGCTGTGGCTCCGCTTGGCTCAGCCACGATCTTCACTCGCTCAAACAAGAAACGCATGGCTGTTCTAATGTCCGCATCGGACACCGTGATGATTCGCTCAAGCAGGGGAGCAGCAACTTCGAAGTTGAGTTTTCCCGGAGTAGGCAGTTGCTGACCGTCCGCGATGGTTTGACCCACATGAACATTCACTCGTTCCCCAGCCGCCAAGGAGCGCTGCCAATCGTCGGAGGCTTCCGGCTCTACACCCACAATCCGAACATTGGGTTGCGCCGCCCTCGCGGCAAGCGCGCATCCTGCGAGGAGGCCTCCGCCACCGGTGGGGACCAGAAGAATGTCCAGCCACTTTGCCACTTCCATGATCTCTAAACCAGTTGTTCCAGCTCCAGCAATGATGAAAGGATCGTCATACGCGTGAACAATGGTGGCTCCGAGTTTGTTTGCCAGTTCAGTTGTTAATGACTCTCGGTCCGCCTTATAACGATCAAACAAGATCACTTCAGCGCCATAGGCGCGCGTCGCTAGCAACTTCGAGTCGGGCGCGTCATCAGGTATAAGAATAGTCGCCGTCGTGTCACAAAGACGCGCCGCGAGAGCAAGCGCTTGGGCGTGGTTTCCAGATGACGATGCAACGACCCCTCGTGTTCGCTGTTCGCGGGAAAGGCTCGAGACTCGATTAAATGCTCCGCGGAACTTGAAGGCACCCACGCGTTGAAAGTTCTCAGCTTTGATTAAGACTTGACCTCCAACCACCTGATCAAGCGCAGCGCACGTCACGAGTGGCGTACGGTGGGCGACGCCACGGAGACGGTACGCCGCTGCTTCTAAGTCAATGGAATCGACGTTGCTCACTTCTGTACGGCCTTCCCCACTTCCAAATGAGTTCCGAACCTATGTTCCACCCACCGTTCGATCCTCTGGAGATGAACTTACTTCCATTGACGACTCCGTGCTTGAATGAATAACCCAGGGTGCGTTCTCTGTCTCACAGCACCCGCGAACTGCGCTCATTCGAATTCGAACCAATTTTCAATTCAGAATCTCGTGATGAGTTGGGATGACGGTCGCTCAATGGCATTTGGCAGGTTGGAGAATGCCTCCAGAAAACCCGGCACGATTCAGGCTTGGCGCTCGACATCCTCCTCTCAGATCTCAAGAATTGCTGGGCTCGAATCGTCGAAGGTCCTCGCAAATCGTCCTGGTCGTTCCATAACTCGCTCGTCCGGCGGGCGAAATCCGTAGCGCGCGTAGAGCTCATGAGCATCACGGGTTGAGAGGAACCAGCGAAAGCGCGCACCCAAACCCTCTTCGACCATGGCCTCGACCATCCGACCTCCGATGCCCCGCCCACGATGCGATGGAGTTACGTAGACGTCGGCCAAGTAGGCATCACTGACGCCGTCCGATACCGCGCGGGCGAAACCAACCAGATCATCGCTGCCCTCGACGTAGGCTCCGATGACACGCCACGCTCCACGGAATTGGAGGTCGACGTCTTCACGGCTCCGCCATCGGGTCCAGTAGGCGTCGGTAGAGAGGTAGCGCCAGACCGCGTCGAGATCAAGTCGCTCCCGGTCGTCATCGAGCCCGTACGTCATCACCACTCCAACTCAGTTCTCAGGTAGGCTTCGGCACCTGTTCGGCGAACTTCTTAGCGATGTCGATCCGGCGCATGAAGGCCACGTCGTCGAACTGCTGGGCGTAGGCGATGAAGCGCGCCAGTGCGTCGGCCCGAGCCGGGTTGCCGCTGACGCGTGGGTGGACTCCTATCGACATCATACGACCCACGTCGTCGCCGTCGTTGCGAAGGCGATCGATGGACGCCTTCGCGGTCTCGAAGAACTGCTCGGGGCTTCCGTAACCGGTGCCCACGATGTAGCGAGCATCGTTGACGACGAGTGTGTACGGCACGACGAGATGCGACTGGCCGTTCACCTTTGTCCAATACGGAATGTCCTCGTTGTAGGTGTCCGAATCGTAGAAGAAGCCGCCCTCCTCCACCACCAGATCTCGCGTGTTCACGCTCATCTCGCGGCAGTACCAGCCGACCGGGCGAGTGCCGGTCGTCTTCTCAATCGAGTCGATCGCGAGCTTGATGGCCTGACGCTCTTCGTCGCGGGTCATCTCGTAGTGGTTGGACCAGCGGAACCCGTGTCCCGCCGCCTCGTCGCCACGCTTGGCCAGCTTCTTGGCCACCTCGGGGTTGCGCTCGAGCGCCACCGCGGCCGCGAAGAAGGTCACGGGAACGTCCGCCGCGTCGAAGACGCGAAAGAGTCGCCAGATGCCCGCTCGCGAGCCGTACTCGTACATCGACTCGACCGCGAGGTCGCGCTGGTCATCGACAGCGAAGGGTAATTCGTACAGGCCGTCGTTCACGCCGTCGCCCATGGCGAAGGTCTTCTCCGAACCCTCCTCGTAGTTGATGACGATCTGGATGGCGACCATCGCGCCGCTGGCCCAGCGCACCACGGGCGGGTGTTCGCCGTAGCCGACGAGTTCGCGCGGCGGTCCCGGCACGCCCTCCTCGAGGTCGGTACGCCGAAAGAACTGTTCATTCATGCTCATGCTGCTCCTTTCAATGTAGAAACTTCTCTCGAACGACTCAGTCCAGCCCGGCCAGATTGCGCGCACCGTCGACGACGATCAGCTGACCGCTCAGGTACGACGCCTCCTGGCTCGCGAGGAACTGATAAACGTAGGCGATGTCCTCGGGCGTCCCCACGCGTCCGGAGGGGACCTTGGGCGCGACGGCCTCGAGGGCTTCGAGTCCGAGTGAGTTCACCGGGTCGAGGGCCTGGGGAGTGCGAATCACGCCCGGCGCGACTGCGTTGGCGGTGATACCGAAGGGTCCGAATTCGACGGCGAGGGACTTGATGAGCCCGACGAGACCGCCCTTGGCCGCGGCGTAGTGCGAGTGCTCGGGCCACGCCGAGACCGTGCCCGCTACCGAGGAGGTCGCGATCAAGCGACCGAATCCTTGGCGCTTCATGTGGGGGATGCATTCGCGATAGACCCGCCACGCCCCGTGCAGGTCCACGTCGACGAGGTGGTTCCAGGCATCGTCGTCGAGCTCTTCGAGCGTGACCTTGCGGGCGATGCCGGCGTTGGCCACCGCGACGTGCACCCCGCCGAGTTCCTCGACAGCGCGCTGAGTCAGGCGCGCCACGTCGGTCGTCGAGGTCACGTCGACCGCCTCGACCACGCAGCGCCTTCCCATCAATTCGACGTCGCGGCGCACGAGTTCGATGTCGTGGCCGTCGGGCGGGTACCACGCCAGCGCCAGGTCGGCGCCGGCCGCGGCGAAGACCCGAGCGGTCGCCGCCCCGATCCCCGATGCCGCGCCCGTGATCAACGCCACTCGATTGGTCATTTCAAACATGTGTTCCCCCTGTCCTAATATCTTCACTCGTTGAATTCAACTCCGACGATTCCTCGGCCGCGAAGTCGATGCCGAAGGCACCCTGCGCCGCCAGTGTCGCCTGACGCTCCTCGGAGTAGCCGAGCAGTTCGCCCAACACGGCGCCGGCATCCTCGTGTCGGCGCGGTGCGCGTCGGTGCGTCGAGGGTTCCTCCCCGACGCGCACGGCGCTCACTACCTGGCGCACCTCGCCGAAGCGCGGATGCTGCGTCGAGACGACCACGTGTCGCGCCGTACTCTGGGGGTCGGCGAGCGCTTCGGCGACCGAGTTGACCGGACCGCAGGGCACCTGCGCCGCACTCAAGATCGTGACCCAGTCGCAGGTCAAGCGCTGGCGGAACGATTCGGCGAGGATGGCCAGGACCTCGTCGGCGTGCTCGTGGCGGGCGGCGAATCCCTGGAACCGCGGATCGACCGCCAGGTCGGGCAGTTCCATCGCCTCCACCAGGCGCCGCCAGAACTTCTCCTTCGGGCAGGCCACGACGAGCCAGCCGTCCTTCGATTCGAAGGCCTGGAACGGCACGATCGAGGGGTGCGCGGAGTGGTGCGTGCGGCGAGGGACGAAGTCGCCGTTCAACGCCCAGGCCGCCGGATAGGTCAACATCGACATTGCCGTGTCGAACAGGCTAACGTCGCAATCGGTGCCGACGCCGTCACGACGCGCCGCGTGCAGTGCGGCCAGGATCGATATCGCCGCGACCAACCCGCCGGAGTAGTCCACGACCGACAGTCCCGACTTGGTGGGGGGACCGTCGGGCTCCCCCGTCAGATCCATCCAGCCCGCGAGACCCTGCAGGACGTAGTCGTAGCCCGGATCAGCCCGTCGGGGTCCGGTCATGCCGTAGCCGCTCAGCGAGCAACAGACGACCTTCGGATTGATGTGCTTCAAGTCGTCGTAACGGATGGCAAGCCGCTCGGGAACATCGCCGCGCAGGTTGGAGTAGACGACGTCGCTCACGCGCACGAGATCCTCGAACACGGCGCGCCCCGAATGCGTGTTGAGGTCGAGACTGAGGCTTCGCTTGTTGCGATTGAAGGTCTCGAAGAAGATACTGTCCTCACCGTCCTGCAGCGGCGTCACGTAGCGACCGATGTCGCCGCCGACGCTGGGGTCCTCGATCTTGATGACGTCGGCGCCTAGGTCGGCCAGCTGCACCGAGCCGAACGGCCCCGCGCCGTACTGTTCGATCGCCAGGATCCGCACGTCCTCGAGCGGTCTCATGTCGCGGCATCCTGGGCCAGCTGGTGGGCGCGCCGCCACCGGACCAGGTCACGGGTGCGCGCCATCTCGTTTCGCACGATCATGATGCCCTCGTCGACGCCCATGCCCGGCTTGGCGAGCACCTGATCAGCACCACAGGCCATCGCCACGTGGGTGGTCACGCGAGCCGACTGGTCCGTCTCGTTGCACGTTCCGCCACTGTAGGAGCGAAAGCCGCGTTCGCGCACGAGAAGCAAGGCCTCGATGGTGTTGTTGATGCCCCCGAGGTCGGGCGTCTTCACGTGGATGACGTCTGCGGCTTGCGCCCTCGTGAATACGTCAATGTCCTCCAGAGTGTTACACCACTCGTCAACGACGATCTCCACCGGTATCTCGCGAGTGCGAAGCAGGTCGCGCAACTGCGCGTAGACGGCCACCTGGCCATCACGGCTGCCGGCGTCGATGGGATGTTCGACCCAAAGGCTGAACGGGGCTGCCGCCTTCGCCAGACTGGCCAGATACGTCGCAACCCGCTCGAGGTCGCCGTCGAAGGCCAGACCGATGGTGCCGTAGGTGTCGACGTGGAGTCGCGGGAAGTAGTCCGGACTCGTGCGTACTCGCAGCACCCTCTCGCGCAGCCACTCTACGTACTCGAGGAGGATCTCGCCGTTGCGACCGAGCTTGGTGTCGACTTCGTTGATGAGACCGTGAGGCAGGGCATCAACTTGCTTGAGGATCATCTTGTCGACGTTGGCGTAGCGGTCATCCCCGGTCTGGGCGAAGAGGGGGACGAGGTCGATCTCGGCGTCGACGCCGTATTCAAGTTGCACCACCTCGGCCATGGTGAGTCCGCTCGCCTGCGCCGCCGCGTGCAAGAGTGCCTGCGTCACGCCGTAGCGCACAGAAGTCGCGAGCGGCGCGCCGTCCACGACGAGAGCATCGATTTCCTCCGCCGCCGGACGGAAACCTTCGAACGTACGCCCGACTAGGCGCGGGACCACGTGAGTGTGCAGCTGACCCATCAGATCGTCCAGGCTCGACAGGGGGGCTCGTCCTCCGGCGCCCGCGTACTGCACCTCCGCGCAGTCACCGAGGGCCACCTGGCCGTCGTCGAGGATCAACACCACCGACACCGCGACGCCGGGCTCTCGAATGGCGGTGAATCCCGGGGTCACCGGGGAGCCCGCATAAAGAAATCCGTCGTGTGCCCGGCCCGCGCGTATCGCGCTCTGATCATCACGGAAGAAGCCCGTGGATATTGGAGTGCATACGACATCGAAAATTCTCACAGCATCACGTCTCCGCCATTCGGTCCGAGCGTGGCGCCGACGTAGTATGAGCCATCTTCTGACGCCAGCAATACTGCAGTCGGCGTGACTTCATCAACCCGACCAAATCGTCGAATCGGCAACTCGGCGAGCTTCGAACTGCGCCACTCCTCAGTTTCACTCTCGAGCAGGGGCGTCTCGATAGCCCCGGGGGCGATCGCATTCACCAACACCCCTCGATGCGACACTTCTCGAGCGAGCGCCTTGGTTAGACCGATAATCCCGGCCTTGCTCGCCGTGTAGTGCGTCGCCGATACACCGCCGATGTACGCGAGTTGGGAAGCGATATTGATGATCCGACCCTCCCCGCGCTCGAGCATCTGACCTAACAAGGCCCTCGTACAGAGAAAGACGCTGCGAAGATTCGTGTTCAGCACGTGGTCCCACTGAGCGACCGTCATGTTCTCGAGCAAGGCCTCACTGAACACGCCCGCGTTGTTCACCAGCACGTCCACGCGACCGAAGCGAGCGAGGGCGTTCTCGGCCATGGCCGCCACATTGGCCTCGTCACTGACGTCGGCCTGGATGAAGTACGAATCCCCGCCGAAGGCCGCCACGGCGTCCATTGTTTCGCGCGCGCGCGACTCATCCACCCGGTCCACTACCACGACCGTCGCGCCCTCTCTGGCGAACGCGATCGTGATGCCCTGACCGATTCCCGAGGCCGCCCCCGTGATAAGGGCCACCTTTCCTTCGAGTTTTCCCATCGCTACTGCCTCCCGCTCGTGTCCTGCGCCGTCTCCCAGACCTTGCGGACCTCACCGCCGGTGGAGAGATCGAAGCGGTTTCGCATCAAGAGCATCGACGCCTCGTGCTGGGATTGATCGTCGCTCGCGACACAGTCCTCGGGGATCACGACGTAGTAGTCGTTGAACATCGCGTCGCGAGCCGTCGACTCCACGCAGCCCTCGGTCGTGCACCCGGTGACGACGACGGTCTGCACCTGATTCGAACGAAGGAGCATGTCGAGGTTGGTACCCCAAAAGCCGCTCGAGCGGTACTTGCACACCACCAACTCGCCGGCGCGCGGTTGAAACTCGGACAAGAATTCGTGACCTTTTGTGCCCGGCACCGTGTAGGTGAGCGGTAGATCGCCCTGACGGAAGCCCCCGTGCATGCGCAGATTGAACCGGTGCTGGGCGGGCGAGTCGCTCTTGTGATCCGCCAACTGGGTGTTCTGCAGATGGATGATCAAGACCCCGTTTTCCCGAGCCGCCCCCAGCAGTTCAGCCAGGCGCGGCCGGGACTCCTCGTACATCGAGAGGTCGACGCCCAACTGCCCGAACAGTCCACCCGGATCGACGAAGTCGTACTGCATGTCGATCAGCACCAGTGCGGTGTGCGAGGGATCAGCCAACTCCTCGATGTTGGAGTACACCTTCTTGCCATGGACCTCAATCATGGAATCAGTCCCCCATGATTTCCGGGTGCCGCTCGGACTCTTCTTTGATCGTGGGGTGCTGGAGCGAGGTCGTACGCGCGGCGAGCATGCTCTCATCCTCGTCGAGCGCGGCGAAGTCTTCCTCGGCGACGAAGGTCCCGATCGCGGCGATCTTCTCCGGCGAGGTCTTACGGTAGGTGAGCAACAGCACAGTCCCGAGGGCCAGCCAGGCGAGGGTGATCCACGGAACCAGGCTGAAGGGCCAACTCTGACCCGGCTTGGCGACGCTCCACAGGGGGTAGGCGAACGCCGCGACGCCCGCAATCGGGATGATGACGTGACGCCACCAGCTGCGCTCGGGCAGCTTCCAGAAGTAGCGAATGAGCGCGATGTTGCACATGCAGTAGACGATGACGATGGCGACCGTGCCGATGGAACCAGTGAATCCGTAGTTTCCCGTAGCTCCCGGGCCCAGCCAGGCACCGCCCGCGAGACCGATGGCCACCGTGAAGATCGTCTGACCCGCGATCGCCACGTAGGGCGAGAACCACTTCGAGTGCACGTGCCCGAACGAGTCGGGCAGCACACGGTCGCGGCCCATGGAGAACATCACGCGCACCGTGGTGTTGTGGATCGCCATGAAACAGCTGAACAGTCCGGCGATCGCGGCGAGTTCAATCGGCTGCAGCAGCCACGCGGCGTAGTGATGACCCAACGTCACGAAGGGGTTGGGGTCAGCGAGGAACTTAAGCAGGTTGGCGTGGTTGTTGAGCCCGTATCCGGCGGTGAGCGCGTACATGGCGAAGACGTAGAAGACACCCACCGAGATCAGCGCTCCGCTCACGGCCATCGGGACGTTGCGCTTCGGATTCTTCGTCTCCTCGCCCAGCGTCGCCGCGGCATCGAAGCCGATGAAGGACAAGATGCCGAACACGACACCCAATCCGACGCCCGACACTCCGTGGGGCGCACTACTGGGCACGAACGCCTTGAGCGTGTTGCCGCTGCCGGCGTGGGCGATTGCGAGCACCGACAGCACCAGGAAGATGATGACTTCGAGCACGAGCAGTACCAGGTCCACATTGACCGACGCCCTGATCGAACGCAGTGACAGGCCCAAGATGACGAGCATCCCGAACAGAGAGAACAGCCACCACGGTATGTTCGAATTGAAGGTCGCGACGAAGTAGTCGTGAACGAAGGAGCCGAACGCGCTGAAGAGCCCCGGTGCGAGAATCGCGTACCCAATCCAGAACAGCCAGCCGGTGTAAAAGCCGGCCGACGAGCCGAGGCCCGCACTGTTGAAGGTGTAGAAGGATCCCGCCGAGGGCAACCGGCGCGCGAACTGCACCACGGAGTTACCCACCAACAGGCAGGCCACGAACGCCACGAGAAACGAGAGCGGTAGGGCGGCGCCCGCTTGAGGTCCGGCGGCCGGCGCGTTCAACACCACCGCCAACACCGGTGCCATGGCGGCGGCGGACAGTGCGACGGCGTTGGGAACGCTGAGAACACCTTTTTCCAGGCGATGCGGTGATGCCGCTGACGAAGATGCGGGTATTGCCTCGGCCATGAACTCCCCCTCGTGAACTTGCATCGACCTTTTGATCGCTGTCAGTTTTCAATTCGCGCTCTGATATATCAGGACGTGACGGTAAGATACATCAGATGGCACGGCAATTCAACTACCGTCGAACATCGACCCATCGCCCCGAGAGCCATCGGCCGTTCCTAAGGTATTGGCCACGAAGAGGGTGAATGGATGAGTATGAAGATGGAGAATCGCGCCACGGCCGAACGTGACAGTGACGCTGCTTACGGCCTGCTCTTGGAGCGCATCGTCGACCTCTCGATACCCCCGGGCGCCCTACTCAACGAACAGTCCTTGGCCGCCGACCTCGACTACGGACGCACGCCCGTGCGCGAGGCGCTCGCCCGCTTGGTCGCCGACCGATTCGTGACCGTCCTGCCCCGGCGAGGTGTGATCGTCGCTCCCATTACATTCGAAGACGTCCTCGCCATGTTCGAGGCTCGCGAAACGATCGAGTGCGGCATCGCGTACATCGCCGCCACCCGCGTCACCGAAGACGACCTCGCCGAGATGCGCGGACTGGTCGCGACCGCTAACGCAGCAAGACTGACCGGTGATCCTGAACAATTCCTCCTCGCCGACCTCGCGGTGCACACCTTCTTGGTGCACCTGATCAAGAACCCCATTCTCCAAGAGGCCGCCGAGCGACTTCTCGCCCACAACCTTCGGTTTTGGCGGCTCTACTGGCGCGACCGACCCGTGCGTCTCGAGGCGATGCTCTCGCACGCCAAGTTGATCGCCGCCGTCGAGAGTCAGGACTCTCGCACCGCCGAAGAAGCGATGCGCGACCACCTGCGCGCCTCCGGCCAACTCGTCCAGTTGCTGTTCGAGCGATGAGGCCTTCGGTGCCGGGTCGCCTCGCGCGCAGCTACCTGTACGTGCCGGCCGACGAGGCTGAACGCCTCGCGTCCGCGCCACACCGAGGCGCCGACGCGGTCATCGCCGACCTCGAAGACTCGGTCGCCGAGTCCCATAAGGACCATGCGCTCGACAACGTAATTGAGTGGCTCAATTCCCCTCAACCCTCGTCCAGCGAATTATGGGTTCGAGTGAACCCCGGTCAACATGGTCGCGAGGAGGTCGCCGCCCTATTCCACGAGAACCTCAGTGGTATTTGTCTACCCAAGGTCAGCGATGTCGAAGACATTGAGGGCGTGGCGGCACTTCTCGACGAATTGGAGGACGTGAGTGCGCAGTCGTCCCCGGTTTCATTGATGCCACTCATCGAGTCGGCTCTCGCGGTCCAAATACTGCCCGACCTTGCACGAGCGTCACGGGTGCTACGTCTACAAATTGGGGAAATTGACCTCGCGGCGGACCTCGGTGTGGAGGGCGGGGACGAATCGAGCGTACTCGCGTTTGCACGCGCGAGCGTCATCGTCGCATCCGCAGCGGCGGGACTCTTGCCACCTGTCGGCGCTGTGTCCACCGATTTCCGAGACCTCGAGAGTTTCGCTCTCTCGACTCGACGTCAGCGCCAGAACGGTTTCGTGGGGCGTGCAGCCATTCACCCCGCGCAAATCCCCGTCATCCATGAGGTATACGCCGCGAGCCCCGACGAGATCAATCGAGCGAAGGGTCTCGTCAACCAGTACGACGCCGCACTTGCCAGTGGCAACGGGGTCGTCCTCGACCAGGATGGCCGCATGGTGGATGAGGCCGTGGTCCGCCAAAGCCGAAGGCTCCTGATGCTAGCAAATCTCGATAACACACACCGAGACGAGGAGGAGCCACGATGACGGACGTTGAAGGCTGGCGAGGTCGATTTTTTGAGGATTTTCACGTCGGTGACGTGTACCATCACGCTCTCGGTAGGACGGTAACCGAGACCGACAACTCCTGGTTCACCCTGCTCACCCAGAACACCGCTCCGCTTCACTTCGACAAGCACTACGCCGCCCAGACGGAGTTCGGGCGCCCGCTCGTCAACTCCACGTTCACCCTCGCACTCGTCACCGGTCAATCGGTCAGTGACGTCTCTCAGAACGTGATGGCCAATCTCGGCTGGGATCAGGTACGTCTTCTCAAACCACTCTTCGAAGGTGACACCGTCTACTCCAAGTCCGAGGTCTTAGATCTGCGAGACTCCAAGAGTCGGCCCAATGTCGGAGTCGTGACAGTCCGCACCACGGGCTTCAATCAGGACGGGATCATCTTGATCGAATTCAATCGCACGCTTCTCGTGTATCGCCACGGACAGGCACCCGCAATTCCCACTCCGCTACCAAAATCAGATCAACGGTAGCGACCCCACATTGAGCGAGCCTTCGGTCTCGGGCAAGATGAAACCCCACCTCGCTCAATATTCTTTCGGACGACCATCTGAGCCGGAGTGGCACTGAGTCACTTAACTCAGGAAATGGGGTCTAGACATTTTCTTTAGCAACGCCGACGATTACGTACGGTCGCAACCGAAAGTACGTCGAACTATTTAGAGAAGCTGATTCAAATCGAGATTGATCGCCCGAGGAACAGTTTTTCGCCGATCCGCATGACGGACGGTGGCTCGGTTCCTTTGCGTAGAGATGAGTTCGTCATGGTGGCAGACCCAGTTGTTCAACTCGACGAATTGCGGCATTCGATTAAGTGAGGGGCAACACCAATCTGAAGTCGCTACCTTGACCAAGTTCACTTTCTAATTCAATGTGCCCTCCCAAACTGTGTGCCGCTCTTCGTGCAATGGTCAAACCCAGGCCAGTACCTCCACTGATGCGATCACGCGCTTCAGCAGTTCGATAGAAACGATCGAAAATCCGTTGTTGGTGTTCGCCGGCAATACCCGGTCCGGTATCTGACACCGACAGGACCACTCGACGGTGGACAAGTTCACATCGGATCAGGATCCGTTCGCCACGAGGTGTGTACCTCAATGCGTTGGTGATGAAGTTTCTGAGAACGGTCTCAACCAACTTCTGCTCTGTAAGTAAGGAGATCTTTTCACTTCGGAATTGCATATCGATTCCTGCAGCGCTGGCGATGGTTCTGAATTCGCTATAGAGAGAATGGACGAGCCCGTAAAGATCTACTTCACTAAACAGATTTTCACCGGGAGAGTCAAGGCTACGTAGTTGGGTGAGTTCGTCGAGAAGTTCCGAAAGCCGAGCAGTCTGACTCTCAATCGCTGCTTGTGCGGTCTCAATCGGAATCGTCCCATCGATGACCGCTTGGGAAAATCCAGAAAGGGCTTGAATTGGCGTGGCAATTTCGTGAGCCAAGTCAGCCAGGAACTCTCGTTGTTCGCGATCGATCGACTCGAGTCGGGTCGCCATGGCATCAAATGCAGCACCCAATCGTACGATCGGTTCCGGCCCTCCCGAACCAATTCGAGCTGTGAAATCGCCCAGGGACACGCGTTTAGCCGCCTTCACCGCGTCGTCGACCCGACTCCTCGTCTGTCGATTAGCCGTCCGATTTGCAAGAAAAACACTCCCCAGAACGACGAGGAGCACGCCGAGTGTAATGAGAACTATCTCGAACGGCGGATCGAACCCTTTGTCGATTGGACTGGCGAGAGTGATCGATCCGCCACTGATCGGAATCGACAATGTCAAGAGATGTTGTACCCCAGTCAACGGGTCTCCGAAGATCGTCGAATGTCCATGGACCGTGACCGTCGCTCGCTGGCTCTCGGCAACCAAGAGATTGCGAAACTCGGCGACGTTTTCTATCGATCCTCCAGAAACCGATTGTGCCAGCAACTGAATGATTGCGGTGTTTTCAGCACGTTGATTCTGGGCGTTGCGACTCGATCCGATCGTCCCCGCAATGACAAATGTCACCAATAGAGCAACGATTGTCGAGGCGACCCCCGCGACCACCACCCGTGACCTGTTGGGCAATCGCCAACGCGGCATCATGAGACTTCGAGGCGATAGCCAACGCCACGAACCGAACTCACGTTGAGTGACTCTCCCAACTTCTTACGAAGTCCCGCAATGTGGACGTCGATCGTCTTCTCTACAAAAAAGGTACTGGGCCACGCCTCATTCAAAAGATCGCTTCGCGATATGACTCGACTGCGGTGATGAACCAATGCCAACAGCAAATCGAATTCCCTGCGTGTCAAGTCAACTTCGACACCGTGAGCTCTGACCGCTCTTTCGGCTACCCGAATCTCAATGTCCCCGATGACGAGCAGCTCTTCTTTGTCGTCATTCGTGGCCATTTTGCGCCGAAGGTTGGCTGATACTCGTGCCACAAGTTCCGGAACCGAAAATGGCTTGGTGACGTAATCGTCTGCTCCGAGTCGAAGTCCTGCGATGCGTTCGCCTTCTTCACGCCGAGCCGTCAAAAGGATAATGGGGAAGTCGTGGGACTCTCGAACCTTCTTCACTAATTCAATTCCATCAAAGCCAGGAAGCATGACGTCAACGATCACCAAATCGATGTTGCCACTTTCAATGATCGTGAGCGCTGCGGGACCGCTGTCGGCTTCTACGACGTCATATCCGTCTGCTTCAAGATACGGCCGCACGAGCGCGCGTAACGGGCTCTCATCGTCGACAATGAGAATTCGTAGGTTCGACATTGTTCCAGCATATTGATGGCGGCAACTTATCGGAAAGGTCGACTTGCTGACAATTCAGAGGATTTCCTTACGAAATTCAAACGTAGAGATGGCCAAGCAATGTTCATCCCATTGCCGTTCCATAACTTGCCGTCGATAGAAATGATGTGAGGAGGAATGTTGATGTGATGGACACACCAGCGAAAATCAAAATGAACATTGCACTATTGAATATTCCGTTCGCCATCGTCGGAGTTGCGATTGCGATTGTGCCCCTAATCATTGGGATGAACTACCAGTCCCGCACTGACCACAATGAAGCGGTCGCAACGAAAGTGGACGACCTTACCGTCGAACCCCACATTGAGGAACTCGAACGTGCTGCATAGTTCGCAGCAGGTGGCCGGTGATTGATTCACGGGCGCCAGAAGACTAGAGGTCGACGAAAACGGCGTCGGCAGGACAACCTGTCGGCGCCTTGTCGTCTTTGCAAGTAGCGCAGTAGTTGAAATTCGTACTATGCGTCTGAAGCTTGGTCGTCTGGATAAGTTGTGCAATTTGAACCCCCCTCCACCTCCTCTCTGAAGCAATAGGGGGTAGAAAGCGATGGTTCGAAATCCCAACGCGAGCATCCGAATGTTGCACGACAGGAGTTCTTTCGAGGGTGCCTAAGGAGCGCCCAAATAGTGCGAGCGGGGCACCGCTGCCGAGATATATGCGACATTTGTAACTCCGGTATTGAATGGCCCCTCGGTTACAGAGCCCCCGAGAAACCCCGGGGATGTTCACGCCTTAGTTCACCATCGAGATGTCTTCCACTCGATCTTCCCCAACTTCGCGCACCTGACATGAATTATCCGACAAAGACTTGGTCTCTCCCATTCGACTTGGCTCGATACAGCGCTTGATCAGCTCGTCCCACCAGTGATTCGGCGTCCTCTTTGGCATTGCGCACGGCCACCCCGATACTCACCTTCACCTCGGGACCGCGCGCTAAAGCACTCAAATTCGTGCGGATTCTGTTGGCCGCCTCCACCGCCGTCGTCACCTCAACTTGTGAGAGGAGAACCAAGAACTCCTCGCCTCCATAGCGAAACGCCAAGTCGTTTGACCGAGTACTAGACGTGATGGCCTTCGCCACACGTTCGAGCACCCTGTCGCCAGCGGGATGGCCAAAGATATCGTTCTGAGTCGCGCCGCGATTGTTGGTCAGTGTTATCTCCTATCTGGGTGATCTATTAAGGCCTGAGGCCCTTGAAGCTGGAATTTCCCTGGATCCTCTGACCGGTGCCCCTACTGGTGTCAACGCGAAGATTACGTTGCGTGAACCAAACAACTCTGAGAAAGCCGCAGGCTTTGTTTCGGTGGATCAGCTGCTTGCTTTGGCCGACCGTGCGCTCGAGGCTTCTGGCTACCAAATTTGGATACTGTTCGACCGATTAGACGTGGCGTTTGAGGGAAGCGCTGAACTTGAAACAAATGCTTTGAGGTCACTCTTTCGCGATTACTCCGGTTTGCTCGGGAATGACGGAATTCAAGTGAAGATTTTCATGCGATCAGACATCTGGAAGGCATTAACTTCGGAAGGTTTCCGTGAGGCGCGCCACATCACACGGTCGGTCGGTCACAATCACTTGGACCGATGCGTCTTTGCTTAACCTGATTGTAAGGAGACTCGTGAAAAACGCCACGCTGCTCGAATACCTTGCAACAGACGCATCGGCAGCTCTTGGAGATTCTCGTTCGCAGCGAAAACTTTTCGATCGTATTGTTCCGGATCAAATCGATCCTGGAATCCACCGCCCAAAGACATACGAATGGATGATTGGTCGCGCTAAAGATGGAACAGGGGATACCGCTCCAAGGGAACTTATTCACTTGTTAACCGAATCTCGAAATCAGCAGTTGGCCATGATTGAGCGAGGAGAAGACGATCCAAAAGAAACAAGTTTGCTACCCCGACTAGCGATTCGAGGAGCCCTGCCTGAAGTCTCTCGTACTCGATTGGAACAAACACTGTATGCCGAATATCCGCAACTCAGGACATACATTGAGGCACTCGATCACGAAAAGTCACAACAGAACCTTTCATCCCTATCGCAAATCTGGGACGTAGACGCCGACGATGCCCGAGAAATCGCCTCGAGAATGCACGACATAGGTTTCTTTGAGACACGCGGCGACAAGGCTGACCCGCAGTATTGGGTCCCGTTTCTGTATCGATCTGCCCTGCACATGATTCAAGGAGCAGCAGAGTGACTAGTTGTCGTCCAAACTTGGAGTCTCCAGTCGGATTATTGACGTCGGCCCTCCGACACCAACATTCTCCGGTACCTTTAGTCCAACCTCGGAGAGCAGGACGTT
>OCZT010000859.1_pt1 | contig 30907 bp, 18 predicted proteins | sample 1539031 | NCBI WGS metagenome assembly OCZT01 (sample SAMEA3539308, study PRJEB22396) | soil metagenome | biome: tundra; feature: field; material: soil | place: USA | collected 2010-05 | depth 0.15 m | reverse complement strand
TGAAGGAAACCCTCTCCACCTGGACGGTACTGGAGACGATTCTGTCGGTCGCGGGACTGGGAATGACACTCGTGCTGGCTACGGTGCTGCGGTAGGTGCGAATGGAGGCGCTCCGGCGCACTCGTGGCACGCACCGCATGGGTAACGCTGAATAGGAATCCTTTGACCCGCCAGACGCAGTACGGCGCGTTATTCTCCCGCTGTGCCGGCCTGCTGCTTCCACCGTTGCGAGTTCACGCCGAAGATGAGAAGCCACAGGTCATAGAGAAACGGCACTGACACCCTAAACTGTTATTACTACCTTCCCTTGCGCATGTCCTTCTTCAAGATAGCGGATAGCTTCAGCCACGCCGCTCAACGGGTATCTCCTATCGATAACAGGCACAACCTCTCCGGCATCAAGAAGCTCTTTCAGGAAAACCAAATCCTTCTTGTTCATCTTCGCAATAAAGCCACAAAACTTCTTGCGCCCGATCAGGGACAGAAACAGGGACAGGAATGGTTCCAGAAGCATGGATTGGAGAGTTGCTAGGCCTCCGGATCTGACACAAATTCCGTCCCCGCTCAAAGCGCGCCTGTAATCGAAGATCGAACGATATGCGTTCGCGGCAAGAATCAGATCGTAATGCCGCCCGTTTTGCATGAAATCTTCTCGCGTATAGTCGATCAAATGATCAGCGCCAAGCGATATCGCTCGATCCAGATTACGCGTGCTGCACACGGCAGTGACCTCAGCTCCGAGGGCCTTGGCAATCTGAATTGCAAAAGTGCCAACGCCGCCGGATGCGCCATCGATGAGAACCTTCTGTCCCGGCTTGATGTGTCCCTTGTCGCGCAGGCCATGAAGGGCAGTGAGCGCCGCTACCGGGACGGCCACCGCAGCCTCGAACGAAAGGCTGGCCGGCTTCAGCACCATTTGATCTTCTTTGGCGCACACATACTCCGCAAAGGCCCCGCGGCACCCTCCGAAGACTGCATCACCCGGTTTGAACTGGGTTACATTCCTGCCGACGGTTTCCACCACCCCGGCCACATCAACACCCAGCCGGATAACTTTTGGCTTGCGCAGCCCGAGCATCAGGCGGATGAACAGCGGTTCGCCTCGCATGAAGTGCCAGTCGAGCGGATTGACTGAAGCAGCGCAAACTTTGATCAAGACCTCATTGTCCGCGGGCGCGGGAGCTACTACGTCCTTCAATTGCAGCACTGCAGGAGGCCCGTATTGTTCGTAGACAATCGCGTTCATATTGTGATCCTCAATGCCTAATCAGTCATTACGCTGCTGCGCCGGCCTGCTGCTTCCATCGTTGCGAGTTCACGCCGAAGATGAGAAGCCACAGGATCAGCGAGCCTTCTCCGAGCGCGCCGGCCGGCATCACAACGCGGGAAAAGAGACTGGCCGCGAGTGGCGGCGATAGAAAGACCTGATAGGTCAAACCGGTGATGATCAAAAACGCGCCGATTATTCGAGGCATAAATCTCGACATGAGAATCAGAGAGCCGAGCAGGATGCAGTAGCATCCGAAGAGCACCATCGAGATGGCGGCAACAACAACATTCAAATTGAGAGACAGAAGCGCCATCGCCTGCAACTGCTCCGCTGTGAAGACGCTTAGGTACGGCGCGCCTCCCAGGATTGTCAGCGGGGCGATGGTAAAGAGGCTGCCAAAGGCCCCGATGACGCTTCCGGACATGCTGAAAAATGCCGCGAGCAAGGAGATGCTCCGATTCACCGGCTTTAACAGCTCATAGAGTAGCAGCGTCACCGTGATATAGAGCACGGTGGAGATCAGATTGGACGCGAAAGAAAGCTGCAACAATCTTCCGTTCGCCAGAATATTGTGCGCTGTGCCCGCGGCGTCGCCGGTGACAAGAATCTTGCCGTGAACGTTGCCGTCGGCATAGGAGTACGCCATTCCGCTGATCAGGTAGAGGACTCCGGCAAGCCGCGCCTTCAAAGCCGGTGACGAATTTGACAGCCATTCCCTTATCGTGCTCATCCTTGCTCCTCATGCCGCACTTGAGTTGAAGTGCAATACATTATCCCTGCTCCTTCGGTTCCCCAACAGGCGCATCACCGCCGCAGCAGCGTGAGCGCAGATCCTGGCGGAGCTTCTCGCGCTCCTCAGGCGTCATCTTCTTCCAGCGCTCAGCGGATGGCCGCCGCTCTACGGGCAGGCGACTCTACGGAGGCGGCAGGCGCTGGCTCGCTGATGATATCGCACGTGAACGACCCCGCGGTTCGCATAAACGCAAACAGTTCAGCTCAAAGGCCATGCTGAGATTAACCACGGCCTGCAGATAACAGGAACAGGAACCCGCGGCTAATAAATCAGCTTGAGCGAAAACTGAATCTGCCGCGAGTTGCTTGCCGTCTTGGAAATCTCGCCGAACCCCGAGCCGTTGAGGATGTTGGCAGGCAGCCCCATGTTCACGATGTTGAACAGGTTGAAAAACTCTGTACGGAACTGCAGGTCCACGCGCTCGGCTCCGCTCTTGCGGCGGCCGAAGGGCGTGTTCTTGATGAGCGCGAAATCATAGTCGTAGAAGGCGGGACCGCGGAAGCTGTTGCGGCCCAGCGTTCCAAAGAAGCCCTGGTTGGGTCCGCTGCCGCCGGCCATGTGTATGGGGACGGAGAAGAAATTGGCCGCGTTGTTTGCGCCTTGGCCGAAGTAGTCCTGGCGGTCTTGCCGCGCGGTAGACAGATGCGGTTTTGCAATCTGGTCAGGCCGATCCACGCCGGCATCGCCCGCGCCCGTCTGCTGAATGCCGCTGAAGACCGTAAACGGCGCGCCCGAGCTGATGCTGGAGATGCTGAGCAACTCCCATCCGTAGGTCACCTTGCGACTCACAGGCCGAAGAAACTGCGCGCTCTCCAGATGCAGATCCTGCGCCAGGCTGAGACTAAAACTATGAGTGACGTCGAAGGCGGATGGTCCCTTTTCTGGATGTGTGTCGTAGGGATTCTGCGAGTAACCCGAAGCCACCGCGCCCGTGGAGCCGGTACCGCCAATCACTTCGCTTGTTGTATCGATCGACTTGCTCCACGTGTAGCTGGCCCGAATGCCCGGGCCTCCATGACCCACCGAGCCGGCAAGAGATGCCTGCAGCGCGTGGTACGTGGAGTGCGAGTCGTTGGTGATCACGTTCTCCACGCCAAAGCCGCCAATGACGTTGCCCGCGCTGTCAAATTGCGTGTGCGGCGCAAAGGCCGGGCTCGCTCCCGGAAACGCGTTGGGGAAGCTGTAGCGGGGCAGCTTTTCCGCGGCGGTGCCCACATAGGCTACGTCGGCGGTGAGGTTGCCGAGATTGCGCTCCAGGCCCAGCGTCCAGGTGAAGAGCGTGCCATTACCGAAGGACGGATTGATGCCGCTGAGGTTGAGCGCGCTCACCACACCGTCCGGCGTCAGCGCGGCCATGTCCTTCTCGAAACGGTTCACGTCCATGATGGTGTTGGCGGGAACGTTCTTCGTATTCGCCGAGGCAAAGATGTTCGTCCCCTGCGGCGTGTAGGTGTTGGGCAATTGCGAAGGCGTCAACTGGAAGCCGTAATGAATAGGGAAGACCCCAGCGGAAACCAGGCGCGGATAAATGACAAACGGCGTAGAGCCGGTAAGAAAGTTGACCTGCCAGATATTGGGCTGAATCGTAGTCACCGCGCCGCCCGCGTGGGCTGAGAAGTTGCTCGTCACTTGCCACAACGCCTGCACCCGCGGCGCCCAGGCCTTCCACACTGTGCGATAGCCTGGCTGCGGATTGACCACGAACTGCTGCACGCCGTCGATCATCTGGAACGATGACGTGCGCTTGGCGCGTTCTGTAATCGGAGTGTAAAGTTCCCAGCGGATGCCGTAGTCCAGTGTGAACTTCGGCGTCGGCTTCCAGGTGTCCCGGAAGTATGCGTTGACGTTGTTGCGGCTGATGGCGGCGGGACCGATGTGCTGGCCGCCGGAGATGAACTTCGGCGCCAGGGCAACCGTGTACACAAACGAACTGCCGGAAAGAAAACCGGAGAGCGTATCGGGCAGCAGATCGCCGGGTTGGATATTGTGCATACCGCTCTGCGAGGGAATTGCCTCAGTCGCATACGCAGCTCCTCCGCCAAAGTCGTATTCGCCATTGGGACTGATGCCGAAGTACGTGGTGTCGCGATTGCCGCGGAACTCTGCGCCGAACTTGAAGGAGTGTCTCGCGATGACGTACGACACATTTTCGCGGCCTTGGAAGAGATTGCCGTAGGCCTGCATCACAGAGCCGCCGGCCGAATTGAAGGCCTCATAGAGGCCGTCGTTGAATTTGATCGCGGGGTCGGTGGAGTCGGCCGTCGGAAAACCAGGCGTCGATCGCGTGATGCTGATCGACGACTCGAATGTCAGCCGCGGCGTGGCCGTGCGCGTCCATGTGCCCACTATATTGCGCTGGCGGTCGATGTATTGGACACCGAAGGAGGGATCGACGGCCGTCTGATCCGGATTAGTGGTGGGACCGGTCAAGTTGTCGAAGTTGAAGCGCGCGAAAAACCGATCCTTCGCTGCGATCTTGTGATCCAGCCGGACCTCGAACTGATCTGCATCCGTGGCCACCTTTGACGCAGTGGCGTAGGTGCGCGCCGCATAGGGGCCAGTGCGATCGTTGGGCAGCGGATAGCGCGCTAGAATCGCCGCAATGGCCGGATCGACAGGAACATTCAGCGTGTCGGTGCTGCCGTTGGCGTAGTTCACCGGGTCAATGCCGGCGCGTTCGGCCGGCGTGGGCACGGGCATGACCTGCGTGGTGCCCAGCACCTGCCGGAAGCCTTGGTACTCAAAGAAGTAGAAGGTTCCCTTGCGGCCGTCGAAGATGTGGGGGAGATAGACCGGGCCGCCGTTGGTGAAGCCGAATTCGTTGCGCCGGAAGGGCGGAATGCGGCCGGGATAGGCGGGCGTGGGGTGATCAAAGTAATTGCGCGCATCAAAGGCGGAGTTGCGAACGAACTCGAAGACGGAACCATGAAAGCCGCTGGCGCCGGAGCGGGTGTGAATGTTGGTAAAGCCAGCCGCGCCACGACCTATCTCCGCAGGCATCCAGCCGGAGCTGGAGTCGATGCCTTCCACCGCGTCCACGTTGAAGTTGGAGAAGGTAGAGCCGCCCATCTCGGGATCGCTGATGTCGGCGCCGTCCATGGCGAAGGTGGCTTCCACACCGCGCTGGCCGTTGATGGCGAACTGTGCGGTAAAGTTGGTGGCGCCGTTGACATCGGTCATGGTGCCGGCGGCAAGCAGAAGCAGGGAGCTGAAGTCGCGCTTGTTGAGCGGCAGTTCGCTGACCGCCTGGCTGGACAGTTCCTCGCCTCCGGTTGCGGTCTGGCTCTGGAGAGCGGCTACGGTCAGTTCGCCGCGGTTGGAGAGGGTGAGCGCAACCGCAGGCGCCGCCGCATCCAGGTCAATGGGCTGGGCATAGTCGAACTTGCGGCCATTCGATTCAACCGAGAGCCGGTATTGCCCGGGGGGCAGAGCGGATAGCCGGAACTGGCCATTGGCCCCGGTGACCGCTTCGGCCTTGGCGGTGGAGGAAGCAAGCCGTATCTTGGCGGCGGGAATGGGCGCGCCGGCGGGGTTGCGCAGAACTCCTTGCCAGACGGGGTGAACCGCCATCTGCGCCCATGCTCCTACCGTTGAGATAAGCAGTACCGAAAGCAACAGAACCCAGAAACGCTTTACACTGCATTTTGCCTTTGAACCGCTCTGCCCGCGTCCGTTGCTCAAGTTGATTTTCACGTATATGCCTTACGGTGTCAGCCTGACCGGGCCGGTGGATTCCCGGACGATAAGCTTCGGTTCCACGACAATCTCCTCGCGCGGAGCGAGCGTGCCATGGATGAGGTTGAGCAGGCTCTGGGTCGCAATTCTGCCAATCTCGGCCAGTGGCTGGCGAATCGTTGTAAGGCGCGGCAGGGTGTACGCAGCCGCCATGATGTCGTCAAAGCCAATCACCGAAACATCGGCCGGCACGCGCAGGTTGACGTCTTGAAGCGCGCGGATGGCACCGATCGCGTAGATGTCGTTGAAGGCGACCAACGCAGTAAAAGGCAGCCTGGTGGCCAGCAGTTGCTGTATGACCGGATAGCCCAGCTCCGGGGAGCTCATGTCGCGGTCGAGGCTGACGACCAGTTCCGGCTTGATCTCCAGACCCAGCCGCTCGGCAACTGCCACGATCCCATTCCAGCGCGCATCCGAGTCGGTGCTGAGCGGCTGGCCACGCATGAACGCGATCTGCCGGTGCCCAAGAGCGTACAAGTGATTCAGGGTTAATTCCGCGGCGCGGATGTGGTCGAGTACGACGTTGGTCACGCCCTCGATCTGGCGATGGCCCGCGATGGCGACTACGGGAACGGTAATGGGATGCTCAAGCGCAGTATCGATGGCAATGATGCCTTGCGCGCCGCGGCTAATCATCATGCGCGTGTAATCTTCCACCAGGTTCTTGCGATGCCAGTGGTGCGTCGTAAAGTAGAAATATCCCGCATTGATCAGCTGATCGCCGATGCCGCTCATCACTTCCGTGTGATAGCCGCCGCCCAGTTCGGGCACCAAGATGCCGATCGTCAGAGAGCGCCGGTTGCGCAGGGAACGCGCCAACTGGCTGGGGTGGTAATTCATCTCCTTGGCGGCAGCCTTGATGCGATCGCGTGTGGCTTGCGGGATCGAGCGACCCGGCACATCGTTGAGAACCACCGATACTGTCGCCGGATTCAGCCTCAGATAAGCCGCCAGTTGCTTCAGGTTTACCGGGTGCTGGGCCGCAGGTTTTGCGGCTGGCTCAGGCTGTTCAGTGTTTACGGAATCTTCCATTGAGGCATCTCGCCATTTCCGCAGGATTACGTATTTGGAATCCATCCTGCCGGTGCTCGCACAGCGGCATCCGGCGGGTTCTCTCTGTAAAACATGCAATCCAGCGCGTCTTTTCCTCTGCAAGCCCCCCTGTACAACAACGACTGGCTGCGACGCCAGCCTATCAAGCGAAGCAACTGTCATGGTGGACCGGAATCACCCAATATATCACTTCTTACCACACCAGAGTTACCACCGAGTCCCCAGGCATCCGGACCTGAAGCGTGGACGAATCGAGGCCACAGTCCACCATGCGCGCCTCGCCCCGGTTGGTGAGAATCAGCACGCGGCTGCCATCCGGATTTTCCAGCGCCACATGTTCTACGCCAGTGAGCTGCCCATGCGACGCAAGCACGCACGCGTTGCGCCGGATGGCCTTCGAGTAGTGGGCAAACGCCCAGTACTGACCGCTGCGCGTGATACGCTGTGTGCGCGAGTCGATGGTCACCATGCCACCGCACGAGAAGGGGCCTATATTGGGTTTTCCCTGTTCGTCCAGCGCCAGATTCCATCCCACCAGGCAACGGCCCCAGTTCCGCAGTACGCCGGTAAACGTCTGCGACCAAGTACTCCAGTCGGAGGTATAGTCCGGCTTGGTATAGTCAGGACCGCCCTCGGTCCAATAAGCGCTCTTTGCGGGGAATGCCTGGTGCACGCGCGTCATGGCATCCACGGTGCCCACATAACCGTGCCAGGCAACACCATCCACATATTTATTCACCCCAGGGTCGCTCAATTCGTCCAGCGCGCGGCCCCACAGGCTGTAGTTGTGGTCGAGGATCCAGATCTTTGTGTCCAGAGAAGCGTGTTCCAGAGCCGGCCCCAGGAAGGATTGGATGAAATCCATCTCGTACTCCTGGCCCCATAAACACGCGGGCATTCTTCCATCCTGGTCGGTGTCGGTCTCATTCTGGATGGTGACGGCATCGATCTTGACGCCCTCGGCGGCATACGCCTCCAGGAAACGGACAAAATACTTCGCGTACGCGGCGTAATATGCCTTGTGCATCGAGCCGCCCAGCATGGATCCTCCGGCCTTCATCCATCCGGGCGGGCTCCACGGCGAGGCGAAGAGAAACAGCTCCGGATTCAGCTCACGCGCCGCGCGCAGCGAGGGTAGAATGTACGCGCGGTCGTGCTCGATGCTGAAGTGCTTGAGCTCCGGGTCTGGCTCCGGGGTATCGTCGTAGCTGTACACACTTCTGGAATAGTCGCTGGACCCGATACAGGTACGGGCCACGGAAAGGCGCAGGCCATCCCGCCCAAAAAACTCGCTAATCAGTTCCTGGCGCCCCTGAGCAGGCAACTGACTGAACAGATAACAGGCGGCGTCTGTAAAGGCCGCGCCAAACCCCAGAACCGTCTGGCGCTTGCTGGCCGAATCAATGCGAATGTCCAAACTGGCGCTCGCCGCGGCCCTTTGCCACCGTGGCGTTTCGAACCCCGTGAACCTCTGCTTGCCAGAGGTCACCCAGGCACGGACCGGCCGCAGGGTTTCGATTGGCTGGCTCCACAGCAGGGGCTCCCGGGCAAGCGCGGCCACAGCGGCTGCCCGAGCGAAATTCTGTAGGAAATCGCGTCGAGTCTTCAAGATCATGATGAATCCTTGTACCAAGTGGTTGAATCGAATATTATCTTATATCACTCCATTCAGCTTAGACAATCGATTATCTGCAATTATTATAGAATCCGAAGCGCGCTTTCCCGGCGGGCGAATTTGTCCAGGGAACGGGTTCGCACTTTCGATACGGTTTTTCCTAAAGCTGATAAATTTCTTTGGGAAAGCGATTGTCTTGGCCGGTGCCGTCCGTGGCGGCACAGAACCGGTTGTGATAACCAACCAGAAATCCCCCACCGGCTGCCTGAACGCTCCGGCCGGGATCGCGGGATGCAGGTTGCACATCCGCAAGGCCGCCACTGGCAAGAGCGTCATCGAAACACCGGGGTCGGCATCCGCGCCAGATCTCGGTTTCGTCGATCGACCGGTTTGGCGCCGGTCCACAGCTGCCGGTCAGCCGGGGCGCGGCGACCAGAAAAGCTACCAGAATACAATGTTGATGACAACGCATACTCCGACAATCCCGATGGCCATCAATATCGTCGGCAAAGAGAACCGGAGCGGCAAACGAACAGGCTCCTCGCCCAGAGTTGGCCTTGGTGCTATCTGGCCGCGAATGCGACTGACCGCCAGAGTACCGGCCGCAGCAATACAGAAGCCCAGAATCGCGGCATAGAAGTTAGCGCTCATCTGGCTCCCATAATGGAGCAGGCCCGCACGCACCATCACCTGGTGCAAAATCGTGCTCGTCAACCCCAGGGTCAAGCCTCCCAGGCCGCCATTTACTACTCTGCGCGGAACCAGGGCAGCCAGCGCCACCAGCGCAAACAACGGCGCATTGAATATGGAAAGAACCATCTGGATGTAGTCCATCAGGCTTTGGTAGCTGAGAGCCACATAGGCCGCGCCGATCGACAGCAGGACGGCTGCCGCACTGGTCATGCGGCTTATCCACACGTAGTGCGCTTCCCCTGCTCCCGGCCGAATCCACGGCCGGTAAATGGACTGCACCCACGCAGAGGTGAAACCAGAAACATTGTTGGCAAATGTGGATACCAGGCTCGCCGCCAGTCCCATGATTCCGATCACCACCCAGAATGGACTGTAGTAGTGAAGCATCATCGACGGCATGGTTGCATTCCAGTTCCCCGTACCCCGCGTGTGCAGCACCAGCGGCGCAACCACTCCCGGAAGGACGATGAGAAATGCGAAGATCAGCTTGGCCGCCGCCATGGCCAGCGGCACATACGGCACATCCTTCTCGCGCCGCACCGCAAGCGTCCGCTGCATCTGCACAAAGTCCGTGCTCCAGAACCCGAAACTCATCACCAGCCCCAACCCGACGACCACACCGAAGCGATCCATCGTTGCTTGCGGATCAAAATACGGCAGCGTCTGCCAGGCATGAAACCGGCCAGCCGGAATGCTTGCAAGCAGAATGCGAATCCCGCCAAAATCGTGGACCACCAGGAAGACGAGCGGCACAACTGCCGCCAGTACAACGGCAAAGTGAAGCAACTCGGCATAAACTGTTGCGCGCAGACCGCCAACCCAGGTGTAAAACAGCACCACCGGCGCCGTCAGCAAGATACCCTGGAAGAAGGTCCAACCCAGGAAGGTGGCCAAAACCTGCGCAACGGCGCATAGGCAGACTCCGGCCAGCAGCAGCATCATGGCCGAAATGCACAGCGCAACCACCGACCGCGTCTCTTGCCCGTAATAGCGGGCAATAAAGTCGAGAACCGTGGGGTAGCGGCCCTGGGCGTAGGCCGGCAACAGCCAGAAGGCCAGCACGACCAATGCGGGAACCGCGCCGATCCAGAAAAAATGGCAAGCCAGCATCCCATACTGTGCGCCCAGCGCCATCATCGCGATCACATCCAGAGAGCCACAATTGGCCGCGATGCAGGCCGTAATGCCGACCCACAGCGGCAACGCGCCGGTGGCGTTTAAAAATTGGTTTGAATCCCGTTTCGTCCGCCCAGCCAGGAACCCCACCAGCAGCAATCCTGCAAGATAGATAACTGCCAGGAATAAATGAAACTGATTCCAAACCATATCCACAACTCCCGTATCATGCAGTGACTTTATACCAGTTCGGTTGTGCCTGGAAAATATCTCGTCTTCGTTTATAACTAGAGTGTGCTGAGTTCAATCCATCGTTCACGCTGCCATTTGGCATGTATCCAAATGAATATCGGGGCGTCTGTATTGGTCCAGGATTTTATCGAGGCTGAGGTTGAGAAGTTGGCGGTGAAAGTCAGCCAGTCAGGATAGCGGGACAGTTCCGAATCGCTGGTTACGCGAATAAACCGGGCGCCCCATCCTGGCGACGTTTTGTTCTGGCCCATGGATGGGGCGCCAAAGCAGTACACTCGACGCTGACTTGCTCCTACGAATGGTCGTAGAAGCGGAAGAAGAGCGACTGCCTGGAGACCGGCTCGGCCCGCTTCACCAGCTCCGCCACCTGGCTGTCGCTCAAGGGCGTAAACTCGCGCGCCAACTGCACGTTCTCTTCCAGTTGCGGCACGGTGTCGCAGCCGATGATGACCGTGCTCACCGGGCGGGAGAGCGCGTAGTACATGGCCTCGCGCATATTGATCGTGCCCGGCGTCGGCGCCAGCACCATGCCTTCCCACATATGCTTCTGCGCCTCGATGGGCGGCGGCGTCCACGTGGAGAGAATTCGTCCGCGCGCCGGGATCTTCATCCCGATAATGCCCATTTGCCGTTCGACCGCCAGCGGCAGCAACTGCTCGTTGAAGCTGAAGTGGTGCGGGTCGGCGGCGTTGATGGCCATCAGGATCGTGTCGAAGGGGTGGCGCTTGATGCACTCGATCAGGCAATCGGGCCGGAAGTGGCCGGTGATGCCGAGGTTGCGCACTACCTTCTGCTCCTGCATCTCCAGCAGCGCTTCCATCGCGCCACCCTTGGCGAAGATCGCATCCACATTGGCCTGTGATCCCACGTCGTGCAACTGCCACAGGTCCACATGGTCGGTCTGGAGCAGTTGGAGCGATTTTTCTATCATGCGCAGCGAACCTTCGCGGCTCCGCTCGATGGTCTTGGTGGCGAGAAATGCCTCGTTGCGCCGGTGCGCCATCACCCGGCCCACGTACTGTTCGCTCCAGCGCTCCGGACCACCATAAATGGACGATGTGTCGATGTAGTTGACGCCCAGGTCGAGCGCCCGCTCGATAATGGGCACGGCCACATCGAAGTTATTCGGCCTCTCCAGGGAGCCTTGCCCGCCCAGCGAGAAGATGCCCACTTTGTACCCGGTCTTGCCCAGGTTCCGCGTCGGCATGGCCGCGGGAGTTTTGGGATTCGAGGGCAGGCCGGGTAGAGCCTTCGGTGTGTCTGCCAACGCCGATGGCGCCAGCAATGCGGCTGTTATCGCACCGCCCGCCTTCAGGAATTCACGGCGGCCCTGGTTTCGCGCCGCAGCCGGTTGATTTTCGCTCATACGACCTCCTCGCAGGGAGTGAAGCCCTGTGAGGATTCATCATAAACTTGATTTGAACCAAAGGAAAGTGCAAAAAACATCAAAACAGGTCGCAAATGAAAGGCCGTACCTGGTTGATGCTTCCCACTTGTATGTTATTGATACCGTTGATGCTGTCGGTCACCGGCACAATCCAGGCGCCGTCCTCGTGCAGGTTGTTGATGGCCTGCAGTTTCACATCAGAGAGTTTGCCCACCTTGCAGTGCGAATTGGCGGTATTGCTGATGCCGTCAAGCCGGAGATAAAAAAAGAGACTCCTGTATACATTTTAAGGGCCTGTGAGGTATCCTTTCCTGTCATGAGAAAATCACAGAATCCCTATACACAATCGTTTGTCTCTCTGAGCATCGCGTGCCTTCTCTCGATGCTCCTGAGTTGCGGCCTGATCGCCTCCGCACAGGCGCCCGCGACGGATTCACCGCAAATTGAGGCCCGGGCCCACGCTCTTGTAGCCAAACTCACGCTCGAGCAGAAGATCGAGCTGCTGGGCGGCGTGGACCACATGTTCACTCATGCCGTCCCGGCAATTGATCTGCCGCGCTTCAAAATGTCCGACGCTTCCGTGGGCGTGCGCACCTGGGGACCGACTACCGCATACGCAGGCGGAGCCGCGCTGGCCGCCACCTGGGATCGGTCGTTTGCCCGCAGACTGGGCGAGAGCCTGGGACGCGATGCCCGCGCCCGCAGTGTCAATTTTCTTCTCGGCCCCGGCGTCAACATTGCCCGCTCGCCGCTGAACGGCCGCAACTTCGAGTACCTCTCCGAGGACCCGTTCCTGAACGCGGCCCTGGCGGTTCCTTACATTGAGGGCGTGCAGTCGCAAGGCGTCGTCGCCACGGTCAAGCACTTCGCCCTCAACAACCAGGAGTTCAACCGGCACAACGCCAGCTCCGACGTGGACGAGCGGACCATGCGCGAGATCTATTTTCCCGCCTTCGAGGCCGCCGTCACCCAGGGCCACGTGGACGCGGTGATGGACTCCTACAACCTGGTCAACGGCGACCACGCCACCCAGAACGAGTTTCTGAACCTGAAGGTGCTGAAAGGCGAATGGGGTTTCCAGGGGATTTTGATGTCGGACTGGGACGCCACCTATGACGGCGTGGCGGCGGCCAACAACGGCCTGGACCTGGAGATGCCCAACGCCCGCTTTATGACCGCCAAAGTCCTGCTGGCCGCGGTCAAAGCCGGCACGGTGAAGGAATCCACCATCGACGACAAGGTGCTGCGGCTGCTGAGAACCGAGCTGCGCTATGGCTTCCTGGACCGCCCGCAATTCGATCCGGCCGACTCGACCTACTCGGTGGCTGATCGCGCCGTTGCCCTGGAAGGCGCGCTGGAAAGCATCACACTGCTGAAGAACGAGGGCCATGCGCTGCCGCTCGACCCGGCCAAAGTGAAGACCATCGCCGTGATCGGCCCCAACGCCTGGCCGGCGGTCACCGGCGGCGGCGGCTCTTCCGAGGCTCAGGCCTTCGAGCCGGTCAGTATTCTCACCGGCATCGCCAACCTGGCTGGACCCAATATCCGCGTACTCTACGACCGCGGGCTGCCCGATACCATCGAAGTCTTCCGCAAAACGAAATGGAGCGGCGGCGTCATGGCCGCCACTTACCCCAGCAAGGACTTCACCGGTGCGCCGGAGACGGCTACTCCGGAAAACATCGCCAACTTCAAGCCGGAATGGCGGGGCCCCGAAGACAAGACTCCGCGCAGCATTCGCTACACCACCTCGTTCAAGGCGGCCAAGGCGGGCAAATACCTGATTCTGTCAGCCGCCTCGGGCAGTGACAGCTACAAAGTGCTGGTGGACGGCAACCTGGTGCTGGCTCATCCCCGCGCCGAGGGCCAGAATTCGAAATACGCGGCTATCGATCTGAAGGCTGGGCAGACAGTCAGCGTGGTGGCCGAGTATCTTCCCGGCTTTGCCGGCAACCGCTTCGGACTGGGCATGGCTTCGGAATCGGATCTGATCTCCGGCGAGGCCAAGCAATTTGCAGCCGCCGCGGATGTCGTGGTGATAGCTGCCGGCTTCACCGCTCGCACCGAGAGCGAAGGCCAGGACCGCGCCTTCGCGCTGCCCTGGGGCCAGGACGCGCTGATTGATACCATCACCAAAATCAACCCGCACACCATTGTCACCCTTTCCGGCGGCGTCGGCACAGATACCGGCCGCTGGCTGGCGCAGGTTCCCGCGCTGTTGCAGATTTACTATCCCGGCCAGGAGGGCGGCACAGCCGTCGCCGAAGTGCTCTTCGGCAAGCACAATCCCGAGGGCAAGCTTCCGGTCAGCTTTGACCGCAGTTGGGAGGAGAACCCTTCCGCGCCTTACTACTATCCGATCAAGGGCGCCGATACAAAACTGCACGTGATCGAAGAGGGCAAGCCGCCGGTGGATTACGTCATCCCCCACGTGAAGTACGACGACGGCCTGATGGTCGGCTACCGCTACTGGACCACCACTGGCAAGCACCCGCTCTTCCCCTTCGGCTTCGGCCTCAGCTACACCAGCTTCAGCTTCGCCAACTTGCAAGCGCCCGCAACGGCTGCCTCAGGCTCGACTATTTCAGTCAGCTTCGATGTAACCAATACTGGAAGCGTGGCCGGAGCGGAGGTCGCCCAGCTCTACGTCTCCGATCCTTCCTCGACGGTCAAGCGTCCGGAGCGTGAACTGAAGGGTTTTGAGAAGGTGCGCCTCGCTCCCGGCGAGACAAAACACGTGACCATCAACCTCGATGCTCGCGCCTTCAGCTACTGGGACGCGACGGCTCACAAGTGGACCATTGATCCCGGCAAATTCGTGGTCCTCGCCGGCGACTCCAGCGAAAACACCCCGCTCCATGCGGACCTCACACTGAACTAGACCAGCTGTGAAACAACCGATCGGCCTGCAGCTTGTATGGGGCAGGCCGATTTGCTTGGTGAGAATCAGTTGCCCAAGCATTGATATTTGTATGTGAGTTGGGCTTGCTGGAAAGAAGCAAGCAAGTACAGTTGGGGACTATGGAAAAGCGTGGGACGGTCACGCCGAATCGCTCGAACGGCGTGGGGCGATCCGGCTGGGCTGAGGCGAGAGCCGGACTGGCGAGACACGAACTCCGCCGGCGGTGATCAGCAGTTCCTGGACCAGGAGCTGGATTGGCTTGAGGTAGTGCCGATCATTTTTCCGGCTCCGCCGCCGGTTGCTGTGCAGGTCTGCCCTTGGCGTGCGCGCCATCCATCTTGTTCACCACCGCATCGTCGGCGGCCTTGGTGATGCTGCTGGCCTTGTCGAACTCGGCCTTGGCTTCGTCTTTCTTGCCCATCGACCGGTAGAGCCGTCCCAGCCGCCAGTGGACGTTCACGTCCTCCGGGGCCAGCCGGGCGGCCTCCTTCATCTCCCGCAGGGCGTCGTCCTGGCGGCCTGCATCCGCATAGAGGATGCCCAGATCGAGATGAGCCAGTTCCCGCCCCACGTCGATGCGCAGAGCCTTTTCCAACAGAGGACGGGCCTCCTCCGGATGTTTCAACCGTATCTGCGTGTCTCCCAGGTAAATCATGGCCTGGATATGATCCGGATCGTTGGCCAGCTCGGCTTGAAACTCGCTCGCCGCCTCCGGGTACTGCCTTTGGGTCCACAAGAGGTAGCCCAGGCCGAAGTGAACGTCGGGCTCCCTTGGATCGGCCTTCACAGCGTCACGGAACTGCTGAATGGCGCCGCCGTGGTCCTTCATCTCATCCAGCGCCTCGCCGGCCAGCATATCGGCTTCGGCAGATTCCGCGTTCAGCATCAAAATTTCGTGATAAGTATCCAGAACGCACTGGTACTGTTTGGACCACATACAACTGTGCGCCAAAGCCAGGCGCAAGGGCAGATTCTGCGGATCGTGAGCGGCGGCCTGTTTCAGATAAGGAGCCGCCGCGGCGTATTCGCCCAGCCCATAATTGGCCATCCCCACCAGGATGTTCAGGCGCTGGGCCTCGGGCGAGGAAGGCGGCTGGTTCTTGAGCAGCGGCTTGAATTCCACAATGGCTTGCTTCAGTTCGCCGCCCTTGAAGAGCGCGAGACCAAGGTTCATCCGCAGGCCGGGTATCGCGGGGTTCATCGCCAGGGCCTTGCGGTAAAGGGGCACGGCCTCCTTGTAGTGTTCCTGGCGCGCTTCCAGCAGGCCCAGGTGGGCGTAAGGCTCCGGATTCGAGGGATGAGCCTTCAGGAAAACGCGCCATGCGGCCTCAGCCTCGACATTCTTGCCCTGCTGCTCCAGGGCAAGCGCGGTTTGCCGCTGGCTCTCCGGCGCCTGCGAGGCCTGCCCCAGGCAGACGGCGGCTCCGATGGCCAATCCCAGGCCGATTCCCAATCGTATGACCCGATTCATTTGCATCCCTTACCAATCTTAAATGTCATGCGGAACGTTTCCTTGCTTGATTTTCTCTCTTCGCAATGCCGGCGGGCAAACTAGGACATAAAAACAAAGAAAAGGGGCGCGGCAGGGATTGCCTGCCGCGCCCCGGTTACGGGTTCAGTTTAGAAAGCGAACTTGCCGCCGAACTGGAAGACTCTCGCGTCTGCCGCGTTCGTGATCTGACCAAAGGAACCGCTGTTCGTGTTGGTGTTCAAACCGCCGGATCCGCTGCCAACTGCAAGCTGTGTGTGGTTGAAGGTGTTGAATGTTTCGGCGCGGAACTGGAAGTGAACTCCCTTGCCGAAGTAGAAGGACTTGTAAAGCGAAGTGTTGAAGTTGGTGCGGCCGGGACCTACCACAACGTCTCTGCCGGAGTTGCCGAAGCCCATGTTAGGACCGCCTGACCAAGCTGCGGTTGGCGCCATGAAGGCGCCGTTATTGGCTATCCACTGGGGTGTTGCGCCCTTTGTCTTTGAATACACAATGGGCATATTGGGGTTTCTTTGGGCGCGGATGTTGTAGCCGCCGCCCAGACCCACCGTATCCGAATAGTTGTTGCTCGGAGGGCCGTTGCCCGCCCAGACAAGGCCGGTCTCCTTGACTACCGTACCGGCGATTTCCCAACCGCCGAGCACGTCGTGAGTCAGCCCGGTGTCATGCGCAAAGATGGGCAGTTTGTAGGTGTAGTTGATGTTGAGGATGTGACGGCGATCCAGGGCGCCGGAACCCCTGTCGTACTTCAGGTTCCATGGATTGCTGCCGGTCTGCAGATCGACGCTTCCAAGCTGGGTGTCGATCTCGTGCGACCAGGTGTAGTCAATTTCGTAGCTGAGGCCGTGCTTGTTCTGCTGGCGAATACCGGTCTGCAAGCTGTTGTATATGGCAGTGGCGGGGTTGGTCTCCTGGTTGATGCCGTTATAGCCCGGATAAGTCCTGGCCATCCGGGTTTGGTAGGCCGTGAGCCCGCCGTTCGTAGACGCCTGACGGGTCGCCATCGGTGTGCTGAGCGGGAAGGTGTTGATATTCATGTCAATGTTCTGGTGCCAGCCCATGTTGCCCACATATTGCGTGGTCCAGATCAGCGCTGGAAGGATCTCATGCTGCACGCCCAGGCTGTACTGCGCCACGGCCGGGGCGGGGTAATACGTGTTGATAGAGGGCGGACCCTGAGTGGTCAGCGGACTGGTCGCCGCCGCGCCAGCCTGCCAGTTGTAGTTGGGGTTGGAGAGTTCGACGTTACTGGCGTCCGGGGAGTTGACGAACGGAGCAGCGCCGGAGAGGTTGTAGACGTCGTTGCCCTGGACGCGCTCGAAGAAGGTTCCAAAGCCGCCGCGAAGAATAGTCTTGCCGTTTCCGAAGAGATCATCGGAGAAGCCGATGCGGGGCTGATAGGTCTTCCAGAAGTTCGTGACTATGCTGTGCGGGGTTCCACCCTGACCTTCAATGGCCATGCCGTTCATATAGAACTGGGTGTCAACGGTTGTGCCGATGGGCTGGAAGGTTTGCAGTCCGACGCTGGCTCCCGCGCATGTGGCGGACGCTGCGGTGCAGAACGCGCCAGTCGCAGTGTCTAACGTGGGAGCAAGCGCCGTCTGATACAGCGCGGGATTGAAGTAGGAAATGCGGTTTTGGCGTTCCCATACGTGAGGCATGGCATCGTAACGGAAGCCAAGCTGCACGCTCAACCGCGGAGTCGCGTGCCAGTTGTCCATGACATAGGCCGAGAGCGTATTGTTCACATAATGGAAGATGGGAACAGTTGACGCCTCGTTGAAATCGGTGGCCAGGCCCAAATCAAAGTCCAGATACGAATCGCCTGTGAGTAGGCCGCTAGGGCTGTGGGGGATATACGTAGACGAGCTAGTGGCAGCACCGTTCCAGCCGTCGCCAAAGGTGAAGTTTCCATTGTCATCGGCCCAGCAGACCTGGTTCTTGGTATAGCGGTTGTAGCCGCCGCCGAACTTCAGAGCATGTTTGCCCTTGGTGATCGACAGTCCGAAGATCTCGTTATAGTCCTCGGCGCCATTGGTCCATGGATCGTTTCCGGGGCCCCAGTTGAGGCCGCTGGTGCCCAGACTGATGTTGGGCAGACGGTGCATGGTATCGTTCGCCGCCGGGAAGTAGTAGCTCCCGGGGGTCCAGCCGGAGGGTATCGTGAAGCTGCCTCCGCCCTCCGCTACCGGCATAATGGCGATTTTGTTTCCGTCGTAGTTGAACGCGGCCTCCAGCAGCACGTTGGGCGTGAGCTGTCCGGTCAGCTTGATCGCGGCGTCGTACGACGGGTTGGAGAAGCTGGAACCGACGGTAGGTATGTTGTCGGCGTTCCACAAGGTCGTCGCGTAGGTGATGACCGACGGGTCATGGATGTAGTGCCCCATCAGTTGCCACTTGTCATTGATGTTGTAATCGACGCGGAGGACATCATCCCGCACGAAGTTCGGCAGCTTGCCCGAGGTAGGAGTCCAGGTGGTATTCGCGCCGGTCCCATTGGGAATATTCTTCAATCCGTTGAAGATGAGCGCGTTGGCGTCCAGCAGGTTGGCTGGAACTATGTTGTTGGCGAAGGGCTGGTTGGGCGCTATATTGGCGCCGGCCGTGGCGCAGGGCGCGGCCACAGTTGCTACGACGCATGTCAAGCTTGGGAAGTCTCCCAGCAGTGTCGAGCCGATCGCAGAGGAGGCGGCCACCTGGGGCACGAAAATCTGATGGCCGACGCCCGCAGAAATTTGATCACTGGGATTATACCCCGGGATCGTCCAAGTGATAGGCGCCCTCGTAGTGGGGTTATCTCCCACCGGTACGCCCTTGACTGCACCGGGCGACTGGCCTTGGATATACCTGCGCCACTCTTCGTTGTAGAAGAAGAAGAGCTTCTTCTTTTCCGAGTTGAAGAGGTGAGGGATGAATACCGGGCCGCCGACGTTGAAGCCGAAGACGTTATAGCGCATCTCCGCCTTCGGTGAGACAGGTGTGTGGTTTTTAGCGAAGTAGTTGTACGCATTGAAAGCGTCGTTGCGGTCGAACTCCCACGCTGAACCGTGGAACTTCTGGCTGCCGCTCTTGAGGGACATGGTGATGGTGCCGCCGGAGGAGATGCCGTAATCCGGAGGATAGTTGCTGGCCAGCACCTGAAGCTCGGCGATGGCGTCCTGGGACGGCATCATGGCGAACTTGCCGCCGGAACCGCGGTCATACGCTTCGCCGCCGTCGATGATCCAGATATTGTGCTGGTTGTTCAGGCCGTTGAAGCTGATGTTATAGCTTGAGCCCGTGGTGCTGGGCATGTTCATGTCGGGGTTGTTGGAGCTGACGCCCAGGCCCAGTTCGGCCAGGGAGACGATGTTGCGGCCGTTGGTGGCCAGTTCGGTGATCTGCTGCCCGCTGATCAGGGAGCTGATGACGTTCGAGTCGGCCTGCACCGTCAGGGCGTCTGCCGTGATGGTAATGGTCTGGCTTTCGGCGCCGACGGTGAGCTTGACATCGACCCGGAACAAACGGGAGATGTTGACCACGACGCCGGACTGCACGTATGTCTCGAAGCCCTTGGCCGTGACCCTCAGGTTGTAGTTGCCGGCGTTCAAACCGCCGATGTCGTACAACCCGGTGCCGCTGCTAACGGTTGTGTGTGTGCTGCCAGTGGCCGGATCGGTGAGGGTAATGTTTGCTCCCGATATTACGGCTCCCGTCTGGTCAGTGACAATGCCGGTGACTTCAGAGTTGGCTTGCGCATAGGCTCCCACGCAGGTCAATACCAAGAACAACGGCAACAGGATAATCCAGTATCTCGCTTGTCTCATGTGACCTTCCTTTTTCAAAGTTGTTGCTAGGTTGGTGCTGGTTGTGTTTCGCAATTCTCCCCGCAATCAGGAATAAAGTCGGTTGAAGCACACCGGAAAATTATCAAGAAGAGCATCGATGTGTTGCGAAGAAAATCAAATTGCTTCACAATTTCTCACTACGCCCATGACATCAGCGGAAAGAACCGAAATTGTTGAGTTGCAGGCTGATCCGTGCAATCGATTGTCTATGAGATCGATTTTTCCGCCTGCGATGCAACGATACACTCCGGTCCTTTTTCCTCCATCTCTCTCCCGCTGCCAGCGTATTGCCGCTAGGCAATCGATAGTCTTGCGAGAAAAAGAAAGGAAAAAAGCCGACGCACGCATTAGAACTCCACGAAATGATGGCTGTCAATGTAAATTATTAGAAATTGGCCAAGGGGGGAATAAAGGGCGAAACTCACCATGCCACGCTGCGATCGATTCAGACGTCGCCGAAGGGGGTCCCGGCATGGCTCACGACGGCGCCTCCTGGGCTAGGGAGGCGCGGTTGCGATACACTCCAAGCGTGGAGGACTCACCCTTTGCCGCGTAAATCCGGATTTTTGGCCGCTTTCGTCGCCTGTTTGCTCCTTGTACTCGGTTCGGCCCCGGCAGCAGTGGCTTTACAGGATGGAAAGCAAGAGGGGATGCAACAATCCCAGGGCGGAATGGCCAATGCCGGTCCGCAGAAGGCGGAGTTCGATAACCAGCACCGCCCCATCACCGCCGGCGGCTTTGTAAAAACCGGCCCCATTATCTTCCAGGACGTTGCCGCGGCCGCCGGGCTTACGCGCTGGCATCACACGGCGGGAACTCCCGAAAAGCGTTTCATTCTGGAGGCCAAGGGCCCTGGCGTCTGTCTTTTGGACTATGACAATGACGGCTGGCTGGACATTTATCTGGTGAACGGCTCGACTTACGATGCGCTTGCGGGCAAGGCCACTCCGCCGCACGCGGCTCTGTTTCACAACAACCACGATGGCACATTCACCGACGTGACGGAAAAGGCCGGCGTTGCCAACGACCGGTGGGGATACGGGTGCGTGGTTGGCGATTACGACAATGACGGCTGGCCGGACCTGTATGTATCCAATTATGGAAAGAATCGCCTTTACCACAATAACCACGACGGAACCTTTACGGATGTCGCGGAAAAAGCCGGCGTCACAATCGGCACGTGGTCCACGGGCGCAACCTTCGGCGACTACGACGGTGACGGGCGGCTGGACCTTTTCGTGGCCGGCTACCTTCAATTTGACTTGTCCAATCCTCCTATCTCCGGAACAAAGGCCGTCAACTTCTCTTCCTGCCAATACCGCGGGGTGACGGTGATGTGCGGTCCGCGCGGCCTGAAGGGCGAACAGCACCATCTCTTTCACAACAATGGAGATGGAACCTTTACGGATGTCAGCAAAAAGCTGGGGGTGGACAATCCCAACGGATACTACGGCCTGGGGGCTCTGTTTGTGGACGTGAACGGGGATGGCAAGCCGGACCTGCTGGTGGCCAACGATTCCACGCCTAACTATCTGTACATGAACAAGGGAGATGGGACGTTCGAAGATCAGAGTTACGAAAGCGGATACGCGCTCAATGAGAGTGGCCGCGAGGTCGCCAATATGGGCATTGCGGCAGGAGACTACGAGAACAACGGCCACCTTTCCGTGGTGAATACCGACTTCGCCGACGATTACAATGTTCTGTTCCAGAATGACGGAAAAGGGTTTTTCACAGATGTGAGCTATCAGGCCGGCATCGCGGAGTCCTCCATCCCGTTTGTCGGTTTCGCCGACGGATTCCTCGACTACGACAATGACGGGTGGAAAGATCTGCTCATCATTAATGGCCACGTCTATCCGGAGGTGGATAAACACCCAGGGTGGGGGACCAGCTATGCCGAGCGTCCGCTGCTCTACCACAACCTGAAGAATGGCAAGTTCGAGCTGGTTCCGGCGGTCGAGGGAACCGGGCTTGCAGTCGTCAGCGTTGGCCGCGGCGCCGCCTTTGGCGATCTCTTCAACGACGGCAAGATCGACGTGGTCATCAACAATATGGATGGCGTTCCGGTGCTGCTTCGCAACGTGAATCCTGACCACCACCAATGGGTTGAACTGCGGCTCATTGGGGGACCCAGGAGCCCCCGCGATGCGGTCGGAGCAACGGTCTATCTCGAAGCGGACGAGATTCGTCAGCGCGGAGATGTCTTGAGCGGCGGCAGCTACCTTTCCTCCAACGATATGCGAGTTCACTTCGGTCTGGGCGATGCCACCGATGCCGGAACCGCGGAGATTCACTGGCCCTCGGGCGCCAAAGAGACGGTGAAGCTGCCCGCAGTGGACCGGATTTACACCATCACCGAGGGCCAGGGCATCACCAGCGCACTGTGCGACGGCAAGCCGTGTGCAGTCGCGCCCTTGGCTCCAGCGACGCCGCCGGTCAAGGCGGCCAAACCCTGAAACGGGCTAGAGCTAACTCGTCCAGCTTGACTGCGGCTATTAGAGGGTGAAGGCCGGATTGGCTTAGGCTACACCGCGGCCCTCAAAAAGAAATCGGGTGGCAGCCCAGCGAGAGGGCGCCACCCGGAAGGTCACACTTTGAACGAGCAATGCAGAAGACATTCACAGGCTACTGGCAACTCCAAGGCGTGTCTTGACCCAAACGAGTGAGTCTGGAGTCCATCAATAGGTGGAGACGGGCGTCGGCTTTTCTTCCAATATTCCGCATTTGCTCCTGTGCAATCCCGCGCCTGTCCAATTACTGTGGAGTTGCGCAGTTTGGCGCAGGTTGATGTCTGCTAGAGGTAACTTCCACCCGGTCCCGTGGCCCACAATCACGCCAACTCGATGGATTCAGCGGGAGAGGCCGCCCGGCGCTCGTCCTTCTCTGGCGGAATTCATGGCACGACTGCGTTTCGCGGCTTTCTGGCAACCGCATTGCTGCTGGGCTGCGCGCTTCCCGGCCAAGCTCTGGAGCCTTCCACTCCACTGGCCAACTACGGCCGTCAGGCATGGGGGATGGAAAACGGCCTTCCGCAGAATACGGTGCAAGCTCTGCTTCAGACCCGAGATGGCTTTGTGTGGCTGGGAACCGAGGTGGGACTGGTCCGCTTTGACGGCAACGGTTTTGCGGTCTTCGACAAAAATTCAACTCCTGCCCTACCTGGGAGCGACGTCCGCTGCCTGCTGGAGACGAAGGACGGGGCACTGTGGATAGGAACCAGCGAGGGGCTGGCGCGGTGGAAGGACGGAGTGGTTACGGCCTTCACCACGGCGAACGGGCTGCCGGGGGATGGAATTCGTTCTCTGCAACAAGGCGCGACTGGGGTCGTCATTGTATCAACGAATAACGGCGATATCGGTATTGACCGCACTAACAGCGATATAGGCATCGACGGCTGGCGTGTCGTACCAATCCAGTTCGACAAGCTGCAAGGTCCAGTCGTGACGTTTGACGTAAGGCTTTCCGACGGAAGCCATGCTCTTGTCGACAAAGGGACGGTGGAACTGACGCAAAACAGCCGCATTCAGCGATTGACCGTCGGCCATGAGCTTCCGGGCAACCGCATCCAGGCACTCTTTGCCGACCGCGAGGGTAGCTTGTGGGTCGGGACGAATGGCGGATTGGCGCGGTTGTTTGCGGGTAAGGTCCAACGGCTGCCGGTCACCGACCCACTGGCTTCGGCTTCTGTACTCACGCTGATGGAAGACCGCGAAGGCAACCTCTGGGTCGGGACCGAATCCGGCGGCCTGCACATTCTGCGCGATCAGCGTTTCCGTACCATCGGCGCGCGAGAGGGACTTTCTTCTGATGCGACGACCGCCATAGTGGAGGACAGCGCGGGCACGCTGTGGGTGGGAACCAGCGGGGGAGGCTTGAATGCCCTGCGCCGGAATGCCGACGGGCCGGGCGCGATCAGAAACTATTCAGTACGCAACGGCCTCACGAGCGACGTGATTCTGTCTTTGGCCGCCGCCCCCAATGGCGATCTGTGGGTAGGCACACCGGACGGGCTCAACCGGATTCGCGGGGGCGCAGTTGCTTCGTTCACCTCCGCCGACGGTCTGCCCGACGACTTCATCCGCTCCCTGTTGGTGGACGCCGATGGATCGCTGTGGATCGGCACGCGGCGCGGGCTTTCGCACTGGTCGGGCGGTCCCACCGGCACGCGCTCAGTCGCACACATGGAAACCTATACGCAAGCGAGCGGGCTGGGCAGCGATCTGGTGGGCGCGATGGCGCGGGATGCGCATGGGGACCTTTGGGTGGCCACGTTTGCCGGGCTGTCGCGGCTGCACGGCGGCAAAATCGAAAATTATACGACCGCCAACGGGCTCTCCAGCAACGTGGCCACGGCTCTGTTGCCCCGCAGCGATGGGACGCTGCTGATCGGCACGCAGGACCACGGCTGGGACGTTTGGAATGGACGGAGTTTTTTCGCGGCGAAGCAAAACGGCCAGGGCCATGCGGCCATCCACGCCATTCTGGAAGACAGCGGCAACCATCTCTGGTTCGCCACCGCCAATGGAATCGCCCGCTGTGACTATACAGGAGAAGCAAAGGACATACAGACGCCGGCCTGCTCGCATTGGCTTGAGTTCGGCGCCGCTGATGGGATGCGCAGCCGCGAGACGGCCACCAACAGCCACCCTTCGGCCTGGCGCACCCGCGATGGACGATTGTGGTTTGCCACGCCCAAGGGGCTGGTCGAGGTGGACCCGGCGCATTTTCCGGTGAACACTGTGCCGCCGCCGGTAGCGTTGGAGCGATTTGCCGTGGACGATGTGCCTCAACCGCTGCTTGGGCCGGCGAATTTCGTGCGGATTCCTGCCGGTCATGAACATTTCCAGTTCGACTACGCGGGATTGAGCTTTAACGCGCCACAAAAAGTGCGCTACCGCTATATGCTGGAGGGCTTCGACCAGGGCTGGACTGAGGCCGGCGCGCGCCGCACCGCCTACTACACCAACATCCGGCCCGGCCGCTACACCTTCCGTGTGCAGGCGGCCAACAACGACGGGCTGTGGAATGCCGAGGGCGCGGCGCTTACCTTCGTGCTGCGGCCTCACTTCTACCAGACAGCCTGGTTTTATGCCTTGTTGCTGGCGGCCGTGGCGGGCCTGGTGGTGCTGATTCTGAGGCTGCGGCTCCGGCAGGCGGAGCGCGAGTTCCGCGCCGTGCTGGGAGAGCGCAACCGCATCGCGCGCGAGATTCACGACACGCTGGCCCAGGGCTACGTGGGCATCTCGGTGCAGTTGGAGGTGCTCTCCGAGCTTCTGCGCATGAGCAACACAAAAGCCGCCGAAAAGCATCTGGATTTGACCCGCGGCTACGTTCGCGAGGGGCTGGCTGAAGCGCGGCAGTCGATCTGGGCGCTGCGTTCGCAGGATTCGGGCGAGACCACGCTGCCGGTCCGTCTACGCCGTTTGGTGGAGGCGGAAGTCGGCCACGAGTTGGAAACTAATTTCAGTCTCTTTGGCGCATACCGGCCGATGCCTCCAGGCACGGAGCAGGAATTTCTGCGCGTGGCCCAGGAGGCCATCCGTAATGTGAAGAAGCACGCCGGGGCGCGGCATTTATTTGTTCAGTTGGAGTACGGGCCGGGCGAGATTACTCTCGAAGTGAGGGACGATGGGCGCGGCTTTTCTGTGGATGAGAAACCGGAGTTCCCGCCGGGCCACTATGGACTGACCGGGATGCGCGAACGCGCGGCGGCCATCGGCGGCACGCTTGAGGTGAGCAGCGAGCCAGGGGCTGGAACCACGGTCCGGCTGCGGGCGGCGGCGCCGAGAGAGTCGCGAAGCAGTTAGGGTTCCGGCTTTCCGGGTCTCAAAGGCGAGGGGCACTCGACACTTATGGGAGACGCGAGAGATAGCGAAGGAGCAGCGGTGACTAAGGAGTCGATTCGCGTGCTGGTCGTCGAAGACCACCACGTGGTGCGCCAGGGGCTGGTGGCCCTGCTGAATGTGGTGGACGGCCTGGAAGTGGTGGGCGAGGCCGCGGACGGCGTCGAGGCCATTGCACAGTTTCGCAAACACCAGCCAGCCATCACGCTCATCGATCTGCGGCTACCGCGGCTGAGCGGCGTCGAGGTCATCGAGCGCATCCGCATGGAGACGCCGCAGGCGCGTTTCATCGTGCTCACCACCTACGACGGCGACGAGGACATCTATCGCGCCCTGCAGGCCGGCGCAAAGGCTTATCTCCTGAAGGGTATGACTTCAGAAGAATTGATTGAGACGATTCGGATGGTTCATGTGGGCAAGTCGTATATTCCGCCGGTGATCGCCCAGAAGCTGGCCGAGCGGATGGGCACCGAGGAACTAACCCCGCGCGAGTTCGACGTGCTGGAGCAGATTGTGCGCGGCAAGAGCAACAAGGAGATTGCAACCGAATTGACTATCTCAGAGGCCACGGTGAAGACCCACATCAACAGCCTGCTGGGAAAACTGGGCGTGACCGACCGCACGCAGGCCGCCACGGCCGCTATCCAGCGCGGGATTGTTCCACTCGAATCCCTCAGAAAGCCAAATCTATGACCAAAAAATTGACGAAAAGATTCATTCTTTTCGGAGTTTTTCTATTGCTTTTGTCTCCGCCAGCGCGGACTCAGAAGACGGCATGGCGGCAGGCTACCGATGCGGAACTGGCGTCGCTGCTACCGGCGCGAGTGCCGGTGGAAAAGGAACACATCGAAACTGAGATGCGCACCGCCTCCGGTATCGTGAACAGCCACGGCCACTTCATCGCCGGAGTGGTGCTGCTTACCGCCGGGTACTCCGCGGAGGGCAAGTATTCGCACTATCTGATTGTGCAAGCGCCGGTGCGCATCGGTGGAGTCGCGCTCAAGCCCGGAGAATATGTTTTTGGATGGACGCGGGCACAAGCAGGGGATGCGCTGAGCGTGCATTTCCACGAGGCGGCCTCCGGCGCGCTGGTGGGCACTACGGACGCGCATCGCATTGCGGGGTCGAGCCGCGTGGAGAGCCTGCACATCTGGCCTCCCGCCGACAAGGCATTGATTCAGATTGGGCGCTTTGGAATTTCCTACGAGTTAGGCGAGGAGTAACCGCAGAGATCAATCTTGCCTGCGCGGCTCTCCGGTCGGCAGAAAGGCAACTCCGGAGATACTGCTTCCCGAAGCCAGCACGTCCCTGAGCCGTTCCGGATTAGGCCCGCTGCGTACGGCGGCCGCCTCCAGCAGGCCGAGCGCCGCTGCCGGTGTGGTTTCGGGGGGCAGGCGGAAGATCCACGGAACGTTTGTTGAAGTCAGTGCTTTGTCGCTGCTCAGCGCGACCACCGGAACAAAAGCCTTGAGCGCCAGTTGCTCGGCCAGGTGAGCGGCGTTGCGATCCAGCGCCACAATCGCCAGCGCGTGCTCTTCCATCAGCGCGTGGACCAGTTGAGTTGAAGCCACGCCCCAATTCTGATCGCTGGCCACCGGCTTGAGCTTCCACTCGCGGCCCTTCGACGCGGCGGACGCCAACACCGCCCGCATCTCCGGCGACTGCGCAATCTCGGCCGCCTTCGGCCCGAAGAGAACCACGTGCACCGGACCAGCCGGAACGTCTGCGCGATGCGGCCCGGCATAATCCACGCCATCCTCACCCACGCGCGCATACGGCGCTTGCGGTGCGGAGGTCACAGCTTGCGGGGCAGGAGCTTGCTGCGCTTGAGGTGCCTTCTCCATTGTGGCAACGCGGTAGGTAATCGCGCCATTATGCACCGTGCCCAAGTACATGGGCGCGACATTCTTCTGGTTGGGATCGAAGATCATGTGCCCGGTTACGCCGTCATATTCTTCGATGCCGGCCAGAGCATCGTGAATCCGCGCGCGATTCAACCCCGCCTTGCAGATGGAATCGAGCAGCGCGTTCATCGCGTCATAGGCCAGCGAGGCAAACTGCTCCGGCTTCTCGTGGAAGCGGGCCTCGAAGCGGCGATTGAAGTCCAGCCATTTTGGATCTTTACGTGTGGGATTGTAAGGAAACACGGCTTCGAATCCCTCGGCAGCGTCTCCTGCTTCGGCCAGCAGAGTAGGTCCCAGCGTGCGATAAGCGCCGAAGACGCGCTGCTTCATCCCCGCTGCGCGCATCTGCTTCAGGATTCCCGCCGCTTGCGTCTCATCCGTCCACAGCACGATGGCGTCGGCTCGCGAGGAGGCAATCACCCTCAATTGCTGCGTGAAATCCGTGTCGCCGGCCTGATACTTCTGCTCGATGACCACCGGGTGGCCCAGGCGGCGGGCGGCATCGCGAAACTTGAGCACGCCGAATCGTCCATAACGATTGTTTACGCGAAAGATCGCCACGCGCTTGAGTCCAAGCTCAGTGAAGATGTGGCGGGCCAGCGTGAGGCACTGCACCCGGTCGTCCTGCACGGTGGTGAAGTACCACGGGATGTAAGTTTCGGGAATGGTGGGATCAGTGGAGGCCGAGTTGACGATGGGAATCTCCGCGCGCAGAGCCACGCGCAGAGCGATGTGAGTGGACTCGGAACTGATGGAGCCGAAGATCGCCCAATCCTGGTCGTCGTAGACCATCTTCACCACTTCATTGGAGGCAGAGCCCCAGATGGCCGGGTCCGTGGGCCGGTCCTCGCCATAAACCGCCTTCGCCTGCCAGTTGTCGTAATCGTTGTGCAGCATCAGACGGAAGGGCTTGCCCCCGTAGCCGCCGTGGGCATTGGCCTCTTCCACCGCCAACTGCGCGCCGTGCAGCATACGCAACCCGAAGACCGATTCCGGATTGTGCTCGATGGGCCCGAAGAAACCGATGCGCACCTCAGTCAGATTCTTCGGCTCGGGAATATCCCGCGCCGCGCCGGAGTAGATGTTGGGATGGGTGTAGTTGAGGTCGTAGGGCGCCGCAAACTTCGCGTAGGGACTCAGGTCGGCAGGCTCGCCGGCATAAGGCACGACCACGCGATCCTTCGGCGGTCCTGGAGGATGTGCGCCACACTCGCACGTGCCCTTGCCCGTGACCGTAATCGGACTCGTGTTCTGGTCCGCGGCCTGCACAGTTTCCTGCTTCGAGTATGAACTCGAATCCTGCGCGGCAAGCTGAGCTGCGCAGGCCGCGGCCAGCGCGCAGACTGCCACCAACAACCATCCCTTGCGCATGAGAACTACTCCTTGTCTGCCGCTGCCCGATCGGTGCGGAACATGGCGATGGCCTCGATCTCGATCAGCAACTCAGGCCGGCAAAGATGCGCCTGGATGCCGGTCGAAGCGGGCAACGGATCCAGCCCCTGCTCCTTGAAGAACGCCGTGCGCCCCGCATTGAAGACGTCGTAGTCGCGATCGATGTCCCGAAGGTAGCAACTAGTGCGCACGATGTCGTGCCAGGTGCAGCCTTCGGCCTCCAGCAGGCCGGTGATGTTGTCGAATGTCCGCCGCAACTGGGCCGGAAAGTCGCCGATGTGGACGCTCACGCCGTGCTCGTCGATCGACGCCGTCCCCGAGATGAGCAGGATGGCGACGCCGCCGATGTCGATTCTCATGCCGCGCGAGAACGAACTCGGCTTGGCGTAGGCGTATGCCTCATTGAGCACGCCGTGATTGGTCATCGCCCGCTTTTTGATGGGCGCGTGCGCGATGGTCTCCAGAATTTCCGCAAATGCATTCATGATTGTGTCTCTCCTTATGCTCTTATTGTTTTTGATGAATCCCGTGACTCAAACCCTTGGCGGTTGCAACCCAGATGTCGTCGCCCTGGAAGTCGATGCCGAGAACATAGTTGTGGGCCGGCGCGGTGATGACCGCTACAGGCGTTACGGTGCCTTGCGCGTCGCGCACCGTCATCTCCGGCTTGCCGTCTTTGAGCGAGGGGCGATAGACGGCCCAGTTCACGCCGTCATAGTAGGCCAGCCCCTTATCGGTGCAGAACCAGGCGCGATTGGCGTCCACGCCCTTGATTGAGTTAATGAAGTTCGAGGGCAGGCCGCTGTCTTTCGTCAGAAAGTTGTGCCAGTAGCGGCCATCGTAGCGGCTGGCGCCGAAATAAGTCGCCGCCCAAACGATGTTATCCACATAGCTGACCGAAGTGACAATCTCGTGGATCAGCCCCTGGTCCTTGAAGAGCACAATCTCGTTTTCGCCGTCGGGGTCCTCGTACTTATCCCAGCGTCCGGTCTTCTGGTCGTATTCCAAAAGGCCGCTGCCCCACACGGCGTAATAAACCTTGGTGGGCGTTGCAGAGACGCCGTAAACCCATATTTCGACCATGGGCGTGTTGCGCTCGTTGTAAAGCGTCCACTGGCCGGTGCGGGTATTCAGGCGGCAGCCACCGGCGGCTGTGGCTACCCACACGTTCTCGCCCTCCACGCTGACGCCGTAGACCACATCGTTGCTCAGTCCCGAGTTCAACTGCGTGAAGCTGTCGATGCGCCCGCCGGAGATGCGGCTCAATCCGCCCATCGTCCCAGCCCACACGTCGCCCGTGCGGCTATCCAGAGCCAGTGAAAGCACGGCGCGATGCGCCAGGCCATCCTTGGTGGTATACGTCTTCCACTTGCCGTTCTCGTAGAGCCCCAGCCCGTTTTCCGTGCCCGCCCAGATGCGGTCTCCATCCACCAGCACGGAAAACACGTGATTGTCAGGCAGGCCGTTGGCGGTAGTGAAGTTCTCAAAGCGAAAGCGCGGCAGCACCTGCGGTGCGGCAGACGCCGCTGGCGCCGCAAATGCCGGCGTTCCTGCAACCAGAAGCAATGCAATCAAGCACAACTTTTTCATCGCGTCCTCAGGTATTCGATCAGGTCGTTGAGTTCGTCCTTGG
>OCZT010000858.1_pt1 | contig 30924 bp, 22 predicted proteins | sample 1539031 | NCBI WGS metagenome assembly OCZT01 (sample SAMEA3539308, study PRJEB22396) | soil metagenome | biome: tundra; feature: field; material: soil | place: USA | collected 2010-05 | depth 0.15 m | reverse complement strand
CCGCGTTCGTCGCGGTGCTCTTCACGATCGGCGGATGGCAACAGACCAACATGGTCGCCGGCGAGATTCGCGATCCGGAGCGCACGCTTCCGCGAGCGCTCGCCATAGGAATCGGGATCGTGATCGCGGTGTATCTCGGCGCGAACGTCGTGTATCTGAGGACGCTCGGCCGCGACGGGCTCGCGGCCAGCTCCGCGGTGGCGGCGGACACGCTCGGCCGCCTCATCGGGCCGGCGGGCGCGACGGCCATCACCGTGGCGGCGATGCTCTCGATCTTCGGGTTCGTGAACGTCGCGCTCCTGACCAATGCGCGGGTGCTGTACGCGCTCGGACAGGACGGCGCGTTCCTGCCCAGCGCAGGGAGGGTGCATCCGCGATTCGGTTCGCCCCACATCGCGCTGATGATGCTTGGCGGATGGTCCCTCGTGCTGCTCTTCGCGACGGGTGGAACCATCGGAACGCTGCTCAGCGGGGTCGTGTTCGCGGATTGGATCTTCTTCGGGCTGGGCGCGGCGAGCGTGTTCGTCCTGCGACGCACGCGCCCCGGCCTCCATAGGCCGTACCGCGTGCTCGGCTATCCGTGGCTGCCGGCGTTCTTCGTGCTCTCGGCCGCGGTCGGGATCGTCAGTGCGTATGTGTCGGCGCTCTCGATGTCACTGATCGGCACGGGGATGCTGGTGGCCGGGGCACTGGTGTACCGATTGAGGCGGGAAGCTAGAAGCTAGAAGCTAGAGGCTAGAGGCTAGAGGCTAGAGGCTAGAGGTTAGGAGCTGGAGGCTGGAAGGCGACTATCTGCTCGCCAAGTTCCAACATCTAACCTCCAGCCCCCAACATCTGGCCTCTGCGTCATACGTGCCGATCCACCGCCATCGCCACGAAGAGCAGCGCCAGGTAGAGCAGCGAGTACTTGAAGACCCACCATGACGGCTTCTCCCAGCCACCGTCGCGCGCGGCGCGCACCCTCCAGACGCCCACGATGAACAGGGCGTCGAGCGCGAGCGCCGAGCCGAGATAGACGAGGCCGAACGCGCCGAAGCAGGCCGGAAGCACCGTCAACGCGACCAGCAGGTACGTGTACTGCACCATCTGGTCGATGGTCTCGCGGACTCCCCAGACCAGCGGTGCCATCGGCACCCGTGCGTTGCCGTAGTCGCCCTGCTTGTTGAGGGCGAGTGCCCAGAAGTGCGGTGGCGTCCAGTAGAACACGATCAGGAACAGGTAGATCGACGCCAAGTCGATCCGCCCCGTGACCGCCGCCCAGCCGACGAGCGGCGGAAACGCGCCGGCCGCGCCGCCGATCACGATGTTCTGCGGCGAGCTTCGCTTGAGCCAGCGCGTATAGATGAAGACGTAGTAATAGAAGCCGGCAAGCGCGAGCGCGGCGGTCAGCACGTTCACGAAATGCGCGAGCAGATAGGTCGCCGCCGTGGCGATCAGGACGCCGAAGGCCATGGCCACGCGCTTCGGCACGCGTCCGCTCGGAATCGGGCGCAGCTGAGTTCGCGCCATGACGTCGTCGATGTCGCTGTCGAGGTACATGTTCACGGCGTTCGCGCCGCCGGCCATCAGGTAGCCGCCGATCGTCACGCAGAGGACGGCCGACCAGGTGGGTGTGCCGGCGACGAACATCGGGGCGACTGTCGTCACCAGGAGCAGCGAGATGATGCGCGGCTTGGTGAGGGTGATCAGGTCCGCGGCAAATCGCGGTTCCGCGCCCGGCTCCCCGTTCGGTTCCGCGGTCGGCGCCGCGGCGGCGTCGGCCGTCATGCGTTCGTGCCGGCGGCGGGTGTCTTCGCCTGGAAATTGACGGCGCCGGCGTGCATCGAGTGCCACGTCCACACGAGCAGCCCGGCGAGGCAGATCGCGGGCACGATCGCGAAGGCCCATTCGCGGACCGAGCCGGATCCGGGTGGTCCGAGTTTCATGCCGCGGCGGGTGGAGCGCAGGATGAGCAGTTGCGCGATGGCAATGACCGCGGCGGCGGCCCAGAACAGGAATTCGGCGAGTGGGGTGGGCATTGCTCCGCGAAAGGTCGTGGGTTGGGGGACGGCGGGGAAGGGTCCCTGACGCGGTGTTTGTTCGCAGGCCCATTCGCTGTCGTGCGTGCTGGGCTGTCGGACCAAGGTGGTGAGTTGATAGCGGACGGTCCTTGGTTCTGGGAAACGGGCGACGTGACGGGTCTGTGCAGGGAATGGATTCGGGGCGGGTTGGGATGATGATGACAAATCACTCAGCATCCATACCTTGGCTCGCTACTTATGCAGCCGTATCGACACCTTGCTGTTTGGCGGTTGGCGCATGCGCTCGCCCTCAATGTGCAGCGGCTCACTGCCTCGATCCCTCGAGCGCACAATTCCGGGCTGATCAGTCAATTGCGCCGCGCGGCGCTCTCCATCCCGGCCAACATCGCCGAGGGCAGCGGTCGCGAATCGAATCGCGACTTCGCCAAGTTCCTGCAGATCTCCATCGAATCCTGCTCCGAGCGCGAATATCACCTGCAATTCTGTGGTGACGCGGATCTCATTGAGCGACTCGAATGTGATGCTCGAATTGCCGACGTCGTCCAGGTCCGCCGAATGCTCATCGGGCTGCTCCAACGCGTTCGAGCCTCGGACGGTCCCGTCGCCGTTCTCCCAAAACCAAAGACCGACGGCTAACAACCCACCACTTTGGTCCGACAGCCCATAGCTGTGAACCACCGTTGTGGGTGCCCCTCCCCTCTCGCGCACAACCGCCCGGGACGGTAGAGTTGCCGAATGTCCACTCCCGCCGTCCCTCGCAAAAACGAACTGCAGCGCAAACTCGGCGTCTGGAGCGCGGTCGCGGTCGTGATCGGATCCACGATCGGATCCGGCATCTTCCGGTCGCCAGCGGGAATCGCCAACCGGCTTCCCGGCCCGCTGCCGATGATGGCCGTGTGGGTTGCCGGCGGAATGTTCGCCCTGTGCGGGGCGCTCACGATGGCCGAGGTCGCCAGCGCGCTTCCGGCGACCGGCGGGATCTACGTCTTCTGCCGCGACGCGTGGGGCCGGCTCGCCGGATTCCTGTTCGGCTGGGGCCAGATCTCGATGATTCGCGCGGCATCGCTCGGAGGGATCGCCATCACGTTCGCGGAGTACTTCTTCCGCGTCCTTGGTTTCGATCCGCTGGCCCCGTCCCACGTGAGAATCGTCCACTGGACCGCGGCAGGCGCGATCGCCCTCACCGGCGCGTTCAACTACGTCGGCGTGCGGTTCGCCTCGACGGTCATCAACCTCACCGTCCTCGCGAAGTACGGCGGGCTGCTCTTCATCATCGTGGCGGCGTTCGCGTTCGGCGTGCCGCACAACGGCATCGCGCATTATTCGCCGGCCGTGCCGCCGGGGAGCTTCACGTGGCCGGCGTTCGGCCTCGCGCTCGTGTCGACGCTCTGGGCATTCGACGGCTGGGCGGATCTCGCGTACAACGCGGGCGAGGTGAAGAATCCCGGACGAAATCTCCCCCGTGCCCTGATCGGTGGGACCCTCGCGGTGCTGGCGATCTATCTCGCGGCGAATCTGGCGTACATGGCCGTGCTGCCGATCGACGAGATCCGCGTGTCCAAACTGGTCGCGGCGGACGTCGCCCAGCGCGTGCTCGGCGGCGCCGGCGTCGCGTTCGTGGCCATCACGGTGATGATCTCGACGTTCGGAACGCTCAACACGGTGCTCTTCACCAGCCCACGCGTCTTCTTCGCGATGGCGGACGACGGGCTGTTCTTCCGTCCGGTGGCGAAGGTCCACCCCAGGTTCGGGACGCCGTACGTCGCCATTACGCTCGTCGCGGCGCTCGGAATGGTGTTCGTGCTGCTCCTTCCGTTCGAGAAGCTCGCCGACACCTTCGTGACCGCGTTCCTGCCGTTCTATCTGCTCGCGGTGGCGTCGGTGTTCAGGCTGCGCGGCACGCCCGGGTACCATCCGACCTTCCGAGTGCCGTTCTATCCCGTGGTGCCGCTCTTGTTCATCGGGTCGGTGCTGTACCTGCTCGGCAATGCGATCGTGCAGCCGTCGAGCCGGTGGAGCACGCTCGCGGTGCTCGGGGTGCTCGTCGCGGGGATTCCGGTCTATTACCTGACCGTCGGCCGGCGCGGAAGAGCGACCGCCTGAGGGCAATGGAAGGATCGGCGCGCGTATTACCCGCGCACGTCCCTTTTTGTCAAGAAGCGTGACGCGCCGGTTACGAGCATCAACGTTGACCGGACGAGGTGGGGGACGGTAGCTTTTCCGGACTGAATGTGGCCCACCCCTCATCAGGATCGAGCAACATGAAACGCTTTTGCTTCAAGACACTCGCGACTGCGTTCGTCGCGATCCTTTTGTTCGCGGCCACGGCACGTGCCCAGGTGACGACGGGCAACATCTCCGGCCGAGTGATCGACGAATCGGGGAAGCCGGTCGAAGGCGCGCAGGTGCAGGTCAAGAACACACAGACGAACCTTCTTCGCGCGCGGCTCACGAATTCCGACGGGCGCTACGTGATCCTCGGCCTCGAAGTCGGTTCCGGATACTCCGTGACCGTGCGTCGCATCGGGCTCGAGGCGCAAACGCGCGAGGAGCAGGCGGTCGCGCTCGGCACGACGACGCGGGTCGACTTCACGCTCAAGCAGGCCGCGACGAACCTCCAGGGCATCAAGATCGTCGCGACGACCGACCCGGTCATCGCGCCGTCCAAGACGGGTGTCGGCGTCACGGTCTCGGACTCGCTGCTGCATCGCATGCCGACCCTGAACCGCAACTTCACCGACATGGTGGCGCTCACGCCTCAGGTCTCGCTGAACGGCGCGGGACTCTCCGGCGGCGGCGTCAACAACCGCTACAACACCATCCAGATCGACGGCGCGAGCGAGACGGACCTGTTCGGTCTTGGCTCGACGGGCCAGCCGGGCGGACAGGCGGGCGGCAAGTCGATCGGCATCGAGTCGGTCAAGCAGTACCAGGTGCTGCTCTCTCCCTACGACGTTCGCCAGGGCAACTTTGCTGGCGCGCTGATCAATGCGGTGACGAAGAGCGGATCGAACGAGTGGCACGGTTCCATTTATGATGCGTTCCGGAGCCAGTCGCTCACGCGAGCCCAGCCATATCTCTCCGACTATCATCAGACGCAGTACGGCGCCACGTTGGGCGGCCCGATCGTGAAGGACAAGATCTTCTTCTTCGTCAATCCTGAATATCAGCTCCAGAACGCACCCTCCAGCGGCTGCTACATCGGATTGTCAGGTTGCAACCTGCAGCAGGCAGACCTGGACCGTTTCGTGTCGCTCGCGACCGCATACGGCGTTCCGACGGGCAGCGCCGGACCGGTGTTCACGAAGAACCCGCTGACGAACATTTTCGCGCGCCTCGACTTCGTCGACCTGCCGTTCAACAGCACGCTGATGCTGCGCTACAATTACGGCGGCGCCACGCAGGACGTGTTCAGCCGCGGTAGCACTGGGTCGACGCCGAGCTTCCCGCTCACGTCGAACGAATACCAGTTCCTCTCGGTCAAGCGTGCGGCGGTTGCGCAGCTTCGGTCGAACTTCAAGAACGGCAGCTATAACGAGCTGTTCCTCGGATACACGACCATTCGCGACGTGCGAGCCCCCGTTGCACACGCCCCGCAGCTCAACGTCACGGTACCGGGCGCGACGCTGGTCACGGGGTCGGAGCGGTCGTCTCAGGCAAACTCGCTTGCGCAGAACTACACCGAATTGACCGACAACTTCACGTTCCCGATCGGCAACACGCACCGCGTCACGGTCGGTTCGCAGAACTTCCTGAACTACCAGTGGGTGAACGTGTTCGGGCAGAACATCTTCGGAAACTGGACCTTCGCGAATCTCGATTCGCTCGCGTCGGGGCAGCCGTCGTCGTACAACGTCGGCGTCGGCGTCAACGGCAGCGGCGCCGTGTCGCCGTCCGCGCAGCAGGTCTCCGCCTACGTGCAGGACGAGTGGAACGCCACCAACAGGCTCACCGTGACGTACGGGCTTCGGGTGGACATCCCGAGCTTCGGCAAGACACCGCCGCAGAACGCCGAGATTCTGGCCGACTTCGGCAAGAACACCTCGAGCATCCCGTCCGGCCAGTCGCTCCTGTCGTATCGCGTCGGGTTCAACTGGGACGTTACGGGCGACCAGCGGAACCAGTTGCGCGGCGGCGCAGGAATCTTCACCGGCCGTCCGGCGTTCGTCTGGATGTCGAACATGTTCGGAAATACGGGCGGACTTTCGGGCTTCGCGCAGCTCACCTGCCTCAACGCCCAGGCGCCGAAGTTCAATGCCACGACCGCAGCCACTCCGCCGACGCAGTGCAATAACGGAGTCACCGCCTCGGCCGGCTCCGAAGTCGACCTGATGCAGAGCAACGTCAAGTTCCCGCAGACCCAGCGCGAGTCGATCGGCTTCGATCGCGACCTCGGCAACGGCTGGGTTGGAACGGTCGAGGGACTTCTCACGCAGAACCTGAACGACTTCTTCTATCAGAACATCGCGCTCGCCGGCCCGCAGGGCACCGACCCGAACGGCCGCGTGATGTACGGTCTCGTCAACTCCCCGGTCCTCAAGGTCTTGGCGCGCAACCGTGTGCTCGAGGCCGTGAATACGAACAAGAACTGGGGATACAGCTGGACGGTCGGCGCGCAGCGCAAGTTCCGCGACAACTTCGAGTTCGAAGCGTGGTATACGCGCGCTGAAGAGAAGACGTCGATGGATCCCACGTCGAGCACGCAGGCCTCGCAGACGCAGTTCGGTCGCGCGTGGGCCGGGAACCTGATGGACCAGACCGTCGGCACGTCGCTCTTCCAGCAGGATCACCGCATCATCATGAGCGGCACGTACCGCTTCCAGCCGACGCTCACCGACATCTCGGTGATCTATTCCGGCCGGTCGGGCAACCGTTACGACTACGTGTACGGCGGCGGCAGCGGTGACCTGAATGGCGACGGGTTCACGGGGAACGATCTCGTCTACATCCCCAAGAGCACGACCGATTCCAATCAGGTGTTTCTCGTTCCGCTCGGCAGCACGAGCACCGCAACGGAAGCGGCCGCGCTGGCGAAGTACATCGCAGGGCAGAAGTGCCTTCGTACCCAGGCCGGCACGATCATGCAGCGCAACTCGTGCCAGGCTCCCTGGATTCACGAGGTCGACCTGTCGGTCCGCCAGAGCTTGGCGGGGCTCGGATTCGCCCAACTGCTCGGCGGCACGCACCGGCTCGACAACCTGTCGGTGCAGTTCGACGTGTTCAACCTCGCCAACCTGATCAACGCCGGCTGGGGCAAGCAGGAGTACACGGGAGCCATCCAGTCCGTCAACCTCCTGACCTACGTCACCACGGAGAACAGGAACGCCAAGTCGCTCATCGGCGCCGCCGGCGTCGCGGCGCGTCCGGAATTCACGTTCGATCCGAACACGATCTACACCACCGCGAACAACATCAGCTCGAACTACAGGATGCAATTGTCCGTACGATATTCTTTCTAGCGGTGGATGCTGGATTCTAGACGTTAGATGCTGGATGCTAGGCGCTAGATGTTAGGGAGATGCTGGATGCTAGGTGCTAGACGCTAGACGCTAGACGCTAGACAACGATCGTAGCAGGTCTTCGCTTGCAAAGTGCCCGGATCGCGTTCGCGTGGTCCGGGCACTTTGCGTTCGTTGTCGCACGCAAACGGCGCGCGGGGAAATACTCTGATGCTAGCTGCCAGCCGGCACGACCGTAACGTAGAGATTTCGGAGCGAATGCCGTGTACCCCTATCGTCGTCTGCTCGTATGGCAGCGCGCGCGAACCATGGCTGTGGACACGTATCGCGCGGGGGTCTTCAGTGAGGCGGTGCGATACCGGTCGCTTGTGGATCAAATGCGCAGGAGCGCTGTTTCCATCTCCGCCAACATCGCGGAGGGGGCGGGATCCGGCTCGCAACCCATGTTCGCGCGATACCTCGGGATAGCCTTGGGCTCAGCGTACGAGCTCGAGAGCCACCTGCTTCTGGCTCGCGACATCGGATGCGCGGCCGGCGATTCCGGCGAGGCGCTCTTGGCAGAGATCGAGTCGATAATAAAGATGCTGACGGCGCTCTTGCGCTCGGTGCGAAGTCGGAGATCCGAATTCCGGCCTCCAGCCTCCAGCCTCCAGCCTCCAGCCTCCAGCCTCCAGCCTCCAGCCTCCAATCCCTAACCTCTACCATCTAGCATCTAGCATCTACCATCCAGCATCCAGCATCTAGCATCCAGCATCCAGCCCCTCAGAATATCGACAGCTTGATGTATTTCCTCGGATTCTTCTTGAAGTCCGCCGTGAGCGAATCCAACCGCATCACCAGCGACCGCACGTCACCGTAGAGCGCAGGGTCGTTCATCAGCTTCCCCAGCGATCCCGGACCGTTGCTCACCTTGTCCAGCGTCGAGTTCAGCTTGGCCGAGGTCTCCTTCAGGTCCGTCGCGAGCGCGTTGAGGCTCGCCGCGGCGCTCTTGAACGAGCGCAGCGTCGAATCCACGGCGACGGAGTCCACGGCCGATACCGCCTTGCGCAGCGCGACCTGCGTCTTGGTCAACTCGACGTTCTGTTCCGCCGCGAGTCTCGACAGGTCGGCCATGAACGCGTCCGCCGTCTTCACCGTGTGACGAAGATCGGCGAACCCGTTCGCCTCCACGAAGTCCTTCTTCAGCGCCGTGGTGAGCACCGAGACGTTGGCCGCGATCGTGTCCACGCGTGCGAGCACGTCGCCGATCGACGGAGTCGCGTGTCCCGAGAGGAGCGTGTCCCCCGGCGCGTAGGTTGCGACGTTCGGCTTGTCGGGATGCAGCGCCACGAGCTGGTCACCGAAGAAGCCGTTCGGCTCGATCGTCGCCGTCGTGCCCTTCGGGATGCGGTATTCCTTGCGAACCCGCAGTTGCACGATCAGCAGTCCGTCCTGTCGGATCTCCACGCCGTGCACGAACCCGACGTTGACTCCCGAGAGCAGCACCGGCTGGCCCTGCTTGAGTCCCGCACCCCAGGTGAACTTCGCGAACAGCGGATATCCCGGCTGCAAGCCGCCGCGCGCGAGGTACAGCGACCCGACGACCGCGAGGATCAATGCGGCCGTCGCCGTCGCTCCAACGAGGACTTCGTTGCTTCGCTTCATCCTTGCAAGTAGGGTGCGAGAAGTAGGGCCGTGAGCGCGTCGAGCACGAGAATCCAGATCGACGAAATGACCACCGCCTTTGCCGTGGCCTTGCCCACGCCTTCGGCGCCGGCACTGGTGTGGTACCCCTCGTACGTGCAGAGGTACGCAATGGCCGCCCCGAATAATGTGGCCTTGATGAGGCTGTACGTCACCTGGAAGTTGTCGAAACCAAGCCTGACACCCTCCATGAACTGGGACATCTGCACGTCGGTCACCAGCACCGACGCCAGGAGTCCCGCGACAATGCCGCACGCGTCGGCAAACACGACGAGGATCGGCAGCATGACGATGCCCGCGATGAGCCGCGGCACCACGAGATACGCCACCGGGTCGTACGCCAGTGTCTCGAGCGCGTCGATCTGCTCGGTCACGCGCATCGTGCCGATCTCCGCCGTCATCTTCGCGCCGACGCGGCCCGCGAGGACCAGCCCCGTGAGCAGCGGGCCCGTCTCGAGGATCACGATTTGCCGGACGGAGAGCCCGACGATCGACAGCTGGATCCCCTGGAAGAGCTGGTAGCGCACTTGCATGGCGATCACGCCGCCCAGGAACGCGGACACCATGATCGCGAGCGGTACGGAGTCCACGCCGATTGCCCGCATCTGCGGAATCACCAGCGGCAGGTACGTCCGCGGCTCCTGGAGCGCGCGCCGGATGTCGCGCAGGAAGAGGACGCGCTTCCCGACGCCCGCCAGCGACCCGAGCGTCGCCCGCGACATTCGGCGGAAGAATCGGATGCCGCCGCGTGCGACGATCGGAAACGCCGCCGTATGGGTGTGCGCGCTGTCGTCGGTCAAGTCGCCCGCATGTGGTGGGGGTGCTGGGTGAGCCCGCCGGACTTAGGTGCGGACGCGAGCCAGCAGCGCCGCGCCCACCGCGAGAAACACGATGCCCGGCAGCCACGCGGCAAGTTCTGGGTTCACGATCCCCTTGCCGCCCACGGCTACAGTCAACTGCACGAGCATCAGGAATATAACCGTCGTCCCGAGGCTCACGCCCACGCCGAACGCGGTGCCGCCGCGCTGGTTGCTCGTCGCGAGCGGCGCGCCGAACAACATGATGATCATGCAGGTCGCCGGAATCGCGACCTTGAGCATCCGCTCGACCCGCAGCTGGTTCACGTCTGTTCCCGAGCGCTCCATGGACGCGATGAAGTTCCCCAGATCGACGAAGCCCATCTGCTCGGGCGCCTTCTGGTTCGCGAGCAGGTGCTTGGGGGGCTCGGTGAGGTGCCGGTCGCGCAGCGAATCGAAGCTCACGGTGAAGTTAGACGAGTCGCCCGTGAGCACGTGCACCACGCCGTTCTTCAGCAGCCACCCCTGCCGCTCCGACCAGCGCCCGCTGCGGGCGTAGATCAGGTAGGTCGGGTAGTCGGGCCACCCTTTGCCCTTGCGGTCGATCTCCACGCGGTCGAGCGAGCCGGTGCTGGCGTCGGCCGATGCGATCTTGTACACGCGTCCCTCCTCGGTGGCGAAGGTGAAGCTCGCGCGCGTCACCGCTTCGCCGGACCCGCCCTCCCGCAGCAGCACGTCGCGCCTGGCGTTCGCCATCGGCATCGCCGCGCCCACCAGCACGTCGAGTATCATCGCGAGCGCCGCGCCCCACGCAATCGGCGCGATGAAGCGGTAGAAGCTGATGCCGCTCGCCTTCGCCGCGCTGATCTCCGAATGCCGCGTGAAGCCGCCGATCGAGAACACGGTGGCGAACAGCACCGCCGCCGGAATCGCCTGGAACATCGGTTCGGGCACGCCGTAGATGTACGCCTTCAGCATGTCCATCGGCGGCACGTGCCGGGCCAGATACTTCGGCAGGCTCTCGGCGATATCGATGACGATCACCAGGATCGGGAAACCGAACGCCGCTGCCGTGAGGATCTTGAGGAACTCGCTCAGCACGTACCGGTCCAACGGTCGCAGCAGGCGCGCGCTCATGCGGTCCTCCCGCGTCGCGCGAACCACTCCCGAAGGCGCGCAAAGCGCTCGGAGGTCTCGCTGCCGCGAGTTGTCGTGCCTTCGCGGCCGAGCCGCGACGAGAGCGCGAGCCCGATGGCGAGCAGGAGGATGTTCGTGGACCACATCGCCCAGAACGGCGAGATCAGATTGTTGCGCGCCAGCGCCTCGCCTACGACGAGGCCGACGTAGTACAGCCCGAAGACGCCGAGGCTCACGCCGATGGTCAGGCCGACGCCGCCGCGGGGAAAGCGCAGCGCGACGGGCGCGCCGAGCAGCACGAAGATCACGCATGCCGCCGCGATCGCGAACTTCTTCTCGATCTCGACCTGGTCGCCGTCGATCGTGCTCTGCGCCATGCCGAGCTGCAGCTTGAGCTGCAGCGCCTGGGCCGTCCGCATGCCGGCGCTCGTGTCCGCCTGCAGCAGCGGAGTGAGCATCGGTGCCGGTTGTGGCGGTTGCGGTGACTGTTGTTGCCGTGAGGGCTGGATGTTAGATGCTGGAGGCTGGGGTTGCTGTGAGGGCGGCTCCATCGCGCTCGCCGTCCGAACCACGGTCAGGCCAGAGAGGCGGTGGCAGTACAGGCTGCCGAGCCCGCTGGAAACGCGGCTCGTCCGCACCGTCTTCGCCACGGTGCTGTCGATCATCTTCATCTGCCGGTACACGCTGTCTCGCGCCAGGACGAGCCGCGCCACCCGGCGCTGCAGCTCGCAGACCGTCATTTCGCGGTCGCTCTTCTCCCCACCGACCGTGTCGATCTGCAATGTGTTCCCCACGTTGCGCACTTTCACGAAATCGGTGTTGAAGAAGACCCGCTGGAGCCGCGTCGGATCCTCGGGCTTCAGTACCGTCCACGACCCGTGAAAGAGGGTGAGCAGCAGGTCCGAGCGGTTGGGCGAGAGCTCGAGCAGGCCGCTGTCGGCGCGGATCGTCGTTCGCGTCTGCGGGTCGCTCATGTCGTAGATCGCGACGTCGCGCATCCGGTTGTTCTCGAACAGCCGTGCCGTCCGCAGGAAAATCCGGCCGGGCGAGATCTCGTTGATGACCTGCTCCTTGAGCGCGAACGTCGGCTTCTTGCGCGCGATGTCGTTCGTGAGCGTCGTGAGCCGGTGGTTCGCCGCGGGGAGCACCTGGTCGTTGAACCAGACCATCGTGACCGTCAGGACGCTCGCCGCGAGGATCACCGGCACCATCAGCTTCTGCAGCGCGATCCCGCTCGCCTTGAACGCCGTGATCTCGTTCTCCGACGCCATGCGGCTGAACGCGTGAAGGGTCGAGACGAGCACCGCCATCGGCAACGTCATCGCCACCGTGAACGGCACCGACAGCAGCAGGAACTCGGCGATCACGTACCACGGGAGCCCCTTGCCCACCAGCTGGCCGAATTGCTTGGCGATGTAGTTCAGCAGCAGCAGCGACGTCAGCGCGGAAAGCGCGAACAGCAGCGGCGCGAAGTGCTCCTTGAGTATGTACTTCGTGAGGATCTTCACCGGTTTTTCTTACGCTCGGCCCGGGGCGCGCGTCCGGATTGTCCTTGTCGGAGGAAATCCGCGCGCCACATAGGGTTGTAGGGTCTTGGGTCGCTCGTATATTCCACCCCGCGACCGCTCGAAGGCAAGGTCGATACTACCCCCGTTTTCGAGTTTGGGTGCGCCCTCTGCGACTTCCCTGGCTCCCGTTCGCTCTCGCTTTGGTGATCGCGGCCGCTCCCGCGCCGGCCGCGGCGCAGGCCCGCGCCGACAGCTCGCGGACCAAGGCCGACTCCCTCAGGACTCGCGCGGACTCCGCCAGGTCACCTGTTTCTCCTGCCGATTCCGGCCGCGTCACCGACCTCTTCGGGCAGAAGACCGACCTCGGCTTCCAGTTCAACGGCCGCTTCGAGTCCAAGCTGGAAAAGACGCAGAACGAGCGCTGCGTGTCGAGCCAGTTCTACAACGTCGCCGCGCAGTGCAATGCGTCGTTCCAGCCGGTCTTCGATTTTCAGTTCGGCGTGAAGACCGGCGGCACGTTTGCCGACCGGGTGCACGTCAACGTGGACTACAACTCCACGCGCGAGTTCGACGCGTCGAACAACATCTCGCTCTACTACGAGGGGAAGAAGGGCGACTGGCTCCAGCGCGTCGACGTCGGGAACGTCACGTTCGACGTGCCGGCCTCCCGGTACATCACGACGGGAATTCCCCAGGGCAACTACGGCGTCCAGGCGATCGCCCAGTTCGGGAGGCTCACGCTCCGCGCGATCGCCGCGCAGCAGAAGGGCAACGTGGTCGCCGACAAGGTGTTCACGGTCGGCGGTGGATCGCAGGCGCAGGCCCAAGTCACGCGCGACATCGACGACTACCAGATAGACGCGCGGCGTTTCTTCTTCACCGTCGATCCGCGGTCACTGGGCGGCTATCCGAACATCGACATCCTCAACGCCGTGCAGATGCGGTCGCTGGCCGCCGGGCTTCCCGATTCGGTCCGCCCGGTGCACATCGTGCTCTACCGCCTGCTGATCGGCGGGCAGCCGCCCAATCCCAACGGGCCGCAGTTTCAGCTCATCGGTGACCCGAATTCGCGGCGCGGCCAGGTCTACGAGGTGCTGCGCGAGAACGTCGACTACATCGTCGATCCCTCGCAGCTGTGGGTGAAGCTCACGCAGCCGCTGAACGTAAGCAACGAGCGGCTCGTCGTCGCCTACACCGTTCGCGCGGCGGGAGCGGAGACGACCAACTCGAACACCGGCGGGACGCCGGACATGACGTACGTCGCGTCGCGTCCGCAGTACGCGAATCTGCTCTGGGATCCGCAGGTGCAGCCCGGCGACCCCGCGTCGTACCGCGAGATGCGCAACGTGTACCGCGTCGGCGGCTCCGACGTGCAGCGCGGCAGCGTCGGCATCACGATCCTCACCGGCACGACGTTCGACCAGGAGAAGCCGCAAGCCGGGACCGCGGCCACGTTCCTGCAGCTCTTCGGCGTGGCCCAGCTCGGGAATCCGGGATCGTTCGACGTGGACAACCGCCTCTGGCCGCGGCCGGGAGATCCGGGTTACAGCATTGCGTCCACGCCGGGCGCGGGCGCGCAGTCGCTCACGACGGGCGCCACCGACTTGTTCCTCGTGTTTCCGTCGCTGCAGCCCTTCGCGCGCTCGGGGCTCGCCCAACCCGCGGCGAATCCCGCGAACGACGCGATCTACACCACGCCCGACATCTATCTGTACTCGTCGCAACATCCGCCGCCGGTCTTTCGCATCCACCTGCGCTACGCGTCCGACGGCAGCGGAGACGGCACGGGCATCACGCTCGGCTCGAACCAGCTGCGCCCGCTCTCGGAACGGCTCACACTCGACGACGGCACGCTGCTCAAGCGCGGCATCGACTACATGATGGATTACGATCTCGGCCGGGTCACGTTCCTGCATGCGGACACGCTGTTCGCGCAGCCGCGCAACGTGACCGTGCGGTACGAGGAGAATCCGCTCTTCGTCACCGCGCCGACTTCCATCTTCGGACTCGCCTCGACCCTTCCGCTCAAGTTCGGCGAGATCAACTTCGTCGCGCTCGGGCAGTCCCAGACCACCACGTTCAACAGGCCGCCGCTCGGCTACGAGGCGCAATCATCGCTCCTCGCCGGAGTCAACGGCAACTTCAGTTTCAACGCGGACCGGGTCGCACACTGGGTCGACAAGCTCCCCGGCGCGAATCCGAACGCACCAGCGCGCCTGCGCCTGCTCTTCGAGCTCGCCACGAGCCGTCCGCAGATCGGCGGCTCGTCGCAGGCGTACCTCGAGAACTTCGAGGGGAATGGCGGCATTTCGGTCTCGCTGTCCGATCCGAACTGGTACCTGTCGAGCCAGCCGGCGCTCGGCAACCGGTTGACCGGGCTGATCGGCGGGCCATCCACGCTCGACCTCGCGCGCGCGGCGACGATGGCATGGCAGAACAACGGACTCAATCCCGCCGGACAGTCCGTGATCTTCACGCTTCAGCAGATCGACCCGCTCACCGACATCGTCGGCGCCGGACTGCAGCAGCCGGAACCGGTGCTCTGGATGACGCTCTATCCGCTCGGCATCGGCGGCGCGTACAACGACCAGGCGAAACGCTACCAGTGGCTCACGCCCGGCGGGCCGCCGGGGCGGCGCTGGCGCTCGATCCGCCAGCAGCTCAGCCCGAACGGCACCGACATCTCCCACGCGCAGAACATCGAGATGTGGGCACTCGTGGACACCGCGCTGGCGCGCCGGCAGCACAATCCGGTCATCGTGATCGACGTCGGCGACGTATCGGAGAACACCGTCGCCATCGGCCCCACCGGCCTCGCGGTCACGCGCGGGAGCACGGGGCTCGATTCCACCTACAGCGGCCGCGCGATCTACGGGCGAGACACGCTCCAGTCGGAACGCGATCCCTTCTCGCGCGCGTTCGACCAGTCGAAGAACGACACCGGCCTTCCGGGCGACGTCATCCCGAATCTTTCGTTCACCTCGCCGGATTCGACCGTCACGATCAAGAACTTCAGGATGTGCTCCAAGGGCAACACGCAGCTCCGCCAGATCGGCGACACGAAGACGAACTGCACGGTCAACAACGGCCGCCTCGACGAATGGGACCTCGACGGCGACAACGTGCTCAACTTCACGTCGGCGCAGCGCGAGCAGGAGCGGCTGCTGCGCTACGCCGTGGACCTCAGCGACCCGAAGAGCTACGTCAGGATCGGAGGCTGCGCCGCGTCTCCCGCGGACTCGCTCGGTGCGGCCGGCGAGCGCAAGTGCTGGGTCCTCGTGCGCATCCCTTTCGGCACGCCGCTCGACACCATCAGCGGCGGACCGAACCTGCAGCGCGTGCGCACGGTGCGCCTGACCATGATCTCGGGCATCGCCGCCGGCGACAATGAGTTCACGCAGGTGCCCATCGCGCGCTTCCGCTTCACGGGCTCGACCTGGCTCAAGCGTTCGCCGCAGTCGCTCACGGGCGTCGCCGGCGAGCGCACGTCGCTCGGCGTGGTGGCGGCGGGCACCATCGGGACGGCCGACCAGGACTCCACCAGCGGACTCGTCTACCAGTCGCCGCCCGGCGTGGTGGACCAGGCGGACCAGAAGCTCAGCGGGCTGGAGAACCAGCGCATCGTGATCAACGAACAGTCGATGCGCCTCACGACGACGACGCTCGCGAAGTACGAGCGCGCCGAGGCGTTCTATCGATTCCCCGAGGGCGCGAAGAACTTCATGCAGTACGGGCAGCTCCGCGCGTGGGCGCGCGGCCGGGGAAACGGCTGGGGCCAGAACGGCGAGCTGCAGTTCTACGTGAAGATCGGCCGGGACGACAACAACTTCTATTTCTACCGCACGCCGGTGTCGTCGGGACAGGGACAGGCCGCCTGGCTTCCCGAAGTCGTCGTGGACTTCGCCCAGCTCAACGCGCTGCGGCTCAAGCTCCAGAATGCGTACCTGCAGAACAGCAGGGACACGCTCTCGTGCTCCGGGGTGGACTCTGCGATCATCGCGCAGAGCGTCCTTCCCGCCGGACAGGTCTCGCGCCGATTCGCGGCGTGCGGCAACGGCTACATGGTGTACACGGTCGACCCCGGTGTGAGTGCGCCGAACCTCCGAGCGGTCCAGGAACTCGCGGTCGGCATCATCCGCGTGGACAGCTCCGCGGTCGGCGCCACGCGCGTGATGCCCGGCGACACGCTCGAGCTGTGGGTGGACGACATCCGGCTCGCGCACAGCGTGAACACGCCGGGGTACGCGGGGCAGGTGGGCCTCGATCTCGAGTCCGACCTGGGGTCATTCCACGCCAACCTCTCGCATCGCGACGCGAACTTCCGGCAACTCGGCGAGGCGGCGTCGAACGTCGCCAACGACGACGTCGAACTGAGCACGACGGTCCGGCTCGAGCGCTTCTTCGGCCCGGGGTTCGGATACGCGCTTCCGGTGACCGTCATGCACTCGACCATCGTGAGCACGCCGGTGTACCTGACGGGTTCCGACATCCTCTCCAACGGCATCGCGGGCCTGCGCACGCCCAGGGACGAAGCCACGAGCGTCTCGCTCGGGGTCCGGCGATCGACGCCGCTGCAGGAGGGCTGGATGGCGCCCATCGTCAACAACCTCGTGCTGAGCACGTCGGTCAGCACTGCCACCGCACGCGACGAGTATTCCACGGCAAGCCACTCGCTCTTTACCGCGTCCCTCGGCTACGCGGTGGGCGGCGGGCCGCAGTCGAAACCGATGCCCGCGTGGTGGAGCCGCGCGTTCGACGGGCTCCCCGCCTGGCTCGCGATGTCCGAGTTCACGCAGGCGATGAGGAACGTGCAGCTGCACACCGATCCGGCGAGCTTCCGGCTCAGCAGCAACTACTGGAAGGGCGACGACCGGCGGTCGAGCTTCACCAAGCCTGCCGCGTCGCTCACCGACACGGCGACGATCGTCTCGTCGCTCGCGAACTTCTGGCGCAACGCCACGGCGCTCGAATTGCGGCCGTTCGACGCGTTGAGCGCGCGCTGGGAGTTCTCGTCGCTGCGCGACTTGCGGCGCTACGGCGACAGCACGCTCGCGGGAATCGCCGCGACGAGCGAGCGCAGCAGTTTCCTAGGCCTGGGCGGCGGCCTCGAGCGTCAGCGCACCGTCAACACCGCGGTGAACTTCATGCCGCGGCTCAAGGGGTGGCTCCGTCCGCGATTCGACTTCTCGGCCGGGTACGCGATGCTGCGCGACCCGAACACCACGCAGCTCCTGCACGCGGGCGACAGCACCGCGGTATATCGCCTGCCACAGCGGCTCAACGCGCTGCAGACGCTGAACACGGGCGCCGCGCTCGACCTGGTGCGCCTCGCCCACGCGTGGACCTCCGACTCGGTCACGCTCCGCAAGCTCGGCAACACGCTGCTCCCGGTGGACTTCAACTACTCCCGGACGCTCAACTCCGCCTTCGACGGCACGCCGTACACGCCGGGATTCGGCTACCAGCTCGGCCTCACCGGCCTGAACGGCTACCTGCTCGAGCACGGGTTGCTCGCGAGCACGGCGGGGAGCAATGCCGCGGTGACGATCACCACCGGGCTCAAGCTGCCGTACGGCATGACGCTGACGGCGCGCACGCAACGCCTGGCCACCCGCAATTGGATCAGCGGCACCGATACGAACCAGACCGTCATCGACGGCGAGCAGATCACGCTCCCGGACGTCTCGTTGCGCGCGACGTACCATCCGAAGGCGCTCGAGCGGTTCATCACCACGTTCACTGCGAGCGCGCGCTTCGCGCTGACGCACCAGCGCTCCGCGGTGCCGAGCGTCTCGACGCTGCTCCCCGCCGACATTCGCACGAGCCGCGTGCTGAGCTATCCGCTCGGTGCCAACGTCGTGTGGAACGACGCCGGCGGACTGACCACGGGCTTCAGCGTGGGGTCGTCGTACCGCGTGGACTCGCTCCCCGGGAGCGTGACCAACTCGCGTTCGCGCGACATCAGCGCCGACGCGTCACGATCGTTCAAGCTCCCGGCCGACTGGCAGATGCGGAGCGCGTTGCGCGCCCGGCTCGGATTCCAGCAGACCACGGCGGTGAGCGACGTATCGAACGGCCTGGCGGCGGGACTGCGGAGCCGCCTCGCCGACAACGGTCGCCAGTCGATTACGTTGAATGCGGATACGGACATCGCCGAGAACCTGACGTTCTCGCTGCAGAGCGCGCGGATCGTCACGTTCGACAACAATGTGAATCGCAGATTGACGCAGATCGTGCTGTCTGCGGTGCTGCAGATCGCGTTCTTCGGGGGAGAGATGAGATGAGAGGACTCCGGTTGACCGGTGGGCTGTGCATCGCGATGTCCGCGGCGACCGCCTGTGGTGCGACGGGCGACAAGCCCGCGGCCGCGGCGTCGCAATCGTCGAACGAGTTCAACGCGGATTCTGCGATGAGCTACATCCGACAGCAGCTGGCGTTCGGGCCGCGCGTGCCGGGTACGGAGCCCGCGCGGAAGGCCGGCGACTGGATGGTCGCGCACCTGCGAGCGACCGCCGATACGGTGGTAGAGCAGCGGTGGACGCACACGCTGGCCACGGGCAAGACGCTCCCGATGCGAAACATCTTCGCGCGCTTCAAGCCGGAGGCGAAGGAACGCATCCTGTACATCACGCATTGGGACACGCGGCCGGTCGCCGACTCGGATCCCGATCCGGTGCAGGCGAAGCTCCCGATGCCGGGAGCGAACGACGGCGCGAGCGGCGTGGCGCTGTTGCTTGCCGTGTCGGACGCCCTGAAGAAAGCGCCGCCGAAGGTGGGCGTGGACCTGTTGTTCGTGGATGGCGAGGACTGGGGCGACTTCACCACCAACGAAGACGTGCTGATCGGCTCGACCTGGTTCGCGCAGCACCTGCCGAATCCCGGTTATCAGCCGCTGTTCGGCGTGCTCTGGGACATGATCGGCGACGCGGACCTGAACATCTATCAGGAAGTGAACTCCGCGCAGGCCGCGCCCGAGGTCGTGCAGCTGGTGTGGGGCAAGGCCAAGGACATGGGCTACGAGAAGTACTTCATTCCGGAGGCGAAGGAGCCCATCACGGACGACCACGTGCCGCTCATCAAGGCCGGACTGCGCGTGATCGACGTGATCGACATCGACTACGGAGCGCGCGACGCCTCGGGGAACGTGACCACGAATTATCACCACACCATGCAGGACACCATCGACAAGGTCTCGGCGAAATCGATGAAGATCGTCGGGGACGTGGCGGTGGCGCTGCTGCGGTAGTGCGGCGAGCGGACATATGACTACACGCTGTGGGCGGACTCCCTATAGCCGCTGATTGACGCTCGAGCGATAGTGCTGGTGTATGCGGGAACGCTTCGCTTGTGCCGTTGCACCTCTGCTGCTGGCGCTGGGTTCGCCGGCTCAGTCGCAGGGCATTGGGCCGCGAACGGCGCCGTCGATTACGGCGGTCGATACCTCCATCACCGGCCGGCTCGACTACCGGCTGCTCGTGCGTGCGTTGGAGCGGTATCGCGTGCTCGCGGCCGACTCGACGATTCCCGCGTTCGCCACGCCGTCCAGCCGCGCGGTGCGGCTTGGCGACTCCCTTGCGACGGTACGGCAGCTGCGGGGGCGGCTGATCGCGTTCGGCGACCTGCTCGACACCGCCGCAGACGGCCCCAGTGGCCGATACGCGGGGCCGGTGGTGGCCGCGGTGCGGCGCTTCCAGCTGAGGCACGGCCTGGACGACGACGGCGTGATTGGACCGAAGACCGTCGCGGCGCTTCAATACCCGCTCTCCATGCGCCTCCACCAGATCGAGTTGTCGCTGGATCGGATGCGCCGTGAGCCGCCGACGGATGGTGGGCCGTTCATCACGGTGAACGCGGCAGCGTTCCGTCTTTTTGCGTTCGAGGGAACGGGCACCGACAGCGCACCGACACTCGACATGAAGGTGATAGTCGGCCGGGCCGTTCGCACACCGACGCCCACATTGGCCGGACAGCTGCGGTACCTCGAGTTCCGGCCGTACTGGAACGTGCCCAGGAGCATCCTCGTCAAGGAGATCCTGCCGAAACTGCGTCGCGATGCCGGGTGGTTGCATCGCGAATCCATGGAGCTGATGGGGCAGGGCGATGTGGTGCTCGGCGACACCGTGACACCGGAGACCTTGGAGGCGCTCCGGGCCGGGCGGATGCGAGTCCGCCAGCGGCCGGGCGGCGCCAACCCGCTCGGCCTGGTGAAGTTCGATTTTCCGAACGACAGCAACGTCTACCTCCACGACACGCCGTCGAAGTCGCTCTTCGCGGCGGCGCGGCGCGACTTCAGCCACGGATGCATCCGCCTGGAGCGCGCCCGCGATTTGGCCCGCTGGGTGATGCGCGGCGCCCCGGCCTGGAACGACGACAGCCTGGATGCGGCCATGGCGAGTTCCGTCACCAGGCGTGTGAGCGTGCCGCGCGCAATCCCGGTCCATGTGGGGTACAACACGGTGCTGGCGACCGCCGATGGCCGCGTGTGGTTCATGCCCGATATCTACGGGCGCGACACGAAGGCGGGGAACAAGGCCTCGGTTGCGTCGCTGCGCGATGACTGTCTTCCCGAAACGACCGGACGATGAAGAAGAAGAGCTCGAGCCATTCGCATCCGTCGCGCCGATCACGCGCGCGTCGCCGCCTCAAGAGAGCGCTCCTGGCACCCTCTCTCCTGCTGCCGATCTCTGTCGCCGCCGGCAAGCCGGTTCGTCATGCCGTCTCGGTGTCACGTGTCGCGGTGCCGCACGCCGACTCGGCGGCCGAATCCGCGATCGAGCGCGCCGCGGTTCAAGCGGGTCTGGGCCTCCCTGTGCTCCACGCGGCGCTCAGCTCCTACCGGCAAGCGGAGGTCGCGGGGATGGTGCGGCGCGCCGTGCTGACGGTCATCGACTACACACTGCCGAGTCACATCCGCCGACTTTGGGTGCTCGACCTCGAGCGCGGAACGGTGCTGGCTCATGAGTTCGTGGCGCACGGCCGGGGGAGCGGTGAGGATGTGGCGACGCGATTCTCGAATGCCACGGGAAGCCTGGAGTCGAGCCTGGGCACGTTCGTCACGGCGGGCACATATCTCGGAGCGCACGGTCGCTCACTTCGACTCGAGGGGCTGAGTCCCGGGCTCAACGACCGTGCGATGCAGCGCGGACTCGTGGTCCATGGAGCGCCGTACGTCAGTGAGAGCGCGATTCGACTGTCCGGCAGGCTGGGTCGCAGCGAAGGATGTCCCGCGCTGAGCCCGACGGCGGCGCCCCGCGTCATCGACATGATCGAGGGCGGCTCCGTGCTGTTTGGGTACTACCCGTCACCCGAGCTCATGCGGAGCCTGGCCGTCCGGTAATCGCGGTGATGGCGGTTCGCGCTTTTGTCCCGTAAGCTGGTGTGCATGCCGGGTGACCTCGAACTGCCGTTCATTTCTCAAGGACGCCTCAATCAAGAACCGCCCATGACGAGATCGGCGCCATCGACCGTCGACGCGTATATCGCTTCGGCCCCGCCTGATATGCGGCCGATCCTCGAGAAGATCCGCCGGACCATCAGTCGTGCCGCGCCAGAAGCAGAAGAGTGCATCAGCTATCGAATGCCCGCGTTCAGGCAGCACCACATCCTGATGTACTTCGCGGCCTTCAAGAATCACATTGGGCTCTATCCGCCGTTCTCCGGCGACGCGAGGCTCGAGAGGGAACTGTCGCCCTACGCGGGACCGAAAGGCAATCTCAAGTTCCCGCTCGATCGGCCGATCCCGTACGCCCTGATCAAGAAAATCGTGTCGGCGAGGGTCAAGCAGGTGTGCGCAACACGAGCTGACTGAGTGAAACACTCGTCCCGTTGATCAACCAGCACCCGCGACACCGAAGTGAAAGATTCTCACCTGACGGACTATCTCATCATCGCAGGCATCCTGGTCGCGTTCTCCGCGGGTAGCGCGCTGGCGATGTGGCGATTCGCGCGTCGGCGGCGACGTGAGGGCAAATGGAATGCTTCGGGACCGGTGGACCCCACATGGGCCGCGCCGAATCCGGACCTCCGTGCGCGCGGAATTCGGCCGCCCACGATTGAATCGGAATGACGCGCGGGACCAACGCCTCGACAAACACGAGAATGCGAAACAGGCCCACGCTGACCATCCCGGATGACGCGCGCAAGCAAGCCACGGCCTCGATCCGACAGTACTTCGCCGATGAACTCGGACAGGAGATCGGAGAGCTGAAGGCGTCCCTCGTCCTCGACTACTTCCTTGTGGAACTCGGCCCAGCCGTCTACAACAAGGCGATCGCCGATGCCAAGACGTTCTTCGATGAGTGGTCGGCGGACCTCGGCGCGCTCTGTCATCATGAAGAGTTTCCCCATGCGCATCGCCATCCTCGGTAACGCCGGCACTGGAAAGTCGACGCTGGCGAAATGGCTCGTCGAACGATCGGGCGCATCCCTGCTTGACCTCGACTCGGTTGCATGGGAGCCGGGTCAGGTGGCCGTGCAGAGATCGGAGACGGCCGCGGAGGAGGATGTGCGGGCATTCTGCGCCGCGAGCGACGATTGGGTCGTGGAAGGATGTTACGCGAACCTTGTTCGCGTTGCGCTGACCTTTGAAGCCCACCTGCTCTTCTTGAATCCGGGCGAGGATCGGTGCATATCCAACTGCAGGTCGCGTCCGTGGGAACCGCACAAGTACTCGTCAAAGGCGGAGCAGGACCAACGTCTTCCCTTCCTCCTGTCATGGGTCGCCGAGTACTACCGGCGCGACGACGAAATGTCGTTGTCTGCCCACGCCGCGTGCTTTCGGGCGTACCCGGGACCCAAGTACGAGCTCACCGAGGCGCCGGACTTGAATCCTCCTTCCGCAGTAGCATGAGTCGCCGTACGTTCACGAGAAACGTGCCGCAGCTCGCCCAAGGGAGTCACAGGTGAGGCTTCGGCCGGTTGTGCGGCGCATCCTTCTCGCGTGCGCGACGCTGTTCCTTATGGTGCTAGCCTGGGGAACCATCTCGGGCGGGCTGCGCCAAATTCCACGGTCGCTGACCCTTGGCCAGCGAGTCGAAACCGGTGTGCAGTTCGCGTGCGGGCTGCTGAGCCTTCTCACTGTTATCACGTGCTTCTGGTGGCGCCGGTGGGGTCCCCGTGTTCGTGTCCTCTGGGCCGTTTCGCTTGCGGCGACGGCTGGCTTCTCTTCACTTGTCTGGGGCCCCCCGGATCTCTTCGTCGGGTTGGCCTTTGCCGCCGTCGCGCTGCTGATGGCGCTGACGATCACCCGGCTGCTTCGAATTGGGCTCGCGGTCTGAACGGAACGATTCCGGCACTCTCGTCGTCAGGCAGGTGCCAATCGGAGGAGGTGTCATGGCGATCATCCGTATCAACGAGTTCCACGCGGCCGACGGTTCGGCCGTGGCGTTGAAGGAGTTTCTCGGCTCGATCATCGCGCAGATCGAGGGCGCGCCGGGATGCCGAGGATGCGAGTTGCTGGTCGATCCCGCCGACGCAACGCGGCTTGCCATCATCGAGACCTGGGATGATGTGGCGGCCCATCAGGCGGCCGCGAGTCGAGTGCCTCGCGAACAATACGCGGCGTTTCAAACGCTCATCGTCGAACCGCCCCACAGCCGGTACTACAGCCGAGTCTCATAGCGAACGCGCATATGCCCAGACTCGATATGATCGGAAAGAATTCCCTCATCGCATTCCTCGCGACGAGCAACGCAAAACGCGCCAGGACCTTCTACTCCAGGATCCTCGGCCTGCGTCTCGTCGAAGACGATCAATTCGCGCTCGTGTTCGACGCCGCGGGCGTTCCGCTGCGCATTCAGAAGGTCGACACTGTCCACCCGCAATCGTTTACTGCCCTCGGCTGGCAGGTGCGAAGCATCAGGCGGGCGATGGTGCGCCGGTGATCGCTCCCGCTCCTGCAGCGTGGCCGGGAACGGCGCTTAGGGAACTCGTTCGACTTTCGCCGTCGAGTGCTGCACGATGGGAATCGACATCCCCGCCGACTCGACGTTCACGGTGAGATTGCTGTCCGTATCGCTGAACTGGCCGAGGAACGCGCCGGCAGTGCTCACGACGGACGTCGTCGTGCCCTTCACATCGCCTGCGATCGTGTAGTCCGTTCCCATCCGGTTTCCCTTGCCGGTGACCTTGGTGGCGGAAATGCTGACGATCTTCCACGCCGTCGTGCCGGCTACCACCGTGTCGCCCTCCAGCGTGAAGTTCAGGACGCTCTCCGCCGTCACGTCGGCCTCGCCCTGTTTGCCGGTAGTGGTGATGGAATCCACCCAGGTGCCGCCCTTGGCGGCCCCTATGCGCAGGCGCGGCAGGATCGACTTCATGTTTGCCGCGAACTGCGACGTCGACGGCGCGCCCGTCCTGTCGGTGACCTGGCTCGAGTTGATCTTGCCATCGAGCGTCATGGCGCCGACGAACTTCAAGCCGATGGCCTCGCTCAAGTCGGGCATGGGGGTCGGCGCGGTAGTCGAGGCCGTCGCCGAGTCGAGCGTCATCGTCAACGAGAGTGCTTCACCGGCCTTGGCCACCGCCAGCGACAACAGCTGGTTGCTGGTGGTCTCGAACTCCTGCGACTGACCCATCATGGTCTGCGACGTCTTCTGCGTGCTGGTCAAGCGGAACTTCGCGGCGGCCGGCGAGTAGGCGGCGAGCGTTCCCTGCGCGGCCACCGGGCCGGCGAGGATGGACAGCGCGACGACGGCGCGAGTGACCGACTGTGCGAACATGAGGACTCCCAGAGCGTGGTGAGCTCGAATACGACGTTGCGGCGGGATATGTTTCACGAGTACGCGCTTCGAACTTAGCGCGACGACGGCTGCATTTCACCCCGGCTCCAGCGCCCGAAATGAAGTTCAGGCAGAACAGCGGCGTCATCCTGATCGTCCTCGCGTTGATCGCGGTCGCATACGGCGTTCGCCGAACGGCACCGCAGGCGGCGCCACCGTCGGCCCGCAGCGCGCGCCGCGCACCGTCGGACCGCACCATCGTCGTCGATCAAAGCTCGCTCATCACCGCGGAACAGCTCGTGCGCATGCCGACCACTGCCGATGAGCGCCCGTTCGCCGAGGACGCCATAGGCATCGCGGACAACGAGATGGATCTCGCGTTCGCGCAAGCGGTGCGGCGCACGCTCAACCAGCCGCGAGCGACGACCGCAGAGGCCAGGGAGGCCGACGCGCGCCTGCAGCACGCGCTTCGTGCGCTCGCGGCCGATCGGGCGCAACTGGCCTCGCTCACCGCCGCTCTCGCGAAGGCGGATGTCGCCAGCGCCGAATCGCTCAACGACCGGCTCGACCTCGTGAAGGCGCAGGCCGCGCTCGACCAGGACGAAGCGGACGACGCCAGGCAGGATCTCCGGCGCGCCGGCGGCGACCCGCAGGGCCGCATGGAGGAGGTGCTCGCGGAGCATGACGCCGCGTCGAAGAGTTCGGACAGCGTCCGCGTCATCGTCACGAATCTCGCCGACTCGCCCGGGCTCGTCCGGCGCGTACAGGACCTGCAGACGTTGTCCGCGAAGGAGACGCTACTGGGACGCGCCAAGGCCGCCGCCGACTCGCTCGGCGCCGCGTTCCGCGTGCGTCACGACAGCCTTGAAGTGCATGCCGCCGCCATGACGCGCGACACGTCAGCCAGACGCCTCAGCCACGACTCGTCGACGGCGCTGCTCGCCGCCACGCAGCGCCTCGCCCGCATCGGCAGGATCAGGGCGACGCTCGATCAGCGCGTCGACAACCAGCACCACTTGGCCGACGTGTATGCTGGGTGGATCGGTGTGGTCGCGGCGCAGGAACGCATGGTCGTCAACCGCTTCCTGCGCGGCGTCGCCCTGATTCTCGTCATCGTGCTCGTCGGCATGCTCTTCGCGCGCTGGATGGCGAGCGCGCTCGGCGCCAAGGCGGGCGATCGCCGGCAAATGCACACGATCTACGTGGTGACGCGTGTGTCGGTGCAGGTCGTCGCCGTGCTACTCATCGTGCTCGTGATCCTCGGCCCGCCGCAAAATCTCGGGACGATCATCGGCCTCGTCGGCGCCGGCCTCACGGTGGCGCTGAAGGATTTCATCCTCGGATTCCTCGGCTGGTTCGTGCTGGTGGGTCGGAACGGCATTCGCATCGGCGACCTCGTCGAGATCAACGGGGTGACGGGTGAGGTCATGGAGCTCGGGATGTTCTTCACCGAGTTGCTCGAGACGAGCGACTACACCGAGTCGGGGCATCCGACGGGGCGTCGCGTGGCGTTCACCAATGGCTACGCCATCGAGGGACACTATTTCAATTTCTCGACATCGGGACGCTGGCTCTGGGACGACGTGCGGATCGTGGTGCCGGCCGGCCGCGATCCGTCCCCGATCGCCGACGCGCTGCGGAAGGAGGTGGCGGAAGCGACGGCCGAGAGCGCGCGCGACGCCGAGCAGGAGTGGAACATGGCGCGGCGTTCTCCGCAGGGAGCCGTGCCCGCCACGGCGGCGAGCGTGACGCTCAGGCCGATCGCCGGTGGAGTCGAGATTTCCGTCCGGTACGTCGCCCGAGTGAGCGACCGGGACGACGTGCGGGGCAGGTTGTATCGCACGGCGATGGATTTTCTCGCGGGAGTGGAGGCAGTCGCTCCCGCTCACGTCGCTGCGCCCGCCGTCTGAGAGGCCCAGGGTTCTGCCGCTGTCGCATTTCGGGGACATCACACTCGACACGAGGATTCCGTGAACTCTGTATTCCGCGCGGTTGCCGCCGCGGCACTGCTCGCGCTGCCCCTTGCCGCCCAGCAGGATGATCCCGCGCTGATCGCCCGCGCGAAGGCGATCCACGCCAAGGCGCTGAAGCTCGATACGCACGTCGACATCGACCCCTCCACCATGACCGATGTGACCCCGAATTACGTGACGGGCCACGCGCACCAGGTCGATCTCCCCAAGATGCGAAACGGCGGCGTCGACGGCGTCTTCTTCAGCATCTTCGTCGGTCAGTCGCAGGACTTCTCCGACAGCGCCTACGTGAGCGCCCGGGCCGGCGATGTCGCGAAGTTCGAGGCGGTGCATAACCTGGCCGAGAAACTGGCTCCCGATCAAATGGAAATCGCGCTTACGGCCGCCGACGTGCGGCGCATCCACGCCAAGGGAAAGCTCGTCGCGCTCATGGGGGTGGAGAACGGATATGGCATCGGCACCGACATCACGAACGTCAAGAAGTTCTACGACTACGGCGCGCGCTACCTCTCGCTCGCGCACAACGGGCACAACCAGCTCTCCGATTCGAACACCGGCGAATCCGACAATGTCTGGAAGTGGCACGGCGTGAGCCCGCTCGGCAAGCAGGTCGTCGCCGAGGCGAACAAGTACGGGATCATGCTCGACATTTCGCACCCGGCCAAGACGTCGAACATGTGGGTGATGGCGAACAGCACGGCGCCGGTCATCGCGTCGCACTCCGCCGTCCGCGCCCTGTGCAAGACCGCGTCGCGCAACCTCGACGACGAACAGCTGCTCGCGCTCAAGAAGAACGGCGGCGTCATGCAGACCGTCGCGTTCGCCTCGTACCTGAAATGCGACCAGCCGTCGGCCGAGCGCACGGCGGCACTGAATGCACTTTCGACGGAATTCGGCATCCCCGCCGATCGGGCCGGACGGATTGGCGGTGGGGGTCGCGGAGCGGCAATCCCGAGTGGCGTCTGCGGCATCGGGTACGGTTCGAATTCCACCGCCAGCGCTGCTCCGCGCTCCGGCGGCGGGGGCGGAGCGCGCGGTGGGCGCGCCGGCCGCGGCAACGCGCTCGCCGACTTGGACTCGGCCAAGCGTGCCGAGTTCCAGGCAAAGCTCGACGCACTGAACACGAAATACCCGCCTCCGGCGCGCGCGAACGTCAAGGATCTTGTCAATCACATCGACTATGCCGTCAAGCTCATCGGCGTCGACCACGTCGGCATCAGCTCCGACTTCGATGGCGGCGGCGGCATCGACGGTTACAACTGCACGAGCGAAGCGATCAACGTCACGATCGAACTCGTGCGTCGCGGATACACGGAGGAGCAGATCATCAAGCTTTGGGGCGGCAACGTGCTCCGCGTGATGGAAGAGGTCGAGAAGGCGGCCAAAAAGGCGCAGGGCGCGAAATCGACCGGGCACGCGCTGGAACGGTGACGTGCCGCGTCGCCTGTGCGTGCATGTTGCTCGCATGCCGACTCCCGGAGAACGTCGCGCCCTTCTTTTCATTGCGTCCGTCGCTGCGTTGGGCGTCGCCGTGCGCGGATGGAGAATGATCCGCCCGCAGCGCCCCGCCGCGCTCGCCGGTGATCGCGGCGCTCTTGTGCGCCAGATCGAGGCGGTGGATTCGGCGATCGCCACCACGAGTTCCCAGCGCAGGTCCTCCGTGCCCCGCGGGCAGACGCCGCGCACTGCGCGGCCGGCACGGACCGACGCCACTCCGCGCCCACCTAGCGCCCGGGTTCCGCAAGCCGCCCCAGCGACCCGTGCGTCGGGCGGCCGCGTTCGGAGTCCGGCGCCCGCCGACACGCAAAGCCGCGATCCGCGCCAATCGTACTGGGACCGCAGCCTGTATTTCGACTCGGTACGCCTCGCGCTCGTCGGGTCCTCCGATAACCACACTCAAACGCGTTCGTCTCGTGCTCCGCCGTCTGCCGTCCGCCGTCTGCCCTCTGCGGCGGCGCAGCCGCCGCTCGATCTCGACGTCGCCGGCAGCGACGAATTGGCCGCGCTACCGCTCATCGGCACTGCGCTCGCTCGCCGCATCGTCGCCGACCGAATCGAGAACGGTCCCTTCGGTTCCATCACCGGCCTGGAGCGGGTTCGGGGCATCACCGCCGCCCTCAGCCGGCGGCTATCGCCATTCGTGACTTTTTCCCGTTCTCCACGTCTTGGAAGTGCGGGAGAGAGGCCGGCTCAGACAAAAAAGTCAGCGCCGCCAAAGGGTGCGCTGCGTCCGTGACGACGCTCACCTCTCCGCACGGCTTGGCCACAGCGGGTTTGTCGCGCATACGTGAGTCGTATGGAGGCGAGCCCGACATCTTCACACGAACGAACCGACGACGAGCGATCACGCGACATGGCATCCCCGGTTATCTCCAAGGAGAGCGAACGCATTGGTGATCTCCTCGTCAACGAGGGGCTCATCACCAGGGTGCAGCTCGACAAGGCGCTGCAGGAGCAGCGCCAGAACGGAACGCGCGTCGGGTACAACCTCGTAAAGCTCGGCTTCGTCCAGGAGATCGAGCTCACCAAGACGCTCGCCCGGCAGTACAAGATGCCAGCGGTCGACCTCTCGAAGTTCGAGGTCGACCCCAAGATCGTGAAGCTCATTCCGGCGGATCTCGCGCTGAAGAACCTCGTTCTCCCGCTCAAGCGCGACGGCCGCACGCTCACGGTGGCCATGGCCGACCCGACCAACTTCGCGGTCATCGACGACCTGAAGTTCATCACGCGCTACGACATCTTCCCGGTCATCGCGGGCGAGTTCACGCTCCGCAACGCGCTCGAGAAGATCTACGAGTCGGCCGACGTCCAGATCTCCGCCCTCCTCAAGGACATCGCGGGGATGGGCACCGACGAGGACCTCGAGGTCGTCGACACACAGAAGGAAGAGGAAGTCAACGCCACGGCGCTTGCCGCACAGATGGACGAGGCGCCGGTCGTGAAGCTCATCAACGCGCTCCTCACCGACGCCGTGAAGCGCGGCGCGAGCGACATCCACTTCGAGTGCTTCGAGCACGACCTCCGCGTGCGCTATCGCATCGACGGCGCGCTCGAGGAGATCATGAAGCCGCCCAAGAAGATGCAGGCGGCGCTCGTCTCGCGCTTCAAGATCATGTCGCAGCTCAACATCGCCGAGCGCCGCGTGCCGCAGGACGGCCGCATCAAGCTGAAGATGGGAAAGAAGGTCATCGATTACCGCGTGTCGACGCTCCCCACGTTGTTCGGCGAGAAGGTCGTCCTGCGAATCCTCGACCAGGGCAACCTGACGCTCGACCTCGAGAAGTTCGGTCTCGAACCCCGTGCCGAGCGCGAGCTGATGGAGGCGATCTCCAACCCCTACGGCATGGTGCTGGTGACCGGCCCGACCGGCTCCGGCAAGACCACCACGCTGTACTCGGCGCTCTCGAAGGTGAACGCGATCGACGTCAACATCATGACCGCCGAAGATCCCGTGGAGTACAACCTCTACGGCATCAACCAGGTGCTCGTGCGCAACGAGATCGGCATGACGTTCGCCGCGGCGCTGAGGGCGTTCCTGCGCCAGGACCCGAACATCATCATGGTGGGCGAGGTCCGCGATCTCGAGACCGGCGGCATCGCCATCAAGGCCGCGCTCACGGGCCACAT
>OCZT010000857.1_pt1 | contig 30957 bp, 19 predicted proteins | sample 1539031 | NCBI WGS metagenome assembly OCZT01 (sample SAMEA3539308, study PRJEB22396) | soil metagenome | biome: tundra; feature: field; material: soil | place: USA | collected 2010-05 | depth 0.15 m | reverse complement strand
CGGCAAAATGCTTCAGGGGACTGTCCATCCCCCCATCTCATCCCGCCAAACCCGCGATGCATATAGCAATTAAGATGCGTTTGCCCTGGAGAGATGCCGGCCCCGTTGTTCGCTTTCTACTTTCGTGCACTATAATTCCAGTGCTCTTCAAGGAAGAAGTTTTCGCTTGTTTCGCGACACAGGGCACTGAGACAAAACCCGGCGTCTTGACGCGGACAATCGAAGGCAACTATCTTCCTGCAGATCGAGGACCCATGATAAAACCGCGTGTTTTTGCTGCAGCTGTTCTTTGCTTCTGCCTGGCCACGTTGAATTCAGCGTGGGGAGAGCAGCGCGAATCCAAAACTCCGTACTATGCGGTCACGATTGCCGCGGATGGCTCCACCATCCAGTCCCTGTCTGTGGACTCTTTGGGGCACGGTGAATTTCGGCCCAGCGCCCTGTTTCCGCCTGAAGCCAAAGCCGCGGCAGCAAATCCCGCGTGGCGCTTCGAGTTCTCGGTAAAGTCCTTCAAGATGGAGAGCGTCTATCGCAAAGGTGTAACAGCGACTGCCATGACGCTGCGCTTCGACCCCGAAGTTTCGCACGCCACCCTGCTGGCGATGGTCAATAGCGGCAAGGCAAGCCTCCCGGCCGTGCTCTACCTGCCAGAACAGGGCTCCCTGCGCATCCAGGCCATCAGCAAGCAGCCCGTTCGGCTTGGATATGACGCGCACCGCAAAGGCAACGGTTACGTTGAGGTCACTTTCCCCTCCGCGACCGAATCAAACCCTAGCATCGTTTATACGTTCACTGTGACGGCCATCTATCCCGACCTTCCAGGGATTGCCTCCGACCCACGCTATGACGGCTTCCGTCGCAACTTCCTCAACATATTCCAGGTGCAGGCCGAGGACGGCGTTCTGGCCAACCACGCAGCCAGCGACCCCTGCGCCTTTGTCCAGCACATGTATTCCGAGGTTGCCCGGTACGCGCCGCCGCTTGCCAATGGACTGACCGCCATGGACCTGGAACGCATGTCGCTCGACAGGTACCTGGCCGGCGACCTTGCATATGGGATGCCCGGCTACCAGATGTTTGACGGCGAGGCCGGAGGTGACGGCGGCTTCAAGACTTTCTCCGCCGACTCTTACCCTTCAATGCTGGTGGCCGCCGGCGACTACGTTGAAGTGACTCATGATACCGCGTGGCTCAGCAAAAACTACAAGGGCCTGCGCGCCTGGACCGAAGCCATGCTGGCCACGGACACCAACGGCGACGGGCTGGTGAAGTACTACGCGTCGGGCAACGCCGGCTCCTGGGTTCTCAAGCCGGACGGCGAGCCGGTTCTGCGTCCCTCCAACTGGTGGGACACCATCGGCTTCGGGTACGAAGACGCCTATTCCAATGCGCTTGCCTATCACGCCCTCCAAGATATGGCAGAGATGGCAAGCCTCAACAAGGAAAATGCCGACGCCGAGCACTATCGCGAGCGCGCCAAAAAACTAAAGGACGCCTACGTGCCCACCTTCATGAATCCAAGTACCGGCATCCTTGCCGGATGGAAAAGTGCGGATGGCAAGCTGCACGACTACTACTTCCCCTGGGTCAACGGAGCTGCTGTGGTTTACGGGCTGGTGCCGCCGGAACTGGGCAACAAACTCTTCGACCGCCTGCTGGCCAAGATGAAAGATGTCGGCTACACCAATTTCGAGTTGGGCCTGCCCGGAAACCTGATTCCCGTTCGCAGGGAAGACTCCGTGACGCTCGATCTGCGCTGGGGTGGACCGAGCAAGGAGGACGGCTCTGACGGATTTCAGATCTACGAGAATGGAGGCGCAACGGCCTCGTATGCCTTTTACACCATTGCCGCCCTCTACCAGCTGGGCCGCGTAAAAGACGGCGACAGCATCATGTTTCCCATCCTCAAGAGCATGAAGACAGGCGGATTCGAGGGCCGCGGCCCCAATGGTCTTACCTACGACTGGAAAGCCTGGGACGGCACTCCGCACGGTTACGAGGGCTTTCTCTCGGACAACTTCATGGTTCTTGCGGCTGTAATGCACCGCCCCAAAAACGCTCCCGCGGCAAAATAGCGGCCGTATTCGCGCGGGAAGCGGCTCGGTGCGCAAAGTGCCTCTCCCTGCTCAACTTGCGGAAAATAAAAGTGCGACGGCTGTGTCCGTTGTCAACGGAAAAGGCGATGTGTATGCTTGGTACGAACAAAAACGAGCATTTTTCAGAAGCTGGGATTCTCTGAAGTCCGGATAGAACTCAGCCGTTCCTGGCTTCTGGAGCCATGGTTTCAGCGTACGCATCGAAACCATCGCTCCCGAAAGACAAGGAAAGATCAAGCGCTCGGGCAGTTGATTGAAAGGGTTTACATGACCACCGTAAAGGCTCCAAGCACCTCGCGCCAGCGCCTTCTGGACGCGCTTAATCATCGCCAGCCTGATCGTATTCCGGTTGATTTTGGCGCCAGCGCGGTAACCGGAATTCATGTCAGTTGCATTGCCGAGCTTCGCAACCACTTCGGCCTCGACAAACACCCCGTCAAAGTGACCGAGCCTTTCCAGATGCTAGGCGAGGTCGAGGACGACCTGAAGCTGGCCCTTGGAGTTGACGTGAAGTCGGTTCCCGGGCGCAAGACGATGTTCGGGTTCGAGAACAAGGACTGGAAGCCATGGCTGTTCAATGGTCTTGAAGTCCTGGTGCCGGGCGCATTCAACATCACCGAGGCTGAGAACGGCGACCTCCTGATCTATCCCCAGGGCGACGTGACCGCTCCGCCATCGGGCCGCATGCCAAAGGGTTTTCATTTCTTCGACGCAATTATCCGCCAGAATCATTTCGATCCCGACCACCTCGACCCGGCCGACAATCTCGAGGAGTTTGGCCCCATCAGTGAGACTGACCTGGACAACATCGCGGCCGATGTAAAGGCAGCCCAGGGCGGGGAATTCGCGCTCTTCGCCTCCTTTGGCGGAACCGCACTCGGGGATATTGCGCTGGTTCCGGCGGTCAATCTCAAAGACCCGCGCGGCATCCGCGATGTGGCGGAGTGGTACATGTCCACGAGCGGCCGCCGCGACTATATTCACAAGATATTTACCCGCCAGACCGAGATCGCAATCGCCAACCTGGAGCGCATCCACGGCCGCATAGGCGACTCCATCGACATTCTCTTTCTCTGCGGAACCGACTTCGGCACGCAGAGTTCAAGCTTCTGCTCGGTACCCACGTTCCGCGAACTCTGGTTCCCGTACTACAAGCAGATGTGCGACTGGATCCACGGCCACGCTTCGTGGAAGATTTTCAAGCACACCTGCGGGTCCTCGGAGCGGTTCTACGAGTCGTTTATTGACGCGGGCATCGACATCGTCAATCCCGTGCAATGCTCGGCTGTAGGAATGGAGCCTGAGGGATTGAAAGCAAAGTATGGCGACCGGCTGGTCTTCTGGGGCGGAGGAGTTGATACGCAACAAGTGTTGCCGTTCGGCACTCCTCAGCAGGTGCGCGAACAGGTGCTGCGCCGCTGCGAGATATTCGCACCGGGAGGCGGATTCGTTTTCAACACCATTCACAACATTCAGGCCGGAACGCCGGTCGAAAACATCGTCGCAATGGTCGATGCGTTGCGGAGTATCTACTAGCAAGTCGGATTTTTAAGCAGCAGCCGGCGATGCTTCGAATGCAGGAAGCGGCACCAAGCACGCCCGATTGAAAAGGAGCAGTAAATGACGGATCTCAAAAAGCTATACGACGCAATCTTGACCGGCAATGCAAAGGCTGCCGGGGAAATTACCAAGGCAGCTCTCGATGCGGGCGCTGACCCAGCCGACCTTGTCGCCCAGTACATGATTCCAGCCATGGACGAAGTGGGCCGCTTGTTTGAGGCCGAAGAGTACTTCGTGCCTGAACTGCTGCTTGCCGGACGCGCCATGAAGGCCGCGCTCGAGTATCTGCGTCCACTGCTGGCCGCATCCGGCGCCAAGCCCATCGGCAAGGTCATCATCGGCACGGTCAAAGGCGACTTGCACGATATCGGCAAGAACCTGGTGGCTGCCATGCTTGAAGGGGCCGGTTTTGAAGTCACCGACCTCGGCACCGACGTCTCACCTGAGAAGTTCGTCGAGGCTGTCGGAACAAGGAACGCCAACATCGTGTGCCTGTCTGCCTTGCTCACAGTCACCATGCCGGCCATGAAGACCACCGTTGAGGCGCTCAAGGCGGCGGGCGTTCGCGACAAGGTCAAGGTCATGATTGGCGGCGCTCCGGTTACCGACCAGTACGCTCGCGAAATCGGCCCCGACAGTTACAGGGAGAACGCCACCGCTGCCGTAGCCTCCGCACGCAAGCTGGTGGCGTAGGGCAGGTATAAGGCCCCTGCATTTCGGCGCGGGGGCCGCTCTCAATCCGGCAGAAGGTGGACGCGACAATGCCGGTAGGCGTCGCGTCCAGGAGTCCTATATGGGTATCTGCCGTTTAGTGACGATGAAGCTGAGCACCGCAGGCTTGGTCCTTTCTCTGTCTGTGCTCCTGGCTGCGGGTATCGGTTCGATCCCCGGCAACGCGCAGAACAAGAACATAGTGATTGACGGCCGCAGTGCGGGCCGCACCTTTGATGGGTTAGGCGCGCTCAGCGCCGGGGCGTCCACCAGGCTTCTCGTCGATTACCCCGAGCCACAGCGAAGCCAGATCCTCGACTACCTCTTCAAGCCCAATTATGGCGCTGCCCTGCAGCACCTGAAAGTCGAAGTGGGCGGCGACGTCAACTCGACCGATGGGTCCGAGCCGAGCCACATGCGCAGCCGCAATGACCACGACTACACTCGTGGTTACGAGTGGTGGCTCATGGTCGAGGCGCACAAGCGCAATCCCAATATCATCCTCGACATCCTTCCCTGGGGCGCGCCCGGCTGGGTGGGCAATGGCAAGTTCTATTCCGCCGACACCGCGGAGTACATGGCGGACTTCATCGAAGGCGCCCGGAAGAAGTACGGCTTGAAGATCAGTTATGCCGGAGTGTGGAACGAGACGGTCCATGACCCTGATTACGTAAAGGAACTTCACCGCGCATTTGAACGCCATCATTTGGATACAAAGGTTGTTTGCTGCGACTTGTACTTAGGAGAGGGCAAGGGGCAATGGTCGATCGCCGATCAGATCGAGATGGATCCTGCGCTGAAAGCGGCAGTCGATGTGATTGGAGCGCACTATCCGCAGGACAAGGGGAAGGTGACAACCACAGAGGCCGCAAGAAAGTCGGGAAAGCCGCTATGGTCCAGCGAAGATCAGCCCAACAGCGGCGCAGGGCCCATTCTCCAACGCACATGGCCCATCGGTGGACGCATTCTGGCCGCCAAATACAACAGGAACTATCTCGAAGGCTCGATGACCAAGACGGAAATATGGAGCCCGATCACTTCGTACTATGACATTCTTGCCGCGCCGAACTCGGGGCTGATGTATGCCAACACGCCGTGGTCCGGATACTACGATGTTCAGTCGACCATCTGGGTCACCGCGCATACCACGCAGTTCGCCCAGCCGGGCTGGCAGTATCTTGACTCGTCTTCCGGCAACCTTCAGGAGCAAGGCACTTACGTAACCCTCAAGTCTCCAAACCGGAGAGACTGGAGCATGGTGCTCGAAACCATCGATGCGAAACAGCCTCAACCGGTCACCTTTACCATCGCCGGCGGACTTTCAACCGGAGCCGTCCACATCTGGGAGACCAACGCCGTCAGGACCTTTGAACACGTGGCCGACCTCACTCCGAAAGACGGAACATTCAACTACACCTTTGAACCTGAATCGCTCTACTCGCTGACCACAACTACCGGGCAAGCAAAAGGCAACGCGCAACCTCTGGCTCAAAAGCCATTCCCCCTGCCTTACGCCGACAATTTCGAAAGCACGCCTCTCGCCCGCGCACCCAAATATCTTTCCGATCAGGATGGCGCCTTTGAAGCTCAGCCTTGCGCGGGGAGAAGTGGCCGCTGTCTGGAGCAGGTCATCACTGAAAAGCCCATTCCATGGGGACCGCTGCCCAATCCATTCACCCTCGCGGGCAATGTGGCCTGGACGGACTATAGCGTGGCCGCCGATTTTGCGCTGCGACCTCCCGGCGCCGTTACCGTGATAGGAAGAATTGATTCCGGCGATGTGTTTCAGGACGGCAAGGTCACATACCCGAGCGGTTACACCCTAAGCGTACAGACCGATGGCGCGTGGACACTTGTCTCCGCGGCCTATAAGAAGCCGGCAGTAACGTTGGCGTCAGGGACCGTACCCATCATGCCGGGCAAGTGGCATCATTTCGCGCTGACGTTCCAGGGCAGCCGGATCACGGCAACGCTTGATGGCAAGCAACTGGCGAATGTAACCGATAATTCGCACTCGCATGGAATGTTCGCCCTGGGAACGGGCTGGAACCGGGCTCAATTCGACAACCTCGCCGTGACGAAATAGACGTCCCCGGCGACGGAGTTAGGAATCGAAAAGTGATCGACCGTAGGAATTTCTTGAAGGCCGGTGCACTGGTCGCAACCGGCAGCCTTCTGGCGCACGGCCAGAAAGCGCAGACCATTGGCACTCTCCGCCGCATCACGGTTGAGAGCAACGCTCCCAGCGGAACTAAGGCCAGGTTGGCAGCCACAGAACTCATCGCGGGGCTCAGAGCCCTTGGTGTTGCGCCTGAAGTTGCCATGATCGATGAGGATCACGCGCGCGTCGGTAATGTTCATTTCATCCTGGCTATCGATCCCGCCCGATTCAAGGGACTTGAGGAGTATGAGATCAGCGCCGCAGGCAAGCGGGTCACGCTCACCGCGGCAAGCGATCAAGCGCTTCTCTATTCCGTCTTTGACTTCTTTGAGCATCAGGGAGTCGTCTTCGGCATCGACGGCAGCACTCTTCCTCTCGACGCGCCCACCGCTCTGAATCTGCCCGCGCCGCTGCAACCGTGGACTGCCGGTCCCAACTTTGCCGTGCGCGGCTTGCTACCCTGGCCGGACTTTCTGAATTGCATCAGCATTTATAACGACGAGGACTTCAAGGCGTATTTCGCCAACATGCTGCGCATGCGGCTCAACATGTTTGGCATGCACGCCTACACGCAAAGCGATCCCCTGGCGGAGTCGTACCTTTCCTATGACTTTGCCGGCGCCGGCCACCGCGCAGCCCTTGAAGACTCCACCATGACCAGTTGGGGTTATCTGCCCCAGCGTACCTCAACCTTCAAGATGGGCGCGGCACAGTTTTTTGACCGCGAGACGTTCGGTGCCGATGCCACCCGGCTCGCAGCCGACAACTGGGATATCGCCGATCGCACCACCAAGATGCTCCGCTCGGCATTCAACTTCGCTTCATCGCTGGGCATTCGCACCGGAATCGGTTTCGAGCCCTACCAGAACCCCACGGAAATTCTGCGCGCCCTTCCTCCCGAAGCAAAATCGCATCCCGGCGGACTGATCGAATCGCCGGTCGGCAAGGATCTGCTGGAACGCCGCCTGGCCGACCTGCTTGAACGCTATCCCATGGTGGACTACGTGTGGCTCTGGGAAGACGAAGGAGCCAACTGGGATAGCCGCAAGAAGAACATTCCTCTCTCCGTGACCCCATTCAAGCAGGCATATGATTTTCTGCACCGCAATGCTCGCAACAAGAAGCTCGTGGTTGCGGGCTGGGGCGGTGTGGTTCGCAACTTCCAGTCTCTCCACCAGCGCCTGCCCGGCGACATCGTATTCGCGGCCCTTAGCGATACCCTTGGATGGGATCCAGTCAGCGAGGAGTACGGCAAGTTGGAGAGCCGCGAGCGCTGGCCGATTCCGTGGCTTGAAGACGATCCATCCATGTGGTTGCCTCAATTCCGTGCCAGCCGCTTTGAGACGGACATGAAACGGGCGAAGAGTTTTGGCTGCCAGGGGATGCTGGGCATCCATTGGCGGCATCGTATCGTGGACCCGACGGCCACCTACCTTTCAAGGGCTGCCTGGAATCCCGCGCTCACAGCCGCCGGACATTATGGGGACTTCTGCGCAGCCCAGGTCTCCAGCAAAAGAGCGAAACGCATGGCGGAACTCTTTGTCGATTGCGATCAGAATCGCAAAATCTCTTCCACCTTCCGTGGTTCATACGACAAGAATGGGTTTGCGGTGCAGGCTGAGCTCACAGGAGATTACGACGAAGCCTTCACCTATGAAACCAGCGAACCGGACCTTGCGGTTCTCTCCTCTCAACGCGAAGTTGCCGAAGATTTAAAAAGACTCATGATGGAGACTCCTTCTCCGACCGAGAAGGAGCGCATTGGATATTTTGCAGGTTTCGTAGGTCTCACCGTTCCCTACTGCGACGCGCTCGAGACCGCTCATAAGCTGGGCGATGTGTTGAAGACCGCTGTCAAGCTGCGCGCCGACGGAAAAGAAGAGGACGCGCGGAATCTAGTGCAGCACGATGGAGTCCCGCTGTGGCTCACCATGGCCCCGCTGGTGCGCCAGACCATGCTGACTTTCGAGAATATTGTCAGCACCCGCAACGACCAGGGCCAACTCGCCTCGATGCAGAACAAATTTGTGCGCATTGCCCTGGAACGTCTACGTCTTTCAATCAAAGAATTCCTCGGGGAATTACCGGCGGAGATGATTCGAGCTTACGACGCAGCGACAACTGCCAGGGAAGCGCTTGCCGCGCGTGTCTTTTTGCCCACGCGGCCATCGCTTCTTGCCTCCGGCGACTCGGCTCGAATCTTCATCGTGGTGCCGGGAGAAAGCACCGTGACGCAAGTGCGCCTTCTCGTCCGATACGACGGAATCGGCGACTGGGCAAACAAATTCGCTAACCTGGCCGGCCGCCGCGTATACGAGGCTCAACTCGGTCCGTTCCCGCCTGGAACCGCTACCGTCGAGTACTGCGCGTCCGCGACCGTAATGGGAGGGGCGGAGACACTCTCCGCCCCGCTTGAAGTGCCGCTGCACGTTTACCGACTGAACGTGATCTCGGCGTAAGCCGGCTGGTGTGAAGTTTAGGAGCTTTTTATTCGAATGTGCAGCTCACACACCAAGCCGAAATTTACGTTTATAATGACCGTAAACCTCCATATCGAGCATCATTGTGCGCGAGTTTCGCGTTTACGATTGACAATGCCATGCACCCTGCGCTCAAATGGAGCGCAAACAAAAGGCACCGAAATGATTGGTTCTCAGCCCTGGCAAGCGAGAAATCGCGATGCGAACGGGTCCTGCGGCATCGCCTAAGGAGATCCGCCATCATGAAGTTTCAAATTACAGTCGGTAGCGCAAGCAAGACAATTTCGCTCATCCTGAGCGCACTATGCTTTTGTTTTATCGCGCAGGTTTCAGCCAAGGCGCAATCTGCTTCAAAGTCGGCTCATGCGGCACCTGCCGCGGCTGGCGCAAAATCCGCCCCGGCCACGGCCCAGCGCCCATGGATGAACAAGGCCCTCTCTCCAAAGCAGCGCGCTGACCTTCTAATCAAAGCCATGACCCTCGACGAGAAGATCACCATGATGCATGGAGCGGGGCCTTGTCTTGAGGTCTGGACAGATAAATGTCCAATGCCCATCAAAGGCTACATCGGATACGTGCCGCCCATTGAGCGTCTCGGAATTCCGCATCTCACGCTCGCCGATGGCCGCGCCGGCGTTGGCAATAAGGCAACAGATGTCACTTTGCTTCCCGCGCCAATTGCGGCCGCCTCCAGTTGGGATCTGGATCTGATGAACCAGTTCGGCCACGTCCTTGGCAAAGAGCAGTGGGGCAAGGGAACCAATGTGACGCTCTCACCCACCATTGACGTGGTGCGCGTGCCGGAGTGGGGGCGAATCTTCGAGAGCTACGGCGAAGATCCTTACTTCAACTCCCGCATGGCAGTCACAGAGATAAAGGGCATCCAGGCCGAGGGCTCCATTGCCGACGCCAACATGTACCTCACCATGAGTCAGGAGAACGACCGCTTCCACGCCGACTCAGTGGTGGATGAGCGGACGCTCCAGGAGATTTATCTCCCGCCATACGCCGCTTCAGTTCTGGAGGGTCATGTCGGCACCTTCATGTGCGCCTACGTCAAGACCAACGGTGTCTACTCATGCGAAAACGCGCACCTGCTGAAGGATCTCCTGCGCAAGCAGTTGAAGTTTGACGGCTGGGTGATGAGCGACTGGGGCGCAACCCACTCCACCATTGACGCGGCAAACAACGGCCTCGACCAGCAGATGCCAGACTCCACGCTCTTTGGAGAGCCGCTCAAGAAAGCGGTGGAGGCCGGACAAGTCCCCATGGCCACTATCGACGAGCATGTGCGCAATATTCTCGTACCCATGTTTCGCCAAGGCCTGTTCGATGTGAAGCAGCCAGGTTCCTGGTCGGCGAATGTGCGGAGTCCGGAACACGACGCCTTCTCCCGCAAAGTTGCTGAGCAAGGCACTGTGCTCCTTAAGAATGAGGGCTCGCTGCTTCCTCTTCCGGCCGGTGCCTCAATCGCGGTCATCGGTGCAGCAGGCACTACCAATCCCAAGGCGGAAGGCGGTGGCAGTTCTGAAGTGGTTGCGCCTTATGTGGTGAGCCCGCTCGATGGCGTTCGCAAACGCGCTGGCGGCAAAGTTTCGTCCGCGGACGGCAGCGATCTGAGCGCTGCGGCAAACGCGGCGAAGAGCGCCGACATCGCCCTCGTTTTCGTTCGCACCGAGGAGACCGAGGGAGACGACCGGCCCGACCTCAAGCTGCCCAACAACCAGGACGCGCTGATTGAAGCCGTGGCCGCGGCCAACAAGAAGACCATCGTGGTTCTTGATACCGGCGGCCCGGTTCTAATGCCATGGGTTGACCAGGTGGCCGGAGTCATTCAGGCCTGGTATTCAGGCCAGGAAAACGGCAATGCCATCGCCGCCATTCTCTTCGGCGACGTCAATCCCTCGGCTAAGTTGCCATTGACGTTCCCGCGTACTGCCACCGCCATTCCCACGTCGCAAAAAGAGCAATGGCCCGGCGTGGGCGGTCACTCGGTCTATAGTGAAAAGCTCAATGTCGGCTATCGCTGGTATGACGCGACCGGTACTGATCCATTATTCCCGTTCGGATTTGGCCTGTCGTACACCACGTTCAAGGTCAGCCATCTGGCTGTGAATTCAGTCACGGCGCCGGCCAAGGTTACGGTGACCGTCGACGTCACAAACACCGGAAAGCGGGCGGGCGCTGAAGTGGTGCAGGTGTACGTCGGCCATCCTGCCGCCAACGGCGAGCCGCCGCATCAACTAAGAGCTTTCGCAAAAGTCCAACTGAAGCCAGGGGAAACGAAACCCGTAACAATAACGTTGGACGCGCGCTCGTTCTCGACTTTCGACACAACTTCAAATCGCTGGACAGTCCACGAAGGAGACTACGAAATCCTGGCCGGAACATCCTCGCGCGATCTTCCGTTGCATACCCAGATCACCGTTGGGAAACCTGGCCGTTCCAAATAGATTCCTAGCTGGCAATTCCAGGGTGGCGAAGCAGAATGCATGTTGCCCCTGGCAACATCCAAGGAGCATCTTCGATGAAAGTACAAAAGATAATTCTCTTCCTGGCCTCCTGCTGCCTTGCGATCGTCTGCGTCGGCGGCATGCGACTTCAAGCAGCCACGGAAAATGGCCACCGCACCACAATCTCGCTCGACGGCCAGTGGGATGTAACTGACAGCGTAAGCCCCGATGCCATGCCAAAGGAGTACGGCCACAAGGTCCCCGTGCCGGGACTAACTCACTCCGCCGTGCCGGCATTTCCTGACGTGGACCAGTTCCAAAGCCGCGAAGTGCTCGGGAACCTCTACCGGCAGGGCAGAATCGACAAGGCCGAATACGACAAGGTCAGCGATGCGGCCGGCATCTCTCACCAGCAGCGCAATTACTTCTGGTACCGCAGAACCTTTGCTGCTCCCGCGCAGAATGCCGTCGCGCTCATCCGCGTCAACAAGGCGCAATTCGGCGCCGTCGTCTACATCAACGGCGTTCGCATCGGCGAACACGATCCGTGTTTCACGTCGGTCACTTTCGACGTCACCCGCGCCATCCACTGGGGTGCTTCCAACGAATTGGTCATTCGCATCGGTGCGCATCCCGGCGTTCTGCCGCCCAACGTGATTGGCGGAACTGACTTCGAAAAGAACCGCTGGACACCCGGCATCTACGACGACGTCACGCTGATGACGATGAGCAACCCGGTCATCACCGTCGTCCAGGCCGCGCCGCAACTCGCAAGTTCCAGCGTTCCAGTCGCCGGTGTTCTGGTGCAGACCGAATTGCACAACTACGCCGACCACGCAATTACAACCAAACTCACCCAGCAGGCCTTCGAGTGGAAGTCCGGTGCGCAGGCTTCAAGCAAAGTTGAGACCGATGTGAGTCTCACTGCCGGCGAAACCAAGACTGTGGTCCAGACGGTGCCGGTTCCCAAAGCGCATCTTTGGACCCCCGAAGATCCATTCCTTTACAAGGTCACCACCACGACCACGGGCGACTCGGCTGAAACGCGCTTCGGAATGCGCGAGTTCCACTTCGACACCGCAACCCAGCGCGCTTACCTGAACGGACGCCCATACTTCCTGCGCGGATCGAACATCACCCTTCATCGATTCTTTGAGGATCCTGAAAGCGGCACGTTGCCCTGGGACGAAGCCTGGCTGCAACGGCTGCTGGTCACCATCCCCAAGCAGATGCACTGGAACGCTTTCCGTTTCTGCATCGGTCCTGTGCCCGACCGCTGGTTGCAGATCGCCGATGAGACCGGCCTTCTTATCCAGAACGAGTACTTTGTCTGGACGGGCCACCCGAGTTGGGCCGGCGATTATCACGACCGCTTCGACGTGAATGAAATGACCGTCGAGTACACCGAGTGGATGCGCGACAATTGGAACCACCCCAGCGTGGCCATCTGGGATGCGGATAATGAATCCTGGCTGCCGAAATTCGCCGGGATCATCAACAAGGTGCGCCCGCTCGATCTCTCCAACCGTCCGTGGGAAAACAGTTACAACGGCGCAGCTGGCCCCAACGACCCTGTCGAGGACCACCAGTATCTGTTCGCCATGACCGCCATGGGCGACGTGTGGGGCGGCTCCAACCGGCCTCCGGACTTCAAGCTCGAGGACCTCGAGTCGAGGTTCGGACCGCAAGAGTCATCCAACAAGACCGCACATGCCATGATCCTGAATGAGTATGGATGGGTCTGGCTCAATCGCGACGGAACGCCTACGTTGCTCACTGACAAGCTCTATCCCAAGCTGCTTCCCGCCGACAAGAACACCACCGAGAATCGTCTTAAGCTCCAGGCCTACATCCTCGGCGGCGAAACCGAATACTGGCGCGCTTACCGCCGCTACGCGGGTGTTTTGCACTTCGTGTACCTGATGGCAAGCGATCCCAAGGGATTCACCGCCGATCATTTTCAGGATCTGAAGAATCTGAAACTGAATCCGTACTTTGAAAAAGCCATGGAAAATGCATTCAACCCATTGGGTGTCTACCTTGACTTCTGGCATCCTACGTTGAACACAGGAGAGATGCACGAGTTCAACATCGCCATGGTGAACGATGAAGACCGACAGAGGACGGGGAGTCTGCGGCTCTCTTTCACCGATGCCGCAGACAAGGAAACAGCGGCTCAGGAAGTTCCGTTCTCTTTGGCGCCGCTGGGAGCAGAAACCTATACGGTGACAATGAAAGTGCCCGGAACTGTTGGGCCCTACTCGTTGCAGGCGGTCGCAACTCCCGCAGACGATAGCAGCCACCCTACCATCTCGCATCGCGATGTGACGTTGCAGGCACCGGCTGCTCATTAGGAACAGCCCGGCACGCCGCGGCGAGTTACTTCAATGCCTGACGCGATATAAATGCACCGAGCCCCATCCTTTCGTCTTTCTTCTGGCGAAAGGATGGGAGACAAACTCACTCAACAACAGCCGTTCGTGGAACGAATCATGACTTCATCGCGAAAACAAAATAAGACTCTTTGGTTGGCCTGCTGCCTGGCGCTGGTCTGCATTTGCGGCGCTCAGGTCCAAGCGGCCGATGGCAAGAACCATCGCACCACGGTCTCGCTCAACGGCCAGTGGGATGTAGACGAAAGCGTAAACGCGGATTCCATACCGAAGACTTACGGCCACAAGGCGCCGGTGCCGGGGTTGACGCACTCGGCCGTGCCGGCTTTCCCCGATGTGGACGAGTACCAGACCCGTCAACTGCTTTCAGACATGGTAGAGTTCGACGGACTCAGCAAAGCTGATTACGAAAAGACCGCAGGCACACTTGGTTGGTCGCATCAGCAGCGCAACTACTTCTGGTACCGGAAAACCTTCGACGCCCCAGTTCGGAATGCTGTGGCGCTTTTGAAGGTCAACAAGGCGCAATTCGGAACCGTGGTTTACCTGAACGGGGTGCGCATCGGAGAGCATGACCCGTGTTTTACGGCTGCCTGGTTTGACGTTACGCAGGCAATGCATTGGAATGCATCAAATGAGGTTGTGATACGCATCGGTGCGCACCCAGGTGTACTGCCTCGCAACGTCATTGCATCGACCGATTTTGAGAAGTACCACTGGACACCGGGCATCTATGACGACGTGAGCCTGATGGTGATGAACAATCCGGTCGTCTCCACGGTGCAGGTAGCGCCCCAGTTGGCTGCGTCAAGCATTCTGATTCAAACAGTGTTGCACAACTATTCCGATCACGCCGTCACCACCAAAGTCGAGCAGCAGGTCTTCGAATGGAAGTCACGCTCGGCAGCTTCTGCGTTGGTTGCCATCCAAGTTGAAGTACCCGCCGGCGCCGAGAAGACCGTGATGCAGACCATCCCTGTTCCAAAGGCGCACCTGTGGAGCCCGGAGGATCCGTTCCTGTATCAGGTAACAACGAGCACCTCAGGCGATGATCTAACAACCCGCTTCGGGATGCGCGAGTTTCGCTTTGATACGGTCACGCAGCGCGCGTATCTGAACGGCCGTCCCTATTTCATGCGGGGATCGAATATTACGCTTCACCGCTTCTTCGAAGACCCGGAGGTTGGCATGCTCCCGTGGGATGAAGCATGGCTGCACCGGCTACTGGTGGAGATACCCAAGCAACTGCACTGGAACTCTTTCCGCTTCTGCATCGGCCCCGTGCCCGACCGCTGGCTGGAGATTGCCGACGAGAATGGACTGCTGATCCAGAACGAGTACCCAGTGTGGGTCGGCGCGCCAGGATGGCTGGGTTACGACGAGTCTCTAAAATACGACACAAAGGAGATGATCTCGGAGTACAGCGAGTGGATGCGGGACAACTGGAATCATCCCAGCGTAGCCATCTGGGATGCGAGCAATGAGTCGATCCTGCCCGAGTTTACCCGCACCATCATTCCGGCGGTTCGAGACCTCGATCTATCCAACCGCCCGTGGGAGAACAGCTACAACGCACCAGCGGGCGCCAACGATCCAGTTGAGGATCATCAATACCTGATGGCAGGCCTGTCCGATGAGGATGCTACGCCGAAGGTTGGGCAACATCTCTTCCAACTGACCGATCTCGAGTCGATGGTTGGCCCGGCTGAAGGACCGGAGAGCAAGACCGGGCACGCCATGATTCTGAATGAATACGGATGGTTGTGGCTGAACCGCGACGGATCGACAACCCCAGTTACGCAGTGGCTCTATCCCCGGCTGCTGGGTGACCGTAACACGCCTGAGAACCGCCTGGCGTTGCAAGCGTACATTCTTGGCGGGGAGACAGAGTTTTGGCGCGCTTACCGCCGCTATGCTGGCGTTCTGCATTTTGTTTACCTGACCTCAAGCCACCCGAAGGCATTTACCTCGGATCACTGGAAGGACTTGAAGAAGCTCGAATTGCAGCCCGACTTTGCCAAAGCGATGGAGAATGCATTCAATCCTCTAGGTGTGTATTTGAATTTCTGGCATCCAACTTTGAACACAAGTGAACAGCGCGACTTTATGATCGCCATGGTGAACGATGAAGACCGTCCCCGTTCAGGAACCTTGCGGCTTCAATTCTCCGGCGCTGACGGAAAGGCTGCAGCGGCTGAAAATCTTCCATTTTCCCTGGCGCCTCTCGGGGCTGAATCCTATGTCATGACGATCAAGGCACCGGCGTTATCTGGGAAGTACACGCTGCAGGCTATAGCAATTCCGGCGGACGATAGCGGCCACCCCACCATCTCGCATCGCGACGTCGTGCTGGAACCGCCAGCCGCCCATTAAGGAACAAAGACAGTATTAGACTCATGGCGGGGCCTTTCTAATTGGACAAGCTCCGCCGTGATCCGCTGAAAGGGGAACCAATGACTGAGCGCAGCGACAAGCAAGCAGGACGTGCTGCGGTTATCTTGAAGGAACTGCGTCAGGCGGGATCGGCATCGGTTGAAGCTCTGCGCGACAAACTGGGAGTCTCGCTGGCAACCGTTCGCCGCGACCTGCAGGACCTGGAGGAGTCTGGCCTGCTGCGCCGGACGCATGGCGGCGCCATTCCAATCGAGCCGTTGTTCTACGAGGCGTTTCGCCACGACCGCTCATTCCAGGACCAGGTGGGAAGTTACGCTGACGAAAAGCGGCGGATTGCACTGGCGGCGTCGGAACTGATTTCCCCCGGCGACACCATCGCACTCACAGCCGGAACGACCACCACAGAGGTAGTTCGCAGCCTGCACGCGCTCGGCGGCATCACCGTGGTCACCAACACTGTAAATGTCGCAATGGAACTGAGCAACCGCAAAGACGTGCATGTCTTCGTAACCGGCGGCCATCTGCGCGGAGACTGGTTCTCGCTGGTTGGACCCACAGCAGTAGCAAGCATGAGCGGAGTCTTTGTGGATTTGCTCTTCGTCGGCGTGAACGGTATCGATGCGCAACGCGGACTCACCTGCTTCAACGACGATGAGGTCGAAATCAACCGCTGCATGGTGCGTCAGGCCAAGCGCAAAATCGCCGTGGCGGATCGCAGCAAACTGGGCGTGGTGGCCAAATGGCTGATTTGCCCGACCGACACAGTCGACATGCTCATTACAGACAACGGCGCAACCGACAAAATGATTGCGCCATTTCTCGAACTTGGAATTGAAGTCCGACGCGTCTAGTTCATCAAGGCGCGAAGGTAGGCCACACTCCCGAGGCGCGCTCCGGGTCGGCAACAAACATTACCGAGTCAGGGTTGTCGACAAACTGGCGATAAAGGCTTTGCTTGCCATTCAAGCCTAATTCCGGATAGGGCCGCGGTCTATGGTATTCGAGCTTCGATGGCGCATAGCGCGGGTTCGGCCGCCAGTCGATTGTGCCCAACTCCGTCAGCAACGGAAACCATGCCAGGCCGTGATGGGCACGCACCCCTGTGTAATCGAAGCCGTACTGGCGATCGCACCATGCGCCAAACGACATGCGGCTCGTGGGGTCCGCATTAATGACGCAATGCGCCCAGCCGGGCGGCACCACCACCTGTTCACCGGCCTTGGCCTCTACTGCAATGCATCGCCCCGGTTCCTTTTCCGCTCGCTGCTGCGCATAGACGATTGCCGTCCCACTCCAGATTTCGAAGACCTCAGGCGGCGACCAGCCGTTGTGCGGTGCAATGGCGTGAATGTGGCCCTGCGACCGAACTGGCTCATCGCCAAGTCTGCCTGCCGCATACACAACCGCGCCAAAAAGCAGCATGCGCTGCTGCAGCACAGTGCGCTCGCTCTCGCGGCCAACGTCCATCGCGATACCATACACAGGATCTGGCCCGCTGCACTGCGGATCGCGCAAACTTGGCCGGATCGCATCCAGCCGCCGCATCTCATGGTCCGGACCAAAGACGCCCGGACCATACTCGAAGGTAAGTGCGGTTTCTGAGAGACTCAGCGCCAGGCCGGGATCGAACTCCAGTGGAATGGACATCAGCTATCCTTCCGCACGTAGGCTTTGATTGTGGCCAGCGGCTTGGTTGTTGGCGCTGCGGGTCGGATGGTGTACGCGCCTACAGCCGCGGGGACAACGAAAGCCTCAGCATAATGCACGGTAAAAGGAGGAAACGCGTTCGTTGGGCTCTCCACAATCGCTGCGTCTCCCTCAACAAGGCTGAGCACGTGCAAGTTTCCTTCTGTGTTGTGATGCACCGGAGCAGTAAACCAATGACGGCGCGTTTCAATAAACTCGAGTGAATGCAGGCCGGTGTTTTCCTCGCGCCAGCCCTCACCTTCGGCCACCGGCGTCTCCTGGTTGACGAGGTTATCTTTTACCCAAGAAGTGGTTCGGTCCCACTGAATATTCTTGAGGCCGTGTTCGATATGAATTGGGCGCGGCTTGCCATCCATGCCCAGGCGGCCCCAGTCCCATAGCTTGAAGGTGAAGATATAAGGAGTCGCGCTGATCTCAAGCACCATGCCGTCTTTCCCCGAACAGTGGATGGTGCCTGCAGGTATTGGAAAATGATCATGCTTGCGCGCCGGCCATATATTCATGTACTTCTCGGCCGGAAAGTCCGCGCCGTCTGCCCGTGCAGCCCACAGGTCCGCGGCCATCGCCTCGCGGTCGATGCCCTCGCGCAATCCCAGGTACACAGTCGCATCCTTCGCCGCATCGAGCATGTAGTAACTCTCGTCCTGCGTGTACTCCATGCCAAAGTTCTCGCGAATGTAACTGCGGAGCGGATGAACCTGCAACGAGAGGTTGCCTCCCCCCACGGTGTCGAGGAAGTCGAACCGGATTGGAAACTCCGCGCCGAACCGTCGGTAAATTTCATCGCCTAACAGTGCCTCCGGATATTCATGCACCAGCGTCAGGCCCGGAAGCTCAAACTCGCGCGCCCCAAACTTGAGCACCAGGCTGTTCTCTTCAGGAACGCAGTTGAAGCACCAGGCATAGTTGGGTGGGCCGTCTGGCAGTTCAAAATGCTGCCGCATCCACTGGCCTCCCCAGGGACCCGCATCAAAGTACGGAACCAATTCGAAGGGCTGCTGGCATACCTTGGCGAGCGCCGCCTGCATGGTTTCCCCGCTGATCATCACTGGCTGCTCAGGCAGATTGCCGTCGATCCAGAAATCAACTTTCTTGAATAGTTCGTGCTTCTTGCTGTCGGCGGCGCGCCAATCCAGAAAGAACGCGCGCTTGTAAAGCAGCGCCGGACTCTCTGTCGCGTTAGCAAGCCCGAGGCTAGGTGCCTCGCCGCGCCGCTGCCGCTGCTGAATCTCCCAGCGCGCAACATCCACAAAAATCAACAAATCCCAATCGGGCATCAACAACGAGGCGCCCGTGCCGATCGCTACGACCCGGCCGTGTGTCTCGCCTGCAACGCGACGGGCATCGGCAATCTTCTCGGCATCGAAGAACTCTTCGAGCTTTGCCCAATTCATACGCCCGAAGACCGGGTCATCGCCCAGCATGGCCGAAAACCTTGCTTCAATCGTCTCGGCCGGCAACATGGCATCCGCGCTCTCCAGCACCAGCTCAGGCTGAAGCCGCGCCACAAGCTCGCGTCGCAATGGCTCAAGCTGCACGCCGTGAAAACACTCGACAGCAATGCGGCGTGCGCCTGCATGAGAATGCAACTCTTCGAGAATCTCGCGCCAGCCAAGGGCGCAATCACGCTCCCTCGGCGAAATCGTCACGCCGGGGCGCTTGTCATAGTTCGATCGATTAGTCAAAGACTGTACTCCACAAGCGGCAGGGCTCCCAGAAGAGCGGCGTTCGATCCAAGTACCGCTGTCCGCAGCGGCACAGTGCGATTCGGCGTCCAGGCATGTTCCTTTACGTATTGCTGCAGCTTCGGCAGAATCTCCGCCTCGCGCTTCATCACTGACCCGCCAATCACCACCACCTCCGGGTCGTACATGTGAATCAGCCCGACCGTCAGCACGGCCCACGCCCGCAGGCAGTGTTCCAGCGCGCTCTTCGCCGGCTTGTCGCCCGCTTCTGCCGCCAGAAAAAGCTCGGCAAATCCGATCCCCTCACGGTTCGCGAGAGATCCTTCCGCACCGCCCGGCTGCGCCCGGTAAATCACTGGCAAAAAGAACGTGGAGCCTTCTGACTCGGCGCACCCGATATTCCCACACGTGCACTGTCGTCCGCTCATGTTCAGCGGTAAATGTCCGCCAATCGTTCCTGCCAGCCCGTGCTTGCTCTGGAGCAGCCTTCCGCCCAGCATCGCCGCGCCGCCAATTCCGGTGCCTAGTGTGATCATCACCGCGTCTTCTGCGCCGCGCGCCGCCCCGAATGCGTACTCGCCAAGGAGTGCCAGCCTGGCATCGTTTTCAATCAGGAACGGCAAACCGAGCGCCTTCTTGAACCATCCGGTCAGGTCGAGGCCGGGTGCGTCGTCGAACTTCGCATTGGTCGCCAAAACATGGTTCTCCCTAGCGATGGCAATTCCGGGAAAGCCCATGACTACGGCAGAACAGTCTGCCCGGTCGGTGTGCGTCGTCTGCATCAATTCGCGCAGCGTTTCCGCAATCGCCGGCAGCAAACCGCCCAGGCCGGTCGTGCCATCGGCGGGAATGCTCTTGCTTGCGACGATGCCACCGTCGCGCACCAGTGCGCAGGTGGCGTGCGAACCACCAAGATCAATTGCAAGCGCGGCTAAACCAGGCAAGGTTCACCATCCTTCAAAACCATGCGCTTTCCAAACCCAGCCGTCCGGATGCTGCCGTAGTCGTGTCCGGCGTCGCTCGGCCAACTGGCAAGAAATGTCAGCGGCTCGTCTCCAGTATTCGCAACGCGGTGAGCGACATTTCCTGGGATGTAATGCACCGTCCCGGGCTTCATCTCCTGGCTCCAGGTCTTGCCGTCCTGATCCATGAACAGCATCGCACCGGTACCCTTCACGGTGGCGTAGATTTCCGCGCGGTCGCGATTGGCGTGGAAGTGCCCGTGGGTCATGAAGTACTCATCGCCGACCCGGCCCGGCTGCAGAACGGTCGCGCCCCAAAAGACTCCGCCCAAAGTTCCATCCGGAACAGGCCGCCAATAGCGGACCTTGTAAACCTCGGTGTCTGGATTCATCTTGCGCCATGCCGCCTGGTCGCGAAACAGCCCTTCGAGTTGGCCGAGGGTCTTCACGCCCTCTTCAATCCCCGGTCCTGTCAGTGTGCCGGTGGTCCAGTCGACAAAAGTTGGCTCTGGGCTGATTCGAGAAGGCTCTGCACTGTTTGAAACATTTGTGCTCATGTAGTCATATTATAGTCGCGAAAATGCGGTTTTTCAAACCAAAGGAGCAAAACAGGGACGTATAGCCGGTATATAATTTACCCGATTGCTCGAAGCTCAACTCTACGAACCTGTAATTCCTTGAGACGGCCAGCCGGAATCTCCCGCACCACTCAAGGGCCTTAATCTTTCTCAATGAAAGTGAGAATCATGCAGCCAGGTGGAAAGTCCTATTTCTTTGTAACTCTGGTGGCCGCTTGCACCGCCATCGCCGGATTGCTTTTCGGCTACGACGTCGCTGTGATCAATGGCGCCCTGGTCTATTTACGTGCGGACTTTCACCTTGGCCCTGTTACCACCGAATTCCTTACCGCCATCCTTTTCGTCGGCTGCGCCTTTGGCTCCATCGTGGCTGGCTGGGCCAGCGACCGTTTTGGCCGCCGCGCCGCACTCTTCTGCGCAGGCCTGGTGTTTTGCGTGGCCGCGTTCACCGCCTCCTCCTCGACGCAGATCGCCCAACTCATGACTGCTCGCTTCCTGGCAGGCATGGCCATTGGCGCAACACTTTTGGTCGCGCCCCTTTATATTTCAGAAATTGCTCCGGCCCACAAGCGCGGGATGCTTGTCACCCTCAATCAACTCCTCATCGTGATCGGAACCCTCGCTGGATTCATCGTGAGTTACGAGCTGGCCAAGTTTGCCCCCGGAAGTTGGCGGCTCATGTTCTTCCTCGGCGGTACGCCCGCAATCGCTCTCTGCCTCGCCATGCTCTGGATCCCCGAGAGTCCCCGCTGGCTCCTGCAGAAGGGCAAGCTGGAGCAGGCCACCGCGGTACTGCGCAAAGTATCGGCTGAGGCTGACGTTCAGGCCACGATCGACGAGATTACCATGGCCATCCGCGAAGAATCCGGCACCTATCGCGAATTGCTCAGCAAGGCCCTGCGCAAGCCCCTTGTCCTCGCCGTCATGCTGGCCATCATCCAGCAGGTCACCGGCGTTAACACGGTCCTCTATTACGGCAGCATCATCTTTGCGGAGCACACCGGCGCCAGCGCCTCAGAGGCCTTCGGCATGAATGTCGTCGTCGGCGCGGTCAACCTGCTCTTTACTGTCTTCGGCCTTCTGCTGATTGACAAGCTTGGCCGCAGGCCCCTGCTGCTGCTTGCTACGGGAGGCATGGCCGTCTCCCTCGTCGCATTCGCTGTCCTCCTCAACACCATGGCCGGCCATTCCACACTGCTGCTTCTCCCTGTGCTGGGTTACGTGGCTTGCTTCGCCTTCGGTCTCGGCACCGGCGTGTGGGTTTGCATGGCCGAGCTCTTTCCCAATCGCATTCGCGGTCGCGCGCTTTCCATCTCCAACATGGCTCTCTGGATTTCTGTCACCGTCTTGACCGCGACCTTCCTCAGCCTGACCAAGATGTTCAGCGCTGCCGGCGTCTTCATGGGCTACGCCGTGATTTGCGTGTTGTCGTTCATCTACATCTACCTCAAGCTGCCGGAGACCAAGAACCGCACATTGGAAGAGATCGAGGCGAGCTGGTCAAACGGAAAGGCCTGAGAGTGGCTTGAATTCGCGCAACAACAAAGGATTAAGAAGGTCACCCCGGCACCTGAACAATCAACTTCCTCATTTGCGCTAGTCCTGCGCCGACGCAGCGGATCCATATCTGCCATTCTTCTGTGGCCTTGCCACATGGAGAACTATCTGTTACTGTGGCTGTACCACAGGAGAGGCACGCATGGGAGAGTCAAAGCTAGATTTGCTGCAGGGAACGCTGGATTTGATGGTGATGCAAACGCTTGCAGCGATGGGCGAAATGCACGGCTATGGTATTGCCCGGCGCATTGAGCAGGCCAGCGAAGACGAGGTGCTGCTGAACCAGGGAACGATTTACGCTTCGCTGGTGCGCCTGCAGCAGCGGGGATGGATCGCGGCCAAGTGGGGCACGTCTGACAACAACCGGAAAGCGAAGTTCTATTCGATAACGCGGAGCGGCCGAAAGCAGCTTGCCCGCGATGCCGCTTATTGGCAGCGCCTCTCAGACGTGATGGGCCGCATGCTGGCGATGGGCGAGGATGGAGGCGCGCAATGACCGAGAGGCCAGGAGGCACGGCCGGTGGATGGCGGGCAATTGCCAACCGCGTGTGGGCGTTCTTCCACAAGAAACCGCTCGACCTGGATCTGGATGAAGAGGTCGCGGCTCACATGGAATTTGCCGTCGAGGAAAACATGCGGCAAGGGATGAGCGAGGAAGAAGCAAGGCGGCAGGCGCTGATCCGGTTCGGCGGAGTTGTGCAGGCCAAGGAGTTGCAACGGCAGACGCGGGGCCTGCCGTGGATGGATGTGCTGGGCCAGGACCTGCGCTATACGCTGCGAACGCTGCAGCGGGAACCTGGATTCACCATTGTGGCGGTGCTGATACTGGCCCTGGCCATCGGCGCTAACATCGCAGTTTTTAGCGTGGTAAACACGCTGCTGCTGCGGCCGTTGCCCTTTGCGAAGGCGCAGGAACTGGTGTGGATTGCCCCGCCGCCGACAAAGTGCGGCCTCTCATGCGCGACTTATTCAACAGATGCTTACGATCAGTTCCGCACGCACACTCGCTCGTTTCAGGATGTGACCGGCTATTTCGCTTTCTCGGGTACGGACAATCTGAGTCTTAAGCTGGGAGGAGCGCCTATACCGGCCACAAGCGTGGATGTGATCGCCAATTTCTTTCAAGTGCTGGGTGTGCGACCGGCCATGGGGCGAGCGTTCACTGCCGACGATGCGCTCGACGCAGCTCCGCCTGTAGTGCTGCTGACCGACGCGTGGTGGAAGCGGCAGTTTGCGGCCGATCCGGCGATTGTCGGCAAGGCTTTCGACATGAACGGAAAGCAGACGACCGTAATCGGCGTTCTGCCGGCCAGCTTCGACTTCGGGGCCGTGTTTTCGCCGGGCGTAAAGATCGATGCGATTACGCCGCTCGAACTTTACGGTCCTCCTCGCGATTGGGGAAACATCATCACTTTCATCGGGCGGCTAAAGCCAGGCGTGACACTGGCCCAGGCTCGAGACGACGCAAAAGCGGCGTCCAAAATCATGTGCTGGAATCTCAAGCAACCGCAGTCGTGCGGCGACTACAAAGATGCGGTGATCCCGGTGCCGCTGAAGGACTACGTAAGCGGCAGCCTGCGCCGGTCGCTCGTGGTTTTGTGGTCGGCGGTGGGAATGATTCTGCTGATCGCGTGCGTGAACCTGTCAAACCTGATGCTGGCGCGCGCAGCTTCGCGAGCCAAAGAGTTTGCCATGCGCAGCGCGTTGGGAGCCAGCCGCGGGCGGATTGTGCGGCAACTGCTGACAGAGAGCCTGGTACTCTCCTGCGTCGGATCAGTCCTCGGCCTGTGTCTGGCTTTGATGATTGTTGCGTGGCTTGCCCATCAAGGCGCAATCGCGCTGCCACTGCTCAGCACGCTGCACATCGACGGCGCAGCGCTGGGATGGACAGCGCTGATCGCGGTGTTTGCGGCGATGCTGTTCGGGCTTGCGCCGGGGTTAAAGATGGCCGGCGGAAACCTGCAGGAAGCGCTGAAGGATTCGGGCTCAGGTTCGGGTCAAGGGCGCAAGCATGAGCACACGCGCTCTGTGCTCGTGGTTACCGAAGTTGCGCTGGCTTGCATTTTATTGGTGGGCGCCGGACTGCTGCTTCGCAGTTTCTTGAAGGTCCTCGAAGTCGATCTCGGTTTCCAGCCGGAACGCGCCGCGGCGGTGAAGGTGGACTACGACGACACTGTTCCGGAAGACAAGACCGGCGAATTGAGGGCGGAGAAACGCCGCGTCATCTTCCAGCAGGTTTTGGCCCGCGTTGGATCGATTCCGGGAGTGGAAGCCGCAGGCACGGTAGACTACCTTCCCCTCGGGCGGAATCGCGCCTGGGGACTGCCCTTTCCCAAGGGCAGAACCCGCGACGAATTCAAAGACATGGCCGGGCCGCTGGTCTACGTTGTTTCGCCGGGATATATTCGCGCCATGGGCACCCGGCTGCGCGGCCGCGATTTTACCTGGGACGACGGTCCAAAGAGCGTACCGGTTGTGCTGATAAGTCAAGCGATGGCACACTTCTTCTGGCCGAACGAGAGTGGGGTGGGCCAGACCCTCACCAACGGTGGACAGGACCTGCACGTGGTCGGCGTTGTGGACGATGTTCACGAGGAAAGCGTGGAGGACACCACCGGCTGGCAGATTTATTACCCAATGACGCAGGCAAGTCCGTCTGGCGCGGAACTGGTGGTTCGCACTACACTTCCGCCCGCATCGCTGGCCAGTGGCGTAATGGGGGCATTGCGGGAATTGAATCCGAAACAGACGGCGGCGGAGTTTCGGCCAATCAAATCGCTGGTAAGCCACGCCGTTTCGCCGCGGCGCTTCTTCATGATGCTGGTTGCCGCCTTTGCCACGCTCGGAATGTTGCTGGCCGCACTTGGGATCTATGGTGTCATCTCGTACACGGTGACGCGGCAGACGCAGGAGATCGGCGTCCGCATGGCGCTGGGGGCTACACCCGGGCGCGTGCAAGCGGATGTAATGATACGAACGCTGCGGCTGGCCGCAACCGGGATTGTCGTGGGAGCTATAGCATCCTTCGCGGTGGCCGCGCTTATCGCTTCGTTGCTGTTTGATACCAAGCCTGCGGACCCCGCTACGTTTGCCGGCGTGGTCACCGTGTTGGCCGCGGTGGCTTTGTTCGCTGGGTATCTGCCGGCACGCCGGGCTTCGCGGGTCAATCCAATGGTGGCGCTAAGGAATAACTAGTACGATGCGGAACATCTATTGTTGCGCGAGGCGCAGGCGGATGGTGGCGCAGGCGCCTGGAGCATCGTCACGATTGGCCAGGCGCACTTCGCCGCCATGGGCGCGGGCGATTTGCTGAGCCAGCGCAAGGCCCACCCCGCTGCCGGTTGGCTTGGTGGTGTAGAAGGGAACAAAAAGATTCTCTGCATTGGCAATGCCCAGGCCTCTGTCTTCAATGATGATGAACAGGCTGGATCCATCAGCTCGCCAGGTTGCGCGCACGGCCTTCGACTGGTTGGCTAAGGATGCATCGACGGCATTGGCCAGGATGTTGATGAGCATCTGCTCCAATTGGTCGGGATCGGCATGCAGCACTACCGGGGGGCCGGGGTCGAGTTGGACGGCGAGACGCTGCTCCAACAGAACGACCCGCTCAACAAGCGGAGCGAGTGAAACCGGCCTGAGTTGCGGCTGCGGAAGCTGGGCGAGTTGCCGATAGGACTGCACGAATCGATGCAAAGCGTCGGCGCGGCTTTCAACCACCCCCAGGCCGCGGCGAAAATCGCGGAGGGCATCGGCGTCGCCGGTCATTGAGCCCATCTGCGCAAGCAGGCTGCCTGCGATTGATTTGATGGGAGCGAGCGAGTTTGACAATTCGTGACCCAACACGCGAATCAGCCGCTTCCACGCCGCCTGTTCCTCTTCCTGCAACGGCAGGCTCACATCGGCAAGCAGAAGCAACGTGTGCGGGCGGCCGTCCTGGCGGAATACCGCCTTTCGAAGCAGCCAGCGCGTGGGCTTCGATCCCAGGGTGTGGATTGTCTGGTCGTTCGCGGCAAGAAGGTCTGCCAAGCCGAGTTCACCCGCAGTGCGGCCGAAGCAGCGGGCGTGAGGAATTGCAAGCAGCTGAACGCCCGCGTTATTTGCCAGTTGCAACTGGTTGTTGCGGTCAAAGGCAAATAGCGGCGCACTCATGACCTCGAGAATCCGGGCCAGCAGCGCGGTGGCCTCAAGCGAGCGCACGCGTTGCTTTTGCAGTAAGTCGGCCAAGGCGTTGATTTCGGCGGCCAGTTCGCCCAGAGCGTCTGGCAAGCCGGCTCCGCGTGCGCGAAAAGAGAAATCGCCCTCGCGCATGGATGACACCACGTTGGAGAGCGTCTGCAAGGGGCGAATCATTCCCTCGACAAGTGCCGCGGAGACCAGGACCAGGTAGAGCAACAGGCCGCCGATGAGCAGAAAAGCTGGGGCAAAGGTTACCCGTTGCCGGTAAAGAAGAACTGCGGCAAAAATGATTGCGGGCAGCGTCAGCAAGAGACAGAAAAGCCACGCCCGGCGAACTGCCGAGCGGCGCCGGCTCACTCTTCTTTCATAGGCCATATTTTTCGATGCGGCGATAGAGCGCGGCGCGGCTCAGTCCGAGAGACTCGGCAGCCTGGGAGATATTGCCATCGCAGCGGCGGAGCACTTTGCGGATGAGCAGGGCTTCGACCTCATCGATGCTCATGTTTTCAAACGACTGGATGGAAGGGCGGGTGCCGGCAATGGCCAGATTGGCAGGCTCGATTTCGTCGCCGCGGCAGAGCAGCACCGCACGTTCAACGGTGTGCTCAAGCTCGCGCACGTTTCCGGGCCACGCATACTGCATCATCTGCTGCATGGCGGCCGGAGAGAAACTGCAGGCTTGCTTCCGATAACGGGCCCGGCTGCGGCCAAGAAAATGCTGGGCCAGCAGAGGAATGTCTTCGTGCCTGTCGCGCAGCGCGGGCAAATGAATCTCGACGGTGTTGATGCGGAAAAGAAGATCCTCGCGGAAGTTGCCGGCCTTTGCCTCCTCGTGAAGTTGGGAGTTGGTGGCGGAGAGGATGCGCACATCTACGCGCCGGGTTTGCGATGAGCCTACGCGTTCCAGTTCGCCGGTCTCAAGCACACGCAAAAGCTTGGCCTGCTGGCGAAGAGGGACATTGGCAATTTCATCCAGAAATAGAGTCCCGCCATTGGCAAGCTCGAAGCGGCCGATGCGATCGGTGCGCGCATCGGTAAAGGCGCCCTTGACGTGGCCAAAGATCTCGCTTTCGAAGGTGCCCTCGGGCAACCCGCCTGCGTTAACGGCCACCAGGGCCATGCGGGATCGTGGCGACGCAGCATGCAGCAGCTTGGCCACGATCTCTTTTCCCGTGCCGTGTTCGCCGGTGATCAGCACGTTGGCATCGGACGGGCCGACTTGCGCGATGAGCTCAAGCACCGGCTGCATGGAAGGCGCCCCGGCCACAAACTCCGGCATGCCTTCGGCGCGGAGCAGGCGATTCTCAAGCTCGAGTTGGCGCGCGCGGCGCAGGGCCTGGTGCAGCTCGGCGTGGACGCGAATCAGAGAGATGAGGCGCTCGTTCTCCCACGGCTTCTGGATGAAGTCTCGCGCTCCATGCTTGATGGATTCGACGGCGAGTTCGATGTTGCCCCAGGCGGTCATCACGATCACCGGCAGGCGCGCGTCATACTCGCGGATGCGTGCCAGAAGATCGAGGCCCTCCTGGCCGGAGGTTGTGTCGCGGGTGTAATTCAGATCAATCAGCAGCACATCGTAGTCGCTCTGTCCAAGCGCCTCCATCAGCAACTGGGGCGAGCGTACGCAATCGACGGCGATGCCCTGCGGCCTGAGCAGCAGTTCGACGGCCTCGAGGATGTGCGGCTGATCGTCGGCAACCAGCACTCGAATTGAATCTTCCTTATTACTGATGGCTGGCCTCCACTGTGCCTGCTCTTGCGTCGGCGATCGAAATGCCGTACTCCTCGAGGATGGAACCTGTGGCACGCTTGACTTCGATACGCGCTTTTTCGTAAGCGGTTTCTGCCGTCACCAGTGCCGACTCCGCCAAGGCCAGATCATGCTCGGAAGCGAGTGTCTGCTGATTCGATCCCGCACCCAGTTTCTGCTCCTTTTGCATGATATCCAGCGTCTTCTGAGCCAGGTCGCGGGAATGGCGGGCGGCGTCAACGCGACTGGCTCCCTGCTCAAGAGCATAGCGCGCGTTGCGGACCTCAATGTGAATGCGCTTCTTCAACTCCTCAGCGTACACCTGGGACTGGCGATACTCGAGCTCGGTACGATATTGGTCGGCCTTGGCGATGCGATTGCGGAGGGGGATGCTCAATTGTAGACCCACCGTGTACTCGGGCGCGCTGTTATCGAATGCGCTTTGCAGGGCGCCTGTATAACTTGTCGGCAGCGTGGTAGTTACCCCCGCGCCTCCTGGATAATAGTTGGAACTTTTCTCGCCGGCGACCCCGGTTCCGGCGTAGACGCCGAAGACCGACAGCGATGGCAACAGCGCGTTGCGGGCGGTCTTCCGGCTCAGTTCGCGGTTATTGAGATCGAGTGCCGATTCGGCGAGTTCGGTGCGATTCTTGAGTGCCTGTTGAATCATCTGCTGTGCAGGTTCCAAAGTGCCCGCCGTGTTCCCGATGTGATCCGTGGGCACCACCTGCATCTCTTCGAAGACGGGGTCGTCGAGGCTGCGGGTGATGGCGTTCTTCATATAGAGTTCCTGCAGTTCCAGATTGGTGCGGGCCACGGTAAGGTCCTGTTGGCGGGTGGCTAGCTCTCCCTCTGCCTTGAGCACGTCCATTTCTGGAATGGCCTGCAGTTCAAGCTGCTTGCGGCTGGTGTCGAGCGTTTCCGTAGCGAATCCTACGGAACGCTCCTGCACTTGCTCGTCATCGTAGGCGTTGACCAGGTCCCAATACAGATCGCAGATTTGGGTTACGGTGGCAATCACCTGGGCCTTAAATGCGATGTCGGAGATCTTCTGATTGGTTCGTGCGATCCGAAGAAAACGCAAGTTGGTTCCAGGACCAAATCCGGCCAACAGCGGCTGGGAGATGATGGTCTGCATCTTCGAGTTCAACTCGGGACTGAAGAAATCGTAGATGCCGTTGGACGTTTGCCGTGCGTTGAGCCAGCTTACCTGGACATTGCCGCCGGTGGCAAACGCCTGATTGTAGGTCACGGTGCCTTGAATGGAATTGACCTTCCAAACATTGACGCCCTCAACCTGGAAGTTGGAAAGCTGCTGCGCGGAGTGATCTACAAACCCCTGCGCGGTGACGATGGGATCGAAGCTGGAGACCGTGGTACCGGTTCCCAGGGTAGATGTCACAAGCCCGGAAGCTCCGGCGCCCGCACCACCGGCGCCACCTGTGGTGCCTCCGGCGCCGCCGCCGGCCCCTGCATTACCCTGGCCGCCGCCCGGCGTTCCCTGCACCACGCCGGTATTGACGCCGCGTACCTGTCCACCGGCCTGGGTGCGAAGTATGTCCATCTGCGCGATGGGCAAATTGTAGCGAGCGATGACCAGATCGAGATTGTTCTCAAGGGCAAGATCGATGGCGTCGTGCAATGAAAGATAAAGCTTGCCGTCGCGGATCAGCGAATCGAGGCGCGCGGAGTTTGCCAGGCTGGGCGGCCCTACGGACTTGCCGCGATAGGCGTCAACGGGATTGTGGGAGTGGCGCAGCAACTGGTCAAAGGGAATGCGCGCGGCAGGAGCCTGGGCAGAGTCGGGGGCCGGTGCGGGCGTCTGAAGGGAAACGGTCGTGGGCGGCACAGAAGGCGGGGCCGTGGGTTCAACGGCCAGGGCGAGATTCACCTGCAACAACAGAATTACGGCTGCTGCCTGAATGGGCCTGGATGGGTTGATCTTGAATGGATTCACTTGGCGTCAACCTCCGTTGCTCTTGGCTGCAGTATTTCGTCGCGTGTCAGCCAACCGTCGCGCAGTTCGAGGATGCGCTTGCCGTAGCGAGCATTCTCCTCTGAGTGCGTGACTTGGACGATGGTCGTACCCTGGCGGTTGAGTTCGCGGAAGAGATCCATGATTTCGCGTGCCTGGGTGGAATGCAGGTTGCCGGTGGGCTCGTCGGCAAGCAGCAGCGAAGGCGCGTGAACCACGGCGCGCGCAATGCCGACCAGCTGCTGCTGGCCGCCGGATAGCTGCGAGGGACACAGGTCCTTCTTGGCCACGATCTGAAAACGGTCGAGGATGTCGGCCA
>OCZT010000856.1_pt1 | contig 30958 bp, 19 predicted proteins | sample 1539031 | NCBI WGS metagenome assembly OCZT01 (sample SAMEA3539308, study PRJEB22396) | soil metagenome | biome: tundra; feature: field; material: soil | place: USA | collected 2010-05 | depth 0.15 m | reverse complement strand
GAAGGTGGTCGAGATCTGCACCAAGTACGCGCAGAAGGGCATGTTCAACATCTTCATCGCCGTCTTCTTCGCCACGCTTTCTTTCGCGTTCATGGAGCCTTTCCTGTTTATCGGCTACCTGTTCGGGCTGGCGATCTTCGGCCTGTACCAGGCGATCTTCATGGCCAATGCAGGCGGAGCATGGGACAACGCGAAGAAGGTGGTAGAGGTCGACCTGAAGCAGAAAGGCACGGCCTTGCACGACGCGGTCGTGATCGGCGACACGGTTGGCGATCCGTTCAAGGACACCTCCTCGGTGGCCATGAACCCGATCATCAAGTTCGCCACCCTGTTCGGCTTGCTTGCTGTCTCGCTGGCAGTGGATCTCACCGCGAAGAACCCGATGCTCGGACACGTTCTGACAGTCGCATTCTTCCTGGTGTCGATGTTCTTTGTGCGGAGATCGTTCTATGGCATGAGGATTGAAACCAAGGAAAGCAACTGATTCCTGTTCGGCAAATCGAAGAAAACGTCGCCTGGAAATGGGCGACGTTTTCTTTGCACATTATGGTGGCGCCCGCTCATCAAGCTGGTCTGCCCCGTCGCCTTTGTGATGGTGCCCTTGCTTCTGTGGCACTCAAGCCGGGCCGTTTCTGTTTGGCCGGAGGCAGCCCGGTTTCAACTCGGCAACACCCTGACTGGCGGACTACCTACACACCCGAACGGCCTCACGCGATCCTGCGGGGGGCCGTTCGGCGTTGCGTCCAGGATTGACCTTTGCCGCAAGAGCACGGTTCCGGCGCTATGCTATTCTGTTTAGCACCGACAGAAAACTGAGAAGCATGTATCTTCCTCAATAGAGGAAGATGGTGCCGCGTGTGCAACATTGCTCCGGCGATTCTCAAGAATGGAAATGTCATGTCTGGTGTATTGAAGGCCCCATCCTGGTTGGAACTCGCGCTTGCTCCTCTTTCTCAGGTCAACGCCGCGGTAATGGGTGATTTCTGCCTGGACGCCTACTGGCTGTTCGACACGGAGACGACCGAATTATCCGTAGAGACGGGGCTCCCTGTCAGGCGCGTCCGCACTCAGCGCTACAGCCTTGGAGGAGCCGGCAACGTGGTGGCCAACCTGGCAGACCTGGGCGTTCGCAGCATCCGAGCCATCGGAGTTGTGGGAACCGACCTCTTCGGCGCCGAAATGCTCCGCATTCTGGAAAGATACGGAGTCAAAACGCAAAGCGGAATGGTGGTCGATCCGGATTGGCAGACCATGGTCTATTCAAAACCATGCTCGGGACCGACGGAAGAAAACCGGATCGACTTTGGCGCATTCAATTTGCTGGGCGTCAAGACTATAGATGCTTTGATAGCCGCGCTGGAAGATGCCGCCGCCGTCAGCGATGTTGTCATTCTGAACCAGCAGGTTCCCGCCGGCGTAAGCCCGCCCGAGGTCATCGAGCGCATCAATGGATGCATCGCCAAGTTTCCAAAGACGCGCTTTATTGTCGATGCACGCCACCGCCCCCACCTTTATCGCGGCGCAATCCTCAAGCTCAATGCAAGTGAGGCTGCACGGTACCTCGGCAAGTCCGGGGACGCGTGTTTTTCAGAGGCGGAGGTCCGCAGTCTCGCGCTCAGCATTTCGCAGAAGACCGGCAAGCCTGTGTTCCTCACCCGCGGAGAACACGGCATCGTGGTTGCCCAAAATGGCGAAGTCCAGGAAGTTCCCGGCATCCAGGTGCTCGGGGATACGGACACCGTAGGCGCGGGCGATACCGTCGTCTCCGCGCTTGCGGCCGCCCTGGGCAGCGGACAGGATCCGGTAGTCGCCGTTCGCCTGGCCAACACCGCCGCCATGGTCACCGTGCAGAAGCTGCAAATAACGGGCACCGCAACGCCCGCCGAGATTCTTGCCGTAGGCCCCGCGCCGGATTACATCTTCGAACCGGAACTGGCTGAAGCGACGCACCTGGCCAAGTTCATCCCAGGCACCGAGATCGAGCATATCGGCCCCGTGCCGCAGGACCTCGCGATCGAGCATTGCATCTTCGATCACGACGGCACCATCTCTACCCTGCGTGAAGGTTGGGAAACGGTGATGGAGCCGATGATGGTGCGCGCCATTCTCGGGGCCGAATATGAGAATGCCTCCGGCGCGCTCTTTGCCGATGTCACCGGCAAGGTTCGCCGCCTGATCGACCGGACGACTGGGATTCAAACCCTGATGCAGATGCGGGGACTCGTTGACCTCGTTCGAGCCGCCGGCTTCGTTCCCCAATGCGACATCCTCGACGAGCACGGCTACAAGAAAATCTTCAACGACGACCTGATGAAACTGATCCACCGTCGCGTTGCCAAGCTGGCAAACGGCGAACTGGTCTCGACCGACTTTCAGATCAAGAACGCGGGCCTGTTGATCAAGGAACTGCACCAGCGCGGGGTCAAGCTCTACCTGGCCAGCGGAACGGACCAGGCGGACGTGGTTGCGGAAGCCACGGCCATGGGATACGCAGATCTGTTTGAAGGCAGGATCTTCGGCTCGGTGGGCGACATCAAGGCGGATGCAAAGAAAATGGTGCTGGATCGCATCGTCGAAGAGAACAACCTGGCCGGCCACCAGTTTGCCACCTTCGGCGACGGGCCGGTGGAGATGCGTGAGACGCAGAAGGTTGGGGGGCTTTGCGTGGGTGTGGCCAGCGACGAGCTGCGGCGGTTTGGCTGGAACATGGCCAAGCGGACGCGGCTGATTCGCGCCGGGGCTTCGCTGCTGGTGCCGGACTTCAGCCAGATGCCGGCTTTGCTCAAGGTTCTTCGCCTGGCCTGACAAGTGCCTTCGACCCCAACCGTGCCAGAAAGGTGAGTGCAATGCAGATCGCAGACCCAAAGATACTGTCGGTTCAAGAGATGCGCGCCGAGCGGGACCGGCTGGTGGCGCAGGGCAAGAAGCTGGTTTTCACCAACGGGTGCTTCGACATACTGCACCGGGGCCATGTGACCTACTTGACCTTTGCCCGCAACCAGGGCGATGCGCTGGTGGTAGCGGTCAACACTGACGCATCCGTCAAGGTGAACAAGGGCGACGACCGGCCCATCAATGACGAAGAGGACCGCGCGTATGTTCTGGCATCGCTGCGGGCCGTGGACTACGTGGTTTACTTCGGCGACCCGGAGCCGAAGGGAATCATCGCCGAGATTTTGCCGCAAGTCCTGGTGAAAGGAAAAGACTGGGCGCATTATGTCAGCGGCCGTGAAGTGGTGGAGGCGAACGGCGGCAAGGTGGTGCTGGCGGAGATGGTCGAAGGCCGCTCGACAACCAACGTGATTGAGAAAATTGCGCGGGTGTACGGCAAGAGGGAGGACAAGCGTGGCTAAACGGATTGTGGTAACGGGTGCCGGCGGCTTTATCGGGCGCAACCTTGCGGCGGAACTGAATGCCCTCGGCTGCGACGATCTGCTGCTGGTTGACCTGCTGGGCAAGGAGGAGAAGTGGCGCAACCTGCGGGGCCTGGATTTTGAAGACGTTCTCTCTCCTGCCGCGTTTCTCAAGAACATCGAGGAAGGGAAGTTCACCAATATAGACGCCATCATTCATCTCGGCGCCTGCAGCGCGACCACGGAGCGCGACGCGGATTTTCTGATCGAAAACAATTATCGCTATACGCGCACGCTTTGCGAATGGAGCCTCAAGAACAAGGCCCGCTTCATCTATGCCTCAAGCGCGGCCACTTACGGCGACGGCAGCGGGGGATACAGCGATGCGACGCCGTTGAAAGAGCTGCGGCCGCTGAACATGTACGGCTATTCCAAGCACATGCTGGACCTTTGGGCGCAGAAACACGGGCACCTGGATCGTGTCGTCGGCCTCAAGTACTTCAATGTCTATGGGCCCTATGAATCTCACAAGGGCGATATGCGCTCCATGGTGCACAAGGCCTACGGGCAGATCAAAAAGACGGGCAAGGTGCAGTTGTTCAAGTCCTACCGCCCTGAGTATGCCGACGGCGAGCAGATGCGCGACTTCGTTTATGTGAAGGATGCCGTGGCCGTGACCCTCTATTTTCTTGAGCACCGCGAAATCGGCGGCCTCTATAACTGCGGTACCGGGCAGGCGCGCAGTTGGAAGGACCTGATGAATGCCGTGTTCACCGCGATGAAGGTGAAGCCGAACATCGAGTTCATTGAGATGCCTGAGATTCTTCGCGGCAAGTACCAGTACTTTACGCAGGCGGATATGTCGAAACTCCGCGCCGCCGGCTATACCGCACCGTTCACCTCTCTTGAAGACGCGGTCCTGGACTACGTGCAGTTCCTGAATGTGGAGGAGCGCGAGGGGTAGGCGGCGGCAAGGTCAGCGGCGGAGCAGCGGATGCTTCGCGGTTATCACTTCTCAACGGCCGCACCCCCTCCCCCTCCCCCCAGGGTGGTTTGGTGGAAGTTCGGAGTTTTCAGGTAGATACAGAGATGGTTCTGTCCTAAGTAGCCTATTTTGTTGAATTTAAACCCCAAGATCTTCATGGGAAAGAACTTACGGACGTTGCAATTTGAGGGCGATTGGATTCGGGTACGGCAATTTTGGAACAGTTCGGGCGAACCCGCGCAGATTTCACCTCCGGGTGGAGTGAAAGGTTACTGCCGGATAAGGGGGGTAGGAGCGTTAGGTGCGTGACGCTCTTTCGCCGTGTTTGCCTGGCTGAACATATTCCCATTGTGCGCCGATGGGGCTTAATTATCTGCAAAACAGCGTTGATTAAATTCTGTGTCTCGGGACATGGGTTCTGTCGGTCTCGGCTATTGAAAAGAAGCTGGTTATGGCAGTCGCTGCTCCGGGGCTGAAGCCCTCGTTTGTTGTGTTGGTGCTATGCGGGGGTTAAACCCCCGCTTCCCTCCGTTCTGCGTTTTTCCGCAGCCTCGACCCACATTGCGGGTACCCCGGTCGTGCCCTTTCAAAGCCGGTCTACACCAATTGTCAAAACTGCTCTAAAACGTCTGGACGAGCATTAAGAACGCAACTATCCATAGCAGCGCCGCTCAGAGAATCGCTCGAAACTCTTCGAGCCGCCGCCGCTGGCGGCCTTTGCCAACAAAATTGGCGGGGTCCAGCCAGGCTTCGAAGGCCTTCTTCCTTGCGGGCCATTCGCTGTCCAGCATCGAGAACCAGGCCGTATCCCGGTTTAACCCCTTGACCACCATGTGCTGGCGGAAGATGCCTTCAAACGTGAAACCGAGGCGCAACGCGGCACGGCGGCTGGGCTCGATCAGTGCATTGCACTTCCACTCGTAGCGGCGGTAGCCCAAGTGATCGAAGACGTGGCTAGCCATCAGGTACATGGCCTCGGTGGCGGCTGTGGTGCGCTGCAGCGCGGGCGTCAGCAGAATATTGCCTACGTCGACGACGCCGTTTGCCGGGTCCATGCGCATGTAGCTGGCGTAACCGGCTGCCTTTCCAGTGGCGAAGGGCACGATGGCCAGAAAAACGGCGTTGGTGGCGGCTTGCTTTTCTTCAATGGACTGCCGCAACCCGGCCTCGGTGGGATAGGGGCCGTCAGGCAGCCAGGTCCACAGCTCATCGTGGCCCTGGACGGCCTCCCAGAGGGCCGCAGCGTGGCGCTCAGCGTTCAATGGCTCCAGGGTTACGTACCGGCCACGCAACGTCACCGGTCCGGGCGGGCGAACCGGCTTCCAGTCAAGCGGAATGGGGTTGGATGCGGACACCCAACCAGCCTATCAGTGATGGAGAAGAGGCGAGGTTTGGCAAAGTTGGCCAAGAATCCCATACTGAAGTGGAGGTGCCCCATGCCGACCCGTAATGTGAGCCTGACCAAGGAGCTCGACGCGTTCATCGCCAAAAGGGTGGAGGCGGGGCTCTACGCCAATGCCAGCGAGGTGATGCGGACCGCGCTGCGGTTGCTGGAAAAGGAAGAGCGGGGAGTACGAGGAGAAGATGGCCGTGCTGCGAGCGGCGATTGCCGAGGGGGATGCGAGCGGAGACGCTGAGGAAGGTGTCTTTGAGCGGATTCGTCAAAAGTATGGTCTGCCGAAGAAAGAGGCGTGTGCGTGAAGCGCTGTCAGCGTTTCACTCGAGGCAGAAAAGGACATCGATCAGATTGCAGCGTACACATCCAGTGCCTGGGGCTGGCGTCAAACAGATCGCTACCTGGATCAACTGGAGGATGCCTTTCAAATTCTGGCCCAACACCCCTCCATCGGCAGATCCTCTGATTCAATCCAGGCGGACTTACGCCAGTTTGAGGTGGGGAGACATGTGGTGTTCTATTGAACCGAGCCGGGCGGGATCCGAATCGTGCGGGTGCTACATCAGCAGATGATTCCGACGAAGACACTGTTTGGGGAGTGACGGCTATCGCGGCTTCGCCATCCAATCTTCTGCGAGCGGTCCCGAATCTCCACATTTCGCACAGGGCTGAGGTCAAGATGCACCATTTCTGCGCCTTGCCCCCGGTCTCCGGAAGGACTAGCGTTAAAGATGAGGAGGGTATTCTCCCTGGTTCCGGGGTTGCACCGGTTTTGGGGCAATGCCGCTTTCGGAAACCCGCGCTCCCCAAGGCCGTTAGCGCTTTCCACAAGCAAACGCCTTTGTTTAGAAAAGAGATGCGGGGAATGCAAAGAAAATACAAGATATTGTGGTTTGCTGTTGACATATACCACAGACAGCGCTATTTTTCCATCTGCGGCTTTAAACAGACTGTAACGTGTTTCAACGTAAGAGCCAGTCGGAAAGCCCCCGAGAGAAGAGAAGTCGCAGTTCTTTAGCCCCCCCGGTTCCACGTTCGTTGCAAGCGCTTCAATCTGCTCGCCTCCAGGCTGCCATGCGCCGGATGGAGCAGAGGTTTCGCCGATTTTCAGCCCATTGAGAGGATTCCATGAACGAGGTTAATGTTCAGACTTCGACCGCCGCCCTGCAGACCCCCTACACCCAGAGGGGCCTGGTCTTTGCCCGCCGCTTCTCCACCGAGGGAGTTTCCCCGTATGACGAGGTGCAATGGGAAAAGCGCACCGCGTCCATCACAGACACCAAGGGCAACACGATCTTTGAGCAGAAGGACGTGGATGTTCCCATCGACTGGTCGATGACGGCCACCAATATTGTGGCTTCGAAGTACCTGCATGGCCAGTTGGACACCTGCGAGCGCGAGAGCGGCGTCCGGCAGCTGGTGGGGCGCGTGGCGGACACGATCCGCGACTGGGGCATGAACGGCGGCTACTTTGCCACGGCCAGCGATGGGGCGATCTTCCACGACGAGCTTCTACACATGCTGCTGACCCAGAAGATGGCCTTCAACTCGCCGGTGTGGTTCAACGTGGGCTGCGAACGGATGGAACCGAATGCGGTTGGCCAGAACTGGCACTGGGACCCTTCCACAGGGGGCGTCAAGTACTCCGCTACCGGCTACCACAACCCGCAGTGCTCGGCCTGCTTCATCAATGCCGTCCACGACTCCATGGAAGGCATCATGGAACTGGCGCGGACCGAAGCGCTGCTCTTTAAATATGGTTCGGGCACGGGCACCAATTTCAGCTCGCTGCGCTCAAGCAAGGAGTCGGTGACAGGCGGCGGCACGGCCAGCGGCCCGCTCAGCTTCATGCGTGGATTCGACGCCTTTGCCGGGGTCATCAAGAGCGGCGGCAAGACCCGCCGCGCGGCCAAGATGGCGATTCTGAACGTGGACCACCCGGACATTGTTGACTTCATCGAGTGCAAGTCAAAGGAAGAGGCCAAAGCCTTCACCCTGATCAAGGCCGGCTACGACGGATCGGGTCCGGACTCTGAGGCCTTCTCGTCCATCTTCTTCCAGAACGCCAACAACTCGGTTCGCGTGAGCGACGAGTTCATGCGCGCCTACGAGAAAGACGGGGAATTCAACACCCTGACGGTGAAGGACCGCAAGCCGGTCGAGAGCCTCAAGGCCCGCGACATCATGCACAAGATCGCCGAGTCAACATGGCTCTGCGGCGATCCCGGCATGCAGTTTGACACCACCATCAACAAGTGGCACACGTGCAAAAACACGGGGCGCATCAATGCTTCCAACCCTTGCAGTGAATACATGTTCCTTGATAACTCGGCATGCAACCTGGCCAGCTTCAACCTGATGAAGTTTGTAACTCCGTCGGGCACGTTTGACATCTCCGCCTACCGGCATGCCATCTCGCTCACCATTACTGCGATGGAAATCCTGGTGGATAACTCGGGTTATCCCACGGAGTCCATCGCCCGCAACTCGCACGACTACCGGCCGCTGGGCCTGGGCTATGCCAACCTGGGCGCGCTGCTAATGTCAATGGGCCTGCCGTATGACTCGGCTGCCGGCCGCGACCTTGCAGCAGCGATGACCGCCATCATGTGCGGCCAGGCATATTTGCAGTCGGCCATCATTGCGGCCAATTGCCCGCCCCTGGCATCTGCCACGCCGCTCACTGCTTCAGTTGAGCGCCAGGGCGGAGCCTGCCCGGGGTTCTACGTCAACCGCGAGCCGTTCCTGGACGTCATCAGGATGCACCGCGCCGAGGTGAACAAGATTGGCAAGTCCACCTCGAGCGGCGAGCCTTTCAACGTGCCGCAGCTTGAAGCGCTCAAGGACTCGAGCCGCGAATGTTGGGATATGGCGCTGGTTTATGGCGAGCGCTATGGCTATCGCAACTCGCAGACCACGGTGCTGGCGCCCACTGGCACCATCGGCTTCATGATGGATTGCGACACAACTGGAATCGAGCCGGACCTGGCCCTGGTGAAGTACAAGAAGCTGGTGGGCGGCGGCATGATCAAGATCGTCAACAACACCGTGCCCGCCGCGCTGTTCAAGCTCGGGTATGACAACGACGCGGTCAACGCCATCGTCAGCTACATAGACGCGACGGGAACCATCGAGGGTGCGCCTGGAATCAAGCCGGAGCACTTGTCGGTCTTCGATTGCAGCTTCAAGCCGGCCAAGGGCACGCGCTCCATCCATTACATGGGCCACATCAAGATGATGGCGGCAGCACAGCCGTTTCTTTCCGGCGCCATTTCGAAAACTGTCAACCTGCCCCACGAGGCCAGCGTTGAGGATGTTGCCGAGGCATACGCCGAGAGCTGGCGTCAGGGCATCAAGGCCGTGGCCATCTACCGCGACGGCTCCAAGGGCACCCAGCCGCTGAACACCAGCCTGGATGCAAAAAAGGAGCCTTCGGCGTTCGATCTGGTCGCGGGCCGCGTGCTGGCGCAGCTGGCCGCCGGACAGCCTGCCGCTGAAGCCGACGTCAAGGCGCTGGAGGCCAAGCCGGGCGATAAGCTCAAGGTGAGTGCCGAGTCGGTTGTTGGCGCTGCCGCTGCTTTCCAGAATGCGCATGACGAGATCGCCAAGGCCGCCGCAGTTCCGCTGTTGCAGCCTACGGATAACACCATTGCCGAGGCGGCTGTGGACGCCGCCAAGCAGGACCTCAACGGGCCGCCGCGCGCCGTGCGCCACAGGCTGCAGGACGAGCGGGCCTCCATCACCCACAAGTTCGCCATCGCCGGCCACGAAGGATACGTCACCGTCGGCCTCTATCCCAACGGGCAGGTGGGCGAAATCTTCATCAAGATGGCCAAGGAGGGTTCCACCGTCTCCGGACTGATGGACGCCTTTGCCACCTCAATCTCAATTGCACTTCAGCACGGTGTGCCGCTCAAGGTGCTGTGCGAAAAGTTTGCCCATACCCGTTTCGAGCCCTCGGGCTGGACCGGCAACGAGCAGATTGGCTACGCCAAGAGCCTGATGGACTACATCTTCCGCTGGCTCCATTTGCGCTTCCTTTCCGGCACGCAGATGTCGCTGTTTGCAGGCCTGGGTGTGCAGCCATCGCAACTGCCGGCCTCACCCACGCTGATCCCTGAAAACGAGCATGAAGCGGATCCATATTCGAAGAGCCACTTGGCTGAGTTGGCCGACAAGGTAGCCCGCATGCTGAATGATCTGAACGGCCGGGCAGCCAGCGGCGCTCCGCCGGAGGTTCAGCCTTGGCCGACTCCAGAAGCAGGCCCAACCCACGGGCCGGACCTCAAAGACCGCGGCATTTACCACGCGGCAGACGCCATGCGGGAAATGTACGAGATGGGTGATGCGCCCAGTTGCCCAACGTGCGGCGCAATCATGGTCCGTAACGGCAGTTGCTATCGCTGCATGAGTTGCGGCTCAACCAGCGGCTGCAGCTGATGCATTCTCAACCACAGAGCACGAAGGGAAGGGCCCCGGATTCGTCCGGGGCCCTTCTATTTGTGCAAATGGTGCAGGCTTAACAGGCCACCCTTCTCAAAACGGCATCACCGCCGCTCGTTCAAAACTGCAGATGGAGCAGGAACTCGATCTGCCTGCCCGCATCGGCGCCCTGCGCGAATCCAAAGGTTGCGTTCAGGATATTGGCGCCTGGGTTGGCGTTTCCGTTGGTGATAGGCTGCAACTGCAATTTGTTGAAGGCGTTGAAGAAATTCACCTGGAACCGGATCGAACTATGCCGCAATGCTTCAAAAGTCACTTCCTTCGCGAGACTGATGTCGGTATTGAAGAAGCACGGCCCGATGAAGCTGTTGCGGCCAATGCCCGGCACATAGTTAATGGTTGTGGCGGGTGGCGTGATGTTGAAGTATGCAGGGCCGCCTTTCGGGAAGTTCGAGCCGGTCTTGAAGGCGTTTGTAGAGCAACTGTTGCCGGCGGCCCCGTAATACGCGAGCGGCCGTGTCGGGCTCACTACTCCGGAGCCTAGCTGGTTGGCAGTGGTGGTCAGGTTATAAGTTACCGGGGTCCACGGGAAGCCACTGTGGGCAGTTACCACGGAGGTAACTCGCCAGCCGTTGGCGGCCATCTTCAAAACTTCGTTGCCGCTGTGCAGATGTGGCAACTCATACAGTCCCACCACGGTTAGCCGGTGTTTCACGTTGAAGTCAGACGGGCCCCACTCTGTGGAGTTGTGGGCCGGGTTGGTCTGGTTGGCATTGGAGTTAGCGCCGTCGCCGTTTGACACTTGATCGAGCGACTTTGAGTAAGTGTAGATGGCGCTGAATCCCAGGCCGTTCTGGAAGGAGCGCTGCACGAGAGTGTTCAGTGCGTTGTAACTCAGGTTGGAATCCGTCTGCGCAAAGTAGGAAGCGTAGACCGGAGAGTTGACGGTCGAATACAGAAAGTCCTGGTTGACCAGCCGGGCGAAATGGTGGCCTTCGCTGCCGGAATATCCGATGGTCAAGGAGACCTGGTGAGGAAGCTGATACTGCCCTTCAAATGAGTAGAGGTAACTGGCTGGATAATGCAGTCCCGGGAGAGCTCCGTAGACCTCAACCTGCCCGCCATTGGGGAATCCCGCCGCATTCACGCCAGTTTTCAGCGCCTGGTTCATGGGAAAACTGGCAGGCGAGTTCGAGGAACCCAGCGCATAAAGTATCCCGGCTGTATTGCCGTTTCCACCGCAGCAGAGCCCAAAATTGGCTATGTTCGGGCCGTCTTCAAGGGCGTTGTTGAACAATGCGATGTCGAGGTGGTTATAGGCCATGGCGAATCCGCCGCGAATCACGAGCTTGTCGCCCCAAAACGGGGGGTTGTAGGCAAAGCCGAACTTTGGAGCGAGGTTTGCTTTTCTGAAGTTCCACAGTCGATCGTGCAGGGTCAGCGTCATTCCGGTCAATTCGCTGCCGGTTGGCCCCAACGTCGGGTAATTGATCATCGACCCCTTGTTTTGGAGCGGAGTAAACTCCTCCCAGCGCAGACCCATATTGGCAGTTAGTCGTGGCGTCACCTTCCAGTCATGCTGCACATAGAGGGAGTAATCCTGCGAGCGGAAGTAGCGCTGCGTCTCGGCAGTGCCGCCGGTGTTGGGGTTGGCAGTGATTGCCTCGTACACGGAGGCATCGTTGGCCATGGCCCAAAGTCCCTGCATGGCATAGATCGGGCGCTCCTCACCATAGAGATTGTCGTTGTCCTGCTCGAAGCGAACCTCGACGCCGGCGCGAAGCGTGTGTGCGCCCCAGGTGTGGGTCACCAGGTCGCGAATTTCAAAAGTGTTCTCGGCAAAGACCGCGGGCGAGGCGCTTGACCAATTCACACCGAACTGGATGGGAAACGGCAGCGTTTGCACGTTGATGTAAGGGATCCCATAATCGATGAGGCTGCCGCCATCGGTCAGCGCATTATCGGCAAAGCGTGTGCCGTTGCCACGTAACTCGTTTAGCCACGACGACGAGAAGGTATGAATGTAAATGGCCGTTCCCGCGGTGTTCTGCGGCTTGAAGGGGACGTCGGACTGGGGGCGGGAGCCCGCTGTTCCAGAGGTCCCATAGTTGTCCAGCTTGGTGAGATAGAAGCTGCCAGTAACCTGGTCCTTGGAAGTTATGTACCAGTCTCCGCGACCATTAAACTGGTTACCGCGGCTGTGGCTGGGCACGATTAGCTGCACGTTCTCGACATCGGGCACTGTGTCGAGCCCGCCTCCGACAGCCAAATTCGCGGGGAAAACACCAAGTTGTGTAGCGCCTCCCGGAGTCAGGGAGCCTATGTCCAGGCCTCCCGCAACGACCTGGCAGTTACCAGTGCCAAATCCGTCGCAGCTCGGAGTCAACACCTTCGCGATGCGTGGCACCACCGGCGTGGTTGCCAGGATCGCCGCGGAAACTCCGCCGGGACGGTTGGTAACTACGTCCTGCCGGTATTGAGGAGTTTCAACATACGCTGACTCACTGTTGTTTGCGCCTGTTTTGTAACCTTCGTACGAGGTAAACAGGAATACTTTGTTCTTCAAGACAGGACCGCCAACCGAGCCGGCCCACATGCGCGACTTATTTGTAACCCGCAGCGGGCTCTCTCCTGAAGGGCCACCCCACTTCGTGTATGCATTGAGGCCGGGCTCGTCATACTGCATGAAGCCCGTTCCGTGAAACTGGTTGGAGCCGCTCTTTGTAACCACCTTGATCTGCGCACCGGAGTTGCGTCCGTCCACGGCATCGTAAGAGGTGGAGATCACCGTGATCTGGCCCACCGCTTCAACGTTGGGAGTTACCACAGCCGAGCCGCCGTGAGTAAGTGAATTAACGCTAACCCCATCGATCATGAAGTTGTTGTCTGCCTGGCGCTGTCCGTCGGCGGTAATCTGAACCTGGTTCTCGGTCTGGAAGATTCCGGAATTCGATCCGCCAGGCCCGGCCGCGTTGGGCAAGAAGTTGGCGTTGCCGTTGCTCTGGCGCGATCCGTCGCCCGTGATCCCGGGAGTGGTCCGCAAAAGCTCATAGGGATCGCTGCCGTATACCGGAAGATACTGAAGCTCTTCCGAGTCGATGGTTGTCTTTATACTGGCGTCGCCGGTTTGCAGCGTGGGCATTTCGCTTGCAGATACAGTCACCGACTCCGTCGCGCCGCCGGGAGTTAGCGTTACATTCAAACCTCTTGGGCTCTCGGCCACCAGGACGAGATCCGGAAAGTCGCTCTCCTTGAAATCCTTTGCCGTAACGCTCAGGTTGTAATGTCCGGGCGGCAATTCGTTGAAGTGGTAAGCGCCCGTGTCCGACGTGATGGAAACAAGCTTCTGATTGGTGCTGAGGTTGGTGAGAGTAGCTGTGGCGTTGGAAATCACTGCGCCGGCCGAGTCCTGAACGGTTCCAGAGAGGCTGGAACTGAATTGCGCGTTTGCCTGAATTGCCAGCAGGAAAGGGACGATGAGGGCAAGCCGTCCCAGTCTTCCCGGAGCTGTCCTCCTGGCAGATCCAAATGCGGCGTTCCGGCAGATTGCATCCTGACTTCCTCCGATGTTTTTCATTGTCCGACCTCCGTGAATCACGAAATGAGAACGCAATGTCGGTCCGTGCCCTTAAATGGCGCACTCTTCGATTTACATCGTTTTCGAAGATACCTACCCTATCGAAAGTAAGAATGGTCATTTTTGAACTGTTTATTGTTTGTCTGGGGAATTGGACTCTGGAATTGTCATCCGATATTCCAGGCATTCGCGATTTGCCGCGCCTTCGAACTGACCCTTGGGCTGCCTCAGCGAACGCAGATTCGGCGACAGACACCAACTCGGGGGCGCGAGGAGATATGAATAACCTTCGATTATTCATCACAACGTCTTCCTGGTAAGCGGGGCAGCATGCAGCTTGAAAGATCGGGCCACGCCGCCTTGAAGAGCAGCCGTCGCCCGGCTTATGGCTATTCGCTCAGGTCTCGTCTTGCAGCCGAAAGGTCGCCTCGGAACTCACCCCTCACTCCGAAGCTGGGGCTGCGTGCTGCACGTACGTCACAAGGTTTCGGCATTCTTCACAAGCTGGCCACCCGCGGGCCCGGCTCGGCAGCCGATCGGTTGTTGGCGCCTTGCATTCGATTGCGAACTGGAAAAAGGGCGCAGTTCGCCGCCATTGTGATGGCACTCTTCAGGAAAAGGTTATTCTACTTACGCCCTTTCAAGGAGCAGCCTTGCTCAACAGAAATCCATCGAGTTCTGCTTCAGCAGCGAACAGGCATTCCGGATGCTCATACGGCCCGGGTCCGTCATGTCAGATTTGAAACCGGTAGCCAATCCCTGGAACGGTGATGATCATCTCAGGTCTTTTGGGTGACAATTCCAGCTTCTGACGCAGGCTGGCTACGTGCATATCTACGGTACGCGTCAAAGTACCTGCCATATGACCCCACACCTGCTCGAGCAATTCGTCGCGCGAGAGATCGATCCCAGGATGTTCCGCGAAGTAGCGCAGCAAGTGAAACTCCCGTGCGGTAAGGCTTACTGAGTTCCCGGCGCAAGTTACCTTGGCCCTCCGCGTGTCAATGACGACGTGGCCAAACTGGTAGAGGTCAGGACCGATGGAATGCCCATTATCGGAAGCAATGGGCGTGCGGCGGAGAAGGGCCTCGACGCGCGCCATCAACTCCAGGGTGTCGAATGGCTTGGTAACATAATCATCCGCGCCCAACTTGAGCCCTACTACCTTGTCAACGGTCTGGCTCCGGGCAGTGAGCAGGAGAATGGGTGTGTTCTGGCCGGCGCGGCGAATGTCCGTACACAGGTCCAGGCCGTTCCGGTGAGGAAGCATGATATCGAGGATGATGAGGTCGAAGGGCAGTTGTGTGGCCTTCTCCAGCCCTGCGTTCCCATCCATGGCGATATCTACAACGTAGCCTTCGCTGCGCAGGCGATCGCCCAGAGTCAGGCATAACTCCTCTTCGTCTTCAACCATCAGGATGCGTTTACTCATGAGTTAGACGTTCGAGAGGGCAACGCAACCGGCGCGGCCATCTGCATGTCGTCTCCTTTCGCAATTTTCAGGTGCAGGGTGAACGTACTGCCTTTTGAGAGTTCGCTGACGACGGAAAGGCTGCCGCCCATTGACTCGGCAATCCTCTTTGTAAGTGAAAGTCCCAAACCCGTTCCATGAATCTGGGCGTCGCGTACGCGAGGGCTGCGATAGAAAGGATCGAAGATATGTGCGAGTTCGGAGGAGTCAATTCCGATGCCACGATCCATGACCGAGATCATCAACTCCCGTCCGCGGCCGTGCTCAGCGCGCGCGGCAAATGCTCGCAGGACAATTCGGTGGTCATCGCCGCCATACTTGATTGCGTTGCCAATCAAGTTTTGCAGGCATTGCGAGATTCCAGACAGATCTCCCATGACAGGAGGAAGATCGGGCTCCACGTACCGGTCCAGGATGAAGCCTGCCCCGCGGACCAGCGCTTCAGTGCCCGACACAATCGAGTCGATGATTTCCGGCACCTGGAGGGGCTGCAAAACGTACCGGCTCTTGCGATCTTCCGTGGAGGCAAACAGGAGAATTTCATCCACCAGTTGGCCCATGCTGCGGCTCTGGTGCTGGAGGATCGTGCCGTATCTTTTGAGCGCGGCCTTGCCTTCGACAAGACCGTCGGCAATGTTGTCTGCCGCGGATCTCATCACCGCGAGAGGTGTGCGCAACTCGTGCGAGACGGATGCGACAAACTCCATTTGCAGCTTGGCCAGTTGCAGGGTGCTCAGCATTCTGCCTCGTTGGATGGCCCAAACCGCGGCACTGGAGAGCAGAAAAGTAAAGCTCAGAATCCCGATCAGCCGGACCGACGAGCGCCGCGATGAGGCAGCAAGATTGGCCTGCCGCCGCGAGGCATCTTCGGCGTAGAGCCGCTTCACTTCGTCCAGGTCCTGGCGGACTCTTTCAAAGGCCGGCACGCCGCCGGCGAGGTCGAAACTCACCGCTCCCTTGATGTTTCCCTCAAGAATGGAAGCAAGTACCTCGTCACGCACATCAAGGTAATCGGTCCAATCCCGGGAAAGACGCTTCGCCAGGTCGGTCTCCGCCGGGTGTTTTGCCTGTCGGCCATACTCGGCGATGCCGTCTTTGACGCGCTGATCCGCGTCGCGGGTCTGGTCGGCATATTCAACCTGGAGGTTGCTGTCACTGGTGGTCAGTGCGTAGAGCGTAGCGCGGCGGGTCTCCTGTGCGTAGTACTGCAACTCTCCAATTTGTTGCAGGCCGTGGACTGCCCCCGTGTACATTTCCTGTGCCTCGGTGTTGGCGGCCTGCAGGTCGCGGATCACGAATGCGCCCACCACGGCAACTCCGCAGCAAACGAGGAACAACGAAAGCGTGGCCTTGTGGCGCGGCGCGGCGCTCAAAAGGCGGTCCAGCAGCGGCATGGGATAAACCGACCGTCGCTTGAACGCGGATTTGAGCTGGTTTGCCATCCTAATTCACCGCCAGGCTTTGAACGTGCAGCTTGTAGCCCTTGTCTTCAGGAAGCAACTCGTCCACGCGCACGACTTTTACGGTTGCGTCCACATCGCTGACGCGGAGAAAGCCGATGGCTCCCGGCACGTTGAAGATGAACTTCCGCACTCCCACAGGTGTGGCCAGGATCTTGGGCGAAACCAGGATTTCGCCGGTGAACAGGCCGTGGAGAAAATGATTCTTGAGTTGGTCTTCGTTCATGCCGCAGATATCGCGCAGAACGGCCTTGCGTTCCGGCTCACCCGGATCGCGCATCACCAGCGTGATCCGCCTCCCGTTGGCCCAGTGACTGCGGTAGCCCAGAAAGATCCTGTGTAACTTGGCCATCGACAAATCATCCACCGGATTCGACTTGTTCACAACGATGGCCAATGGTTCGAGAGCCGCGCCCGCGCCCGCCTGCCCCAGGACCGGAGTGGAAGAGATCCCGCGCATGTCCGCGGCCTCCGCCTGCGGCCACGCAGCCAGGGAGAGCACAATCAGAAATGTCGTCAGACGTCGCATTCCGTGCCAGCTCTCACTAGAAGGTGAACCCGAGTTGCAGCGTGAGCCCGTCGATTCCCGGTTGGTCACGCAAGAAGGTGTGGTCGTATTGGAGCTTGAGCGCTACGGACTCACTGGCATCGAAGCGCAGGCCCAGCGATGGACCATGGCGCAAGGCGACATCCGGAAACACCGGTTCGTTGTTTGCCGCATTTATGTACTCATATCGGAAATAGGGCCGGTACATTCCAAACTGCCTGGAGATCTGGGTATAGAAGCCGGAAGTATTGAAGCTCTTTGAGCTTCCGAATGGAGTGTGCCGGTCGAGCACTGCCTCATTGAGCCATTCGTATCTTGGCCGGATCAGAACCGCGTGCCCGGCAAGAATTGTCTCTTCGATTCTTGGTAACCCAGCGGGGGAGAGGATATCGCGGTAGATTGAAAAGCCAGCCTGGAGTCCAGGTACTGCTTCCGGCCTCACGAACAGGGCGAGGTTGTAGGCCTTGTGATTTTCGTCGTCGATCTCATTCTGGACCGGTTCTTCCGTTAACGTGGTTCGCGATGCCCTTCCGTTCCCTATCTCGGCAACGTAATGCAATCCTAGTCTCCCTGAGGGCACAAGACCGCTGGCGGAAGCGCCGACGGTGTGAATGGGGAGAATGCCGCCGTGGTCCTCGAAGTCAAAAAGGAAGGGTCGGCCTGTGGTTGTCTGCAACCAGGTGCTGTGGTGATATGCAGTGTTGTAATAGCCGATGGCGGTGTGTACTCTGCCGGCCGAAATATTGAAGTAATCGTTGTGCGAGTACTGCAGAAGATAACGTTCAATGTCGACTCCGAACGAGTTCTCAGATCCGCTTACTTGCCCGTAGAAATTGTTAGGTCCCGCCTCAAAGACAATCTCACTCAGGAACTTGAACTTTTCCGAAACGTCCGATGTGACAAACAGGTCAAGCTGTCCCAGCGAGAACGAAGTGGTATCACCCTTCATCGAGTCGCCGTGCAGCGATATGTCGCCGAATCCACGAATGCGCAACAGCGTCTTGCTCAAATCCATTCTGTCGGACATTCCGCTATCCGATTGTGCCAACTCGGGCTCTGGCGGAGTTGGAGAAGGTGCTTGACCGGCGGTAGTTGACGGGGCGCTGGAACTTTCCTTCGACAAGGCAGCAGCGGCGGATTTCAGTGCGGTAGCACTCTCCGCCGTGGCAGGGGATGCGGCGATGGCAGTTCCAGCCTGTTTCTTCTCAGCTTCAAGCTGGCTTACTCGCGCTTCCAACTGGTCGATCCTCTTCAGCAGCAGCGCCAGGGTTTCCTTGTCGGCTGCCGGCGCATCGCTGGCCTGTTGCGCGCAAATGGCCGGAACACTCAATAGGGCCAGCAAGCCCACGCATATCAATCGGCCGCGCGGCCTTTTCAAGATCGCTTGCTCTGAAAGCATCGTACCTTCCTCCTGTTTCGGAAACCGCGTTTCTCCAGGTCATGGTTGCGGCTGGTCGACCCTTGCCGGCCTAATCCACCACAGATTGTGTTGCGGGGCTTTGCTAAACGGGAATTCGTTCCTTGAGAATGCACAATTCCCCTAGGGTAATACAAGCAGGAATGATAACGCGGCGCGGTTGATGTACATCAATCAGGTGGCAATGACTCGCTCCGGCGTGAGGAGGACACAACTGGCAGGGATACGGGGAGAATGCACCGGTACGTTACGCGACCAGTGGGTCAAGCCGCCATTGATTCCATTCACAATGTGACAGTTCTACTGCAACTGGGCGGTCCGCAACATACCAGACGCGCTTAGAGAACCTTACGTTCGCTTTACAAAGCTTTACAAGGCCCTTGATGTCGAGCAAGCATACTCGGATTCAAAGGGCGCTACGATCCTGCCAGTATCTTCCCGGAATTTGACGGCAACCATTGCTTTGGAAGTGAACTATGTGCACGATGTTGGAAATCGCTTCGGTTCTACTGCTTCATTGGTTTTGCCTTGGTAAGGTCCATCCGGTCCCGGCATTCGCGAGCAAGAGGAGACTGCCGGGCAAAGTATGTCGCTTCAACTCTCCGCAACTGGCCTCTTTTGATCGCAGATTCAAGTTGCGGGGCGATCCTGAATCTCCGGCGACATACATAGGCATCGGGGGCGCGGCGTCAGATCGCGCCCCTGCCTTCATGGTGCGCTCGGTGAAGTTACCAGGCAGGCAACAGGGAGATGTGATCATGGCATGTGAAGACAGATCACGCAAGGACGCCGAATATAGCACCGGGCACAAACAAGGCAATGTGGTAGAAATCCGTAACCGGCCTTTCAATCGGGAAAGCACCGCCAGGAAGAAGATACAAACCATTGTTGTGCATCCGCGCAGCAAAGTGGTCGAGATCCGCAGCCGTACCTTCATTAGCGCGACTTAGAGGCATCTCCGCTTCGTGTTCGGGCCCTCGCAGCCAGGCTTCTCTCTGCCCGTCACTGAAGAGCAATCGCTGAATTCCCAATGTCCAGAGAAATGCAAGAATCAAGACCGAGGCATCGGTTCATTGCTTTCGCTTAGCTCAGAAACTAAGCTCATTCGTAGACCCACGCCGCTCGATTGGATCTGCTCATCTTGCGCTGATGGTGGATTGCGAAGGGAAGCCATGAATCTGAAGCCGCAGTCGCCCAGCGGACTTGCACGCTCACTCGCCATTGCGGCGCTGGGATATTTGGCGCTTCTTCATGCCGGGGCCGAGGGCCCGGTGAGTTTTCATGCCATCGACGCAGAATCGCTGGGCCGCGTGCCGGCCGGCGCCATGGTGCTGCACGACAATTGGCAAATGCGCGACGAGGCTGCCATCGGCGACAACGGTGCGCAGTTCTCCACGGTCGCGTTCAAGCCCGAGGGTTGGTACGGGACCACGGTGCCAACCACCGTGCTGGGGGCGCTGGTCAGTCTGGGCCTCTATCCCGACCCATATACCGGCACAAACAACGACGTCATTCCCGATGCTTCCGCGCCCGGCAATCCCTGGAGCAAGCCCTGGTGGTTCCGCAATACATTCAGGATTCCGGCGGCACAAACGGGGAAGGTGATCTGGCTGCATCTGGACGGCATCAACTACCGCGCCGCGGTGTGGGTCAACGGCACTGAAGTGGCTACCGAAACGGAGACGGTGGGCATGTTCCGCCGCTTTCGCTTCAACGTGACAAAGCTCGTACATGCAGGCGCAGCGAACGCGCTGGCCATCCGCATCTTCCCCGTGGACTATGCCGGCATTCCGGGCATCTGCAGGCCGGGCACCGATCCAAAGTTCCTGCAGAACGTGACCCAGATGAGCGCGCTGGGATGGGATTGGGTGCCCACGGCGCGTGATCGCAACATGGGAATCTGGCAGCACGTTTGGATTGAAGCCAGCGGTCCGGTGGCGGTTTGGGATCCCGCGGCATTTACCGACGTTCAGTTGCCCGGCGGAAAGCAGGCGGCCGTCACTCTGCGATTGCACGTCGAGAACGCTGGAGCCGGCAGCCAACCAACGGAGATTGTCGCCGAGATTAGGCCGCAGGGTTTTGCGGGCGCTGCGATTCGAGTGGTAAAACGAGTCGTGGTTCAGCCCGGCGCGCCTCAGGAAGTCGTTCTCGCGCCCAGTGAGTTTCCCGCTTTGAACATGAAGAATCCGCGCCTGTGGTGGCCACACGGGTATGGCGGGCAGCCGCTCTACAGCCTCACTGTTGAGACGCGAGTACGCGGCGTTGCGAGTCATCGGCAAGCGACGCAATTCGGCGTGCGCAAAATCGGTTCCTATTACTACCCGCCGGAGTTTGCGCACACCCTCATACCGACTCCGGACGGCGAAGATCCATACAAGTATCCAGACCTGAAAGCGGCGCGCGTCTTTACGGTAAACGGCCGTCCCATCCGCATGGCGGGCGGGTCTTTCGTCCCCGATTTTCTCCTGACATGGAGCGCACAGCAATATCGCGATCAGGTGCGGCTAATGACGGAAGGCAATCACACGGTGGTGCGGGTTTGGGGCGGCGGCATTCTGCTGCCGGACGCATTCTACGAGGAAGCGGACCGTCGCGGGTTGCTGGTCTGGCAGGACCTGGCGCGAAGTTCCTTTGAGACCGCGTGGAAGAAGAAAGAGGCCGACATTCCGCCAGTAGACAAGGATCTGTACCTGGCCAACATGCGCGATACGATTCTGCGCCTTCGCGGGCGGACGTCGCTGTTGGCGTGGTGCGGCACCAACGAATCCGCCATGCAAACCGATATCGGCATGGCGCTGCAAAATGAGATCCTGCCCGCGCTCGACGGCACGCGCCCCTGGATTCCAAGCACCAGCACTGAGCCGTCCTGGGCCACTGAGCCGCTAGGCATGCGCAGCTTCGGGCCCTACGAGATGCAAGACATCCTCTACTACTTCGACCAGTACGCGCATGCCTCTGACTTCATCTTCAAAAATGAGATTGGCCTCGAATCGCTCCCGCGCCTCAATAGCATTGAGAAATCGGTTCCCAACGCCGGGGAGCTTGCGGCCGATGGATCCTGGGCCAGCGCCGCTTTGGCCGAGCATGGCTTGCCGGCGAAGAGCCTCACGCCGCGCATCACCGCCACCATCGGCGCACCGGTATCGTTCGCCGATTTCGCGGGCATGTCGGAGCTGCTCAGCGCGCAATCGTATCGCGCCATCTTTGAGGCGGCCAACAAAAACCGTCCGCGCAACCCCGGCACCATGGTGTGGATGACCAATGGCGCGTGGCTTGACTGCATGTATCAGCTCTACGACTGGTATCTGCATCCCACCGCGGCGTATTACGCAGTCAAATCCGCTTCTCAATCGCTTCACGTGCAGTACGCCGCCGACGACCACACGCTGCAGGTGGTGAGCACCCGGCCGGAAAGCATGCGCGTGCATGTCAGGGCCACGCTTGCTTCCGCTTCGGGCGCGAAGGAAGAGGTCAAGGAATACGATTTGACGGCCGCGGCGGATGCCACAACCAACGTGGGTCCGGCCCCGATGGCCGTTGCGGATGGAAAGCTTCACTTTCTCGCGCTCGATCTCCAGGACGACAAAGGCCGGCAGCTGGATCGCCTTGTCACGTGGACACAAGTTGCCGAACGCTGGAACGGGATGCTGCACCTGCCGCCCGTCGAGGTCACCGCGAGCGTTGTTGCCGTGGAACATGCTGCCCCAGGGGAGACGCAATACCGGGTCCGGGTTGTGAATCGGGGCAGTGTGCCGGCGGTTCATGTGTGGGTCGAAGTCAACCACGGCCCACTCGGCCAGGAGATTCTGCCGACCTTCTGGAGCGACAACGCACTTACACTACTGCCGGGGGAGGAACGCCTGGTCTTAGTGACCATTCGGGACGCGGAACGCAAAGTTGGCCCGCCTCGCCTGATGGTTGAAGGCTTCAACGTGCTTCCGCGCGAGTTCTCCGTCTCTTCCCGCGACTCGGTTGTTCCCATCCGGCTGGAGGTTGCGGAACTGACAACAGCCAAAAGCAACGGCCAACTCCTGCTTGCCGCCAGGCTGCGCCAGAATGGCGAGGATGGGCCGCGCTGGACCACCTGGCCGGTAGAGGTCACGGTGGACGGCCGGAACGAGCGCACCTTCCGGATTGCTCTCCAGGCAGGGCGCCAAGCCCTGGTACACATACCTCTCGATCTGGCCCCTGGGCCGCATCGGATCCAAATCGGGGACAAGACTTTGGAGGCTTACGGCAAGCCGTAATCATCCAAGGATACGGTTTTTGGGGAGCCCGCTCCGGGACGAGCCCCAAAACGCCCCCGGAAGGCATGAAAGCGAGGCGGTTTGACAGGGGAAATCCCTGTCAATGCAACCGTTTATAAGCAGGCTTCACGGGTCTATGGTTTGATGTATTGTCCGCTGCTAAGCCTATGATTTGACAGATGTTTCCATGCCGAAACGAGTCAAAAAAACATCTTGACAAAGGATAGGTGAGACTCCGACAATCGCGCCAATGTCGAGGAACAGGTTAACTGTGCATGTATGGTGTTGGCCCCTCGACGCTCAGTTTGGAAATGTTCTCAATTATTCGAAACACTTCCACTGTGACAACAAACCAATGATCATTTTCCGGCCGATCCCGAAGCTCCCGTAAGCGTTTACGCGGAGCTTCATTATCGTGCGTCTGAGGGTGATCAGCAGATGCAGCACAAGGGTAAAAGTAATTGGTTTTAACTCTTCAGGAGGACACACAATGCAAACTAGCGCAAAAAGAGATGTCTCTTCAGGCTCGTTTTGGTCTGTGAGGCACATCGGTTTGCTCGCTCTGATTGTGGCCGTCATGCTCGGCATGGCGGCAATACCAGGGAATGCGCAACAATCGTCCGGCACCATCCTCGGTACGCTTACTGATGCGACCGGCGCGGTTGTCGGCAATACCAACATTCAGCTCATCAATACCAACACCAACTCCAAGATCGTGGCCACGACCAACGACTCTGGCTATTATCAGTTCGTCAGCGTTGCGGTCGGCACCTACAAGATCGTCGTTCAAAAAGAGGGATTCAAGCAGTTGTCGCATCCTGGACTCGTTCTCCAGACCGACGCCAGAATCCAGGTCGATCTTTCCCTCTCAGTCGGCGCCTCTACAGAGACCGTCGAAGTCACCGCCAGCAGCCCGCTGATTGAGGCCGATACGGTCTCGCTCGGCACCGTGGTTGACGAGCGCGAAACCAACGAGTTGCCGCTCAACGGCCGCAACCCGATGAACCTGACCGCGCTGGTCACCTCGGTTATTCCGCTGGGCCAGACCTCGGGCAGTCCGACCGGCGTCAACCCGATCGCCTGGGGCAACTACCAGGTCGGCGGCGGCATGGCCGGTCAGAGCAACGTGTTCATCGATGGCGCTCCTGATTGGGGCATCTACGATCACAACATCGAAATCGTCCCCACCCAGGACTCCATCGCGGAATTCAGAGTGGAAACCAACAACCTGAATGCGGAATACGGCCGCCTGGCCGGTGGCGCGATCCAGTTCACCACCAAGTCCGGCACCAAGGACTTCCACGGCAGCGCCTATGAGTTCCTCCGCAACAAGATATTCAACGCCAACACTTGGTTCGCCAAGAATCAGGCTGTGCCAACGCCTCGTCCGTCTTTCACGCAGAACCAGTACGGCTTCAACGTCGGCGGACCGGTTTTTTTCCCTCACGTCTATGACGGCCGGAAAAAGACCTTCTTCTTCTTCAACTGGGAAGGCTTCGGACTGCGCCAGGGCCAAACCTACACCACCACCGTTCCGGACGCCACCTTCCTTACCGGCGACGCGTCGGCGTGGGCAGCGAATGCCGGCTTAAAAGGCGGCAAGGACATCTACGATCCGCTGACCACTTGCACAATTGCCGAGGGTTGCGCAGGCACCACTGGCGGAATAACCACTGGCATGAATTACGGCCAGCGTCTACCCGTCGGCTGGGATCTCGGATCTGCATACACTCCGTACGTTTTTTCGACGACTCAAGGGAAATCGAACAGCATCAATCCCGATTCGTTGGCATACCTGAAGTATGTTTTCCCGAATCCTACGGATACCAGCAAGCTGATCGGTAACTACACCTACAACGCCAGCGGCGGCGGCAACAACTACCAGGAAGTCGCCAAGATCGACCATGATATTACCGACAAAAACCACATCATGGGCCGCTACACCCACTGGCACAATGACAGCCTCTCGGTTGACGTCTTCGCGCCTAAGAAGAGCGGCATCTGCGGAAACGGCGCCTGCGGCGAGACTTACTTCGTTCACAACGGCGTCCTCGACGACACGGCTACGCTGACGCCCAAGACGATTTTGGACTTGCGCCTCAGCTTTGGCCGCTATGTCTACAACCGCGCTGCTGACAACACCAAGTTCGACTTCAGCCAGTTTGGCTGGGGCGATTATTCGAGCCTGATCGAGTTCCCAGGGCCGGCGTCGTTCTCGATTCCGTCCTTTGACCCCGGAACCTACAGCCTCTTCGGCGGCCAGGGCTCCGACTCCACCATCATCGAAGCGGAAGACACATACCGCCTCGCTGGTACTCTTACCCGGTTCTGGGGCAACCACACTGTCAAGGTTGGCGGCGAGTACTCCTACCAGCTGTTCAACTACGCGCAGAGCAACACCACTGCCGGTCTGTGGTATTGGAACGGCGGATGGACATCCTCTCAGGCGACCGGTGCAGCTTCCGGCGGCCTGGACGTTGCCTCCTACCTGCTGGGCTATATGGCTTCCGGCGGAACCCAGTATGCGGCTCGTATTGCATCGAAGGAAATCTATCCTGCGATCTTCGGCACCGACGACTGGCGCGCTACTTCAAAGCTCACCTTCCACCTTGGCCTTCGCTGGGAAGACAACCTTCCCTTCACCGAGCGTCATAACTGGCTCTCCTCCTTCGACAAGACGCAGAACAACGCCGTCCTCGCCGCGGTTGGCCTGACCTATCCCGGCAACGTCAACATGGTCAATTCACCTGGCCGGACCTCCCGCTATGCGCTGGATGCATTCGGCAAGCAGTTCTCGCCGCGTGCAGGCCTTTCCTATCGCGCTGGCCCGAACACGGTTATCAACATGGGCTACGGCATCTTCTGGCTGCCGAGCGACGTTACCCTCTCTGGAAACCCTGGATGGGATGGAGACGGCGCTTCGCCGACGACAACCAAAACCAGCATCGATGGCGTAAGCCCGTTGAACTGCAATACGCCAGTCAGCGTCACCTCAGTCGGGAATAACCGCACCTGCAACATGAGCTATCCGTTCCCGATGACCAACCAGGACGATCCGAAGACCTCCTACATCGTTCTGCCGGCATTCAGGACGACGACCAATGGCAGCGACACGGTCAACGGCATCGGCGCCACGGGCACTCCGATCAACCTGGGTGGCACCTCCGTATTCCGTTATCAGCTCAACACCCTGGGCGCTGGACCGACGGAAGTAACCCCCACCAACCCCTATGCCTACACGCAGCAGTGGAACGCCGGCGTGCAGCAGCAGTTGGGCAAATCCACGGCCATCAACATCGCCTATGCCGGCGCCAAGGGCACGCATCTTCCTTTCGGCTGGTTGGGTATGGACAACATGCCTGACTCCTACCTTGCAGCCGGTTCCGCGGCCCTCTCAGCCCCGGTTGCCAACCCGTTCCAGCCCTACGTTCCGAAGGCGAACGGTCTCTCTGGTCCCACAATTGCTCAGGGAAATATGTGGAGGCCGTATCCCGAGTACAACGGTCTGAGCCAGGGCGGCGACTATGGCGACTCATTCTACGCTGCGTTGGAAGTGAAGGTAACCAAGCGGTTCGAGCATGGCGCCTCCATCAACGTTGCATACACAATGGCGAAGTTCACCAGCACCACAGACACCCTCAACTCCTGGCTGGAGTCCGTCACCGGCATCCAGGACAGCAACAACCTGAAGAACGAGTGGTCTCTCTCCTCCAGCGACGCACCCCAACGGCTTGTCATAGCTTACGTGTATGACATTCCTGTGGGTCGCGGCAAACAAGTACTGCCGAACATCTCACGCGCGGCCGACTTCGTGGTCGGTGGATGGGGACTGCAAGGTCTCACCACCCTCATGAAGGGCTTCCCGCTGGGCATCGGCATGAACGGTGGCCGTGTATTCGGTCAGGGACAGCGTCCAAACGTCGTTCCCGGCTGCAACAAGAAGACCAGCGGTGGAGCTGATGCACGGTTGAACAACTGGTTCAACGCTGCCTGCTTCAGCGATCCTGGCGTCAACGTCTATGGCAACCAGCCAAGGAACGATCCGAGCCTGGAAGCCCCTGGCATTGCCAACTGGGATATGTCTGTCGTCAAGAAGTTCCCAATCGACAAGGACGGAAGAATCAACTTCCAGTTCCGCGCCGAGTTCTACAACCTCTTCAACCGCACGCAGTTTGGGTATCCGAGCACCGGCATCAGCGGATACAACATCAATCCGGATGGTTCCCATACCGGCGTGAGTGACAACCCGAACGTGGGCAGAATCTTCAATCAGCTCAACCTGCCCAGAATCGCTCAATTTGCTCTGCGGCTCAACTTCTAAGATTCACTTGAACACTTGAATATCCCGGCCTGGAGTGGTGACACTCCGGGCCGGTTTTTTTGTGCCCCGGTAACAATGTCGTAGAGCTTTCCAATCTGAAATCTCTTCGCTCCAACTAGAATCCTGAGTTTGCACAGTGGGGGGCTTGTATACTTTAAAGACACTGATAATGCATACGCTGTAAGAGCAACGACCCAAGCAAGAGATGGCGGGAGACGCGATGAACGCAAAGGTGCGGATCGAACTCGATCCTCTTGGCATAGTACTGGAAGCTGAACGGGGCTCCACGCTTGAGAGCCTGCTGGCCGAGTATGGCGTTGAGTTTCCCTGTGGCGCGTCTGGCATCTGTGGCGGCTGCCGCGTGCAGGTGCTTGAAGGCGTGGTCGAGCCGCAGGAGGCCGACCTGCTTACCCTGACCGATGCCGAACTGGCCGCTGGCTATCGCCTCGCGTGCCGCATCCGCGCTGACTCCCCGCTGAAGCTGAAGGTTGAACAGTGGAGCATGCCGGTGCTTACCGACGATACTGCGGCCGCGCGGTCAACCAGTCGCGGCCTGGCCGTGGCCATCGATCTGGGCACCACGACCATCGTGGCGCAATTGCTCGATCTTCACAGCGGAGAAGTGCTGGGCCTCAAGACCGCGCTCAATCCACAGAGCGCCTATGGAGCCGACGTGATGAGCCGTGTGCGCGTCTCTTTGCACGGGCCTGAACTCACCACTCTCATCCGCACCTACCTGGAGGAGATGGTCGCCGGCCTTGCCGGTGCGCGCGCAGGGGAGATTGTCGAGGTGGTGCTGGTGGGCAACACCGTGATGCACCATATCTTCTGCGGTCTCGACTGCGCTCCGCTGGCCCATGTTCCATTTCGTTCGGACCACCTTGGCGAGCAGCGATTTGCGCCTCAACAACTGGGATGGAACCTCTCTTCATCGGCCACGGTTCGCTTTCTGCCTTGCCTGGGTGGTTTTGTGGGCTCGGACATTTTGGCGGGCATACTTGCCACTGGGCTGCACGTTGGTCCCAAACTGCGGGCGCTGGTTGACCTGGGCACTAACGGTGAAATTGCGCTGGGCAACAGCGAGCGGATTCTCTGTGCCTCAACGGCGGCCGGAACCGCGTTTGAAGCCGGTGCCATCCGCATGGGTATGCGCGCCGCCGTGGGCGCCATCTCCCATGTTCACTGGCTCGGCGACCGGCTGCAGTGCGGCGTTATTGGAGACGTTGAACCGCGTGGAATATGCGGCAGCGGCCTCATCGATGCCGTGGCCTCGGGGCTCGATATGGGAGCCATCAACTCCGCTGGGCGCATGACAAACGCAGAGCGCGAGATCACTCTGCAGTTGCCAGTGAGATTGTTCCAGCCCGACGTCCGGGAGTTGCAATTGGCCAAGGGCGCCATCGCGGCCGGCCTGCGGATTCTGCTCAGTCATTGGGGAGCTGAACTGGACGACATTGAATGCCTCTACCTGGCCGGCGCATTCGGTAATTACGTCCGCCCCGAAAGCGCATTCCGGATCGGGCTGATTGAAGTTCACCCTGACCGTTTGGTTGCATCGGGCAATACCGCGCTGCGCGGCGCCAAGCTCTCCATCGGCGTGGAGCATTTTCCCATATTGAATATCATTGAGCATGTCCCGCTCGCGGAGGACCCGCAGTTCGAGGACAAGTTTGTCGCTTGCATGGCGTTTCCCAGCGGCCTTCAAGCCGTCACCGCGCGTGCAAATTCAACTCTCTAGGAGGAAAAAATGCGTCTCAAGTTGATTGGTTGCGGTGTGCTGCTGCGTGAGCTCAGCGACGCGATCGTACACTCGGCCCACCTGATCGATGCGGTGTACCTGACTACCGGTCTGCACGACACCGGCGCCAAACTCATGCGCGAGAGCATTCAAGAGGCCATCGACGTTTCCGAGGGCCAAGGCTACGACGCCATCGTGCTGGGCTATGCCCTCTGTGGGACCGGGCTGGCGGGGGTTCGCGCCCGCACCATCCCCGTGGCGATTCCCCGCGCCCACGATTGCATTGCGCTGCTGATGGGAAGCCGCGAAAAGTACATGGAGTACTTCAACGCCAATCCCGGCACTTATTACCGCTCCATCGGCTGGGTTGAGCGGCAAGATCAGTTAACTGAACAGGTGGCCGGCATTGGCCTGGATGACAACCTGCAAAAACTCATTGAAAAGTACGGCGAGGACTCAGGCCGCTTTCTTTATGAGGAGATGAGCGGCTACAAGCGAAATTACAGCAGGCTCACCTTCATTCGCACCGGGCTGGAAGTGGATGACAGCTTCAGGCAGCGCGCGCAAGCCGAGGCTGCGGAAAAAGGCTGGAAATTCGAAGAATTCGATGGCTCGACCTCGCTCTTCCGCCGTCTGCTTTCCGGCGACTGGAACGACGAGTTCCTGGTGTTGCAGCCGGGCCAGCAGATTGTTTCGAGCAACGACGATCAGATACTTTCTGCCGCCAGCGGCGAGTAATAAAAGTCCGGATAGCCGCCGCATAAAATCTAGAACCACCGGGAGATTGTGCGGCTTGGCCAAGTGGGGAATGCCAGCCGCGGAACTTGATAGGCGGGGAACATTTCGGCCAATGAAACAGACGGCCAAGGGCCTAAGTGTAGAGATTTAGCTCACATTGAGAGGAATGATAGGCCTTACCGAGGGTTGAATCCACGGCATTGTTTCATCAAGCGATACGAAGTTGAAGCCGTCGTTTTGTCTTGCGGCCTGGGAATCCTCAAGCATATATTCTGTAGAGTCTGCTTCGAGCTCTATTCCAGAGGAATAAAAAGTTTATGAGCAGGCGTCTGGGTGGCGCCGTAACAGTGCACGGATGGGAATTCGCCGGAGTCATCACGCAGAGTTCATAGCAATTTCCAGGAGGAACCAAGACATGGCGGAGTTGAAAAAGCTTTATGACGCAGTTGTCGATGGAGACGCGAAGACAACCTTGGAGATGACCAAGCAGGCGCTCGCGGATGGCATGACGCCGGAAGAACTCGTTGCCAAGTACATGATTCCGGCGATGGATGAAGTCGGCAAAAGGTTTGAGGCCGAAGAGTACTTTGTGCCTGAACTCCTGCTTGCAGGGCGCGCCATGAAGGGCGCGCTTGAAGTGCTTCGCCCGCTGCTGGCTGCATCCGGCGCCAAGCCGGCCGGCAAGGTGATCATCGGCACGGTCAAGGGCGATCTGCACGATATCGGCAAGAACCTCGTGGCCGCCATGCTTGAAGGCGCAGGCTTTGAAGTCACCGACCTCGGCACCGACGTTTCTCCCGAGAAATTCGTCGAGGCAGTCGGAACAAAGAACGCCAACATCGTTTGCCTGTCTGCCTTGCTCACAGTTACCATGCCGGCGATGAAAACCACGGTTGAGGCGCTCAGGGCTGCAGGGGTCCGCGACAAGGTAAAGGTCATGATTGGCGGCGCTCCGGTTACCGATCAATACGCACGCGAGATTGGCGCCGACAGTTACAGCGAGAATGCCAGCGCGGCCGTAGCCTCGGCGCGCAAATTGGTGGCAGCATAGCGTATACCTTGGGCAACCGCTCTTTTCCAATGTAGATCGCAGGCTGGCCGGGATGGGAACGGCTTCGATCCAAGAAAAGAGCGGAGCCCGGTTTCGTCCCGCCCGGTGCGGGCTTCAGAGAACGATGAATGAATCGCGACCTCGAAGGATAAAAGTCTTAGAACGTGTCCAGAAACTAGCGAAAGGAACCATGGAAGGAATATGCGGAGAGACT
>OCZT010000855.1_pt1 | contig 30960 bp, 21 predicted proteins | sample 1539031 | NCBI WGS metagenome assembly OCZT01 (sample SAMEA3539308, study PRJEB22396) | soil metagenome | biome: tundra; feature: field; material: soil | place: USA | collected 2010-05 | depth 0.15 m | reverse complement strand
AGGTATTCTCCCACGCCCACTTCCGGGTGAATTTCATGGGCAGGGTGAAGCTGCCGTTCATCGCTCCGGCCAGGATGAGCAGCATAATCCCCATCGCGCTCTGGTTCATGAATTCCGTCCTTTCGTGATCCTATAAATCATACCACCAGACCTGAATTTCCGCGTTCGCGGCGAATCAACCGTTTCCAAGGGCCCCTCGACTGTACCCGCCGGAAGGAGGAGGAGCCTTCATGTCAACCGCACAGGAACTCCTTGATCGCCGGAATCTTCTGAGGAACGTGGGCGCCACCGGCCTGACCATTTTGGCGTGCCAGTGGTCGGGCAGGCGATGGCAGCGCTCGCCACGGCCGAGGCGACGATGTTCAGCGTGGTTCCAGTCGCGTTGATCTTGCCTCCGACGACGCTGATCACGTGTGGCCTGGGTGCGTTCCCCAAGAAATAACGTCACCGCCCGCCCTTTCAAGGGATGTGCCATGATATAGATGGAACTAGATGGCCTTCCTGGGGTTGTCGCGCACGTCGAGCTAAAGCGAGCTTGACAAAAAAGACCAGTCTCGATAAAATGATCCGAATAGATGAAGGTTGCTCATAAACAAGCTATTGAGCCATCAGAAACGATCAGGGCGAATAACGGCGCCGCGAGACTATTTGCAGCACAAAGGAAACAAAGAGTATTAGAGATTATAGGCCAGAACCAGTCTGTACGGGTTACGGATTTGTGCAACATGCTTCAGGCATCTCCGGCGTCAGTCAGGAGGGACTTGCAGGACCTTCAGGATGCCGGGTTGCTGACGCGTACCCACGGCGGCGCCGTTAGCAACGGCACTGCTGCGTTTGAACCGTCCCTGGCGGAGAAAGAGGACCGCCTCAGATTCGAGAAAATGGCGATCGCCCGCGTGGCGGTGCAGTTGATCCACGAGGGCGACACGATTATGCTCGATGCCGGATCCACGACCCTGGAAATCGCCAGATTGCTGAAGCAGAGGCAGGGTGTCACGGTTCTGACCAATGCGCTCAATATTGCCCTGGAGTTGCTCTCGGGCAGTATTGAGGTCACAGTGACGGGTGGGACGCTCCGGCAGAAAACTCAATCGCTGGTCGGCCCGATTACCGAAAACGTTCTTGCCGGACTGCATGTGGACAGGCTCTTTCTTGCAGCCAACGGCCTGGATTTGAAAAAGGGGCTTACGACGCCGAACGTGATCGAAGCGCAATCGAAACGCGCCATGATCGAGAGCGCACGGGAGGTCGTCGTAGTCGCGGACCACAGCAAATTCGGGTGCGTGACATTCAGTCAGATCTGCCCTTTCAGCAAGGTACACTACCTCGTCACCGACGCCGCGGCCCCGGTGGAGTTTGTCAAAGCAGTGGCGAGAAGCGGGATAAAAGTGCTTCAGCCGGATGAACAGGTATGATTGCCACGGTGACACTTAACCCGGCTATCGATAAGACGATAGTCGTCCCCGGATTCAGCATCGGACGCACGAACCGCGGGCAGGTGGAACGGGTGGACTTGGGAGGCAAAGGAATCAACGTGGCCAAGGCCGTCAGGCGCCTCGGGTGCCCCGTCTCGGCCTTCGGCTTCATGGCCTCCAACGACGGCCACGCCATCGGCGACGAGCTGGCGGCGGCAGGCATTTCGAACGAATTCATCTACGTTCCGGGACAGGTCCGCGTCAACCTCAAGCTCAAAGACCCGGCGACCGGCACGGAAACGGAGATCAACGAACCGGGCTTCAATGTGGAGCCGGAGCAACTCCGCCGCCTGGAAACCAAGATCAGACAGAATGCGGGCCGGTATTCGGTGATCGTCTTCTCCGGAAGCCTTCCACCCGGTGTGCCGGCGACGGTTTACGCCGACTTCATCGGCATCGCCAAACAGTGCGGCGCACGGACGATTCTGGACGCCGCCGGGGCGGCCTTGAAGAACGGCGTCGCTGCCCACCCGGACCTGATCAAGCCGAACCGGGCCGAATTGGAGGAGTTACTGGGAACCCGCATCGCAACCGAGGAGGAGCTACAGCAGGCCGCCTTCGAACTGCTGGCGCTCGGCCCCGGAATGGTAGTAATTTCTCTGAGCAAGGACGGGGCTCTGGCAGCATCCGCGGAGAACTCCTGGCGGGCACGACCCCCTGCCGTGAAGGCCGCGAGCAGCATTGCGGCAGGCGACTCGATGGTTGCCGCGCTGGCTTATGCCATGGAAAAAAACCTGCCCCCGCTGGAGGCCATACGGCTGGCCGTCGCGGCGGGTACGGCTACGGCTGTGATGCGCGGGAGCAATGTGGCCGAGCGCGACTTGATCGACCAGATCCTGCCACAGGTATCGATCGAAGAACGGTACCAACCCATCATGGCCGGCAGATGACAGAGTCGCGGCACGCGAGTGCTTGCCGGATTCGCGGAGCCATTGGCGCCCCGCTCATGCTGCGCCAGGCGGAGGCCGTCTGATGGCGATCCAGGCGCGCATGCAGAAGGTGGGTGGTTTCATGGCCGGCATGGTGGTGCCGAATATTGGCGCCTTCATCGCCTGGGGATTGATCACAGCGCTGTTCATGCCCGCCGGTTGGTTTCCGAATAGGCATCTGGCCAAGCTGGTGGATCCCATGATCCTGAATCTGCTGCCGGTGCTGATCGGATATACGGGAGGCCGGCTGGTGTACGGCGCGCGCGGCGGCCTGGTGGGCGCGGTGGGAACCATGGGGATGGCCGTGGGCAGCAGTGTCCCCATGTTCATCGGCGCCATGGTCATGGGACCGCTGGGCGGCTGGCTGATGCGGCAGTTCGACGAGCGGTGCGGGCGGCGCGTCCCCGCGGGCTTCCAGATGCTGGTGAACAACTTCTCGGCGGGCATTCTGGGCATGGGACTGGCGCTGGCCGGCTTCACCGTGGCTGGGCCTTTTGTTGCCGGGCTCACGGCCGCCCTGGCCGCGGGCGCGCGCCGCATGACCGAGGCCGGCTATTTGCCGTCGATCGCCCTGTTCATCGAACCCGGCAAAGTGCTGTTCATCAACAACGCCATCAACCATGGGGTGCTGGCGCCGCTGGGCGTGGCCGAGGCCCGGCAGTTCGGCAAGTCGATTTTCTTTCTGCTCGAGCCCAACCCGGGACAGGGCGTTGGCTTGCTGTGCGCCTACTGGCTGGTCGGCAAGGGGACCGCCAAGGCTTCGGCGCCGGGAGCGCTGCTGATCCATTTCTTCGGCGGCATCCACGAACTCTATTTCCCCTTCGTGCTCATGAATCCGGTCACGCTGCTGGCGATGATCGCCGGCGGCTTCTCGGCGGCCGTCGTTTTCGTCGCCATGCATGCCGGACTGGTGGCCACCTATTCGCCGGGCAGCATCTTCACAGCCATAGCGCTGGCGCCCAAGGGCGGCCTGCTGCCGGTGCTGTGCGGGATCGCCACCGGCGCGGTGGTGACCTTTCTGGTGGCGGTCCCCATCGTCAAACACGCCGCGCCCGCCGAGCCCGGTGCGGAACAATTCCGCTTGGCCACCGAGCCCGAAGCCGAGGCCCTCGAGGCGCCCGTTCGACCAGCCGCCATCCTGTTCGTCTGCGAGGCGGGAATGGGTTCGTCGGCAATCGGCGCGGCGGTGCTGCGCCGCAAGCTCCAGGGCGCTCACCTGGATATCCCAGTGACTCATGCGGCTCTCAGCGAGATGCCCGCCGCGGCTAAAGTGGTGGTATGCCAGCGCAGCCTGGCCGCGCGCGTGGCGCAGATTGCCCCAGAGGCCCGGGTCTACGCGGTGGACGAGTATATCAACTCGCCGGCCTATGAAAAAATTGTGGGTGACCTGGCGCCCGCGGCGCGGAGATGAGGCATGTCCATCCCGATCGACGCAAACCACATCCTGTTGGGCCGCCACCCGGCCACCCGCGAGGATGCCGTGCGGACCATCGGCGAATTGATGGTGGGCGCGGGTGAGGTCACCAGGGGCTATCTCGACGGCATGCTCGAGAAAGAAGCCCGCCACGGCACATGGATCACGGAAGGAGTGGCCCTGCCCCACGGCACTAATGAGGTCAAGGCTGAGGTCCGGCGCAGTTCGGTAGTGGTGCTGCAAATGCCCAAGGGCGTGGATTGGGGAAACGGCAGGACGGTCTACCTGGCATTTGGCCTCGCCGGTAAAGGCAACGAGCACCTGCACCTTCTCGCGGGCCTGGCCGCCGTACTCGAAAAAAGGGAACTGGTGGAGCGAATGACACGCACTACCGATGCCCGTGACATAGTCGCCATACTTTCGGAGGCGTGCGCATGATAGCCGCCGTGCTGCACGGACCCGACGACCTGCGCCTGGAGGAACGGACGCGGCCGGTTCCCGCCGCGGACGAGTTGCTGATCCGGGTCGCCGCCTGCGCCATCTGTGGCAGCGACCTGCGCACTTACCATTTCGGGGCCGGCAATATTACGGGGCCGGTGGTGGTCGGCCATGAAATCGCGGGAACCATCGTGGAGATCGGCGCCGCATTGACGGGCTGGAGCCCCGGCGAGCGAGTGGCGGTGGCCCCCGCCGTGCCGTGCTGCGATTGTGTCTACTGCCGGCGCGGAATGCAGACCATGTGCGACCATCTCCGCTCGATCGGGTACCAGTTCGACGGCGGGTTCGCCGATTACATGATCGTCCCCCGGGAAGCGGTGCGCGCCGGCTGCGTCAATCGCGTTCCGGAGCACCTCAGCCTGGAGGCGGCTGCCCTGGCCGAACCGCTGGCGTGCGCCGTAAACGGCCAGGAACTGCTGGGGGTGGGGTTGGACGACACGGTCGCGATTCTGGGAGCCGGCCCCATTGGCTGCCTGCACGCCGATCTTGCCAGAGTGCGCGGCGCCGCCAAGGTGATCATGATTGACGTGCAGGAGCACCGCCTGGAGCTCGCCCGGGCGTTTGCGCCCAGCGCGGTGATCGACGGCTCCCGCGAAGACGTCGTCGCGCGCGTGCTCGAGGAGACCGAAGGCATGGGCGCATCGGTGGTGATCGTAGCCGCCCCATCGGCCCAGGCCCAGGGGCAGGCCCTCGCGCTGGCGGCTAAACGCGGGCGCATCAGCTTCTTCGGCGGACTGCCCAAGAGCGACCCGTACGCGTCGGTCAATTCCAACCTGGTTCATTACCGGGAGCTGTTCGTCATGGGAGCGTACGGCTCCATGCCGCGGCACAATCGGTCGGCGCTCGATCTGCTGGCCTCCGGCCGCATTCATGTAGACGTCCTCCTGGGACTGACTGTGCCGCTGGAGCGCCTGCTGGATGGCTACGAGGCGGCCGCCGGTGGCCGCGTGCTGAAAGTGGTGGTGAAACCGCTGGCATGAAGCTTCAAGGCATTGGGGCGGCGCCCTGGCTCGCCGTGGGACGGGCTGTAGTGTGGCAGGATGAGCAACTGCCGCCCGGCACGCGTGCCACCGGCGATGCGAAGGCGGAGATGGCGCGGCTTGCCGCGGCCACCCAAGCCAGCCGCGCGCAGTTGGAGGCGCTGGCCGCCGGCCTGGCGGCGGCCGCCGGCGCCCAGGGAGCCCTGATCCTCCGGGTACAGCTACTGCTGCTGCAGGACCCCATGCTGATGGATGGCGTGAGAAACGCCATTGAACACGAGGGCGCTTCGGCCGGACACGCCGTGGCGACCGCCACACGCGACTTGGTTGCGCAGTTCCGGGCGCTGGCGGACGGCAGTATTCGGGAGCGCGCCGCGGACGTGGAAGACCTGGGACGACGCCTGCTGGCTAATCTGACGGGAGCGCCGCCGCGCCGTCCGGCCTCGGGCATCGTGGTGGCGCGCAACCTGAGCTCGTCCGATATTGGGCTTCTGGCCGAGCAGAGGGCGCCCGGCCTAGTCACCGAAGAGGGGGGCCCGGCGGGCCACATGGCGATCCTGGCCCGCGCGCTGCGCCTGGCAGCGGTGGTCGGCGCCCCCGGCGCAGTGGCGCGGATTCGCGAGGGCGACCTGCTGGCGGTGGATGGGATCTCGGGCGAAGTGATCGTAAATCCAGACGAAGGGACCCTGGCCGCCTTCAACCGGCGCCTGGAAGAGCAGTACAGTCTTGATGCGCAGTCCCACAAGCGGAAGTACCTTCCGGCCGTCACGCGGGACGGCATTCGCGTGGAAGTCGCGGCCAACATCGGCACACCCGCCGAGGTGGGGCCAGCCTTGGCCGCGGGCGCGGACGGCATCGGCCTGTTCCGCACCGAGTGTCTCTTCATCGGCCAGCCAGAATCGCCCTCGGAAGACGAACAGTACGAGGTTTACCGCTCGGTGCTCGCCCGCATGGCCCCGCGGCGCGTGATTGTCCGCACCATCGACCTTGGTGGCGACAAACCGGCTGCATGCTGGGATTTTCCGGCGGAACCCAATCCCGCACTGGGCATGCGTGGCATTCGTTTTGCGCTGGCCCGCCCGGCCTTGTTCCGCACCCAACTGCGCGCGCTGGTTCGTGCCGCAGGCGCGGGCAAACTGGAGCTGATGCTGCCGATGGTCTCCAGCGTTGGCGAGGTGCGGCAGGCGCGCGCCTTGCTGGACGCGGTTCGGGAGGAGCTCGGGGTGGCGGGTTCCATACCGCTAGGCGCGATGGTGGAGACGCCCGCGGCGGCGCTGCTGGCCGCCGAACTCGCGGCGGAAACGGATTTCCTGAGTATCGGGACCAACGACCTGACGCAATACGTGCTAGCCGTGGACCGCCTGAACCCCGCCGTGGCCGCGCTCTACCAGCCCTGGCATCCGGCGGTGCAGCGGTTAATCGAGACCACGTGCGATGCGGCGCTACGCGCGAGCAAGCGGGTAGGCGTCTGCGGCGAGTTGGCCGCCGATCCGCGGGCGACCCCGCTATTAATCGCGTTGGGCGTTTCCGAGCTCAGCATGGCGCCCGGCGCTATCCCCGCCGTCAAAGACGCGGTTCGGAAGGCTTGGAGGCATCAGCCGGAGGTGCACCTGCCATGACCGAGCGCACTGTGAAAGTTCTGAACGCCACGGGACTGCACGCCCGGCCCGCGGGGTTGTTTATGGAAACGGCCAACCGCTTCCGGTCGGCCGTCCGGGTAGCCAAAGGCGAGCGCGAGGTGAACGGCAAGAGCGCGCTCGGGCTGATGCTCCTGGAAGTCTTGCCCGGCTGCGAGATCGTCATCAAGGCCGAGGGCGAAGACGAGGAACAGGCCGCCGACGCGTTGGCCCAATTGGTGGCGCGGCGCTTCGAGGAATGAGCAAATCGGGCCGGGAATGTCCGACGAGTCCTTCAGTCTATTACCAGTCTATCGGCGCGCCGTCCTCCGTCGTCATGTGCGGACGGGTTCCGGGACGGTAGGGATGCTGCTGGGCCAGTTCTTCGTCCAGGTCGCAGCCCAGGCCGGGTTTCTGCGGCAATTGCGCGTATCCTTTCTCAATCACCATATCATCGCCATGGAATAGGTCCACCAGCCATTGCGGCCGGCGTCTTCCGAGCCGCGTCCCGCACTCCTGAAGCACGCAGTTGGGAGTCGCGGCCGAGATGTGCGTGCTGGTCAGCGAAGCTACCGGATCGAAGCCTCCGTGCAGCACCACATCGATGAAATTCGACTCCGCCATGGCGGCGATCTTCCGGCACTCCAAAATGCCGCCCGCCCAAGTCGGGTCGGGCCGCACGTAATTGGCCAGGTGGTTGTAGATGATCTCCCGGAAAGAACTGAACTTGGTGTAGATGCTCTCGCCGATACCGATGGGCACCGTGGTGTGTTCCTGCAGCCACTTCAACCCCGCCATGTTTTCTTCCTTTACAGGGTCCTCGATGAACAACATCCGGTACGGCTCGATAGCTTTGCAGTATTCCAGCGCCATCACTGGGGTCATGAGCCCGTGCGCATCGTCTATCATATCCACGTTGTCCCCGACCGCCCTGCGAACCGCCTCGATGTAACGCACCGCCAGCTTGAGGTCCCACGGCCGCTTCAACACACTGGAGGCCGTCCAGGCCAACCCGGTCCGGACGGCCGTAAAACCCTCCTGCTTGGACTTCAGCACCTGTTCGGCCATGGCCTCGGGGCTCGCGGCGTAAGAATGGTCGTACAGGCGGACGCGATTCCGCGCGGCGCCGCCGAGCAATTTGTAAATCGGGGCGTCGAGTAGCTTTCCCAGGATGTCCCACAAAGCGATTTCCAGCGCGCTGATGGCCGCGTCCGGCACCGCGCCGCCGCGTTGGCGCGGCCACCGGAAAGCAGCTTGCCATAGGAACTCGATGTTCGTGGGGTCCTGGCCGATCAACAGCGCGCCGATGTCCTTGACGGCGCCCTCCAGCGCATGATCGAGGCTCGGCAGCGAACTCCCCCCGAGGCCGGTGACCCCCACATTGGTCAGCACCTTCACGTATAGGGTGCTCTCCACCCAGATCGGCCGCACCTCCGTGACCTTTACGCCCGTGGGAACTTTCGCCGCCAGCCGCTCGCTCAGGATTCCCGCCCAGAATGGCGTTCCCGCCGCCAGCCCGATGGCGCTCTTCAAAAAGTCGCGTCGTTTCATGCCTGTCTCTCCTTGAATCGGCTTTGGCCGCCTGGCTAGCCCCCTTGCACAGCACTGGACCGCCCAGCAGCGCTTGGCGCCCGCGGGCATCACTCCAGCCAGCCGTGGAACCGGCTTGACCTCCAATTTACCGCCGAAAGATCGCCGTAGCTATTGCGAAAACAACATGAAAAATTCAGAGATTACAATCCCTTTGGTGGAAATTGTACTCGGTACAGTGTAACATTGGTGTTGGAAATCAGGCGGGGCCTCTTGGCGATCGCGATCTATCTTTGGCCCGGAAAACGGCTGCCCAGATATAGGCGGGCGATACAAGCTGGCGGCCATGCCGAACCCATGTACAGGGGTTTCGCCCGAGCGTACAAGGCGTTAGACACCGTGACCTACATTAGAAAACCTCTGGGGGAAACATGAACCGACATTTATTTGTAGCTCTTTGCTTCCCATTCGTTGTTGTTTCCAGCGCCCTCGCGGGCGGCAACAACTACAAAAACTTCGATGTCGCCTCCTACGCCCGCGTCATGGACGTGCAGGAGATGAAGGACCCCGCGTGGCTCGAGAGGAGTTGGGCGGCTGTAACCAAGTACGTCAAGTTCGACAAGATCTATCTCGAGACCCACCGCGATACGGTGATGCTCGATCAGGCGACTCTGGACCAGGCGAAGAAGTTTTTCGCGAGCAAGGGCGTCAAGACCTCCGGCGGCATCACTTGGACCATCGACGAGCGGAATGGCGAGACATACTGCTACTCGAACCCCGAACACCTCAAGCTGATGAAGAAGGTGGTCGAGTTCACGGCGAAGAACTTCGACGAGATCCTTTTGGACGATTGGTTTTTCACGAGCTGCAAGACGGACGATGCCATCGCCGCCAAAGGGAATCGAAGCTGGACCGAGTACCGGCTGGAGCTCATGAATAAGACCGGACGGGAACTGATGGTCAACGCGGCCAAAGCGGTCAACCCGAAAGTCAAGGTCATCATCAAGTACCCGCAATGGTACGACCATTATCAATCCTGCGGATTCAACCTCGAGACCCAGCCGAAGTACTTCGACGGGGTCTACAGCGGCACCGAGACCCGCGACCCGGTCAACAACTCCATGCACATCCAGCAGTATCACGGCTACTCCATCTTCCGGTACCTCGACAACCTCAACCACAACAACCGTGGCGGCTGGGTTGACCAGGGCGGGAGCGAAATGCCCAACCGTTACGAAGAGCAGCTCTGGATAACGCTCTTCGCCAAGGCGCCGGAGATCACGCTGTGGCCCATCGGCCGCATGTTGGCGCCTGGCTTCCAGTACGATCAACCCTTAGGTGATGTCGTGGGCGATTCGAGGTTGGCGTCCATGGCCGGCCCGGTTTTCGAAAAAGTGGATCGATTCATAGGCAAAATGGGCAAGCCCATCGGCGTGAAGAGCTACAAGCCGTTCCACTCCTCGGGCGAAGATTATTTTCAGAGCTACCTGGGCATGGCCGGGATTCCGATGGATATCGTCCCGCAGTTCCCCGCCGAAGCGCAGACGGTTCTGCTGACCGAGCAGGCCGGCTTCGATCCCGGCATCGTCGCCAAAATCCAGAAGCAGTTGACCGGCGGGAAGACCGTGGTCATCACCTCCGGCCTTCTCAAGGCGCTGAAGGGCAAGCTTGACGACATCGTCGAACTCCAGTACACGGGCCGAACCGTATCGACGCGCGAATTCATGGGAGGGCGGGGAGTCGGCGGAGCCCGGTCCGACACCGACATCCTGGTGCCGGAGATCACCTTCTTCACCAACGATTCCGGCTCGGTCATCAGCGCCTTCACCTCTGCGACCAAGACCTCGGGGGTCCCCATCCTGCATCGGGCCAAGTACTCCAAGGGCTTGTTGTACGTTCTGACCGTACCGCAGGCGCAGGGCGATCTGTACGCCTATCCCCAGCCCGTGCTCAATACCATCCGTGAGGTTCTAGGCAAGGACCTGTACGTGCGCCTGGATGCGCCCAGCCGGGTCAGTCTGTTCGTCTATGACAACGACAGATTCATCGTCGAATCATTTCTGGACACCCCCGTGCCGGCGGCGCGCGTGGTCACCGACAAACGCATCACCAGGCTGCGTGACATGCTGACCGGGCAGGTGCTGGAGGGCACGGCTCAAGGTTCGACGACGGTTTTCAACACGCCGCTCGTGCCCGGCTCGTACCGCGTTTTTTCAGCCGAATAGCGTGCCCACGGCGCCGCGAGAGCTTTCGGCGCCGATGGTGGGAGGCTGGTGTCGGTCAGTTTAGACCGTGGTTTTCTGCGGCTGTCGCCAGCCTATTTCTCCGTTACGCCGGAAGACTTTATTACCACAACTGTCACTTTGCCCTTGACAGACACCTGCGGTGGAGCAATCATAACCACTGAGGTCCTGTCGAATGATTCCGGCCCGCTCAATTACACGCTATGAGTGAGCCGCCGCAATTTCTTGCATCTCCCGGCGTGGTGCGCAGGGAGTGCTGGCCGCGCAAGGCGGCGTGGGTCTCTGGCATCGATTGCTGGACAAGACCGATAGCTACCCGGAGACCTCGGCCTTTGCGATTTTCACCTTCGCAGTCGCGCGGGAACCGGAGCGCGTCGATGTTGGCCGGGATTGCAAGTCGGAAACTGTAGGTAGGCCCGTTATCTGAAGCAGAGGAGATCTATTCATGAATCGCGACTTGTCACGTAGAAATTTGATCCAGGCGGCTGGCGCAACGGCGTTTGCGCCGGCCGCAATATCCGCGGCGCCCCCGCCATCCCAGTGGCCGGTCATCGAAGGGCCCGGCACACCCCATCTCGCCTTGGGAGGTGGCGGCGACGAAGCCGCGATGCGGCGCGTCAAACAGCTCGGCGTAAACCATGTCCTCGGGGGTGGAGGTGGGGTTCAGACTCCACCTGCAGGGAGAGGCCAAGACCAGCCCAGGAATCAGCTTCCCTGGCTGGAAGCCAACATACGTGCCGCGATCGACCGCGCCAAAGCGAACGGCCTGACGCTGTACAACATGATGCTGGAAAACTCATTCCCTAATACCATCTACGGACGACCAGGCCGCGACGAGGAGATTGACAAGATCAGGCAGACGATCCGGGCCGCCGGCAAAGCAGGCCTGCCAGTGATCGAATACAATTTCTACGCTCATCGCGCCATGGAAGGGTATTTCGAGGAGACCGGAAGAGCCGGCTTAGGGCACACAGGGTTCGATTACGAAAAGATGAAGGGCCTGCCGCCGCTGCCGGAGGAGGGCGCCCACAGCCTCGACGAGATGTGGAACAACATGACCTACTTCTTGAAAGCCGTGATTCCGGTGGCCCAGGAGTCACACGTTAGACTGGCTCTGCACCCCAACGATCCGCCGGCCCCCATCAGCCGCGGGTCGGGGCAGATCATGGGAAGCCTTGCGGGGTGGAAGAAACTCATCTCGATCGTGGACAGCCCCTCGAATGGGATCACCTTCGACTGTGGAGTGACTAGGGAGATGGGCGAGGACCCGGTGGAAGTCTGCCGCTATTTTGCCAGCAGGGACCGCATCAACCACATGCACTTCCGCAACGTGCGGGTGATCAAACCCTACGAGAGATACACCGAGGTGGCCATTGACGAAGGCCAGGTGAACCTGTTCGGCGTGATGAAGGAGCTCGTGAAGAACAAATACACGCGGACAATCTACCCCGAGCACCCGCGGATGTTCGACTATGACCGTGAGTACAACAAACTGCTCGGCGCTACACGTTCCGGCGGTTACCCAGGGGGCGGCGGTTACACCGGCAATGTGTTCAACGTGGCTTACGCTAGGGCCATGATGCAGGCGGCCCTGGAGTCGGTATAAGGCCCGCAGGGGTAGGATTTCAGCAAGCTTCCTCCCCTGAGAGAGCGCTGTTTCCTGGGAGGGTCATCCCTGTCCCACTCCGCACGATTGGCAGTGCCGGAGCCGCTCGGGTGTGGCTTTGCAGCGCAGAAGGGGTCTACTTGCTTTTTGATGAGGGCTACCACGGCGCGTCCGCTGAATCCGCGATCCGCGCCGAGATGCGGTTGGCGGCGCTACTTCTGGAGCACCCGCTCGGGGCGACACCCACAACATGCGCTTTCTCTGCGCTCATGTGTCTGAACGCGGCGCGTCTTCCTGCGCGCGTCGACTCATCAGCCAACTTAAACGCGCTTTTCGACCAGGATCGATCGCAACGGGATCAAAAGCTCGTGGACGAAGGGCTGAAACTCCTGGAGCTTTCCGCCACCGGTTCGGAACTCACTGAGTATCACGTCGAGTGCGGCCATCGCGCCGGTTGACGCGACCGCTACCCGGAGGCCATTGGGGAAAGATCGTTTCACTAAACGACACACTGATAGCGATTCGTCCATTCGTCCTTCGCCGATTGTCGCGCTCAACCTCGCCATCGCAGTTGCGCAGCGCGACGGCTCGGATCGCGGGATCGAAGAGATCCGAGCTATCGAGGATCGCGAACGACCCGCAACTTATCCGTTCTACTCCGCCGCACTGCCCGCCGATTGTTTCAAGAGTCTGCACATCCAATATTGCGGGTCTGAATAGTCGAAAATCTTCTATCGCGTAACGAGGGCATTCAATGACACTCACGCACCGTCCCAAGAACGACTACTATCGGAATTCTCGTGTACCAGTTGTGTACTCGCGTTCTATGGGGTGACAGGTAACTTCTTTGGAATGTGCGTGGGCGCCTGGATCTGGGCCTTGGAACGTTTGCGCAAGCAGCAAATTGATCAACGCACTTCCCGTTCAAACAAACTATTGATTTTAGAGGATTTGCCAGCCCTGCCGTCGCTGCACCACCATGATTCCGTAGTTTGCCCGCCTCCACCGATGATTGTACGCCTATTTTAGGTGACCACGTTCCAACAGTATTAATTATAGGAGCCGAACAGGCGGCCTGATTTGCATGTGCCGGACGTGAAGCCAAGCCATGCGGAATTCCCACCGGGGGTACGCTCGCGTTCCACGTTAAGAAATTGGAATTCCCCGCGTTGACCGCGACCGTGTCTGGAAGTCAGGCGTGCGGGAAATTTCGGGAATTATTGCCTTTGCCTGTCCAGCGGACAACTAGCACTAGCGGGCTAACATAGTCGCGGCGCGCCCGTACCGCCGAAATGTTGCTAACGGTGCCTCGGATGCGCGTGAACAGACCGGGTGAGCGAGCCCTCCGGTCTCCTGATCGGTGAGGGGGTAAAGATTCTCGGAATTTCGCTGGAGAGGCGCAGACGTACGCCCGCCGCGCTTCCTCTCATTGCTGACGGGAACTCAGTAGTGTGGACGGCACGGCTCTTCTGCTTTGCGCAATTCCCTCTCGAAGGGCGCAAGACTTCCATCGTTAGCATCCAAACTTGTCATGTCCAGAGGGAAGGCAGGAATCCTCTGAATTCTTGGCCACTTTGCGCCGGCTACCGCCGCCATTGGAAGGGGCCATCGTCCGGCAGCGCCGGAGCCCACCCGGGAGGGTCCGAGGTTTGGGTGCGAGTCGCATCGGCCACTGAGCAAGGGCAGGATAGGGGTGAAGATTCTCGGCATTTCCTGACCGTCAATCGCGGAGTCTTGTACCCTTGGCTCACGAGATGGCATAGATTCTCGGAATCTCGGGGGTGTTCAGACTGCGTGTCAGGCACGGTCCTCGAAACAGGACTATTGGGCTGTTAACGAAGGAACAGGAGCAGATGATCCACCTGCTGGTCGCCAAGGTGGGCTACGACGGGCGGACCGGCAAGGTCACCGTCAGTTTCAGCAACGAAGGAGCGAGGGAAATATGCCAAGGGGAATGAGCGCCATTGTACGTGTTTTTGCGGCGGAACCGGACACAATGGCCGCGCTCCGGCGCATAGCGTCAGATCCGATCCCCGATCCGGTCGCGCTCGCGGCGCCGGTCAAGAACAAGCCTTCCGAGAAGTACGATTGGCTGCTCGACGAGCCGCTGATGAACGTTGAATACGCGTCGCGGAAGCTGGATGTAAACGGAACGCGCGAATTGGTCCAAACCCTCCTGAACCTGGAAAGGCAATGAACGACTGCTGCCGGGCCCCAGAAAACTATCGCTATCGCGCAACCTATAGCGGTTGCTTGAAATGGCGGTGCTGGCTGGCGCAGTTGCCACCATTCCGCTTGCTGTCGCGCTGGAGGCCCCCAGGTGTTTCTTGGATTCAATAACGGACTGGTCCGTGTGGTCGATCTCGTCCTTGAGTTCCCGGTTGGCGTAGCGGCTGAGCGATCCCTTGAGGACGCCTTCGCGGCCTATCGCCACTGCGCGGCGCCACCACCTATAATCGGAACTTCGATACTATGAACCAGGATTTCTCGGCGGGTCTGACTGTCCGTGCCAGGGGAACGCGGTTCATCGTTCTCTCCTGTGACGTTATCCCCGGCAATGGCGCAGAACCCTTGCGCCGGCTCCATTTGCGGTGCATCGACAACGCCTGGCGCAACCAGGAGATCTACGTGCTTCCGCACCTCGAGCCCGTGGAGCCGGACCAGATCCCGGAACTGGACTTGGCCCATCCCGGGCGGCTCGGCCGGTTCCATCTCCTGATGGACGCCATACGACTAAGCCTCGCGCCCGGCGATGATCGGCTGGTCGCCTCCTCCCGTTCCCGTATCCGGTTCGAGCCCTACCAATTGGTGCCGGCGCTACGCGCTCTCGAACTCCCTCGGCCTCGCGTGCTGATCGCCGACGACGTTGGCTTGGGAAAGACGATCGAAGCCGGCTTGGTTCTGCGCGAGCTGAATGCCCGGCGGCGGGCGAACCGAATCCTTATCGTCTGCCCGGCCTCCATCCTCGAACAATGGCAGACCGAATTAGCCTCAAAGTTTGGCTTCGAGTTCCGAATCTTCGATAGCGACGGCGACGCCACACGATGGCTACGACGAAAACTTCGCCTCGCTGCTCGAACTGCTGGAACCCTCGCTGGTCACTCCAGGTAGACCGCTCCGCTTCGAACACTACCGCCGCCACATGGTGCGGCGCCTCAAACGGCATATCCGGCTTCCCAACGGCGAGTTGAAATTTGTTGAGCGATTACCGGTTGAGCCGATTCCCGTTCCCCTCCTGGAAGGATCACCGGAGCACCGCCTCAATGAGGCCGTGCGCGACGAAGCCTTCCAGCTCGATCTCGTGGCGCAAAAGGCGCTCAAGAGCGACCGGGAAATCATTCGCCTAGTTGCCACGATTCTTCGCAAACGCGCCGCCTCATCGCTCGCAGCCCTCCGCTCAACCATTGCCGAACGGCGAAGGAACATCGAAGAATCCGTCACCGAAGTCGAAATCCGCCGGGAATATCTTCGTGCCTACAATCGTGGCGAGGCGATTCCTGAATCCGCGCAGCAGCGTTTGGAGCGCGACCTCCATCGCAGCTATCAATCGGCCATGCAACGCTCCGGTAGGGAACTTCACCGCCTCAAGGATGAGACGGAGTCTCTCACCGAGCTTCAGTCTCTTGCGGACGCCTGCGCCGGCCACCCGGAACCGAAGCTTGTGGCTTTGACGGAATGGCTCCGCCGTTGCCACACAGCCGATCCTGCGGCAAAGGCGATCGTATTCAGCGAGTATGCCGATACGGTTGATGCGATTTGTGCCCATCTCAACGCCAACGGGTTTGCCGGTCAATTAGTCAGGCTGACGAGTGATGTTGGAGGCCGTCAAGAGCGAGCCGCGGCGCTTAAGCGTTTCTTCTCACCTGAAGCGCGCATCCTGGTCGCCACCGACGTGGCCGGCGAGGGCCTCAACCTTCACCAGCATTGCCACCACCTCGTACACTTCGAACTTCCCTGGAATCCAAACCGCATGGAGCAGCGTAACGGCCGAATCGATCGATATGGCCAAACCGAGCCGCCGGTCATCGCCTTTCTCTTTGCCGAGGGCACATACGAGGGCGAGGTGCTCAAACGCCTGGTCCTCAAAATCGAGAACCAGATGCGCCGCCTGGGCTCTGTTGGCGACATACTAGGCCAGATCCAGGCCGAACGTATCGAGCAGATCCTGACGCTGCCGGTCCATGATCTTCAGCGCGCCGTCGCGGAAGCTGAGGCGCAGATCGACGATGAACTCAACCGCGCGGCCGATCCTCGCATCAGGGAACAGATCGGCGAAGGCGAGGAAAACCTCGATGAGCAGCGCCGCGCCGAAGCGGCCCACAACCGGGAATGCGATGATGGGGTGGCCCTGGACCGTTTCCTCGAGCGCGCGGTGCAGGCCGCCAGCGGCTCAGTCGAACGCCATGGCGAGGTGATGCGCATCAAAACGCCTCCCGCCTGGGTTTCGGCGGAACTCCCCGCCAGATATGACAGCATTCTCCCGTCCGGAGCGCGTATCGATGACGAGGCTTCCGCTGCCGAAGTGCTACATGAAGACCACCCTCTTATCCAGGCAGCCGTCCGTTGGGTGCGCGCCAGCCGGTTCCGGAAAGAGGACGACCACCGCTTGGCCTATGTCGTAGATCCGGAACTTGCGTCACCCGATCTCGTCGCGACGTTTCTTGTGGTCTTGCGGGACGGCAACGGCCTCAATGTCCAGCGTTTCGAATCCGTGCGCGTCGGTGCGGATCTGAGCGTCTCGCGCGACAGCGATTCGGACGATGCCGCCGCCCGATCGTCCCATCCTGGCAACGCTCCATCGGAGTTGCTCAACACGTTGTTCGAAAGCTGGTGGGTACCGGCGCGCGAGTTGGCCGAGGCCGAGGCGCTACGTCGCGCCGGAGGCTGGCGGGAAGACCTCCTGGCCTTCCGAGGCGTCGAGGTTGCGATCCAGAAGCCGGAGGTCACCCGCTGGGATGCCGCCACCCGCGCGGCCATTCTTGGGGATTATGAGCGCCGCCAACAACAAGACCTGTTCGGCGAGAAACCCCTGCTCCCGCCCGCCGTCCGCCGCCGCCTCGACCAGCATCAGCAGCGCGCGGCGCAACAGCGGGAATACCTGGAACACCGCCTTCAAATCGACCAGCCGGCCGTAGAGTCGTTGGGCGTATTGCTGCGCGTACCAGCGTCCATGGTCGCCGGGGAGTCCCTCTGATGGAAATCCTCTCGGTCCAAGGCGGCGCATTCAGCGAGTTCTACCTCAAGAAGCTTCTTCCCAACGAAACCCGATTGGCCGCCAAGCTCGACCGCCTCGGCGCCGAGCGCGAGTACCGCCGGGTCGCTTCCCTGATTCGCGAGGCGCAACGCGACTTGCGCGGCAGCCGCCAGGCGCGCGTAACCCGCTGGGGGCTGCTCGATCCCCTTGCGCGTCTTCTCGGATGGACTTTGGGCGAACCCTCCGAAGTGGTCACGGAGACCGGCGCGGAGGACGCCGGGACGCCCATTCTGGCGGATTCCAAGACCGTCGCTCGCGTGGTCGTCATTCCCGCCGAATCGATGCTGGATTTGCCGCCTGAGGGCCTACACCGCCGTTTTGCGCCGTCCCACAGTCTGGTGCGTGTCCTGGAGCATGAAGGCCTGACTTGGGGGTTCCTGCTGAATGCCTTCGAACTTCGGCTGGTCCGGCGCAGTGAGGGGTTCGTATCCTCGCACCTTGCCTTCAGTCTTCTGGATTTGGCAAACGGGACGGACGAGGCCCACGCCGCCTGGAACGTTCTGTGGGGCATGCTGCGCGGCAGCGCCTGGCATCCCGCTCCCGCGGTTGTCGATGAGGTGGTGCGGCTGGGCCGCGAGCATCAGCAGGACGTAGGCGCGCGGTTGGGTTCGCAGGCCCTGCTCGCTGTGGAGCGCCTCCTGCAAGGCGCGCTCGATCATCCCTCCAACCGCGAAATCCTGGCCGGATTCCCAAACCGGCGCGAGCTTTTGGAGCGCCTCTATCCGGGCGCGCTGCGATTCCTCTACCGCCTCCTGTTTGTCCTCTATGCGGAGTCGCGCGGATTGTTGCCTCTGGATCTGCCAACCTATCGCGATGGCTACGCTCTCACCGGCGCCCACGGCTTGGTTCACCGCGCGCTTGACCCTGCTACCGACCCCCGGCGCAACCGTGAGGCGGACACCGGGTTCTACGAGGGCTCGCTACGCGCGCTGTTTGCGCTGTTGCGGCAGGGAGCCAACCTCGGCCCGGAGGGGCGCATCCCCGCATACGGCGGGGGCCTGTTCCACGACCCCCAGTCGACCGGCGGCTTCCCCGGCTTCGATTCGCTTCGCATTGGCGATACCACTATCGCCGCTGTGGTCCAGTTGCTTACCCGGGTCGTATCCCGCTCCGGCCTGGTTTCGCTGTCCTATCGCGAGCTTGACGTCGAGCAACTCGGGTCTCTGTACGAGGGCCTGCTGGAACGCAAGGTCGACTACGTGGACGAAGAAACGGGACAGCTCTGGCGCATCCGTCTGGATGGAGACGAGGTTCTGGTCAACGGTTCTCAGCGCGAGGATTTGCGGGCCCGCCGCGGTGAGACCGGGTACTCGGCTCCGGAATTGGAGGACGACGATCCCGCGGACGACGAGGGCGAGTCAGACGATCCTGGCGACGAGGGCGAGGACGGTGAAGCCGAAGAAGAGGATGAGCGGGTTTCAACCGGAAAGAAGAAGCCGATTCGCATCCTGGAGCCGGAAGAGAACGCGCCAAATCCGATCCCTGTAGGCTCGGTGGTTCTCCGCGCGGGCGCTGGCCGAAAGCAGACCGGCTCGTACTACACAAATCGCGCCTTCGTCGAATACCTGGTGCGGCGCGCCATAGACCCGTTGGCACAAGGCAAGCGCCCGGAGGAGATTTTACAACTCAAAGTCTGCGATCCCGCCATGGGATCCGGCCACTTTCTGGTCGGCGCCTGCCGTCGCCTGGCCGAACACTTGTTGGCGGCTTGGCGCGTGAGCGTCGAAAGGGAGCGCGAGCGTGCGATTGCGGCTGGCCGCGACCCGCTTACCCCCGAACTGCTCCTGGATGCGGGTGTGCACCCGGAAGTTGCCCGCGTCTGGCAGACAAAGGCTCCGACGGGCGAAGAGGCCGATCTGGTGGCCTGCCGTCTCCTGGTTGCCGGATACTGCATCTACGGCGTTGACAAGAACCTGCTTGCCGTGGAGCTGGCCCGCGTATCCATGTGGCTCGCGACGGCCGCCGCGGATCATCCGTTGACTTTCCTGAACCACCGCTTGGTCTGCGGCGATTCGCTCTTGGCGGTAACGACCGACGAACTTCTGCGCCCGTTTACGGATAAGCTCAGCAAACTGCGCAAGGCGCCGCCGCTGACGGGTCCGGCCGATGACGGAGACCTGCCGTTCTACTTCAGCCAGACCGACCTGCAAACGCACATGCGCCGCGCGTTTCATTGGCTGCACGAAATTGAGCGGAACGAGGCCGAGCGCCCGGGCAATTTCCAGGACCAGCAGACGGCGTTCCTCACGATGCAGCAGGAGTTGGAGGACTTCGTCGACGCGCACCGCCTGCGCATCGGCCGCGCCTTCTTCGATGAAGGCGATCCGGCCTGGGCACCGGAACTGTTCAACCGCTGGCTGCAGGAGATTCACGAACTCGGCAGACCGTCTGAAGCGCTTCACGCCGATGCCGCGCGGGCCATCGGGAAGGGTAAGAGCGTGGGGGCGTTCTGCTGGGAATTAGCGTTTCCGGAAGTGTACTTCGAGCCCAACCCCGACACCGACGGCGTCCGCCGGCGCCTGCGGCCTGGTTTCGACGTGGCCCTTGGGAACCCGCCTTGGGATAAGGTTCGACCGTTCCAGAAGGAGTTCTACGGTCAGTTCGATCCCGCCATACGTGATTTTCAAGGGCAGACCCTCAAAAGACGCGTTGCGCAGCTTGCGCCGCCGGATTCGGACCCACGACGCCAATGGGTTGCATATAACGATCTGCAAACCAGGCTTGCGTACTTGCTGGTTCGGGGCGGGGTGTACCGGCATCAGGTAGTTGAAGTCAATGGCGAGAAGACCGGGGGCGACCCCGATCTGTCCAAGTTCTTCTTAGAACGCGACCATCAGCTTGTCCGCACGGACGGCCGCATCGGGATATTGCTGCCAGCGGGCCTCTATGCACTGGAAGGCGCCACCGGCCTGCGGCGGATGCTGCTGTCGGAAACGCGGATCGATTCGCTGTATTCATTCGAAAATGCGTTTGAGAGGTTCTTCCCCGGAGTTGACTCGCGGATGAAGTTCACGACGCTCGTTGTGCAGCGGGCGGCGGTAGATACGCAAGCCTTCCCGGCTGCTTTCATGCTCCGCGATGAGGCGTTCCTATCGTTGCCTGACTACGAGCGGCAGGCCCGATCGGTACAGATCACGAGCGACTTCATTCGCCGTACCAATCCGGCATACCTGTCCATCATCGAAATGCGCGACGAGCGCGAACGTGAGTTCGTCGAGCGCATCTACCGTGAGGTCCCTCCGCTGGCAAAGAAGCTCGAAGGCGATGGCGCGTGGAACGTGGAGTTTCACCGCGAGTTGGACATGACTGACGACGCTTGGCGGTTCCGCAAGAGGGATTGGCTGGTCGAACGCGGCTGCACTCAGGAAGGCAGCACATTCACGGCGCCAGATGTCGAATGGTACAGGCGACGGTCAGATATGTTCACGCCCGGCGCTCGGTGGGTCGTGCCTGACGGGACCAAGTACCGGATTCAGTCGTTTGAACCGCCAGACGAACCAAGGCGCCGGCGCAATCGATCAGTGGCCGTAAACTGCGTCAGAGGGTTCCTCCTGCGCGACCGTGCTGAGGACGACAATGAAATGCCCGCCGTTCCTGGCGCTTGTTACGTGCCCCTCTACGAGGGCCGCATGGTTCACCAGTTCGATCACGCTGCCAAGGCCTACGTCAGCGGGGAAGGCCGCGGCGCCAAGTGGCGTGACCTGGGAGTGGCCGAGAAGACCCTGGTTCCTCATTTCTATCTGACGTCGGACTCATATCCAGCACGAAACCGGGCCGGCTTCTGCAACGTGACCGGTCAAACGAATGAGCGCTCCCTGCTGGCGACTTTGTTGCCACAAGCCTACCCTGCCGGCGATACTGTATCGACGATGCAGGCATCTCCATCTGAGACACCCATTTACCTCTGTTGGGTCGCCTTGGCTAACGCCTTTGTGCCCGAGTTCCTCATCAGGCAGAAGATTTCCACACACATGAACTTCTTCTACCTGGAGACCCTGCCCGTCCTCCGACCCTGCTTAACCTCCTCAGTTTTCGGCCGACTTTCCGAGATCAGCGCGCGACTGGTCTCCATCAGCCCCGAGATTCAACTTGCCGAACCCGTTCTCGACCTCCGCGAGCGGGCCGCTTTCCGCGCTGAGATCGACGCCATCGTGGCCGACCTGTACAAGCTTCCCCCCGCCGAGTTCGGCTACATCCTGACCACCTTCCCTCTATTGGATCGCGACCAGCCGCCGCTACCGGGCGACTTCTACGTCCGTTGGAACAAGAAAGGCCAGCCCAAGCCCGAGCCACGGTCGTACGTCACGCGCGATACCGCCCTGCTCGCGTATTTCCGAAAGAGGGGCGTCGCGCCGCCCGACGACCTCGCCGAGTGGTATCGGCGTGAGGTCCGCATCGACATGGACGACGAAAACTGCCCGTTCCGCATGGGCGAGATCCGTTCGCTTGAAGCCCGGGTAGAAGCCGCGCGCCGCCGCGGCGCCATCGCCTACATCCCGAGCCAGAAGAAACGCTGGGACCCGAACGGACCATATCAGCCGATAGGCGGCACGCTCGGGGTAGAGAAGCAAGAGGTCGGATGAAGTACCGGATATATGTCGATGAAGTAGGGAACTCCGATCTCGGGGCATCACAGGATCCGAACCACCGATATCTGAGCTTGACGGGCGCCTTGTTCGATCTGGGATACATCGATGCAGTAGTCCACCCCCGGCTGGAAGACCTGAAGCGCCGCTTCTTTGGTTCGCATGCCGACGAACCCGTCATCCTGCATCGTAAGGAGCTGGTGAACCAGCGGCCGCCATTCGAATCGTTGCGCAATCCAGACGTCAAGGAACGCTTCGACAGGGAACTGCTTGCCCTCCTGCGCGAACTCGATTACACCGTCATGACGGTCGTAATCGACAAACTGGAACACCAGCAGCGCTACCAGGTCTGGCGCTACGATCCTTATCATTACGGCCTGCACGTGATTCTGGAGCGGTATGTCCTTTGGCTGAAGCGAAGGAATGCTCGCGGCGACGTGATGGCCGAATCTCGTGGCGGCCGCGAGGACCGCCGGCTGAAAGACTCGTTCGAGCGGATCTGCCGGGAGGGAACCGACTACCTCGACGCGGGACTCTTCTCCCAGTTCCTGACCAGCGGGCAATTGAAAGTGAAGCCCAAGGCGAACAACATAGCCGGGCTTCAGATTGCGGACCTGATCGCGCATCCCAGCTATCGAGCTTGCATGGCACGGCGAGAAGGTCGGTCCCTGGCCGACAATTTCGGCGGAATGATCGCACGCATTCTGGAGGGCGGGAAATATGACCGGAGCCCGAGCGGCCGGATCGAGGGATGGGGCCAGAAATGGCTGCCCTAAAAAGGAAAAGGCCCTTTCGGGCCCGAAGGCATCCGCCTTCCACCTCCGCATCAGCGGATTACTTATATTATCCTCAAACGTGCGAGTGTTTACAAGAAGAATCTTTGTCGAGTCGCGGGATCTTGCAAACCTATGAATCCTCTACGCATCGCGGAACGGCTCCGAACGGATTACCTCCAGCTTCTGACCACCACCTTCTCGCCCCGCCAGCCAGGCCTCAACGAGGATTTCCGCCGCCAGATTGAAAGGGATGGGTTCCTGACGCGCGAGCCGTTTGTTTCGCTTGCCCAGCCATACCGCACGGGCGCCGCGCTGGTTGAGCTTGCGGCTGAAACACGGGCTCGCTTCGGCGAGATCCCCGAAACACCCTACCAACACCAGGCCGCGGCAGTCCGGCGCATCCTCGCCGGCCAGGCCGCCGTGGTCGCCACTGGAACCGGATCGGGTAAGACCGAAGCGTTCCTCATGCCCATCGTGGACCATTGTCTTCGGAATCCACTGCGGGACGTGGTGAAGGCCATTCTCGTGTACTCCATGAACGCCCTCGCCAACGACCAGCGGGACCGCATTCGCCGGTTGCTTGCGGGTTCCGAGGTGAGCTTCGGGGTCTATACCGGCGAGACGAAGCAGTGGGGTCAGGGCAGGCCGGAGAACGCACCGGAAAACGAACGAATCATCCGCGCCGAATTCCGCGCCCATCCCCCCGACCTGCTGCTCACGAACTACCGCATGCTTGAATACCTCCTGTTGCGCGGCGATGGGCGCGAGATCTTTCGGAATCACGCGGTACGATTTGTGGTGCTTGACGAGGTGCACACGTACCGCGGCGCGCTCGGGACGGATATGGCGTGCCTGCTGCGCCGGTTGCGCGCGTCCCTGGGCCAAACAAGCCCGCTATTCGTGGGAACATCCGCCACGTTACAGTCGGGCGACGGCGATCCGCGCACGGGAGTCGCGGAGTTCTTTGCGCGCCTCACGGGACAGCCAACGCCGGCGGAGGCAGTCATCCGGGAAGAGACCGAAGCTCCTTCGTTGCCCCCGGACCTGACGCTTTCCGCGCCGCCCGCCATTTCGCAACCCGAACTCGATGCCTTCGATCCCGGCGAGCCCGAAAGCGTCCTGGCGCTTGCGAGGAGGCTTACTGGAGTCAATGCCGGCACCTTGGAGGAGGCGTGGGGAGCGACTGCGCTACCGTATCTGCTTCTGAACTGGTTGAGGGATCCGAGGCCGATTTCGGCGATTGTGGGGGAACTGGGGCGCCGGCCGGAACGGGCTGGCGTACCGGATGAAGAGGTTTCTCGCGAAGTGCAGGCGGCATTGCTAACCGGACCGTGCCTTCCCAACAATCACCCGCTGCGGTTACGTCCGCGCGTCCACCGGTTCCTGCGGGGTCTGGCGCGGTTCTGGCGCTGCACCAATCCGGAGTGCGGGAAGCTGCTCGACCAGGGTATCGAAACATGTGAGCGATGCGGAAGCCGGTCGCTGCCGCTGGCCCTTTGCCGCACGTGCGGGTGGGACTTCTTCATCGGCAGGCAGGAAGACTACGCAGGCGGCGCACATGCCATCTCACCGTGGCGTGGGCGGCGATCGACGCCGCGGACTACTTTTCTATATGACCCGCCGGAGGCCGTACAGGTCGACGCCGAAGAAGTCCCTGATGAAGGGGATACGGAAGAAGAAGCCGCTGAGGCCGGGCGAGACAATCAGGAGCCTGCGGTTCCCGAAGTGGAGAGTACCGGCTTGTGCCCTCATTGCCTGGTGATTTCGGATAATCCGGCGCAAAGGTCATGTGGCTGTGACGCGCCGCTCCGGCCGGTCCGCTTGCTGCATGGCCGGGGAACCACCTGTCCGGTCTGTAGGAGCCGGTATGGACGGTTCGACGTCATTACGCCGGTCAGCCTTGGCAACTCTTCGGCGCTGACCCACGTTGCCCGCTCTCTTCTTCGGGAATTGCCGGAGCGTGGCCGTAAGTTGCTGGTGTTCACCGACAGCCGACAGGACGCGGCGCATCAGGCGAGGTTCATGGAAGGCGTGGAGGCCGCACCTTCGGATGCGCCGGGCCATCTATGCATCCTTGCGGAACTCGCCGGATTCGCATGACCTCCGGTGGATCGAGGAACAAGTCTACACGCGCTTCGTTCAGGACGGAGTCTTCATCGCGACAAGATCCCGCGACGAGCGGGAACGGCGACGGCGACGGCTGGATGGCGCCCTGCTGCATGAATTCGTGATTGCGCCGAATGTCCGCCAGTCGCTGGAACGGCTCGGGTTGGCGGAGATGCGGTATTCCGCTCTCGACGAGGAACTGGAAAGCGCGGATTTCGTCTGGATCATAGACGAGTTCGGATTGGACCCGCGATCAGCGAGACTTGCCATCAAGCGTCTGCTCAATCTGTTTCGCATGAGGCGTGCGGTGGCGCACGAGGCGCTTCGGCGCAGGCTCAGCGCGCGCGACGAAGTGGCGCAGGCATATGAGATCGTGCCCGGGCGCGAAGTGGGTATCCCGATTGCATTCCTGGAGCCGGGGTCCCCAAGCAGGTACGAGCAGAACTACAAGTTATTCGGTTCGTGGAACCGGGCGGGCAATCCGGCGGGACCGCAATCGGTATGGCGTCAGACCCTCGGTGACGCTGGTACGGAACGTTCGCTTGAGGCGGCATTCCAATGGCTTCTCGCAGGAGAGCGCTACCTGGTGCGCGCGCGCATAGGCCGTAACGCGCGTGAGGCGGAAGGCATCATGCTACGGCCCGATGCAATTGAAGTGCGGGTCGCCACCAGCTTTGCGCGCTGCTCGGTCTGTGGACGCGTTGAAGCGAACGGAATTGCAGGCACGCGCTGCGCCAGAGCCCGGTGCGTGGGGAGCATGGTCCCCTACGGCGGGCCGGTCATCGAGGGTAATCTCTATGCCCAGCTAACCGCGTCCGACTACACGCCGCCGCTCAACCCCGCCGAACACTCAGCCGCGGTGAAGGAAGAGGACCGCCTCGCGGCCGAAGAAGGATTCAAGCAGACTCCACCCCGGCCGAACGTTCTGGTGTGCACGCCGACCCTGGAACTCGGCGTCAACATCGGCGATCTGGAGGCGGTCGCCATGCGTAATGTGCCACCGAGCCCGGCTAATTATGCTCAGAGAGCCGGTCGGACAGGGCGTGAGACGCGCACCGGCATCATCGCCGGGTTCGCCCGATCGACCCCGCATGATGGCTACTTCTTCGACCATCCGGACGAAGTGATTGCGGGCGCCATACCGCCGCCCCGGTTTAACCTGGCGAACCTCGCGGCCGTTGCCAGGCACGTGGGCAGCCTGGTGCTGGAACAAGCCCAGCTTGACTACCCCTCCAACCTGGAATCGTTCCTGGGAGAAGGCGGCAACCTCATTGAGGCGAGCGTAAACGATTTGATTGCAAGGATTCGAGCCGCCGTCTCGGCGGCCCGACTGCGGGCGGCCGACATCTTCCGTGACGTGGAAGGCGTCACTGAGAACTGGATATCCGATGTGACCGAGCGCTTTCCTGGGGCGGTCCGAGGCGCGATCGAGCAGCGTGGCGCCCTGATCGCCGAGGCCGCCCGGCGAATGAGTGAACTCGGGACCCGCGTTGGCCTCAACCGTGCGGAAGAAAGCACGGAAGCGAGTTACCGCAATCTCGCCAGGAAGTTGCGGCTGGACTACAAATACGCCTACCTGCCGACGGTGCTCGCCGAAGCGGGGCTGCTGCCGGGTTACGCTTTCCCCGGCGACCCCGGTTCGCTGTCTCTAGCGCTCGACCCCGATGTGGTATTTGCCGGCCGGTTGCAGGCTCAACGCGAATTTTGCCCTGGTCAGATTGTCTACGCGCGCGGCAGGCGGTGGAGCGTCAAGGGATTGGCCCTCCATCGCCCGGGCGCGAGCGGCACGGGCCGCGGTCCCGAGCGCTTCGCTTTCACGGAGTGCCCGTCATGCAAACTGGCGCAGACGTCTGGCAACAGTTGCCGTCGCTGCCATGCCGAACTTGCAGGGTCCGATCAGATCGCCGTCGATGCGGCTGCGTTCCAGGCCTGGCAGGAAGAGGTGGAGCCGGAAAGCGAGGAGGAACGCTCGCAAGGAACGTATGACGTGCGGCCCCACCCGCAACGTGACGTGGGTGCCGCTGCCTGGCGTTTGGGCGAGTGGCGGCTGGAACTTCGGCGGCAGGAATCGATTTGGTGGGTGAATCACGGTCCTTTTGCATCCGATAACGACGGCGATGGAGTTGCGGCGAGCGGCCCAGCGCAAGGTTTCCGGCTGTGCCCGACCTGCGGCGAACTCGTGCGGCCGGTTCGCCAGCCGCAAGCACCCACACGCGGTCGCCGGCCCACACGCGATCCGCGCGCCGCGCTCGATCCTCATGCGCAGCGTTGCAACGGTCAACCGCAGTTGTTCACCCTTGGGCACCAGACCCGCGGGGATACGGTCAGGCTGGTCGTCGATGGCCTGCAGCAACTGGGCGATGAAGGCGTCGCTTGGGCCTGGTCGGTTGGCACGGCCCTGCTCGAAGGAGCGCGGAGGCATTTCGAACTCGACGACGACGATCTGGACGTCATTGTCCAGACGGTGCGGGATGACAACGGGTTCACGCACGCCCTGGAAATACTTTGGGTCGATATGGTCACAGGCGGATCCGGCATCTTCGAGGCGTTCGTCCGAGACTTCCCACGAGTCGCGCAGGCGGCTGTGCGTCATCTTGAAGGGCACGACTGCCCGATGTCCTGCTACCGTTGTCTCCGGACCTATCGAAACCAGCGTGTTCATTGTCTTCTCAACTGGAGGATTGCCCTGCCGTATCTGCAGGCGGCAGCAGGCTCCGCGCTCAGTGATCCGACCGCCACGCCGGCTCCGGGACAGGGTCCGGACTGGGACGAAGCGCGTAGCGAGGGCTGCGAGTCGCCTTTGGAACTCCGTCTGCTGCGCGCCATTCGTGAATCCGGGCTGCCCGAGCCTCTCAAGCAGTTTGTGGTCGCGGACGACCGGGGCCGTGTGGTCACTCGGGCGGACTTTGCCTATCAAGAACCGCGTCGAGTGCTGATCTATGCCGACGGTCTGGCGTTCCACTCATCTGTTCGTCAGCGAATACACGACACGCGGACCACCAATCAACTCCAAGGTACGGGCTGGCAGGTGCTCCGGTTTGTTGGGCCCGAAATCACACGCGCTGTCGGGTCCTGTGTTCGCCAAATACGGACGGCTTTGGAGGAACGGGCATGACCGGTGTCCGGATCCCCAGCCATGAGCGGCAACACGATGGAACCAACGGAAGGACAACAATACCTGTTTGAAACTGAATCCACAAGATCCCTCGTGGATCAGTTGCTTTCGGACTCGCGGCTTTACACCAAGAGCAAAGACTACAAGGAATTGCTCGACTTCGTAGTCCGCATGATCGGATGTGTGTCAATCGCAACCACCCGCCCCCGATACAGTTTACGACCGTTGCTCATGAACTGGCGCACTTGTTCCTGGCGCATCTGGGGCCTGACAAGAAGCTGAATATCGCGGGCCGCCCTTCGGTGGACCATGGCCAGGCGGAACTCGAAGCCGAGTCGGTGGCCTACCTCGTATGCGGGCGGAACGGTATCACGTCGGCTTCCGAGACGTACTTGAAGGACTACGTTCAGGCAAACACGACGGTGGACCGCATCGATATCTACCAGGTGATGCGCGCAGCCGGACAGGTGGAAGCCCTGCTTGGCTTAGCGGCGCACACGAAATTCGAAAGGCCCGAGGGTACGAGACATTGAGTCGGACCCCCACCGCGACTGAGCCGGAAACCAAGGTGTGATACCCGCCAAATGTGCCATCGCCGACCGCGAGTGCCTATCCCTGACCAGCGCCAACCTCAGCGGCAACGCGATGGCCATCAATATGGAAACAGGTCGAGCGGCACCTTCGACGATCTCATCGCAAGGGGGATCTACAGGTCTTCGAATGAGCGGGTCAGCGCGCGAGGCCGCTCCAGTGGCTGAGGTAGAGTGCCAGGTTGTACGCTGCGTGGGTGAGGGCCGCTGCCGCGGTCGATCGATATCGGAATCGGACCCAACCGTACAGACAGCCCGTAAGCACAATACAACAAAGCTGGAGCGCCGTTGTCCCGGCCGTTGTGAGATGCGCAATCGAGAAGACTAAGGCTACCCCGATGATCGAAAAGGCAGCCGACCCTGACGGGGACAGGCGCCGGGTGAGCAGAAGAGCGGCCGTAAATAGATAGCCCCTGAAGATCACCTCTTCCAGAACCGGCCCGAGTGCAATGGCCAACATCGCCTTGTTCCACCCGCTCTCGGTTCCGAGGGGTTGCTGCGAAATGCTTGCGACCGCCACAATGGAGCCGCCCGCAAGGAGACCCGCTACGATGCATACTGTGGCGGCTCTGCTGCCTAATCGATTCCAATACGCGAATTCGAGCCCGAGGCTTTTGAGCTTGCCAGTAGATGAAATCGCGACCAGCAGAAAGGCGCACGCCTCAATTAGCCCGGCGATTTGTCCACGAGGTCGGATCGACCCGAGCGCCCCGAAGGCCGGCAGCAGGAGCATCCAGAACAACAATTCTCTCCAATACCCCGCCAGTTCCTTTACCCAGCCGGTTCTCGCGCATCTGCCACGGAACAACATTTCGACCTGCTTCCTTTATGCGCCGCACCCTATCTACTTCAAAATTGAACTATGGTCTCGCACCAATCGGTCATCGACCCCCGAGCATTTTGGGTACATTCTGGTGCAGAATAGAACAGTTCGGCATGGAACGTTACGCCAATGAAGCGGAATCAACGCGGCGGTAGCCTCATAGACCGAGTTCGCCAGCAGACAGAGCGCCGCGCCTTGGAACAGGCCAAGCGAGTCCCCTGGAAGCGCCTGGCTGAAGCCGCCGACAAATACACCGACTGGCAGGTGTTCACGTTGTGGTTACGGGCTGTCGTCGAGGCTGCCGGAAGCATCCCGGCCATGGTCGCGCAGGAGATGCAATCCAGAACGCCTCGACTCCTTGGCAGCATCCGGCCAGACATCGAGGCGGCCTTGAAGAGTGGGAACGGTGCGGGCGCCAGGATCTGGCAGGATGTCAGCCTGTGGGCGGAGATGAACATCTTCATCGACGCGAAGCGGGCCGGCTGGTTGGATGCGGTCCGTTACTATTCTTCGATGTCGCTACGTTGCATGAAGGCGTGGTCACACTGGGAGGACATCGACCGGCGTTGGCGCGCTGCCCCGCCGCGACACGTTCCAGACTACGCACAGTGGCAGCGCGAAGTTGCGGCCGTGGCCCGGCTGTCGAATCCCGACAGCGTGGCGCAGCAGGTTCTTGAGTCAGTTCGGAGGGTATCTGAGGCGGAATGGAGTAAGCTCCTCCACGGATTCTCGGACTTGATGGCGTTTTCTCTGTGGATGGAATTGGTGCTCGACATCGAGGGACCAACGTCTGGGGTCGTTTCCAAGGAATTGGCAGAAAGGTACGGTGGCTTCAGTCCCGCGCGGGGAATGGTGGGATCATCCAAGGAAGCCGTTTGCTCCCTTAACGAGTGGGTGATCGAGCATGCACTCGCGATTGCCGGCCGGAGACCGATGCTCGCAGCTTTGAGCTTTCACGTTAACCATCACCCGGCATATCACGCTATGCGGAGCTTTGCGTTGCATTGTCACGATATCTGGCCTGTTGAATATCCGGATCACCGGCCTTCATTTGAGGAATGGCGAGAGGCTGCCGACGCATACTTCGAGGCGTAGTAGGGAGGAGTGCCCCGCCATCGGTGCCCTCCTCGCTCCGGCCGGGATCTATCGCGGTAACGTTGTCCCTTCGAAGAGGCCGCCGGGGCTTCCTTTGCCTACCAATACCGTCCAGAATCTCGCGGACATTCTTCTTGAAGGTTGCCGCTTCCCGGCAAGGAAATCCAATATCGACCAGAAACACCTGGTCCTCCCGTCGGAGGCTGTCGAACGGAATCCGATCTGGATGCGCACACAGAAACTGTCCAAGGCACTCCTCCGTTATTCTACGGTCCTTCGTTTCGAGCCAGCCTCGTTCCTTCCAACGACGAATCTGTCGGGGTG
>OCZT010000854.1_pt1 | contig 30974 bp, 29 predicted proteins | sample 1539031 | NCBI WGS metagenome assembly OCZT01 (sample SAMEA3539308, study PRJEB22396) | soil metagenome | biome: tundra; feature: field; material: soil | place: USA | collected 2010-05 | depth 0.15 m | reverse complement strand
GGTTATATCCAGAAATTTATTACAACAATCAAAGTAAAATCCCGAAGCACTACAAAGTCCGGTTTTTCACTCGAAAACATCCAGACACTTCATGTAGGCGGGATGACCTGCAACCATTGCAAAGCCAATGTTGAAAATAGTGTTAAATCCTTCGAAGGCGTAGACGAGGCAATTGTTGACCTGTTATCGGGGAAGGTAATTATTAAAGGTAAAACATTCGATCTGGAGAAAATCAAATCAGGAATAGAAAGTATTGGTTATAAGATCATTAAAGAATAATGCTCCAAATATTCTTTCTCTGGTAACTCTGTGCTTCTCTGTATCTCTGTGTAAGGTCTTGATTTTTAAATAGAATTTTGTTTCATTCATTAGGCCCCCTGGCCATTTCGTGGCCTTCCTCCCAAGGGGGGATTAATTCTGTGATATTTACCTGAATCACACTTGAGTCCAGAGAATTAGCCCTCCTTTAGTGAGGTTGGGGCAATGAAGTCACTGAGGATGTGGCATAAAGAAATTCACGTTTCAGAAATTCAATTTTAAATATTAACTTTGCGACTTCTTTTGCAAAAGCAATAATTTATACTCATCTCAAATCAATAAAACTATGTCACAAGTAAAAAGAGTCTACTCCTTTGGAAAGAAAACTGCAGAAGGTAAAACCGACATGAAAAACCTTCTCGGAGGTAAAGGTGCCAACCTTGCGGAAATGTGTCTGCTGGGGTTACCTGTTCCTGCAGGTTTCACCATCACAACTGAAGCTTGTAATGAATATTATAAGAACGATTGTACTCTTCCTTCAGAACTTATGCCTGAAGTATGGGCAGCTATGAAAAAGACTGAAGAGACAATGAATATGAAGTATGGTGATGCTCAAAACGCATTACTTGTTTCATGTCGATCAGGTGCGCGGAGTTCAATGCCAGGTATGATGGATACAGTACTCAACATCGGTCTCTGTTCAGCAACAATTCCCGGTTTTCTTAAAAAGACCAACAACACACGATTTGTCTGGGATTCATATCGTCGCCTTATTATGATGTACGCCGATGTTGTTATGGAAAAAGCGGAAGGTATTGATCCTGGTGAAGGCAAAGGAATCCGTAAACAGCTCGATGAAAAGCTCGATGAGTTTAAGAAACAGAAAGGTTACAAATCTGATACAGAGATATCAGCTGATGAACTTAAGGTTCTCTCCGATGAATTTAAGAAAATTGTAAAAAATGCTCTCGGAAAACCTTTCCCTGATGATGCAAAAGAACAACTAGAAGGCAGTATTAAAGCTGTATTCAAAAGCTGGAATGGTAAAAAAGCTGTTTCATATCGTCGTATAGAAGGTATCCCTGATGATTGGGGAACTGCTGTTAACGTACAGGCCATGGTATTTGGCAATATGGGCGATACATCTGCAACAGGTGTTGCGTTTACCCGTAACCCTGCAACCGGTGAGAACTTGTTCTATGGTGAGTGGCTGGTAAATGCTCAGGGAGAAGATGTTGTGGCAGGTATCCGTACCCCTAGTCCACTCAATGATGATACAAAAAATGATCAGAACCAACATCTGCACAGTATGCAGGAGGCAATGCCTGGTACATATAAGGAGCTATGGGATATCCGTAATATCCTTGAGAAGTCGTTCCACGATATGCTTGATATAGAATTCACAATCCAGGAAGGTACACTTTATATGTTGCAATGCCGTACAGGAAAAAGGACAGGAACCGCTGCTCTTAACATGGCAATGGATATGCTTCACGAGAAGCTGATCGATGAAAAAACAGTTGTTATGCGTGTCGATCCTGCACAGCTCGATGAGCTTCTGCATCCGATTTGCGATCCAACTGCTGAAAAGAAAGTAAAAGCAGTAGTAAGAGGTTTACCTGCAGGTCCGGGAGCAGCTGTTGGAAAAGTTGTTTTCAATGCGGAAGATGCTGTTGCATGGCTCCGCAAAGGTGAAAAAGTTATTCTTGTACGTGAAGAGACTAATCCTGAAGATGTGGAAGGTATGCGCGCTGCAGAAGGTATCCTAACCGCACGCGGAGGGATGACCTCTCATGCTGCACTAGTTGCCCGCGGCTGGGGTAAATGCTGTATCGTTGGTGCAGGAGCACTTCATGTTGACGCTTCAAAAAAGATTGCAAAGATCACGGGTTCAGATATAGTTATAAAAGAGGGCGATATTCTTACCCTGAACGGTACGAAAGGAAATGTTTATACCGGAGCTATTAACCTGATGGATGCAACTGAAAATCCACGCTTTAAGGAATTCATGACGATAGTTGACAAGTATCGCAAAATGGGTGTGCGTACAAATGCTGAAACACCTGAAGATGCTACAATTGCACGTAATTATGGTGCTGAGGGTATTGGTCTTTTCCGCACTGAGCACATGTTCTATGGTAAAGGATCGGAGACTCCATTATTTCTTCTTCGAAAAATGATCCTCAGTGCAAATGAAACAGAACGTCGTAAAGCCCTTAATGAACTTTTCGCACATGTTAAAAAAGACATGAAGGAAACTATGGTTGCTATGGACGGTCTGCCTGTCACATTCAGACTTCTTGATCCTCCTCTCCATGAGTTTGTTCCTCAGGGAGCAGAAAAACAGGAAGAGCTTGCAAAATCTCTCGGCATAAAAAAAGAAGATGTTGCAAAACGTGGTGAAGCTCTGCATGAATCAAATCCAATGATGGGCCATCGTGGAGTACGTCTTGGAATCACATTCCCCGAAATATCAGAGATGCAGGTTCGCGCAATATTTGAGTCTGCTCTGGAACTTATAAAAGAAGGTAAGAAACCTCATCCCGAGATAATGGTTCCTGTTACCGGAGATGTCAATGAGTTGGATTATACAAAAAAGGTTGTTGACAGAGTATATGATGAAGTCTGTAAAAAATTTGGTGTGAAATCTATTGAGTACAAATATGGTACAATGATAGAAATTCCACGTGCATGTCTTCTTTCAGACCGTATGGCAAAAAGTGCTGAATTCTTCTCATTTGGGACCAACGATCTGACTCAGATGACTTTCGGTTTCAGTCGCGATGATACCGGTGGCTTCCTTCACGATTATCTAGATAAAAAGATTTTATCAGCTGACCCCTTCCAGACTATCGATCAGGATGGTGTTGGACAACTTATTAAAATGTCGGTTGAGAAAGGCCGTTCTACCAGACCCGATCTTAAAGTAGGTATTTGTGGGGAACAGGGTGGTGACCCGGCTTCTGTTGAATTCTGTTTCAAAACTGGTTTGACTTATGTAAGCTGTTCTCCGTTCAGAGTTCCTATTGCAAGACTTGCTGCTGCACAGGCTTCAATCAAATTTGGTAAATAACCAGATACCCGTTAAAAAAGTAAAGGGCATCACGTTGGTGCCCTTTTTCTTTTCATGACTGATTGATCTAACCTGATAATAAACTAGTAAATCCTTCTAACATAGCTATGACCCGTCAAAAGCAATTTACCCTATCCACTGTCAGGATAATTATTAAAAAAATGAACTATATTTCGAAATCATTTAGGTCAATACTTTGTTTACTAAGAATATATTGATATTCAAACCAATTTCTTAAAATGATTGATCCCCGGGAATTATCGGATTATGGCATTCAAGATATCAAGGAGATTGTATATAATCCATCTTATAATATCCTGTTTGCCGAAGAGACAAAGCCCGGCCTTTACAGCTATGAGAAAGGAATTATTACAAAAAGCGGTGCTGTCTCTATTGATACCGGTATTTTTACCGGACGTTCACCAAAAGACAAATATGTTGTACTTGATGATAAAACCAGAGATACCGTTTGGTGGAAATTGGATATGGGAAAAGTTTCGGATAATAAACCAATTTCCATTGAAATATGGAACCATTGCAAAGATATTTCTCTGAAGCAATTGTCGGGTAAGAGACTTTTTGTGGTCGACTGTTTTTGCGGAGCAAATAAAAACACAAGATTAAGTGTAAGATTTGTTCTTGAAGTTGCATGGCAGGCCCATTTCGTAAAAAATATGTTTATAAGGCCAGAGCCTGCAGAACTGGATAACTTCAAACCTGATTTTGTTGTCCTGAATGCTTCCAAGAGTAAAAATCCTGACTGGCAGCAACAGGGACTCAATTCCGAAAATTTTGTCTTTTTCAACCTCACCGAAGGCATGTCGGTAATCGGTGGTACATGGTATGGTGGCGAGATGAAAAAAGGAATCTTCTCCGTGATGAATTATTGCCTGCCACTCAAAGGAGTAGCCTCAATGCACTGCTCTGCGAATGTTGGTAAAAAAGGTGACACAGCAATATTTTTCGGACTCTCCGGCACAGGAAAAACAACCCTCTCTGTCGACCCCGAAAGAGCTCTCATCGGTGATGATGAACATGGCTGGGATGAAGATGGCGTCTTCAATCTTGAAGGAGGTTGTTATGCCAAGTGTATCAAATTAAACAAGAATACTGAACCCGATATCTTTAACGCAATAAAGCGTGATGCTCTTCTGGAGAATCTGGTAATTTTATCTGACGGAACTATTGATTTTAACAACAACTCAAAAACAGAAAATACAAGGGTTTCTTATCCTATTTACCATATTCATAATATTGTAAAACCTGTTTCAAAAGCAGGACATGCTAAAAAAGTTATATTCCTTTCGGCGGATGCATTCGGCGTTCTGCCACCTGTAAGTCGTTTGACCGAGGAGCAGACAAGATATTATTTCCTCAGCGGCTACACAGCCAAAGTTGCCGGAACGGAAAGAGGAATTGTTGAACCGGTTCCCTCTTTCTCAACTTGTTTTGGTGCAGCTTTCCTCATGCTCGACCCTATTATATACGCAAACGAACTTACAAGGAAAATGAAAATGCATAATGCTGAAGCCTGGTTAGTAAACACAGGGTGGATGGGAGGCCCTTATGGTACAGGAACCAGAATCGATTTGCCTTCAACACGATTGATAATTAATGCGATCCTTGACGGCTCAATAATAGATTGTGAATTTGTCACTCTTCCTATTTTTAATTTAAATATCCCTGCCAGAGTTAAAGGAGTTGATGAGAGTATTCTTGATCCGGCAAAAGTATGGGACTCGCCTTCCAAATGGCGTGTTGCAGCAACTGACCTTGCACTTAAGTTCATCAATAATTTCAGTAAATTTACAGGCAACAAAGAGACTGCCAGTCTGGTCAGCTTTGGCCCCATGATCTGAATATTAAGGGGTTACTTTTATTATTATATTTGACTTCTTAAAATTATTTTAAAGTATGAATATACTGAATGTGGCACTTTCAGTTGTGCTGGCGTATCTGCTTGGATCAATACCATCGGCAGTTTGGATCGGAAAACGATTTCACAACATAGATGTGAGACAACATGGAAGCGGAAACGCCGGAACGACGAACACTATACGGGTACTGGGATGGGCAACCGGAATTCCGGTTTTGCTTATCGATATCGCTAAAGGATGGCTTGCTGCAACATTGCCGGTCCTCTTTCATATGGCTGTCCACGGAAGTGCCCTCCTTACGAATCTTCAAATGATGACAGGCATAATAGCCATCATCGGGCATATATTCCCGGTTTTCGCCGGATTCAGGGGAGGAAAAGGAGTTGCAACAGTCTTCGGAGTTTTCCTGGCTTTGCAACCATTACTTACTTTATGCAGTATAGGTATATTCCTTGCAGTTTTATTTATTACAGGTATTGTATCGGTCTCATCGATGATTGCCGGAATATCTTTCCCTGTTTTTCTCTTTCTATTTTTTGACTCTCCGTCAATATTCTTCAAAATATTTGCAATACTGGCTGGTATAGCCCTTCTTGTAACTCACAGAACCAACATTGGCAGATTATGGAGAGGAGAAGAACCCAAGCTGCTGAAATTTGGTAAAAAGAATAAAGAGTCTTGAAGTCTTAACGCTCTTCTGGCTGTCTTGAGATCTTGCCCTTCGGACTTGTTTTGAAGTTTTGAGAACCTCCCTTGATTTTCTCTGTGCCATGTGCCCTGAGCCCTGATCCTTGTGTCACTGTGCCTGCCGTTATGCCCTTAGAATTGCTCTAATAATTGAATCCTTTTGCTGATCGGGGGATGTGTTGAGAAAAGTGATGTAAGAGAGAAAGAAGATTTCTTCTCATTAACTTGTGGATTCTCAATAAACAACTGAGCGATATCTTTTCTTTTCACAGCTTCAATTGTAGGATCAACAGATATCTTCCTCAGTGCAGAAGCCAGGGCCAGTGGTCTATGGGTAAGTTCCGCAGAGCCTGCATCTGCCAGGTATTCACGCTTCCTCGACAATGCAAACCTGAAAAGAATTGCTATCAGATAACCGACCAGTGCAAGCAATAGGGCTATCAGGATTCCTGCTCCCCCATTTTTCTTTCCCCTGCCAAAACTTCCGAACTGTAATCCTCTGAATATTGCCTGTGAAATGAATGCAAAAATCCCGACAAAAATAATTGAGATTATAAGCAACCTGACATCCCGATTCTTTATATGAGTTAGTTCGTGCGCAATAACTGCTTCAAGTTCTTCATCATTAAGCTTATCAATTATGCCTCTGGAGAGGGATATTGAAAATGTTTTAGTATTAATTCCACTCGCAAATGCATTTAAAGAATCATCTTCAATAATATTGATTTTTGGAGTAGTCATCCCTGTAGCTATACACAGATTCTCGACCAGGTTATAGACTCGTTTATTATCATTTCTTGCAAGTGGTTTTGAATCGGTAGCAGCGTTGATCATAGCCGAATGAGAAAACCATGCAATTGTAAACCAGACTACTACACCTATTATAATAAATGGAGCAGTTAAGAGGAAATTCTGGTTTATCTGGCTGATTGTTCTATGTTCTTCCGAATTAAAGGATATGAAGAAAAAGAAGAACCAGGTCAGTACAAAAAAGACGATAGGGAACATTACCAATATCAGTACGGAATTAGTATTATTCTTCCAAATCTGGCTCTGCAAACCAAAATACTTCATATTGTCAGAACTGGATTTTCGGAGGTTGTTCAGCTTCAGCCCGCTGAGTACCAAGTTCAAACATAGGTTCCCGTTTGAAATTAAACAGAGTGGCAATAAGATTAGAAGGGAACAATTCAGTTGCAACATTAAGCTCTTTGGTAGCCGAATTAAAGAACCGTCGTGCAGAAGCTATCTTATTTTCTATATCTGCTATCTCATTCTGCAATTCCATAAAGTTTTGGCTGGCCTTCAGATCAGGATATGCCTCAACAGACACTTTCAAACCTTCAAGTGCAGCTGACAATTTATTCTCGGCTGCTATCTTTTCATTTATAGAAGTTGCCTTCATAGCATTACTGCGTGCCTCAGTAATATCTGTAAGTACTCCCCGCTCATGTCCCATATAACCTTTTACAGAATCAACCAGCTGAGGTATAAGATCATGCCTTTGTTTCAGTTGAACATCAACATCAGCAAAAGCCTGTTCCCTGTTATTTCTCAGCTTTACAAGCCTGTTATACAATGAAACAACCATCATGACTAACAGAAAAATGATCGCCAGGAAAAATAGTACAATTATCATCTTCGTATTGTTTTAAATTATTTATTTTCAAACTTTCAAATAGAATATATTTTAAAATAAAGATAGTTATATTTACTATAATTATCTTGCGATTTATATCATTTTTAAGTTGCCGATATTTATGATTTATTAAACCAATCTGACATGGAAAAGAGTTTAAAAGGAACAAAAACAGAGCAGAACCTGCTGAAGGCTTTCGCCGGAGAATCGCAGGCTAAGAACAGATATGAATTTGCAGCAAAGGTTGCAAAAGAAGAAGGTTTTGAACAGATTTCCGGAATCTTTCTTGCAACTGCATTACAGGAACAACAACATGCCAAAAGGTTCTTCAGGTTTCTTGAAGGCGGTATGTTAGAGATAACAGCCACTTATCCTGCAGGTAAAACTGAGACAACAAAAGATAATCTTCTTGCCGCAGCAGAAGGTGAGCATGAAGAATGGAGTGATCTTTATCCTGCATTTGCAAGGACAGCGGAAGAAGAGGGTTTTAAGAACATTTCAGCAGCATTTAAGGCTATTTCTGTAGCAGAAAAGACTCATGAAGACAGGTACAGGAAGTTACTTGAGAATGTGATGCAGGATAAAGTATTCCAACGCGATGCGAAGGTTTTCTGGTATTGCAGAAAATGTGGTTACATACATTTCGGTACAAAACCACTTAAAAACTGTCCGGCATGTCTGCATCCCGAGGCCTATTTTGAACTCCTCCCAAATAATTATTAATAATGATCGATGGAAAAAGTACTCTGGATCTCATAATCAGTCGTCAGAGCGACAGAAAATACAGTGACAAACCGGTTGAGAAGGAAAAACTTGACAGGATAGTTGAAGCCGGCAGGATGGCCCCTTCTGCATGCAATGCACAACCATGGAAATTCATTGTTGTTACCGAACATGAACTTGTTTTGAAGATAGCAGAAGCTGCTTCGGCAAAATTGATTGGGATGAATAGCTTTGTTGCCCAGGCACCTGTTATTCTTGTAATCGTGAGAGAAAAACCAAACATGTCGTCTAAAGTCGGGGCTACAATCAAGAATAAGGATTATTCACTTATTGATATTGGCATCGCGACTGAAAACATATGTCTGCAGGCAAATGCTGAAGGCATAGGATCATGCATTATTGGCTGGTTTGATGAAAGACAGTTAAGGAAACTGCTTGAAATCCCTAAATCAAAACGAGTTGAGCTGATTATAACATTAGGATATTCGCTTAGTGAACAGAGGGAGAAAAGGAGGAAGCCTGAAGGGGAGACTGTGTCGTATAATAAGTACTAGTTTATTGCCCCCCTGCCTCCCTAAAGGGCGGTTGGGGGGCAATTTTGAGGGATTAATTCAGTCTCTCCAAGGCTTCTTTTATCCTCTTAACAGCTTCAATCAGAAGTTCATCGGAAGTTGCGTATGAAATCCTAAGGCATTCGGGAGCACCGAATGCATCTCCCCCAACTGTTGCTACCTGTGCCTTATTGAGTAAGAATAAAGCAAGTTCATCTGAGTTGGTGATTTTGGTTTCACCATCCGATTTACCAAAATAATAGCTTATATCTGGCATCACATAAAAGGCTCCCTGAGGAATTCTCACTTTAATTCCTTTCACCTCTTTTAGAAGTCCGCAAATCAGATCGCGACGGCGGAGAAATGCCTTTTTCATCATCTGAAGGGAATCGCTTTTGCCCAGTAAGGCAGCCAGTGCGGCGCGTTGGGCTATTGAACAGACACCAGATGTAAACTGACCCTGCAGCTTAATGCATGCCTTTGTTATCCACAATGGGGCACCAATATATCCTATCCTCCAACCGGTCATTGCGTAAGCTTTTGAAACTCCATTGACAGTAATCACCCTGTTGTTGATAAAATCAAAAGAGGCCAGACTTACATGTTCGCCTATGAAAATGATATGCTCATAGATCTCATCAGAAATTATGAATACACCTTCATGTTTTTCTACTACCCTGGCAATTTTTTCCATCTCATTCCGGTCGTAGACCATACCAGTCGGATTTGATGGAGAATTGAAAATAATTAACCTGGTTTTGCTGGTAATTGCATTCTCAAGTTGTTCAGGCCTGATTTTGAAATCATTCTCCAGCTTAGCTTCTATTATAACCGGTTTACCTTCTGCAATTATAATTTGATCATAATAACTAACCCAATATGGCGCAAGGATTATTACCTCATCTCCCGGATTGACTATCGATAAAATAACGTTTATAAGGGAATGCTTTGCTCCGGCGGAAACAATTATCTGCTCCGGAGAATAATTGATACCGTTTTCTTCTTTAAACTTCTTCGAAATCGCTTCCCGTAAATCAGTATACCCAGGTACCGGAGGGTACTTTGAATAGTTTTCATCAATCGCTTTCTTGGCTGCTTCTTTAACGTAGTCAGGAGTATTGAAGTCGGGTTCACCCAGACTTAGACTGATAATATCAATTCCTTTAGCCTTTAATTCCCTGCTCTTCTGAGCCATTGCAAGTGTCTGGGAAACTGATAATGATTTAACTCTGTCGGATAAATATTCCATATTTTAAACTATATTTTAATCCAATAAATGGATGCAATAAAAGTATGAACTAAAATTGAAAAAGAAAATTTTAATAAAACAGCATAACTTATGGTATTTGTAATAATCATCTGAATTTCATATTTGCCTGTATGGTATTAAGTATTGCAGACAGATTTATAGCCTAATTACAAAATACCTTTTAGGGGTTATGGAAATATTTGATTATATGACAATTCTTTATCCCCTACAGGGAAATAAAATATTCATCATAATTAATGGGCTACAAAACCTTTACCGCTAAGTAGTAAAATTGATTCTAACAAATTCCAATTTCTTTACGAACTTTGCGTTTAATGAAAAATTCACTAAAAAAAGAGACACACTGAATCAATAAATATAATTAGGTTTGTAAAAAAAATAAACAAATGGAAGCTTTTACTGACATACTGATGATCACTATCCCCGCACTGATTGTCTTTTTTACAGCATGGGTCCTACTCAGAAATATGATAAAGAACGACCAGGACAAGAGAAGGCAGGAGCTGTTACTTCAGAACAGCAGGACAATTACTCCCATAAAGCTTCAGGCTTACGAGCGAATTGTTCTGTTCCTCGAAAGGATCTCACTTGAATCATTATTGGTAAGAGTCAGCTCACAAGATATGACAGCAACACAGCTCCATTCCACAATGCTCAATGCAATCAGGAGTGAGTTTGAGCATAACCTGTCTCAACAGATTTACATGAGCCAGCAAGCCTGGGAAGTAGTCAGGAATGCCCGATCCAATATGATCAAAATAATCAACAGTGAAGTTGAGAAGTTACCGCCCGATTCATCAGGTATGGCTCTCAGCAAGAGTCTTCTAGAAAAAATCATAGAACTCGAGAAGGAACCTACCAGGGCAGCGATAGATTACATAAAGGCGGAGATTTCCAGAATGATCTGAACTATAATAGCCCCACGCTCCTCTTCACAAAAGTACTCAGATCTTCCCCACGCAGCATATTATTTGCCAATAGAGCCAGATCAATAAGCTGTTTAACTACCTTATTGGCAGCGCCATATGATTCAAGAATATCTTTTCTGTCATTTTCAACAGTTGTGAGCTCTTTACGTAATTTTTCAAGATCATCTTTTTCCAGCTGGCTGATCTCATCTGCTTTTTTCTTCTTGTGCTCCTGTTCCATGAAGGTAATTTCCTCTTTAATCCGCTTTTTCTCGTTGTTGTTCTCAGTCAGTCTCGATCCTTCCTTAGACTGAAGATCTTCTGATATTTTATTGACAAGCTGATGGTTGGGATTAACTACCAGGTTATAACTATCGGGTAATTCGCCATAAAAATTCATCCCTCCTCCCATCGACGACATATCCTTCATCCGTCGCATGAATTCCGACTGGGTAATTATTACTGGAGCTTCATTCTCATCAAGTGTCTCAAAAACAACATTATATATTTCCTTTGTTTTAACTTTGACATTGAAAACACTCTTAAGATCATTTTTTTGGTCTTCAGATAATTTTGACTCGCGTGTTTCTTCTTTCTGAATAAGTTTGTCAACAACATCAGAATCGACTCTTACGAATCTCGTATCCTTCAATTTGGATTCCAGTTGATTTATAAGATGAACGTCCAGCTGACCATCGAGAAGTAAAACATCATATCCTTTTTTCTTGGCTTTGTCTATATAGCTGAACTGATCAGTTTTATTTGTGGAATATAAATAGATGAGGGTCTTGTTTTTATCTGTCTGGTTTTCCTTTATTAACTTCTCGTACTCTTCAAAAGTAAAATATTTATCTTCAGTGTTCTTCAGGAGGGCAAACTTTGAAGCTTTTTCATAAAACTTTTCTTCGGTTATCATTCCATATTCGATAAACAGTTTAAGATTATCCCATTTTTTTTCGAACTCTTCCCGGTTATTTTTAAATATATCATTTAGCCGGTCGGCAACTTTTTTAGTTATATGGCTCGATATCTTCTTCACATTCGAATCGCTCTGAAGATAACTTCTTGATACATTCAGTGGTATATCCGGTGAATCTATAACACCATGTAAAAGGGTAAGAAACTCCGGTACTATACCCTCCACAGAATCCGTTACAAATACCTGGTTGGAGTATAATTGTATCTTATTCTTCTGTATTTCGATATTGCTTTTAATCTTTGGAAAATAGAGAATACCCGTCAGTTTAAAAGGGTAGTCTACATTAAGGTGAATATAAAACAATGGATCATCACCTGAAGGATAAAGCTCCCTGTAAAACTTCATGTAATCCTCTTCTTTCAGATCAGCAGGTTTGAGAGTCCATGCAGGTTTAGTGTTGTTGATGATTTTGTCTTTGCCTGTTTCTACAGACTTTCCGTCTTTCCACTCTTTTTCTTTTCCGAATGCTATTTCAACCGGAAGAAACTTGCAGTATTTTTTCAGTAACAGTTCAACCTTGCTTTCTTCAAGAAAATCTTTTGACTCCTTATCGATATATAATATGACATCCGTGCCGATATTCTCTTTTTCAACATCTTCAATTGAAAACTCGGGACTTCCATCGCAACTCCATTTAACAGCTTGGGCACCATCCTGATAGGATTTGGTGATTACTTCTACCTTATCGGATACCATGAATGAGGAGTAAAAACCCAGACCAAAATGGCCGATTATTGCGCTTGACTGATCTTTATATTTATCAAGGAAATCATTAGCGCTGGAAAAGGCAATCTGATTGAGATATTTATCAACCTCTTCCTTGGTCATGCCGATACCGCTATCAGAAACCTTTATTGTTTTTTTCTTCTTATCAACCGACACCCTTATTGTAGTATCTCCAATTACTCCCTTATAATCGCCAACAGTAGCCAGAGTCCTGAGCTTCTGTGTGGCGTCAACTGCATTTGAAATAAGCTCACGAAGGAAAATCTCATGATCAGAATATAGGAATTTTTTTATTATAGGGAAAATGTTCTCAGTTGTTACTCCAATCTTTCCGGTTTCCATATCAGATAATTTTATAATTAAACATGAATAATCTGCCGATCACTTTCAAAAGGTATGCCGTTAGTTTTATACTGACAAATAGTCATATTGGAATTACTTTTCTGCGAAAATCTGCACTATCTGAAGAGGGAAAAAATTACCCGCTGATCTCGCAGATTAACGCAGATTAAAATAATACTTATTAGAAGTATTGTGGAAGTTTAAAATAGGCAAAGAGGATAAACAGTATTGAGAGCAGAAGAAATCCAAGTAGAATATAAATTGAAATATTCCTTTTTTTTCTGAAGATGTCGATACTATGCTCGCTTATAAGCTTTTTAACGGTATTGTGGATCCGAAGTATTGAATTGCCATTTTTGGGAATGTATGCATCAATATTAAACTTAAGGGTTTTCTTAATAACCTCCATCTTATCGGGAGGGCCAAGCAGAATAAGACCTGTCCTTGAATCGATCCTTTTTATTTCTCTTGTGAGCTGATCGATCATTTCGAACTGTTCCTTAGTATCATGAAGACTAAGAATTGCAATCTTGCAGAAATTATGCTCCTTTTCCTGTTCAATATTACGAATGAACTCCTCGTGTGTCTGGAAAGATACTACAGTGTACCTTGACTGATCAGTAAACCGTTTCCTGATATCCTCAGAGAATCCCCTGTGGTCATCATAACAGTAAAGATGTGTTTTAATGTTCTTTGCCATAGTAGTTATAAGTGCCCTGAGTGTCTACTCCTTGTTTCTCGCATCAACATTCATAGTCAACTTCCATATCCCATTTTCAAAACTATATTCATCAAATGAATAATCAGGACCATAATACTGCCTGTCATTTTTATGCGAATCCGAGAATGGAACCAGGTGATCAAAAATGATTGAACTATCAGATCTGAATCGCAGAGACATCATCGCGTTCGATGCGTATTCAAAGACTTCTCTGTACTTTAGCTCCTCACCTGAAGCAAACCATTTCCTGCCAAAAATAATTGAATTATCAGTTGAAAAGTTCAATACTTCAATTATTTTCCTGCTGATGAAAAAGTTGCCATAATCAATTCCCAACAGTACCCAGCAACGCCTGTTGTCAATTATGCAAGGTTTTAAATCATAATATAATGCTCCATACCAATTAGGTTCAGAATATGTAGTATCAGTCCTGACCGGACTTTCGTTGTAACTAGCTGATAATCTATATATCATATTTTTACCCCCGGGGTCCTGCTTTATTATGAAATAGCAAAAATACCTTCCGGGTTCATTCTCCAGAACAAGGTTCCATGTAATAATTTTAATAAGTGAATCGGGTGAAATAATCTGACCAAGATACCTGAGGTTAGTGAACCTGTGAGTAAATACTGTATCGGACTTAACATAACCATCGAGAATAATCCTGATAGAATCATTGATCCTGATCCTGTCACTATCATTATAATTGTCAACAAGCCTGTCAAAAAGGTCTTCTAGTACCTGAGGTGTATCCTTTGTTGACACCTGGCTTTTGGCGATACCTGTTGAAAGTACTATATATAATAAAAGGTATGAGATAAATGTTTTCATCTATTCTCAGAGTTATTTCCTGCATCATCAAGAAGTTTCTTCAACAGTATTGTTGCCATAATTATCTCATCTTCACTGATGATTAGTGGGGGTGCAATCCTGAAGGCGTTGCTACAGAATAGAAAATAATCAAGAACAAGTCCATAATCTGGAGCATGGGCAATAATATATGGAATGTATGACGGATCAGAAAGCTGAACTGCAAGCATAAGACCCTCTCCCCTCACCTCCGAGATCAAAGGATGAATTAGTTCCTTTTTAAAAAGTGCTGACTTGGCATTGCAACTCTCTGCCAGCTTCTCATCAATTATTACATTAAGCGATGCCAGTCCTGCTGCACAACAAACAGGATGTCCGCCGAATGTGGTAATGTGACCGAGTGAAGGATTTGTGACAAGTGCCGACATGATCTTTCCGGAAGAGATGAATGCTCCAAGTGGCATTCCACCTCCGAGGGCTTTAGCAAGAAGAAGAATATCGGGCACGACACCGAACCTTTCGATAGCGAACATTTTACCTAACCGTCCAAAACCTGTCTGTATCTCATCAAATATCAATAAAGTAGCGGTTGAGTCACACCTGTTTCTTATTTTTCTAAGGAAATTATTCTCCGGATAAATGATACCGGCTTCACCCTGTACTGGCTCAACAATAACGCAGGCAGTGTTATTGTTAATGACATCCAGTGATTTTTCATCGTTAAAACCAATCTGGAAAGTATCGGGTAACAGAGGTCTGAACGCATTCCTGTATAACTCACTTCCCTGTATACTTAAGGCGCCATGAGTACTACCATGATATGAATTTTTAAACGATATTATGCGGCTCTTTCCCGTGTATCTTTTGGCAAGTTTCAGACCACCCTCGACTGCTTCGCTACCTGAATTCACAAAATAACAGGAGTTCAGAGCAGGTGGAAGTATTCCTGCAAGGCGTTCTGCATATTTAACCTGGGGGTTTTGAATATATTCACCATAAACCATCAGGTGCATATACAGATCGACCTGGTTTTTAACTGCTTCAACTACTTTTGGATGACAATGACCTGTATTGCTTACCGAAACGCCAGATATAAGATCAATATACTTTTTACCATTGGGTCCATACATATAAATACCTTTTGCCCTGACAATTTCAAGCATCATTGGTGTCACCGAAGTTTGTCCCAGGTGCTGCAGGAACAGTTGACGATTGGTAAGCATGAGAAGTTTATGTGATTATCGGGCCATCACATTAATATCATTCAGAAGAGAGTCTCTGAATGATTTCCCGACCGGAATGCTTTTCACGGCACCTCCGACGATAAGGTCGAGAGTATTCTCTTTGATGGTCTGGATCATACTCTTGTTAATTATGAATGACCTGTGAACCCTGATAAAAACACCTGAAGGCAATTGGTTCTCTATAGCTTTCATTGTAAAATGAATAGTAAATTTGTCATCATTGGTGTTCAGGGTAACATAATTTTCAAGAGCTTCGATAAATATAATCTCCGTGAGTTTCAGTTTTACGAGTGATGATCCCTTTTTTATGAATATTTCTTCATCGCCACTGTTTGTGACCTCTTTGCGTGCAAAATATCTTATCGTCTTATCGATAGCTTTACAGAAACGTCCATATGTTACAGGTTTAAGCAGGTAGTCGACAACGTTGAAGTCGAATGCTTTCAGAGCAAATTCTTCAGCAGATGAAACTATTATTATATTAGGGGGGAAGTCAAGGCTTCGGATAAAATCAAAACCATTCATTTCGGGCATCTGGATATCGAGAATAACCAGGTCAATATCCTGTCGTTTTGTTAAAACATCCCTTGCCGCCAATGAATCACTGAACGTACCAATCAAATTAAGAGATGTGGATTTGCTCACATACCCTTCCAGAATTTTGCAGGTTAATATATCGTCGTCAACTATAATGCAATTCATGTGCAAATTGTTGTTTTAGCAAAGAATTTCACGACCAAAAATAATAAATATTTTCCAAGAAATTTTAAGAATGTGAGTAAAGTTGAAAATCTTTTATCATTTTGTTCGAAAATATTGATTTATTCAACCAAAGTGGATGATATAAGGTATGAATTTAAAACACAACATATACCTGGATTTCTTTAATAATTCAGATTTGTTATAAATTAAGTTATACTTGACGCTCTTTCCCGGCTTCTACTGATATTTAACCAATATAGGATTTTTTCCCATGTTACTTTAATCATTCCCCGGATCTTTCTTTATCTCCTGCATATTTCATGCCATTGATTAATCTTGTTGTTCTTTTTGTTCAGGTGTATCGGGAGATGACTTATGTTTTGTCTGAAGATCGGCGAGTTTTTGCTTACCATAAGTGAGACGAATTATTAAGATAAACAATACCGGTATTATGAAAATGCCTAATGCAGTGGCAGCGAGCATACCCCCCAATACTGACAAACCAATTGTCTGACGAGCAATGGCACCTGCCCCCGTTGCAAATACCAAAGGAGAAACTCCAAAGATAAAAGCAAATGATGTCATCAATATAGGCCGCAAACGCAAGCGAACAGCTTCAATAGTGGCTGCAACAATTTCAACACCCCTGTCGACACGCTCCTTGGCAAATTCTACAATAAGAATAGAGTTTTTAGCTGCAAGTCCTATCAGGGTTATTAAACCAATTTGTGCATAAACATTATTTGTCAGAGATTTAGAACATGTCAGTGCCAATATGGCTCCAAAGGCAGCCAGGGGAACTCCGAGCAGAATAGTGAAAGGGACGGTCCAGCTTTCATATAATGCAGAAAGGAAAAGGAAGACGAATAGTAATGAGAGGATAAAAATATAAGTAGAAGTATTACCTGCTTTCAATTCTTCCCGGCTCAACCCAGAGAATTCATACCCATAACCTTTTGGCAGCACTTGCTGTGCGGTTTCCTGCAACGCCTTTAGAGCCTGCCCTGTGCTATAGCCGGCTTTTGCATCACCGACAAATTCAGCCATCCTGTAAAGATTATAATGAGAAAGCATAGAAGCGCTCTCAGTAACTTTGGAACTCATCACAGAGCTTAAGGGCAGCATATTGCCCTGTTGATTACGGACATAGTACTTATCCATATCAACAATATCATTCCTGAAAAGAGTATCTGCCTGGGCAATTACATGGAAATTCCTGTTATATATAGTGAAGTCATTTATATAGCTGCTGCCGAGAAAGGTCTGAATTGTATTAAAAACTTCATCAAGGCTAACACCCATTTTTTTGCATTTTTCACGGTCAACAGTGAGCTGATAGTTAGGAGTGCGGGCATTGAAAAAAGTAATAGCGCGTGCAATTTCAGGACGTTTGTTGGCAGCTGCCATGAATGCATTAACATTTCGTTCGAAAGTTTTTATGTCATCATTGCTTTCACGTTGCTGAAGCTCAAATGTGAATCCGCCAGTCGCACCTAGTCCCGGGATAGCGGGAGGAGCAATAACAATAATATTGGCCTCCTTTATTGCAGTGAATTTTGACTGCAACTGAGATATTAACGCAAAAATCTGTTCAGATTTTTTTTTGCGTTCATCCCATGGTTTCAACTGGCAGAATATGGTTCCACTGTTGGTTTTGGTGGCGCCGGAAACGACATTCAGCCCGGATATAGCAGAATAATGATCTATACCCTTTGTCTCGCCCAGAACATCCATTATTTTCTTCAGAACTTCCACAGTACGCGAAGTGGAAGAAGCTTCAGGCAGTTCAAATGTTATATACACGCGGCCTTCATCCTCTAACGGAATGAAACCCGTTGGTTTTTTAATTATCATAACATAAGCCCCAAGAATTATCAGGATCAGAAGAATGACAATATAACGGGAATTTTTAATTGCTGTCCGGACGTTCTTGGTATATCCCTCCGTTCTCTTATAGAACCATTTATTAAAATGAAAGAATAAATAGTTAAGTCCTCTTGAGGATTGATTTAACTCATGGGGTTTAAGAAACAAGGAACATAGGGCAGGTGTCAGAGACAGTGCAATAAATGCAGATATGAGAACTGAAATGGCTATTGTAATAGCAAATTGCTGATAAAGCCGGCCGACAATGCCCGGTAAAAAACCGGCCGGGACAAAAACGGCTGCAAGAACAAGTGCAATCGCAACAACCGGTCCCGATATATCTGCCATAGCTTTGTGGGCAGCTTCTTTCGAAGTGAGGTGCTGTTCTTCCATATACCGTCGCACAGCTTCTACTACAATTATTGCATCATCCACAACTATACCTATTGCCAGGACAAATCCAAATAGTGTAAGCTTATTAATGGTGAAACCAAGAGGTATGAAGAAAATGAAAGTGCCTATTATTGACACAGGGATTGCAAGAACCGGAATAATAGTAGAACGCCAGTCCTGAAGGAAAATAAATACAACCAGTACTACAAGCGCCAACGCCTCAAGCAGTGTTTTTACAACTTCTTTTATAGATTCCTTTACGACTGTAACAGATTCAAACGGTACTTTATAAGCAACATCACTTGGAAAGGATTTACTAAGTTGATTCAATGTCTTGTATATACCATCAGCAACATCAAGAGCATTGCTCCCGGGTGTCTGGTATATAAGCATGTACGAAGCCCGTTGTTTATCAACATATGCAACACCTGAGTAGTTAAATTTACCTAACTCGACACGTGCAATATCCTTTAGGTAAACAATAGAACCTGTAACCGGATTAGTCCTGACGACAATATTTTTGAAATCATCTACACTGCTAAGCCTTCCATTGACCCTTGCCGTGTACTCAAAAGGTTGACCGGCAGGCTGTGGAGGAGTACCAATTGAGCCTGCAGCAACCTGCACATTCTGTTCCTGAACAGCATTTAAAACGTCACTAGCAGTCAGCCTAAGGCTGGCCATTTTATCAGGATTGAGCCAGATACGCATACTGAAATCATCAGCTCTTGCAAAAATATCCCCGACGCCTTTTACCCTCAAAAGGGCATCCCTGACAAATATGTTAGTGTAATTATCAAGAAACTGAATATTATGTGTGCCATTAGGAGAGTATATAGCCACATTTAAAAGTCCGCTCGGATTACGCCTGCGAACCGTGATACCCAATCTTTTAACTTCATCAGGCAGAATGGGCGTTGCAATATTTACCCTGTTCTGAACCTCAGTAGTGGCTATATCAACATTGGTGCCTATATCAAAATAAACATTCAAAGTCGAACGACCATCATTCGTGCTGTTACTCTGGATGAAGTTCATGCCCGGAACTCCATTGACCTGAATTTCTACCGGTGTTGTAACAGTTTGTTCCACTGTCGTTGCATCAGCCCCGGTATACTGACTAGATACCTGCACCACAGGTGGAGTGATATCAGGATATTGGCTTACAGGAAGATTAAGTATTGACAATGTTCCTACTATGACAAAGACCATTGAAATTACTATGGCTGTGATCGGACGTTTTATGAAGGTATCGGCTATCATGAAATATGATTCAAGCTTTAAATATTATTGATTTCCTTAATTATTATGTTGTTGATTTTGGAGAGCAGTTATTGCAATCTCCGAACCCTCGTGCAGTTTCTGGATGCCGTCAACTACTACTGTTTCATCACCTTTAAGCCCTTTCAGTACGATAATATCTGACTTAACCATAGGCCCTAACGAGATCTTTACCTGCTTTACATTTTTATCATTTACAATAAATACAAAATACTCCCCCAATTGCTCCAGCACTGCTTTAAATGGAATTAGTATCTGCTGACCTGCATTTGCATTCAGCACAAGAACCTTGCAGCTCATTCCTGGTTTAAGCATTTTTTCATGGTTCGGAACAGTTATCCTGACCCTGATTGTACCTGTCTGGGGGTCAACAGCCCTGTCAATAACGCTTATCTTTCCCATATAGGGATATATAGAATTATCGGACAAAGTGATTTTGAATGTTGTATCATTTTTTGAAATTACGGCATTCTCCAGATGCTGGAAACGATTAAACTCAGTTTCACTTATTTCAAAATCAACACCCATAGGGTCATCTGAAGATACAGTATTAAGAAGAGTCTGTCCCGGAGTTACCAGAGCCCCGAGCTTAACACTGGAAAAGCCTATTGTGCCATCAAAAGGTGCATAGATTAAAGAATAATCATAATCGGTTTTAGCCTGTATAAGTTCTGATTTCGCCACATCCACTTGTTGTTTGGCATTTTTAAGATCTGTCATTGCATTGTCAAATACTTGTTTTGCAACCGCATCCCGACTTTCAAGATCAGTGTAACGGTCAGCATCACGCTGAACTTTCTCGAGATTAGATTCAGCAATCTTAACATTTGATTGAACTGCCTCATAAGCTGCCTGATATTTGCGACGGTCAATTTCATAGAGTTTCTCTCCTGTATGAACCTCCTTTCCTTCAGTAAAATATATTCCTGTTATATATCCGCTTACCTGGCCACGCAGTTCTACCTCTTTTAATGCCACAATATTTGCAGGATACAAATTGTAGAATACAGCGTCTGTCAGGCTGGCTTTAGTTACTGTTACAGGTATTGCAGGCACTTCTGTCTTTTTATTTGCCGCATTTCCACTGCAGGACAGCAAACCTGAAGTCAGTGCAAAATATATTATTATGTGAAATCTCTTATACATAGGGTTTAAAATTAAAAGTCGGCTTTAATTTATCAGCATAAATTGTTCAATTTCAATTGATTTTTATATTGCCTGAAGCCTTTTCCAGATCCATCTTGCTTGTGAGAACCTGAAAAAGTATATTTAAGTAATTAAGCTCGGCAGTCCGTAAATCTGTTTCAGAAACTATAACTTCAAGATATGCTTTGATTCCTTTATCATACTGAAACTTCACGGTGTTAAATATATCCTTTGCTATAGCAATATTTTTTTTTGCGATTCTCAGCTCATTCAGGTTGCTTTTATACCCGGAAAGAGCCACCGTATATTCACTGTTAATCTGGCTTTTCAGATAGTCCATTCCAAATTGGAGTCGCTGGTATTGAAGCTTTGCCTTACTCAGATTTTCCTGCCTGCTCATTCCCTGAAACAGCGGAAGTGTTAATTTCAAGCCGAAAAGGGAAGTCGGATTGTTACTATTATATAAATCAGAAAACTGGTTATTCGAGTATGATGGGTCGTAGTTATAAAAAGCAGACAAAGTCGGAAGAAATGACCACCTGTAATAGCTGATTCCAATATTTTGGAGTTTCAAGTTAGTCTGCAATAGTTGATATTCAATACGGTTACTGTAATCCAGAATTTTTGTTGTATCGATTAATATTTCATTTTCAAATTTGGATGAATCGTATGCCACAGTTAATTGCTTTTCAGGAACCACTCCCATAAGATGTTTTAATACAGAATATTTTGCTTTCAGCGCTTCTTCAGCAGATTTTCTTTGTGCCTGAGAATTGCTGAGAGATATTTCAGTACGCTGATAGTCTATTTTGTCTGTCAGACCATTCTTATAAAGACTGAAGGCATCTTTATAATTACGCTGCAGGCGAAGTATATCTTCATTGAGAACATTAAGCTGCTCCTCTGTCAATAACACATCAAAAAAAGCTTTGGTTACATCAACGTATGTATTAATCTTTGAGTTTTCTGTGTTTTCTGAGGCCTGATTGCGAAGTTCTTTGGAAGTTCTGGCAGCAAAAATTAAATTACTATTATATAAAGTCTGGTTCGCAGAAAATATGCCAGATGATACATTAGTTGCCGTGGAGGGAAAAGGTATATATGGAGTGTACTGAGGAGGATTGCTCAGGTTAGGATAATAGGCTGTCGGGACCTGAAGAAAATGTTGCACATTGGCATCAACTTCCAGTTGCGGATACCAGCCCGACAGAGCTATTCTTATGTTTCTTCTTGTAATATCTTCATCAAGCAAGGATTGCTTAATTAATGATTGGTTTGCCAATGCATAGGTTATGCATTGTGATAATGTAACGTTGGAAGGAAGTGTATCATGAGCTGTTTGTCCTGTTAAAAAATTGGGAATAACAAGAAAAAGTATACTTATCAGACCCTTCATGTATTTCTTAAATCCGCGTTCTTTTCCAGGTATGTTTTGAAAAAAATATCTCATTTCTGAATATAATCTGCTCTATGCTTTAAATTAATTTTCAAAGATGGAAATGCAAATATAAAGCAATTAACGTAACATTTAATTAAATTATTTTAAAGAATATTTGAATGGAAGGACCTGCTTAAAAACTTCGAGCGAGGGCAATGTGATAAATGGACCGATTTATTCATTAAATTTGATAACATCTTAAAATAAGCATAATCATGAAAAGCATTTCCCGCCGCAGTATGATAGAAATATCAGGATTGTCAGCTGTCGGTTCTTTGATTGGAGCGTCAACATTTTCCAAATTTTCGCGTACAACCGGTAACAAACTTAAAATAATTGTAATTGGCGCTCACCCGGGTGATCCGGAATGTGGATGTGGAGGAACAATGGCATTATTTGCATCAGAAGGCCATGAAGTAGTGTCAGCTTACCTGACACGCGGAGGTGCGGGTATTCAGGGAAAATCCTACGAAGAAGCGTCACAGATCAGAACTGAAGAGGCTTTGAAAGCATGTAAAATTTTAAATACCAGGGCAGAGTTTTTCGCACAGCTCGATGGAAATTGTGAAATAACCAATAAAAGTTATACTGAGATAAACAATTTCATCAGGAAAGAAAATCCGGATATTGTATTTACCCAGTGGCCTATCGACAGCCACAGGGATCACCGGATCTGTTCAATTTTAGCATATGATGCATGGATTAATATGGGGAAAAAATTTGCACTTTATTATTATGAGGTAACATCGGGGAATGAAACACAAAACTTTTCACCGACAAATTATATAAATATAGGTTCGGTTATAAAACAAAAGAGCGCATCCTGCATGGCCCATGTCAGCCAGGATCCGGAAGGCTGGTATGTAAACATTCAAAACACAATACAACGTTTCCGTGGAATAGAATTAAACTGTGAATATGCTGAGGCATTTGTAAGGCATAATCAGAACCCGGAAACACTTATTCCAAAGTAGGTCGGGTCGTTAAAAATTTGGCCCGTGGGCAAATTTAGCGAAGGGGACAGACTACAACAGTTGTTTCAAGGTGAATCCATTTGACAAAAATGGGATAACTCGCTTCGCTCGTGATCTCTGGAGGTTATTTAAGAACAAAAAATCCAAAGAACACTTCAGACCGAAGATAAAAAACCTATGATTGAATAACCAAAAAAAAATCCTAAAGATATTTCTTGTATTCCTCAGGTATCCCAAAATATTTATCATAAATCTTCACATCAGGTCCGATCTTTGCTTCAATTTTATCTTCCCTGATCTTATAAGTACACTTTTCACCAGCAATGCCTGAAAAGTAAATATTATATTCTTTTCCATTCTCATCAATCATTATTATCCTTACCAGGTGTTTGTACTTGGTACTATTTAATTGTGAGTGACAGATAGGACAAGTATACATGTATTCTTCACCTTCTTTAATACTGAAAGAAGGATGTGTAGTGGTAGTGTAGTTCCCGATCTCAGGATTCAGAAAAACCAATCCTCTTTGGGAACTGTGAAGTTTCGAGGCAGCAAGGACTATGGAAGTTTTAACGTTAAGATGGCCCCTGCAAATTTTACAAATGTATTCTACAGCCATGATTCACCTCCTGTTTGTTTATTTGATTAATAATTCTATCTGCAACATTCCTAACAAGGTACGAAATATTTTCGCCAAAGTCAATTTTTTCTGGTTGGATTCCGAGAACATAAACCGGCATCATGAAGAATTCAGATAATCGGTTTAATGAAATATTATGAGTATTAAAGGTCAGATCCCTTATCTGACTAACTGATAGTAACTTAAATGTTCCGGCAGCTGACTTCATGTCGACACAATCAATAAGCACCAGAATATCCGGATTCAGGCTATTTATTTTACCGATATAATTCTCAATACTAACCTCTACAGTGAGTGATGAGACCGTACCTTTGTTTTTTATTCTTTTGCTGATATACACACCAACACCATCATCCATTTTAAGAAGGTTGCCTATTCCGACAAAAAGTATTTTTTTATCCTTTTGAGATTGTAGTTTAGTCAACTCGTTAAACATTCTTATATAAGTACGTTACAAGGATTTGTCTCAGACAGTTCGGACATATTATATTGAACATGTCTTTTCTTTTCAGATTGTCCATGATCTCAATGTTAACATCTTGTCCCTCAGCCAGTTTTAGTTTCTGATTGAGCAGATTTAGATTAAGGATAGACGAAAATGCCTTCGGACCAAGTTTCCTGTGCATAAAATGAAGATGCTCCTTTGTTGTTATTACTGCATGGCAGTTTTGGCAAATGAGCAGTTCTTTTTCCTGAAACTCGACATTTTTCTGCCTGTCAAATACTGCCAGATCAAAGATTTTATCTGACAATTTCACTCCCTTACCGGTAATACAATGCTCCTGGCACTGACCACAAAAGATACATTTCCCATAATCTCGCTTTATTATCCTTATACCTTTTTCTATTTCATCTGTAAACGTTATTGCCTGAGGCGGACAAACATTTGCACATGTCTCGCAGCCAACACAGTTCTCATCATCGACAACAGGTTTGCCTCTGAAATTTTCGAAAGGGATATGAGGTTCTTTCGGAAATTTTGATGTATAGGCCGGAGTAACAAGTGAAATAACAGCCTCTTTTATCTCTCGTAACTTTGGGTACTTCATTTTACAGCATCTTTATAATCATCTTTCACACTTTTGTCTCCCAGTTTGATCCCGAAATGATAGGTTCCCCTGATAAGTGCATGAGCTGCAACAGTAGATCCAAAGAAAAGTATCGGTATTGCTATCAGAGCTTTTGTACCTGCATCGCTCAGTCCGAAATGAAAAACTACTCCAAGCAGTATGCTGCAGCATCCAAGTGTTACAGCTTTTGTTGCAGCCTGGAGTCTGTTGTAAGTATCAGGAAGTCTTATAATTCCAACGCAACCAAGAAGGTTGAAGATAATTCCGATTGTTATGAAAATCAGGCTGATCATACTATTCATTTAGTTTTTTGCCCGTCAGATATTTTGCAAGTGTCAACGTACCGATGAAACTCAGAATGATCCATGCAATTCCAATGTCGAGAATAAATGACTTCTCGGTTTGAATGGAGATAATAGCACAAACCCCGACCACCAGTATTCCGAAGATATCTGCTCCAACCATCCTGTCGGGGATTGTAGGTCCTCTTATAATCCTGTACATGCAGATCCCGCTCAGAGCAATCTGAACGTAAAGCAGTATATTAAGCCAATTATTCATTCTATTATTCTTTTAATATATTTTTCAAATGCTCCGGTTATGATTCCTGTATAAACTTCAGGATCATCAGAGCTTATATAGATCCAATGGATATAGAGGTAATCATCTATAATGTCTACAGAAATAGTTCCGGGTGTCATCGTAATCGAATTTGCAAGCAACATTTTAGCCATATCAGACTTTAATGTGGTCTTTACTTTCACAATACCTGGCCTTATAGGCATCGCCGGATGAAGCACCCTGTAAGCAACATCTATATTGGCTTTTATACACTCCCATATGAAAACAACCAGATAAACAAGAAACCAGAAATACCGGTGAGGCTGAATAAGTTTATATACATTTTTAACAAAAAATCTTGTGAATGCCGCAGAAGTAATAAGAGAAGCTACTGCCCCGACAACAAGATTTGGCATTGTAAAGTCGAAGGTTAACATTATCCAGAAGATCATCGATAATATAAAGACTGTAATGTATCGCATATCATTGAACTAATATTGAGTTTGAATATTTTAAATGATCTGTCAGAACATCTATCGCCGGGCTAAGGATTGTATGCCTGATTTCAGGTATGACAAGAAGACTGAGAAGAATGCAGATAATACTCAGGATAACCATACTGAATACCATTGGAAACGGAACTTCTCTGATATTCTGATTCTTAGGATTAGCTGATTTGTTGAAGAAAGCATATCGCTGGAATTTAAGAAACGATGCCAGCGTAATTATACTGACTAAAACTGCAAGTGCGGCTAGAAGATAAAACTTAGCCATAATGGCGGCAATTATAATTATCAGCTTACTGAAAAATCCGTTAAAAGGCGGTACTCCTGATATTGACATCGATGCAATAAAAGAAGTTGCAGAAGTTACAGGCATCGACTTCGCCAGTCCCCCCATCTCTTTAAGATTGCGGGTACCGGTAGTGTACTCAATTGCCCCGGCGTTAAGAAACAAAAGTCCTTTGAAAGCTGCATGATTAATGAGATGGAAAAGTCCACCGGCAATAGCAAGTGAAACTATCTCTGATTTTGCTCCTCTGGAAAGAAGTATCATTCCGATGCCGACTGACATTACCACATAACCCATCTGGCTGATACTGTGGTAGGCAAGAAGTCTTTTAATGTCCCATTGCCCGATCGCCAGAAATACTCCAATTACCATTGAAATTGTTCCAAGAGTTGTGATCAGCACTGCCATGCCTTCACTTACGGCGAACATGTTAAAAAATAATCTGATAATTACATATATTCCAACAGCTTTAATAAATATACCTGACAGCATTGCTGAAATTGGTGAAGGTGCCGATGAGTGAGCGTCGGGCAGCCAGGCATGAAAAGGAATTATTGCAGCTTTCAGACCGAATCCGCTTAAAATCAGAATCTGAATGAATAGATAGGTTGTTTTATTATAACCGCTACTGAATGCTTGTTTTATATCGGCAATATTCAGAGTTTTGGTTTCCCAGTAGATGAATCCAATACCGAAAAGGATTAAAAATGAAGCAAGTCCGCCAAGTATCTGATATTTAAAGGAGGCCTCAAGTTCATTACTTTCAACTCCGAATGCCACTAAAGCATAGGAAGATATAACTGAAATCTCAAGAAATACAAAAATGTTAAAAAGGTCACCACTTAAAACTACTCCGTTCATTCCACCAATCATCAGACAGAATAAGGCGTAGAAATAGTTACCGGCTGTATATCTTTTAATATAAGAGATTGAATAAATGGCTGATAAGAAACCAATCAGGTTTATTATACAAACTACGATTACAGTGAACCCATCCATAACCATATAGATGCCGATAGGGACACTGTTTATTGGTTCCCATCCGCCAACTTTATAAACAAATATATTTTCTCCGGTTATAAAAAGGAAATAGAAACTGATACAGGTCAGGAAGAGAAGGACAAGGGAGGTGAAGTATTTGTTAAACTCTTCTATAAATCTTCCGATAATCATTATCAGGAAAGCTCCTGCCAGGGGAATAACAACAAATAGTGGTATCAGCGGATTCATATTTTATCCTCTTAAGTTTTTTATCTCTCTGATATCGAAAGTCCCATACTTTCTGTAAAGCCTGATTATGACGGCCATCAGCATAGCAGTTGTTGCCAGTCCGATAACAATGGCTGTAAGCACCAGCGCCTGCGGCAAAGGGTCGACGTATATTTTTGCAGGATTAGCCGGATCGACTATTGGTGCAACTCCACCATCGATATAACCCACAAGCGCAAAAAACAAGAAAGTACTTATCTCCATTATCGATAGGGAAACCGCAATCTTGACAAGGTTTCTCCTTGTTATTACGCCGTACAATCCGACCAGAAACAATATGAAACACATTATATAAGCAATCATTCTTTAGACTCCTCCTTAAAGATTATAAGTGATAGAAATATTATAAATATTGATGCAGCAACCTCTGTTCCGACAAAAATGTTGTAAAGAGGCAATACGCCGGCGCTTATCAGATGTCCAACTATCCCTTTAGGAAGAAAATTGTTGAAAAAGATTTTTGTTCCAAATAAAAAACCTGAAACAGCTATTGTTATAACCAGTATTGTGGCTAAACTTTCAATGATTGTTGTCCCTGATTCTTCTTTTATGAGTTTCAGGAAATCGCCTCCATTGGCAAGTGTGATCAGTATCAGAGAACCTGCCATAATCACTCCTCCTGCGAATCCTCCTCCGGGTGTCAGATGGCCATGTACTATTACATATATTCCATACATGAAAACCATTCCCGCAATAAGCTGAGTGGTCTTTTTTACTATTATTGTCATTCCTTTCATAAGTGTCGTTTCATGTTGTTCGATACTCGTTGCTCGTTGCTTGTTGCTTGTTGCTTGTTACTACTTCTTACTTATTACTTTTATTTTTTGTCTTTTGCAACCTGAGCCCTGTGCCCGGTGCCCTATGCCTTCTATTTCTTACCCTTTATCCTTAATATCGTTAATACTCCCAGTACCGCTGTTACAAGAACAACTGCCTCACCCATAGTATCATAACCCCTGAAATCAAAAACAACACCTGTAACAAGGTTTGCACTGCCGGTTTTTTGTGCGGCACCTTCAATATAATGTTTTGCCATTCTTAACGAACTTTTCCCAAGAACATCCAAAGACTGAATTGAAACAGTATAAAAATAAAGAAGCATCAAACCAAGGAAAATAGCAGTTAATGCAGAAATATATCCCTGGGTATCAAATTTTGAAAATGATTCCTCCCTCGAACTATCCAGAACAACGGCAACCATTATTATCAGGGTTATTGTATCAACCACAATCTGAACAATCGCAAGGTCGGGAGCTTTCAGAAGTAAAAAGCATATTACCAGACTATATCCTACCAGGCTACAAGCTATAACAGATGAGAGCAGATCCCTGGCATGGATAGCATACAAAGCCCCTAAAATCATAAATCCTACTATTACAGATATGGTAAGGTCCATTTCAGCTTTAATTATTTATATCATAATCAGTAGCATAACAATAAGTCCTGCAAAAACCCAGATAATATAAGCAGGCAACACACCTGTATGAGCTTCACTCAACTGATGACTAAGCCATAATACAAACTGTTTTGACTGGTCATAAATGTCGAACCATCGTTCTTCAGCTTTTTTATAGATCCATGAAAAAAAGCGGAATTCACCAATAGTTTTATAGAATTCAGGAGTAGAATAACTTGTCTGATCCTGAATTTTTTCTCCTCCGATAAAGCTATCTTCAGTTCTGAATTTTTTAAGATTGAATGCCAGATAGAGAATCAGTCCAAGGACAATTGAGATTAAAACAAGTAACGATACAAATGAAGAATTCCAGAATCCTTTGAACAGAAATGCACCTGAAACAGGCATAAAAAGTTTCGGCACAATGAAATTTGTGGAAAAGACTCCAAAAAAGATGCACAATAGTGCAAGTAAAATAAGAGGAATCCACATCATTACGGGCACTTCTCTCACCTTCTCAAACTCTGATCTGCGACGACCAAGGAATATACCGCCTACCAGTTTAATGAAGCTTGCAAGCGTAAGTGCTGATCCCAATACCGCCAATCCCAACCAAACCACCCAGAGTTTGTTTGCGATTCCGGTTCCGCTGCCAAAATCTATTATCCCCTGGTATATCATCCATTTTGAAGCAAATCCATTGAAGGGAGGTATACCGGATATTGACATCGCAAAAATCAGGGACGCAAAAAATGTAAAAGGCATTGATTTCGACAGACCTCCAAGGTCGTCAATATCTTCTTTCCCTGTACGATATTCCACACATCCTGCAGAGAGAAAAAGTCCGCTTTTATACAATGTATTATTTATCATATGAAAAAGGCCTGCTGCCACTCCAATTATCGAACCAAGTCCGAATCCGAGAATCATATAACCCACCTGTGAGACAGCATGAAATCCGAGTAACCGTTTGTAATTATGCTGGACAAGAGCCATCATAACAGCAGTTATTATTGAGATCACTCCGGCTGATAATAGAAGAAGTGTCAGCCATTCATTCAGAATGAACATTCTTGTGGTTATCCTCGCAAGAAAATATATACCCAGAAGTTTATCAAGTGAGGCAGGAAGATAAGCAGATGAAGAGGCCGGAGCACTTTTTGCATAATCGGGAACCCACGTATGAAAAGGAAAAGCGCCGGCTTTTGTAAAGCTGCCAGTTAGTAATGCCAGGAAAGAAACAACCGACAAAGCATTTGTAGTGGGTAAAGATATACCTCCCATGCTCAGCGAACCGGTAATTTTCCAGATAATTGCAATACCTATTATCATAATACTATCGGAAGCCCCGATCAGAATGAGTGTTTTCTTGGCAGTTGCAGAGCTCTCTTCATCAGCGCCTTGTATTAATTTATATAGGGTTATTCCGAGTATACCCCAGAATAAAAGGAATAAAAGCAGGTTGTCAGATACCACGGCACCATATGCACAACCTAGAGTAATAAGAAAATAGGGATAATAGTTTCTGACTCTTTTATCTTTAATATAAACCAGTGAATATAATAGAATTAATATAGTAAAAAGACTGATAAACAAGATAATAAGTTTGCTCAGGTTATCGCAATTGAATGCCATATA
>OCZT010000853.1_pt1 | contig 30975 bp, 50 predicted proteins | sample 1539031 | NCBI WGS metagenome assembly OCZT01 (sample SAMEA3539308, study PRJEB22396) | soil metagenome | biome: tundra; feature: field; material: soil | place: USA | collected 2010-05 | depth 0.15 m | reverse complement strand
ATTGTGTAGGTTTCTATTAAAAACCGCACAAGCTGTTCCAATATTTCCATATTGTTTATATTGAAATTGTTTTCCGTTTATAGTCTTAATGGGATATTCATTAGGCTCAAAATTAACACCAATAGAGTGCTTTGGATTAGCTTTTATAAAAGCCACACAGTCATTTAACCAGTTATCATATAATTCTATGTCATTATCGATTGTCGCGAGATATGGATCATTATATTTATCAGCCTCTTTAAGTCCCTGATTTCTTCCATAAGCTATTCCAAGATTATCTTTATTATAAATAATATCTATTCCTTTGCAAAAACTATTAGAATATTGCAAAGATTTAAGATAATCAACAGTTCCGTCTGAAGATGCATTATCTATAATAATAAATCTATGTGGATAATTTGTAACCCTTGATATGTTATCAATGGTTTTTTTAGTTAAATCCAGTCTGTTATAGGTAGTCATCATTAAACTTGCGATCATTTTAATGCCCTCTTAAGTGTTAATGCTTTGTTTGCAGCGATAAAACCACTATGTCCATTTAATCTTCTAATATCATTGGCACAATCTGGACACCAACAGCCTTTTAAGATATTATGAGGAATGGCGGTCCACTGATGACCTTTTGAGCAAACAAATATTAATTTAGATCCAGAATTAATGTAATTCTCTGAAACACATTCTCCGCCTTTATTTTTTGCAATATTTTTATATATTTCAAGATACTGAAAAGAAAGTGGACCCATATTTAGATCAATAATAACATCTTCTATATTTTTAGAGATATTGACATTGGCTTTGTTGCATTGATCATATATAAATTGTTTGAGATCTTTTATTTCGGTTAAATCTGGAACTTGCGGAATAATTATTAATTTAATATTATTATCTTCACAAAGTTTTGCCTTTAATATATCATAGAGTTTTATTTTATTTAATATTGTTTTTGTTCTGGAAAAGCCAGTTATTTTATAGTGTTGCATTCCTTGGTGCTCAAAAGCCAAACCCAATTCCTCGCAAAATCCATCCAATTCTAATTTATATCCTTTTGGAGATATTAACCATTCAGGGCGAGCTTTTAGAAACTTTTTATCAAAAATGCTCTCAAAAAATATTCTCGTTATTCTTTCACCAGCAAATTTTGAGCATATAGGGCACCATTTACCTTTATAAATATTTGTCCAAATGGCAGTCCATTGATGCCCGTCTTTGCACTCAAATAATAGGGAGGTTTTACTATTTATATACTCTATTGATAGACACTTTCCTTCGTGCCTATCTAATACAAATTGCTTAACACGAGCGAGACCAACTCGCTTATACTTTCTGTCCTTTATTGGTATTCTATCTTCCGGTGTAACTTTAATATATGTCATCAGCTTACCTATATCCACTATGCTAAACTTTTGGCATCTTATGGAGATGAGTATAACTTTAAGAAAAAGATTTTTGGAAAAGCTTGCTCAAGCCACCCCAACTGGTCTTCCGACTGACCAACAAACCACTTCTACAACCATCAGCGGATCGCCTCCGGCATTTTCCGCTACACAATTATATCCCGGAATCATTGCCGCTTTTCAAGCAAAGAATGCTGTTTTTATTAATAATTTAGCTAATTTAATAAATAATGCATTATTCTATGATAGCGGCGGCAAAGTCAATTTGCTCTGGGCGCGTAATGTTAATTTTGTTTTTGAGACAGATGTCCCCTCCGACAGCTTAAGATTTTTGATGCTATTCTCAAAATTAATTTTTAATAATTTATTTACAAATGGCGGAACACCATATCTAAAACAATTAAGCGCCGATGAAATTAAATATAAAATTAATTTATTAAATAACAGTCAGCCATTAAATAGTCTTCCGGTCACAGCGGCAGGAAGCCAATTGTATATTAAGATTGGTGGAAACTTAAAAGAATTGGTTAAGTCGATTTTATTACAGATTAAGTGAGTTGTGGTTATATTTCCGATGTATGTCTAATAAATTAAGTTCAAGAATTGATAATTATAAAGAATTATGCGATTATAAATTATTAAATAAGGTGCCAATAATTATTTGCATTAATGGGCGGTCCAGCTCCAAAATCACATCTTTATTAGACAAACCATTTTGTCCAAAGTTTGCAGAAGCTATGTTGGCGACAACCGTAAAATTGTGTTCAGAAGTAGAGGGAACATTATTTGCCTATACTCATAATGATGAGATTGTTCTTGTTGTTAGAAACGATCAATCTCTAGACACTTTGCCCTGGTATGATAATAGGCTACAAAAGATATGCTCAATTACTTCTTCAATAGCCACATTATATTTTAATAAATATATTAACGATGAGGGTCTCAATTTATTAGGTGACATAATTTTTATGTCTCAAGTGTTTGTCGTGCCAACTATATCTGAAGCTACCAATACTATAATTTATAGTCAGCAACATAATTTTCACTCATCCATTCAATTTGCTTGTTTTTATGAATTATTGTCAAAGTATGATAAAGAAACTATAAAGGGAATGCTAAATGGATTAAGCATTGATGAGAAGATAGATTTATTGCATCAAGAATGTAATGTAGATTTTAATCAATATCCGACATCTTTTCGCCGAGGCTCTGCTTGTTATAAAGTGGCAAAATTGGTGAACGGAATTATAAAAAATAAATGGACAGCAAACCAGGAGTTGCCAATATTTACTAAAAATACAAGTTTTCTTGATAATATATTTCGTATGGGCGCGGATATTTTCTAATGAAAAAGATATGTTTTGAGTTCCCTGACAAGAAAAGATACAATACCCAAAGAGAAGCCGAAACAGTTATGTTATTAATTAACAATGCTGACTTAAAAACCTATTACTGTATGACTTGCAAGGGCTGGCATTTGACGTCAAATTAATAAAATGCCGACGCCCTTGACATCTACTAATAAAGCGTTATATTCTCTACACGCCTGCATAGCATAAAGTAATGCAACTGCCCTGTAAGCAGTCGATTATCGGTTCAATTCCGATTGTAGGCTCCAACGACTATTATGCTTATGGTGGCGCGAATAGTGGAAGCAAAAATAACCTGTTAAGCCGGTATCGTATAAAATTAATACTCCATTTCGGTAAAGTGGAAAATTGGGAGAGTTACCCAGTACTGGCTCCAGAGTCTTTATCTTATGTAGATGAAATCTACGTGAGCAGAACCCCTCATATAAAGCACGGTAGGCGTGGCAGTCGAATTAACGATAGACCGATTGAGCGTGCATTTTGATAAAGATATTGCTGGTATATTCAAGGAATAATTATATTTCGTATATATAATAGCTCGGTGCGATCCCGAGTATCAGCTCCATTATAATTTAGCTTTTCTTAAAGAAACTGAACACACTATTTAATATACCGCCAAAGGCGCTTGTAGGCTCTGGCTGACCATTATCGACCGGTACTGGCACAACAGTTGAAGGCGCGTCTACGGGGGCATCCTGTGGCACTGTTGGGGCAGATATGGCAGCAACGACAGTATCGAAAGTTGGATCAGCCATATATTTTCGGAAGTATGAGTTCATTCCGTTAATGTAATCAGTTTCTGGTGCGGTGTAGTAATGAGCCATTTTAAGCAAATGGGCAAAGTTTGCTGGATTTCCAGATTCTATTGCTGACCACGCTGCCTTATATCTATGATTTTTTAAGAAATCTAAATGAAAAGCAACGCCATCTCCAAGAGAATTAAATGACTTAAACCAAGCCCCGGGATTTTCTGGCGGTATTATTACACGAACGCCATTTATTATTTCCCATACGCCAGATAAAGCACAATATTCAACAACAGAATTAGGGTCATCAACAGCCTTGACATTTCCAAAGTTCCAGTTATACATATGCAAAGTCATACCGGTCTCTAATGCATTTTGCGAATAAAGAACACCAATCGATTCTTTTTTAGGAGTTTCATTAAATGCTTTTATCCATCCTTTAATAAATCCGGCAATTAAATCTGGTTGCGAACAAGTAGTTCTAACTGTATCAACTTTTTTAAGCATTATCTTTTGCCTTTTCTTTTAATTCTACTAATTGTGGCAGAGGATATATTATACTTTTCTGCTAATATATATTGCTTATAATTACCAGATTTTAAGTCTTCCAATAAAAGAATAAGATTAGCATCTGAAATTGCCACATTCCCATTTTTATCACCTAATGTCTTTCCCATATGAGATGTTCTATTCTTTTCTATATGCGAAGCAGAGTGCTTTTTTCCAGTATGAGATATTCTATTTTTTTCTTTATGTTCCTCTGTCGCTGGGATGCCGACATTCCAAGCAACTTGTTTGCCCTTTACTCCCTTATTCCAGGGAACAGATCCCATTTTTGATGCAGAAATCCTTTTATTAGACTCATCACTATTTTTACGCCCCATATTAGATGCAGATATTTTCGCTTTTGTTTCCGCAGAATGTTTTCCGTGCGCCCCGCCCAAATCTAAATTATATCCAATATTTCGGTCAGATGATTTATATATTTTAATATAAAATATTTCAGCATCATTTAATGATTTTTGATCTTTTGCAAAAGCAATTACCTCAAACTTAAAATTATCAAAACCATATTTAGCTATTGCAAAATTAATTGGAAACTCTGGTTTTTTAGATTTATATTTGTGCCTATTATGCCTTATTTTAGGATTTTCTATCGTTTGCCCAATATAGATTTTTCCATTAATCATATTAGTGAGTTTATAAATTGAAAACATATTTTTCCCCTCTTACGATATATAACATAAATACCAGGAAAATCCTATGAAGTTCGCCACATTAAAAGAGTTAATTAACTATATTCCTAATTGTATTATATGTGGTAAAGATATGGAAATATATTTTGGTGGGTATAATAATAACTTATCATTTCTAACAAAATTAACTATTGATGGCGATTTGATCAGACCAGCAGACAATTTAATTCCTTTAGACCGCCCGCGTTATCGGGCGCCCAAATATGTTTTTGCAATTAATATAAATAATAATGAAATAGTTGATGGCGAAGATTTATTAAATAAAGCATCTACATACAATGGTCGAATTGATAAAAAATGTAAAACTTGCATTATGGCTATACATACTTCTTTTACCGGACCTGGAATAAAAAGAATGAAAATAATTCCTGAAATTTCAGGATCTCTTGAAATAGAATATACTATGTCTAATACTAAAAAAATAAGAATTAGAGATCATTGGAATATTCCTGGATGCATAGACATTACCATTGGTTATAAAGATTTAATAACAAAACTTCCAATAGATTTTTCTAAAATAAAAACATTAAAACAATTAAATAAGAAGATTTCGACAATAATAACATTCCAATAACAAAATATGAAAAATACGTGAATTACCATCAGCACAAGGCTGATAGTTTCTTGCTTCGTAGACCCGATTAACTCAGTTGGCAGAGTGGATATCTCTAAAATATCGTGTCGCTGGTTCGAACCCAGCATCGGGCACCAACAAAATATTAATATTCTGATATATTATATGTTATGATAAAGTTTATTACAAGATTAGAAATGCAAGCCCGAGTTTCTGTTATTCGCGAAGAATTAGAAACGAGGCACAAATATGGAACGGTTAAATTAGCTAATTCTGATGGCGAACCAGTTTCTACTGAAAAATTGCAAAACGAACTATATTCTTTAATATATAAACTTGGTAAAATTGACTAAACTATTATTATTTATTGAGTTGGTGCCAGAAAGCGCATTTTACACAAATGTTAGATCAAATGTGTCTAAACAGCAATGGGATATATTAAGAAATTGCGTATATTCTAATGCTTATAATTTGTGTGAGATTTGCAAAGACTCTGGTAGATTAAATTGCCACGAGGTATGGGATTATGATGATAATCTTCTAATTCAGAAATTAGATAGAATGATTGCCTTATGCACTGATTGCCATAGCGTTAAACACATTGGTTTAGCTAATCTTCAGGGCAATGGAGATCGAGCCTTAAATCATTTTATGAAAATCAATAAAATATCAAAAAAAGAAGCTGATAAGCATATTTCAGACGCATTTAAGGTTTGGAATATAAGAAGCGCTAAAACTTGGAAGCTGGATATATCTATATTAGAAAGTTTAGGCATTCATGTCCAAAAACAAAAAGATTAAGAAACCAAAGCCAAAAGCAGTACCAATACTTCGGGCATCCGAAATTAGAGATTATATTAGCTTAAAATACGAAATGGATAGTGAGCCATTTTGGAAATGGTTTTTTGGAGAGTGTAGATTTGGAGATACCAATTTATTATTAATTGGTCCAGATGATATAAGTCATGGTTGTGGCAGGACTAAAAAAGAAACCAAAGCATCTCGTGATTATTTTAATATCATTAGAGAGGATTTTTTGCCAGATGCCGATGAGGATTTTTGTTTAGAGATTGAAAGAGACATTCCGGTATTAATTGATTGCTCTGAAGGTGCTGTATTTCTAATATTTGTAAGTGACAAAAATGAAGAACAAATGCAGATAGCGGTTATGGACCGAAAAGGATCTGAAGACTGATATGATCAGTTTTAGCGAGTTATGGGAAAAGTGTGAAGGTCTTCATAAAGAAGAGTCTACGTCTGTAATTACAGATGAGCTTCTAATGAAGGTAAAGTTATATAAAGCTTTTGAGGATAAAGAAATACCTCATGATGAACTGCAAAAAGTAAAATCTCGCACAATGGGCGAGATTTTACTTACACTAACAAACTTATCGGTAAAAGATAATATAAATGTATATGAGGCTTTAAGTATTGCTATGCAATATAAAAAAATCAGTTAACCTGAACAATTTTATAACTTTGTCCGCCCAAAACATTTTTGCTTTGTAAATCTTGCACTGTTGCTTGAATTGCGTTAAAAACAGCGCTTGTTCCTTTTCCTTGAACAAACTTTACCTTTACTTCATTTGCGCCCATAGCAGGATGTACTTCTAATGCTGCGACAGCAGCCCTTACTGCTGGCTGTAAAGCATTTAGAATAGCAGCAGCCTCTTTTTTTGTTGGAGAGTCTGGCGTTAAATCCAGTGGTGCTGGGAGCAAAGATGGAACCGGGTCAACATCAAATCCAGCAAGTTTATTAATAATTTTCTGTTGATTTTCTGCAATCTTAAAAAGTTGCTTAATTAAATCTTTTTCTGTAGCCATTTTAGTTTCCTTTGTTAGTGGTGCCTTAAATAATATCTTATTATTGCGTGCCCTTAAGCGTCTGCTGTAATAAATAAACTGCTTCCTCGCATTTGCTGGATATCGAAGCGATAGAATCCTCTAAACCCAAGCTGAGCTTGCCCTCTGCCTCAAAGCACTTGCAGGCATCCTGGCTTAATTTTAGAAAATCTTTCTCGGCAGCCAAGGACATCTGCGCCGGCGAACCGTCAAGATTTTTATATTTTACAAGAACCTTGTTTAATAACTCGGCTTGTAAATCATAATCAAGGCATTCATCGCCAAATAAACCCATAAACTTTTCAGCGGCTGAATCAAGATTTTCAAGGGAATCTTTATATAATCTCTCAAATAATAAATGCTCCCCATAAAACATTTCGCCATTTGTGGTCCAATGATTATGAGCGTGAATTAAAGATATAGCTTTTAATGTTGCTACATATAAAGCTGCTATCTTATTACATTTATCCATATTGTTTTACCTAATAACTACTTATATTTCTAATTATTCGCATATTTTTTTAGTTTGTGATGATATTTGGGCAGATAATGTGTTTCACCGAACTATACCGAACCTTTACTGCATCGAAATATTAACAATATTTCGCCTTATTTATTTTAATATTTCGAGGAAACTCTCGACAAATCTTGGGGGTATTAAGAATTAATAGGGGAGTAGCAGTACTCTGATCCTACAAGGACCTATCTACCTAACTGATGTTATATGTTCTATTAAGAAGATTAACTATGAAACATCCTAAAACAATAAGTCCATATATATTTAAAGATCTATCTCATCAAGATGTAGTAGATATTCTAAACAGAAGCTATCCTATTAACATTAAATATAATGAAGAGTTAGTTAATAGGGTTTATAAAAGGTATCCATTTATCAAAAAATCTGAGGTAAGTTTAATAATTAAGACTGTTTTCCAAAGTTTTAGAGAGTTGTTGGTTTTAGGTAAGGTCTTAAATTTTAATTCTTTTCTTTTTGATATGAAATTACATTTTTATTCATACCTAAAAAAAGGTGTTATATTGCCTGCCATAAAGGTAAAGATTTCAACTCCCCCGCCAATCAGGAAATTATGAAAATTGAAGACTATGATTTTGATGTAGATTTGGAAGATTATGAAGACGCTGGTGATTTTGCATTAGATTTAGATATTATAAAAAATAATATTCCAAAGTTTTCATCTGAAAAGCTTTGTGAAATGGTTGTCTCGGACAGATATCTTGGGTTTAATCGTGAAGCTGCAATATTATGTATGCAGGAGTTATCAAATCGTCGCATTAATGGGGATGTTTTTAATTTTGAGGATTATATCGAGGAAGAGTTTAATAAACTTCCTAAATTAGATTTTAGTATCGTTGATTTAAGAACAATAATGAATCAAGCGATTGGGAATAAAAAATGAATAAATCTCTAACCATACAAATTGTTAAACATATATTTTCAAGTTTTAAGGTATTAGAATCTGATTTTATAGATCCAGTTAAAACAAAATCTTTAATGAGCCCAGAATTGTTAGTAAATAAATCTTTAACATTTTTGTCGGATGATGGCGAGGATATTTCTAATAAAATATGGGGTTGTCAAATCATTGTTGATTCCAAGGAATTAAAAATATTATTAGGGGGTTGCTCTTATGATAGAGAAAACTTAGAGTATTGTTTAATTGTAAAATTGCAAGATGCTCCAGCATATGGGCTTTATTTTGTTGATGTTGAAGCTATGGATAGTGAGGCGCATATAGCTATTTGTGCTAATGGAAAAGATTGGATAAATTGCAATACATATTTGCAGGCTACATTTCTGGCAGGGATGGAACAAATAAAAGAAAGTGGTTTATCTTGGGGTAAATGTTCTAATTATGAAGAAAATTATAAATTAATGCTAAGTTTTATTAAATATCATAACTCGCATTATGAGGTAGATTATGAGGGGTAGAAAAGTAGATTCTGAGTTTTTAAGTAATTTTATATCTGAATGTATATCTTGCGATAAAAACTCCACTGAAGAAATACTTTTGGAAGCCAAATTAAGGCTATCTAAAATAGATTCTAAAATAAAAGAAGTCGAATTGTTAAAAACAATCAGACCTAAATTGTTGGATGTTATTTCCACGTTTGACAATTCAATAAAGTCAAAAAAAGATGAAATTAATGCGCTATCCTTTTTTGACATTAAAAATGTTGGCATATGTAAAGCTATTTGTTTGCTTATTGATAATGGACCGACAGATATTAATAGTATTAAACATTATAAACCTGATTTGATGTTTGCTATTAAACAGCTTATAGGGTATAATATTATTTCAAGAGTTAAAAATAATATTACAAAAGGTAAGGAATACAACTCTTATATTGAGTTTAATAAAAAATATTTATGAACAATTTACCAACGAGTATAAGTAAAAAAGATCTTTGGAAACTCATAAATAAAAAACTTAATAGAAAGATTCATCATTTCCATGTATTTAGTATAATTTCTATTCTTTTTGAGGAAATGCTAAATGACTTAAAAGCAGGAAAAGAAATTAAAATATTTAATTTCGGAAAGCTCTCATTATTTCCTACTAAACCAAGATTGCATTTTGATCTTTTTAAGAAAAAATTAGTGGTCTCATCAAGTTATAAATTATTAAGATTTTTATTAGCACCAAAAATTGCTAAGAAAATTAAAAAACATTTAGATATTGAAAAGACTTTTGTATCGATTGACGGCATTAAATCCAATGATTAATGTGTATAATTCTGGTCATCGTAAAAATATTTTTATTTGTAGTGCAATTTCTGGAGATAAGAAATTAATATCTGAAGATATTGTAGCTTATTCTAAAGAGGAGGCAATCAAGATCTTTTTAGATAAAAACCTAATTGATGCTGAAATTATCTACGGTCCATTTAGAAACAAAAAGATTAAGTTAGTCGAACCACCAAAGGATCCGAAGGTATTAAAGTTTACTAAAAATAAGACAAAAGCTATTTATAATGGGTGGTTGGTGAATGCGTTTATGTTGGAGATTCCGGCGGACCATTCATATTTAGTTTTTATTAAAAGAATTGATGATGATAAAATGAATGCTCCAAAAGGGACAATAATAGTTCCAACTTCCAATTTAAGGATTTACTATGAATAAAAAGTTTTTAGGCAAAATGAAAAACAATCTATTATTACAGAAAAAAGAATTAATAGAACGATCAATGACATCTATCGATATAGATTCAGACGGGGATGAGACTGATGAGATACAAGCTAATGTAATTTTAGAATTAGAAAATCAATTAGAGTCAAGAAATAAAATTAAGCTTAATGACATTAATAACGCATTAAAGAGAATTGAGGCTTGTAAGTATGGACAGTGTGAAGATTGCGAGGAGGATATTTCCGAAAAAAGATTATTAGTTAATCCTTATTTTTTAATTTGTATTTCGTGTGCTGAATTAAGGGAAACAGAAGAAAAACAAACAAAGAAAGAGGTCATATATTGAATACTATTGTAGCCGAAACCACAGAACAGGGCGAAATGCTTGTTGATGTTTATCAAAGACTTGCATCTGATCGGATACTATTTATATGTAATCGTATTGATGATAAACTGGCTACCGATATTGTAGCTACTCTTTTATTGAAAGATTGTGAAGATTGTGAAAATAAAATAACGTTATTTATTAATTCCGATGGCGGAGATATTCGTAATGCTCTTATGATATATGATATGATGCAATTGGTAGAGTCGCCAATAGAAACTGTATGTATTGGATCGGCTATGGATGAAGCTGCTATAATTTTAGCAGCTGGAACTCCTGGATTAAGATTTGCTACTAAAAATGCCGTTATTGCTGTTGGACAATTAGTTCACGATTGGATGGCATTTTCAGATTTAACTGATGCAAAAACTGCGCTTGACCAAGCGACTTCTGATAATAAGAAAATGATGGAAATTATAGCTAAATCTTCTGGCAGGACATTAAAAAAAGCTATGATGGATTTCGAGCGTAGAGTATTTATGAATGCAAGTAAGGCAGTAAAATCAAAATTAATTGATAAAGTAATTACTTTTAATAAAAAATAAATATGAAAAAATATAATTGCAACAATGAGCCGCCTCCACCACAATTATTGCCAGGATATGATGAGACCTATATTAGGTTGGCTAAAGATAGGGTAATATTTTTATCAGAAAATGTGACGAGAGAGGTTGCTGCGCAATTATCAGCATTATTACTTTATTACGACAATGAGAGCCGGAAGAAAACAATTGATATTTATATACATTCTAATGGTGGTGATGCGTCGGGATTATCTAATATTTATGATGTAATGCAGATGATCAAAGCCCCAATAAAGACTATATGTATAGGTAAATGCTATTCTGCTGGAGCCGTTATATTGGCTGCCGGAAGCAAAGGATTAAGGTATGCTTTTGAGAACTCAAAAGTTATGATCCATGGTATTCAGTGTGCTTTTCCAATTCCAGGTCACGATATGACCAATTCTCATAATTATTATGAGTTTCTAAATGAAAATAATGATAATATTGTCAAAATATTGGCAAAGCATACCGGACATAGTATTGCTAAGGTAAAAGAGGATTGCAAAGGCGATGTCTGGCTGACAGCAAAGGATAGTTTGGAATATGGATTAATCGACTGTATTCTGTAGATATCAATATTTTTCCATTAACTGTATGGATAAGTTAGCTAAAGGACCACCAGATCCAGTTCAACAGAAGCTGAGATCTGATAAAAAGGCTTGGAGTCTTGAGGTTAAAAAATTTGTAGATGATATCTTTGCAATTAAAGATGTTTTTAATGGAAGACCATCAAAGTTTCATACTGAAAAAAGCTCTATAAAAGATCCTATTCCAGGAGACCCTGCAAATATATTAAGTATGATGGCTGCCAAGTTTCAAGAAATTGTCCAAAATGGAAATAATATTGTTCAGAAGCAAATAGATTACTCAAAAAATAGAAGAAAAAAACAGCCAAAACAACCAAAGCAAATGATGCCTGCTGTAACGCCCAATCTTCCCGCTTCTCCTGCTTCAGTCGAGCTGCCAACAAACCCTCCTGATTTATCTAAACAATTGGGTGCATCACGTTTTTATAATTTAATGTCTACCGCTTCCGCCAAAATGGAAAGCGGATATGTATTTATTGATAATAATATTTTCCCAACCCTATTAGCAATTTCGACAGAGGAACAAGCTAAAGGATTGATGGATGAATCTTGGCCGCCACCCGTTATGTCTTTTGTGTATGCTAAACCAACAGTTAATAAGTTTTGGATGTCTAATACTGTAAGCCCATTAGATATAATATTTTGTTGTGATGGAAGAGTTTCTCAAATATGTAAAGGTAATCCATTATCAACCTCTGTGATTGGTGAAGATAAGCTAAGTGATCTGGTTATTGAGTTTCCAAGAGGAACCGTGGAGTCTTCTGATATTAGAATTGGTCAAAAAGTTGGATTGGTTAAGCCAACAGTTGATGAATTAAAAATAATTATTGCAAAAAAATCCAGATAATTAAAAAACTTTTTACGCCCTTGCACCGCATAAGTTTATGATTATGTTATCTGTGTGCAGATAGACCAAATTAAAAATCTTAACGATATTCTTCAAGCCTTAAATATTAAGGCTAATTGCGTTAATTATCAATGTATTGATAATTATTTTTATTATGATATTCAATTACTTTCTAAAACGAAAGTAAACGCTATTAAAAGATATAGCGATGAAATCTCCCTTGCTCTAAAAACAGAAGGGGCTCCTAACTTTAAGATTATTCCTAATTTAGGAATAATTAGGTTAGAGTTTACGTCTTTAAGGTCAAAGAAATTAAAATTATTTGAGTATTTTACAAATGAAGACGTTCCAGATGGAGACCTAATTTGTTTATTGGGACAGTCTTCTTATGGAGAAAGAATGTGGGTTGACTTGGCACAGAATCCTCATATGATTATTGCTGGGTCTACTGGATCAGGAAAAAGCACATTATTACATAATATCATTGCAAATATTATTAATTTTAACAATGCTAATCTATTGTTGATAGACCCTAAAAATATTGAGTTTGAGAATTATAATAAACTTGTAGGAGCAAATATAAAGGTATATCACTCCTACAGTGAGTCTATGAAAGTTATAGACTATATGATTAATCTTATGGAATATAATTATCAGATAATGAGGAATGGTACTCCGGCGAAAGATATTCTTTATACGGTTCTAATTATAGACGAGTTTGCAGATTTAATTATGCAAGATAAAGAATATCAATTTCACGATAAACTATGTAAATTAGCACAGAAGTGTCGTTCCGCCAGAATAAGTATTATTTTATCTACACAGAGACCCTCTGTAAGCGTAGTTAGTGGAGCTATTAAAGCAAACTTTCCTGCGCGTATAGCTTGTAGAGTTGCAAGTCATATTGACTCAAAAGTAATTTTGGATGCTGTCGGTGCAGAAAACTTATTAGGACACGGCGACGCTTTATTAAGAGGTAGCCATAGAGAAATAGAAAGATTTCAAGTGGCATATACGGATTCGACAGAAATATGTAATAAGTTTCAAAATTATGCAAGCTCTTAAAGAAAATTATCTAAATATAGATTCCATAGTAGAAACATTTATTAATCAGCATGAGTTGGGTATTAATACAATGTATCGTATTTATTTTAAGAGTAGCAATAGTTCACTTAAAGAATTAATTGCAGGATTGGTAAATCAATTAAAAATTGAATGTATTGATTATCTTAATAAAGATAAAGATCCTGAAGAATTAGATTCTTATTTATTTTATATAGCTAATTCTTATTGTAATTCTGTCGCAAAATTAACATTTGTTCCCGAAATTAAAAAGAAAATATATTACTCTTGTCCGGGGTGTATCTTCTTGGGCAAAGAATCTTTATTGGATTTTAATGTTCTGTTAAAATGCCATAATTGCACCAATGAATTATCTAAAACAAATGATAGTAAAAGCGTTTTCTTATTTAAGACTTTTTCCACGCATAATAAAATTGGGTATCGTTGTATAGATTGTAATAGATTTATACCTTATCCGTTAAATAATTCTTATAATGTTTCTTGCCCATATTTTGATTGTTGTTTTGTTGGTCCGTGGTCATCTCTAAAAAAGATGCATCATCCAATTTTTCGTAAAAAACGTGAGGAAAATCAAATAGAAAAATGTTCAGAGATAAATGGTGAAATTAAAATATTAAGAGATGCCATAGACAATGAACAAAACACTGTGCCATATAATAGTTCTAATTTTACAGTTAAGCATAAGGTTTTAGTTTATCAGGCATATAAAAATATTTTAGATAGATACCCAGAGGGTATGATAAATTATCTGTTAAACAATAGTAGATCTGGCGGATTTCAACATAAAATATTTCAAGAATATATATTTCTTTTAGAAAAATCATTCCCTTTTGTATTTAAGAAGAATAAAAAGATTTATAGGGTTAATTCTTTGCTTGATGAAAACTTAAATCTATTTGATGGAATATCCTCATTTGAGGAAACTGTATCTGATAAGCTTTATATAAAAAACTCAACTAAAGAGTTTTATATAGGCGGAAGAAAAGCATCTTATTCCGAGCCATTTTATCTTGGTAAGATATTATCTATTGTAGATAAGCTTACAAATAAGTCACTAATGGATAGTGTAATTGAATATAGCTTCTCAAAAATTAAGATGAAAGATGTTGCTCCAGGAACAGAAGTAATAGTAAATCATTTAAGAATACCTCCCCATTATCAAATGGGTGGAATGGTCTATATTAATAGAGCAAGAAAGAAAATTGTAGATAGGGTGAAATTATTTCAAGATATTATTTAATTTTTTATGCGTTTGATTTGTTAGGTAATTAAAGTTATCTGCAAGTTCCTCAAAAACTGGCCACTGTTTATTTATTAATTGATAACAAGAGTAATATGATAATTGAGCCACTGTTGAATAGTAATCTTTGCTTGCTTTGTTCAGATATTCTGGGGCGACACTTTTTGTAAAAAATATCCAGTCTGAAAGATTTTGATATGTTAAAAAGTTATGTTTATCACGGGCTTGCGCAAATAGCAAAGTGATGCTATCTTTAGATAGGTCCTGATCCGTAGATTTGTATTTTCCGTAAATACTAACAATATAAGCTTTTGTGTCGCGTTGACAGTCTATGTCGGACAAAAGTTCATCGAAAAAAACAGTAATATCTTTGTGGATAATATCCATTTATTAAATGCAAAAATATTGAAAGATGATATATACATTATATGCCGAAAATATCGAATATCGACGCTTTTATTAAAAAAGCGCGTTTAATCCATGGCAATAAGTATGATTATTCTAAATCGATTTATTTAGGAATTCATGTTGAAATGAAAATTATTTGTCAAGAGCACGGTGAGTTTCTACAAACGCCACGCAATCATCTAAAAAATAAATGCCCTTGTAATGTATGTCTGCCCACATTAGGGTTAAAAACAACTTTAATTAATTTTGTAAATAAGGCTAATGGCATTCATAATAATAAATACGACTATTCGAGAGTTATTTTTTCTAAAAAGTTAGATAAAATAATAATAATTTGTCCAACTCATGGTGAGTTTACCCAGACAGTAATAAGTCATTTTAGTGGTAATGGATGCTCAGGGTGTACTGAAAATATTAAATTAACAAAAGATGCCCTTACTTATAAAGCTAATATAATTCATAATTATAAATACGACTATTCTCTAGTTGAAATTAGAGGCGGGAATGATAAAATAACCATTATATGTCCAGATCATGGTAAGTTTTATCAGGTTCCAAGAAAGCATTTATTATTTGGTTGTTCCTCATGTGCTAAAGTTAAAAAGCTAACAACTAATCAATTTATAGATAGGGCAAATATTATTCATAATAATAAGTATAATTATGAAAAGTCAGTTTATATTGACTGCATGTCAAAATTAATAATAACATGCATGGAGCATGGAGACTTTAGTCAAAGCCCTAATGGGCATTTGATGGGTAATGGTTGTTTGAGGTGCTCGAAGGGGAATAGTTCTATTTTAGAATCTAAATGGTTAGATTATCTGAATATTCCAAATGATAAACTACATAGAAATGTTAGACTTAAAATTAATGATACAATATTTATTGTAGATGGATATTATGGTCAGTATAATATAATTTATGAGTTTTTGGGTGATTATTGGCATGGAAATCCATCAGTATATAATTTGGAAGATATAAATAAAAGTAATAAAAAAACATTTGGAGAATTATTTACGAAAACAAAATGTAAAATACAGACCTTAAGAAAGAATGGATTTAAGGTTATTTGTATTTGGGAAAAAGATTTTAATAGAAAGTACAATATTTAATATGGGATTAACATTAATAATAGTAGAGTCGCCATCCAAGGCAGAGCATATTCAAGAGTTTTTAGGGAAAGATTATATTGTTATGGCTTCATATGGACATATAACTGATCTTGCAAAGGGGGGCAGACACGGTATAGGGATAGATATTGAAAATAATTTTAAGCCACATTACGTATTAATGCCTGACAAGATCGCAGTATTAGATAGGATTATGAAGGTAGCTAAAATGGCAGATTTAATTTTATTATGCAGCGATAATGATAGGGAGGGCGAGAGTATTTCTTGGCACTTAAAAGAAAGGTTAGATGGCATATCTGCGCCTATGAAGCGTGCCGTTTTTAATGAGATTACAAAAAAAGCAGTACTAAAAGGTATAGCTGAAGCTGGGGATATAAACATGAATATTGTAAAATCACAAGAAACGCGCCGGGCTTTAGACCGTATAGTCGGATTTTCCGCTTCGCCATTTCTTATGAATTGTGTGTCACCTAAGCTTTCAGCGGGTAGGGTTCAGAGCGTTGTTACAAGATTAGTTATTGATCGTGAAAGGGAAATAGAGTCATTTGTTCCCGAAGAGTTTTGGACAATACAAGTGGCTTTATCTACAGATAATAAATCTGTATTTTTTACTAAGTTCCCTGGAAAATTGCCATCAGCCAAGGCTGCCGAAGATATGAGATCCAAATTAGAGGATAATACGAACGAATATGTGGTTTCTAACGTTGTTTCTTCGGAGGAAAAGAAATCTCCTCCACCACCGTTAGTGACATCTACGCTACAACAAGTAATGTCAAGAATATATGGATTTGGTGCCGAAAGAACAATGAAGGCAGCCCAATCATTATATGAGTCTGGATATTGCACATATATTAGAACTGATTCTGTGAGAGTCGGAGATGATGCATTATCTGAAGTAAGATCTTGGTTAACTGAAAATAATCATAAGATTCCTAAAAAGGCTAATGTTTTTAAGAATAAAGATGCCGCGCAAGACGCGCACGAGTGCGTGCGTCCATCTGATTTAACGCTTAACCCAAAAGATAACTACGCAATTATTGATCCAGATCAAAAGATTGTTTATGAAATGATTTGGAAATCATTTATTGCAAGTCAAATGGTTCCGGCAGTTTATGGTACATTAAAGGTAACTGCTCACGTAAAGGGTAATCCATCCGCCGAGGTAAAGGCATCTGGTAAAGCTTTAGTGTCAAAAGGGTATCTTGACATATTGGGTGGCGCAGATAATTCTAAAATTGAGATACCTAATCTCACCAAGGGTGATATTTTATTCTTAACTGGCAATAAGCCTGTCTGTGTTGAAAAGAAACAAACTCAGCCTCCGCCAAGATACTCTGAATATAAACTAATAGAAAAATTAGTATCTGAAGGAATTGGTCGCCCAGCCACATATGCTGATTTATTAAATAAAATTACTGCAAGAAACTATGTAGAAAAGGTTGGTAATGTTTATAGGGCAACTGATCTTGGCAAGAAGATAACAGATATTTTAACAAAATTCTTTACTTTTATGGATTATAATTTTACGGCATTGATGGAGGCTCAGCTTGATGAAATTGGCTCTGGAAAATTAAATAATATTGATATGTTAAAAAAGTTTTATCCGGCATTTAAGTCTGAAGTTGATAAAGCGTATATAAGTTATGGAGGAACATTGTGTGATAAATGTGGAGCCCAAATGATTACGAGAACTGCTAAAGCAAGCGGAAAAATGTTCAAGGGATGTAGCGCTTTCCCGAAATGTAATAATATTAAAAATTAATATAATTTATATGAGCACAAAGTGCTTGATATATAGTATATGTTACGGAAATTAAAACGAAAGTTAGTAGGTTAGTAGATAAGTATGTCGAATGATAATTATAAAAAAACAGGTAAATCAACCTCAACCGCGACGAAAGGAGGTGATTTCACGCAACAAGAATCTGAGTTCGATTACATTGAACCGGTTCAGGCTCAACCATTAGAAGTTAAGGTTTATGGTGGTAATTTTGATAGGGCGATGAGATCTTTTAGATCAATCGTACAGAAAGAACGCATTCTCTCAATTTATAAAGAGAAGCAAAGCTATGAAAAACCGTCTCAAAAACGCCGTCGCAAGCGAAATGAAATGAAACGAAAGTTAATGGAATTGGAAAATGATAGAGGTGATGAGAAATCGTCTCGTTCAAGCAAGCATTAACATTTAGAGTAAATTAGGAATACAATGTCTAACGAAAAAGCAAAATTGCATAAAAATCCAGATCGGAATATTGAAGAGAAATATGAAAAGTATATTCCTCAATATAGATTATTAGGAATCGACCCTAATAAAATGGAAAGCGCCAGTGTGCCGAAAGATACAGCTATATCCAAATCCGGAACATTAGACCAAGATAATCCAAGGTTAAGGCAGCCGTCTATAAGACAGCCTTATGCAGAGGCGATTGAATCCCCAATCGGTAGGGGTAAAGGTCCCGTTCCAAATGTTGGAAATAATCTTGAACACACTTGGTCTGGAGTTGATGGAGAAATAATAGATGATGTTTTTGATGAATCCATTGATCCTGATAAACAAATGATAGATAATAATGACTTTGTGAGTGCCGAAAACTTCGGCACTTTAAGTCAAGCTCCTGTTACTTTTTTAGACGAAACGGATTTGCAAAACATTATAGATATAGATAATTTATACGATTCTCTACAGAAAATGGAAGAGGAAGATTATATATTATTAATATCTGGAGTGATAATTAATTCTGGATTATTAGTCGACATCCAAAAACAAGTTAAAGATTTTATTTTCGGAGATCATGAATTGTGTGACGGCAATCCAGTATCAGTTGATGATATTTTGGTTCTTAAGAGAATTAAAATAAATATCGGTGTATTTTTAGCATAAGAGGATAACGTGGAAAATGAACCAAGAAAAGCATCTGATATTCTATTAGATTTAGAAAATAAAGTAAGTGCTCTACTGAAAGCAATTCAGTCTCAAAACTTTACAATAAGCTTATTGTCTAATAAGCTTAATTCTATTATAGCAAAATTAGATAATAAATTAGTTTCTGATGCTGTACCAGCAACAGAAGTTCCTCAATTTAAGGTTGAGGCAGGTAACACATATCCATCTCAAAATATGTTGATAAATCCGGAAGATACATTGCCATTGGAGGAGTCTCCAAATACAAATGGTTTTAGAAGAACTTCCAGACCAGAAACATACGCAGGTAATGCTGGTATGAGTCAGCCTTTTATTCAAGTTCCTATAAAAAATGATGTAATTGTTCCTAAACCACCTACGGATTTAGTCGAGCTTAAACAAGAACCTCTTATACAGTCAAGAAAAACTGGCGGACCAAATGCAGTTTCGGTTTCTCAAAGAATAGTTGATCGGTCTGGAAAGTCTGTGTTTTTAGCAAATGTTGAGATTATTGATTTAGCTACAAATAACAGTGTTGATAAAACGAAAACTAACGGCGCCGGCAAATGGAGCAGTTCATTAGTTCCTGGTGAATATAGGGTATTTGTTCGTAAGCGAGAGGCGTTGACGAAAGAAAAAGTTGAAATAATTCAAGAAATAAGCGTTGATGGAATTAAATCTAATCTTGAATTGAAAATGATGATTATAAAGTAAGGTGGTTATGAATATTGATGACATTGTTGAAATAATTAATTCTGCATTATTAAATGATAATACATATGGTATGGTTAAATCTGTAAAAACTTATCCGACAGCAGATTATTTTCAGTCATTGTCGGTAGAAGATTATTGTGGAAATATATTTCTAATTGAAGTTAGAAAAGAAGACCACAAAGGTCAACTATGAGTGAAAGATTTTCGATCGTGGTCGCAGATTGTCCTTGGTCATTTTCTGATAAGCTACAAATGTCTGATGTTGCGCGCGCCGCCGCAGCTAATTATCGCACGATGACAATTTCTGACATTAAAGCTCTTCCTATAAAAGAGCTCGCTGATCCGACTGGTGCGATCCTGGCTTTATGGGTCCCCTCATCTCTATTGCAAGAAGGGCTGGATGTAATGAAGGCTTGGGACTTTCAGCAAAAACAGAGTTATATTTGGGCTAAAACTAAAAAAGAGCCAAAAGATATATCTAATTCTCTTTCATTTGGAATGGGAAGGCTTTTCCGAAATTGCCACGAGATTTGTTTAATTGGTATCAATAATAATGGTATTTATAAAAAGCTAAAAAATAAATCGCAACGAACGGTTTGTTTGGCGCCTAATTTTAAGCATTCTAAAAAGCCTGAAGATTTACAGGATTCTTTGGAATTAATGTTTCCAGGTGCTGCAAGTAAAATAGAATTATTTGCTCGACGAGAGCGTCAAGGGTGGTTAACGTTGGGTAACGAAGTAGGCGATCGTCTTGACATTAGGGACTCCATCGCAAAATTAATTTAATCTTTACGGTAAAAAATGAAAAAGACACTGCTCTTAAATAGCTCATTTGAGGTTTTAAGTTTCGTAGCTGAACGAAAAGCATTCAAGTTATTAATAAAAAATAAAGTTGAGATCATCGATTCTTGGGATGACGAAGTTAACTGGATTGATGGTAAAATAAATCACCCAGCAATAATGAGACTAAAGAGGCACGTCAAGCGCAGTTATTTTAATTCTAATTTTTCTCGTAAAGCATTAATTAAAAGGGATCGTAGTCTCTGCCAGTATTGTTGTGTAAAACTTACGCCATCTACAATTACTATAGACCATGTGTTGCCGAGGGCTCTTGGCGGTTTAACGAGCTTTACTAACTGCGTTGTAGCTTGCCATACTTGCAATAATAAGAAAGCTGATAATACATTAGAACAGGCGCATATGGTCCTAATCAAGAAACCTACACATCCATCTTTCTCAGCGCAGCATTATATAGCAGATGATCAAGAGTTTTGGCATCCAAGCTGGGACGACTATTTGGGTCATAATTAAAAAATATTTATTATCAATAATGCGGAATATTATATAGTTTCCCCGATATATAAGGATTAACTATGATAAAAGAAAGCTGTAATTGTATAATTTGTGCCCAAGAGTTCAATGAAAGTGAACTTCAGAGCGTAGCTTTATCAAAAATTAATATTACAAAGTTCAAGATTTGCCAAGCTTGTCTTGATAAATCCGATCCTGATGCGGATTATCGTGAGGCACGAGAAATAGTATATTCCTATTTAAGTTTAATATCTGCAAAACAGTCCTTTTCTGAAGTTAAAGGGATACTAAAATCTTTAGATAAAGAATCTAAAAAAGATCAATAATTATGATTTGTCTGATATTATCATCACATTCTGATGTATTTTCATCATAATACTCTTGAAGATCCTCTTCTATATAAAGTTGAGGTTGTTCTGATTCTTTCTTATTAATTCGTTCATATATGAACGTATAAAATGAATCCATATTATCTCCTAAGTAATATGCCATTATATTATTGGGAGATAATCTATGTTTTGCTCAAATTGTGCCAAATTGGCGTTTCTTTATATTAAAAGAAAATGTATACGTTGCAAAGGCGAGATATTAGATAATATCTCTGTAATATGCGATATATGTTCTGGGACAGACAAGATTTGCTCTGTTTGTCTTAAAAGAACGTCTGGAATATCAATTGTAAAAAATAATGGCGGTTGTGGCACTTGTCGGAAACAATAAATTATGATAACGACGGACAACGAAATATTAAGAAAAAAATGTGATCCTGCAACCTTAGACGAAGCTAAAAATATAATTCATCTTCTAGACGAAGAATTAATTCGTCTCGCAAGATTGGGTTCAGGTGGCATTGGTTTAGCAGCTCCACAAATATCGATTCATAAAAGAGTCGCTGTAATTAGATTAAATGAATCCACTAAAATTAATTTGGTTAATTGTAAGATTGAGAAAATGTATGATAAGTTTCTTTTTAAGGGCGAGGGCTGTCTTTCAATTCCTGGAAAGTTGGAAGATACTATGAGATTTAATGAGGTTCACATTACAAATAATTTGGTAGAGCCTCACAGTTTTATAGCTACGGGACTTATAGCTGTTGTTTGTCAGCATGAAATTGATCATCTTAACGGTATTTTATTTACAGACCATATGGATAAACCAATTTTTAATAAAATTAAAGTTGGACCTAATGATAGATGTATATGTGGATCAAATATTAAATATAAAAAGTGCTGTATGAAAGGGCGAAAATGAATAAGAAATCCTCATCATTTGATAATGACATATTAATTGCAGATATTTTAATTAGAGTTAAATCTATAGAAAATCTTCTAATTGCTAAAGGTATTTTTACTTTGGATGAGCTTCTATCAGAAACAAAGGCTATGGCTGATAAGGTTGCTAAAACAATTTTGCAAAATGCAAATGTGCCTGGCGATTTAGATGAGATAATTACTAATGCACATTATAGTAAAAAAGATAATTAAATGCTTTTTTTAACCGAAGAAGATGAATTAAAAAATAAGGCAAACATTAAGTGTTTATATTTTTATTCTTCTTGGATGCCTTATAACAAAAAAATGCTGTCTATAATTAATAAAATGGAAGAAAAATATAATGATATCGCATATATAGCAATAGATGTGGATAATTTTAGTGGCATTTGTCATAGGTTTAATATTAATTCCATACCAACCATTTTAATTTTATTAAATGGTGAGGAGATTAAAAAAGTTAATGGATTGATATTAACAAGTGCGCTTAGACGCATTTTTAGTGATATATACACTGATAACACCAAAGTAAATGGAGATAGTAATGCAAAAGAAAGTTAATAAATCAGTAGTTTCATCAAAACCTGTCGTTTCCGCCCCGCCGCCGAGCGCGGCAGATTTAATGTGGGAAGAGATTCAGAATCTAAGGATAGATATGTTTGCGCTACCAAATCAATTTATTAAAGATTACTGTAAACAGATAAAAGTAGAGCCAACAAGATTATATTTACAGATGAGCGTATCATCAGTTCTGCCTTCTTTAGAAGCAGCTATTGCTCCAAAATATTCTGTAGAAAGAACTGATAAATACGCTGTTATAGCTTTAACTCAAAAGTAATGGAGATAAGATGCCTTTCGATGATGAATACGGTGAAGACATACATTCCGAGCAGTCTCAGAAGTCTGGATTAAAAAAAATTAGTTCACAAGCTTCTATTTTTGATGATTTGCCAAAAAGACAATCAAAAGAAGATTTTGATAAAAAAGTGCGGCAAGTTCAAGAGAAAGATTCTGGATATAAAGTAAAAGCAGCGGAGTTGGCTGATAAGTTTAGAAAGACGATGAATGATAAAACTCTTTCTGCTAATAAAAATGTTTTTGCTAAAGAAATGGAAAAAGAATTATTAACAGACATGGTTCAATTAGCTATAGATATTAATAATGATAGCAAAGAGCTTGAAGGCATGGGATCATTAAGTTGGATTACTCTTTTGTTAAAAACTTGTTTTTCTCAAAGAGATAAAATTAATTCTTTGGAATATTTAATTTTTTCTTTAGATAAAAAAGTAGATTCTTTCCAGGCGCTTGACAAGAAAAAAAATAGTGAATAGGTTATCTGTGATAACAAAAGAATTATTGTTGTTGTTTTTCTCGGAAGAAAAAGAAAATATTAGCAAATATTCACAATTATGCTCAAATTATCAAATACTGCCGGATCCTTTGGCTATGGCGAAACACAAGGGTATAATAGAAACCCTTCAACGGCTGATAAAAAGCTTATAGCGCAAGCTAATACAGTTCCCATTAGATCCATAATAAAATTATACGGAATTAAACCTATTGGTGATTATATAATTTGCCCCTTTAGTCATCATAAGGGTGGGCGAGAAAATACAGCTTCATTTAGAATATTTGATAGTAATGGCGGACACACTACCAATAGTTTTAATTGTTTTGGATGCAAATCTGGCGGCGGTCCTGTTCAATTTGTTAGAATTATGGATAGCAGCCATAATGAATTGGCTGCTAAAAAGATTATTAATCATTTTAGAAATGATGTAGATTTTGATATTAAGTTTATAGATCTGAAAAGTTTTACAGAACAAATGGAAATTATGGTAGATGTATCTAACATTATAAGGGAGTTTAGGAAGACTTATTTAGATGAAAGATCTCAGATTTTTATTGAAAAAAGATGTAAAGCATATGATGATTTTAATCTAAAAGCGATCAATGATGATCAGCCTCTTAATAATAATGATATTAGGTGTATAGCTTCTTTTTTTAAGAATGAAATTAATGAATATGTGCAGCTTATTAGTCTTGGAAATAACATATGAATTCGGTAATTTTGCTCGGAGATCCACATTGCGGCAAAGCCCCATCACAAGGAAAGATTGGTATCGGGTCCTCTACTAACAGTAGGATTATTGATCAATTTAATTTATTGGACTGGACTTTGGAAAAGGCTATAGATAGTTGCTGTGATAATATAATAATAACTGGAGATGTGTTTGAGGATCCAAAGCCACATCATTCTTTAGTTGTATTATTTATTTCTTGGCTTAAAAAATGTCAGGTATATGGAGTTAACGTCCATATAATTATTGGAAATCACGATATTTTGAGAAGCGGAAATGTTTATACTTCTACGTTAGATATTATTAGTGAAATAGAGTTAGATAATGTCTTTGTATATAAAGATATTAATACAATATTAATTGGAGCTACTGCGTTTACTTTAATTCCATTTAGAGATAGAAAATCATTTGGGGTAGATTCTAATGCAGACGCTTTAGAATTACTGAAAAATAGTATAATATATGAGTTGGCAAGTATTCCAGCAACTTATACAAAAATAGTTGTTGGACATTTAGCTATTGAAGGATCAATTCCTGTTGGCGACGAGATCGATGATCTTACCAATGAATTATTTTGCCCTGTGAATATGTTTACTGGATATGATTGCGTATGGATGGGGCATGTTCATAAGCCACAGGTAATGAAAAAGAAAGATCCATATGTTGCTCATATTGGAAGTATGGATATTTCTAATTTTGGGGAGACTGATCATAAAAAGATAATAGTAATAATTAATTGTGATACTAAAGTTTGGAGTCATCAAAATATTCCAACGCGCGCTCTTAAAAAAATTAATATTACCGTACCAAAAGATACCGAAGATAGTACAGATTTTATATTAAATGAATTAAAACAAATGAAAGGATTTGATAAATCAATTGTTAAGGTTGAGATAACGCTATCTTCACCAGAATTAAAGTCTGCAAATAAATCTATTATAGAAAAATACTTGCTTTCTAAAGGCGTATTTAATGTTGCGAGCGTATCTGAATCTAAAAAAGCCTCTCTAATAAAAAGAGATAGTAATAATATAATTGACACAAAAATGGATGTAGCATCTGCTATAAAAGCATACGCATCCGCGTACGTGGATGTACCTGTACGTTCCGATTTTATAGAATTAGCTATGGAGATTTATAAATCTTATAAGATTGAGGTAAAAGATTGATACCGTTAAAATTATATATTAAAGATTTTTTATGCCATGAAAATAGTTTTATTGATTTTGACCAATTTAGTTCCGCATTAATAGTTGGTAAAATTGAGAACAATGATAATTATTCTAATGGAGTTGGCAAAACCACAATATTTAAGGCAATTGAATATGTTCTATTTAATCATGCCGATGATAATCTCGAGAGACTAATACGAGACGATACATCTTTTTGCAAGATAGTTATGGATTTTATTGTCGATGACATTGAATATAGGATAGCAAGAACGAGAACTAAAAAGGGCAGTTCTGATCTCTCCTTATTGGAAAGAAATAATGTCATTGGTAATGATAATGATGTCTATCACAAATTGGCTCATCATAAATATGAACCATTTACAGATAAAAAAGATGTAAATAAATACTGGAAAGATATTTCAGGACGCCGCGCGGCTGATACTGAGAAAGAACTTGCTAAATTAATTAAATTAAATCTAAAATCATTTAGAAGCACCATTCATTTCATGCAAAATGATTTCTCTGGATTGACTACAGCCACACCAGAGAAAAGGAAAGGTATTCTTAAAGAGGCTCTAAATCTTATAATTTTCTCCAAATTGGAGAAAATATCAAAAGATAGATTTAATCTAATATCAAAGGATGTCGATAAATATAAGTTATTAATTGATGCTTTAGGTAGCCCAGAAATCGATTTAATTTCTCTACAAGAAAAAGATTCATTATTTAACAATAATGCAGTTGAAATTAGTTTTTCGCTTAAGGCTCTAAACATAGAGTTAAATACTCTAAATAATGCTCTTAATGTAATGATTAATAGTCATTCTAATCTAAAAAGTAAGTTTTCTTCTCTAATTGATAGGGAGAAGATAATTTCTTCTGAAAAGATAAAAGCGGAAAACTCTATAAAGGAATATTCTGCAAAAAAAACAAGTATAATTTCTTTTTCTAAAGAATTAACCGCTGAGTTAAATGCATTAAAATTGGATCAAACTAAACTCTCTGAAATTGATTATTCTCAAATAGATTTCTTAAATAAAGACCTTGATAATAAAAAACAAAATGTGGCTAAATATAATGCTATAATTAATTCGGAATTATTAAAATATGATGAGCTTAAGATTCCAGTTCCAGATGACTCTGTTTGTAAGCATTGTAGGACCTCTCTAACTAAAGACCATAAGATTATTTGTCAAAATAAAATTGCTAGCGATATGAAAGAGTGTCAACTAAATATACAGATGGCAAAAAAAGAGATTAATGCGCTTAATCCGCAAATACTTTCTATTCAGAAAAATATTAATAATTTGATTTTATCTAAAAATAATATAGAAAATAATAAGTTTCAGATATCTTCTAAGGATAAAGAAATACAAACTAGCAAAGCATTATATGAAGAATATTTTATTTTCTTAAAAAACTTTGATTTGGACTTAATTAAAATTAATAATGAATTATCTGATATAGTAAAACAATTAAGCGAGTCATCTATTGATGAGGCTAATATTATTAAACTTCAGATTGAAAATAACAAAAAAGATATTTTAGAATTAAATGTAAAGATTTCCTCAGCTAATAAAGATTTTGCTAATTGCAATAATTCTATAGCCGTAATTCAGCACACCATATCTCAAAAAATAAATGATGTTATAAAAATAAAAGAGTTAAAAAAATCATTATTAGATAGTGAAAATAAAGCGACAATATACCCTTCTGTTTTACAAGCATTTTCATCGTCAGGTATCCCTAATCTTATTATACAGAATATATTAGACGACTTGCAGATAGAGGCTAATAAGTTATTGACACAGCTTAAGCCAGGATTACAATTAGCTTTTTTTGTAGAAAAGACAAAGGGGGATGGAACGGAAACAGACACTCTTGATATAATTTATCAAATTAATGGAAAAGAAAGATATTATGAGCAGCTTTCTGGAGCTATGAAGTTAGCCGTAACATTTAGTCTTAAATTGGGATTATCTTTTCTATTACAAAAAATGATTGGAGCCAATGTTAGATTTCTACTTCTTGATGAAATAGACCAGTCTTTGGATAAAGCAAGTATAGATGCGTTTTCAGATATAATTAAGTTTTTTCAGAAAGAATATAAAATATTAATTATTACACACAATGATAGAATGAAAGACAAGTTTAGCTCAGCAATATTAGTTGAACAAGATAGAGATATGATTTCTAATGCTCGTGTAGTTAATTCTTGGTAAAAGAAAGGTAATGATGATTAAAATAGGTATTTCAGGGAAGGCAAACTCAGGAAAAGACACATTAAGCAATTTAATAGAAGATGAAATTAATGATCTCTATCATACAATGCATCTGACGAAAATTATCGCATTTGCCGATCCTATTAAAAAAATAATAGAATGCATGTATCCTCAAATAAACAAAGAACATCTTTTTGGGTCTTCTAAGTTTAGAAATGAAATTATACCGGGGTCTTTTAAGAATGGGCTGCCCTTAACAATAAGGGTTTTATTGCAGGACATAGGCGAATCATTTAAGAAATATAACCCTAAAATATGGGTAAATGCTTTTGATAATTCATTTACAAAATGTAAAAATAAAAACTATAATATAGTAATAGCTTCAGATCTTCGTTTTATTGACGAATATAGTTATCTAAAAGATAACGGATTTTATATTATTAGGCTTGTAAGAGATGATGTTAATATGATGTCGCATATAAGCGAAACCCAGCAAGACCAGATAAAAGATAACGATTTTAATATTATTATAAATAATAATGGAACTATAGATGATTTAAGGGTACAAGTAATTAACTTGATTCCAAGTCTAAAATCTGAATAAGTATATTTAAGCATATGTTTATGACTGCGGATGTCCTTAAAGAACAATTTGTCCCACGATACCTTGCTAATGGGGAATATAAGTTTTATCACTTTTTATTAACTTATGCGCTCGGCAAACTCGTACTTGTTGAACAGGGGCACAGAAATCTGTCGCCTGATTTGGAATTCTTAAATTATTACGATCGATTCATAGTTTTGTATAGACAAGAGGGAGAAGAGGTTCATCTTGAATTGGCTCGACTATTTCGTCGTGCTGGTCATAAAATACACAGGGTTATGTGTAAAAAACAAATGACTACTCCTAATGTTAAGTTCCTAAATCTGGTTCAATTATGACGGTTATAAGCATATCATTAATAGAGTCTTCAGCTCAATTAGTGGCGGGTATCCCCAGCACTATTTCCATATCTGCAAATATTCCATCAACTGTATTTTACACGATTGACGGCTCAACTCCAACTACTAATTCACCAATTTATATTGGTCCAATTAAATTGCCATCTAATCTGCTTTCTATTACATTAAATATTTTTGCCACAAATGGCGTAGATACTTCGTCAATTATTTCTGAGACTTATGTTACCAATATATTAGATAATATAAGGCTTCCTCACTCCACAACTAACCAGGTTCCAGGAAGCAATATTCAGAGTCTTTTTCCATTTGGAACTAATACAAGTCAACCTAACGCTACATTCGTTAGTCCGGGCGAAGCTGGAATAACCGTTAATGATCCAAGTCTTCCAGCGACGGGAACAGGTTTTGGTGCCGATGGCTCTCCAACGGCTCTTACAAACCAGCCATATAATTTAGAAAATTACAGCATCGTTTATACTACCACCAACGCGGAAGGCGAACGAGGGTCTGGTATTGGCAACCTTCCTGCCGATGTAACTATAAAAACTGAAGATGCTCCGCCAAACGAATCGCAGCAGTTTAGCAATATGTTTAATCCAAGAGCTATGGTTATTTTCCAAGATGTTTCTAAAGAAAACCCAGAAGATCCGCCAAATATAAATAGAATGAATTTTACCCTTGAAAACTCTGAAAGGGTAAGAGATGGTGGAATGTATTATACTACTGGATTAGACGCTCCACCAGTGAACGGAACATTTTTGAGGTCATATTATAATCCTAGAAACAATACGAATACCTATTATTATTACGATAGTTGGAACAATCGTTGGATAATATCTACTGCTCCGCATAATCCAACAGGAACATTTGATGGGAATATGGCGGGAATGAAAGCTGCTGGGGGCGGCGCTGGAGGAAAATTCGTATATGAATGGATACCATTCGCAAGAAGATCATTATTTTAGGTTGAATGGATTCCTTACGATATATATTATGTATGGAAAGTAAAACCTGTGCGATTTGTAAATTAGAAAAATCTTTAACTTTAGAATTTTTCTCGCAAGAGAAAAGAAATGGTGCTAACGGACCTTATTTATATTGGAATAATATATGTAGGATTTGCTATAATAAAAAGAAATTACCAAAAAATCGTGAGCATAAAAAGAAAAATAGAAGAAAATTAGCGGATGCTCAAAAAATATACCATTCTTTGCACAAAGAACAGGACGCACTTACTAAGAAAATATGGTATGAAAATAATAAAGATGAGGTAAAGCTGCGCGTTAAGCTATGGCGTCGAGAACGAAGAAAAAATGATATTGGATTTAGATTAAAAGACACTATCTCTTCTGTGGTCAGATCGTGTATTAATAAAAACAGAGAATCTATTTCTGAATATCTTCTTTATACAATGCAAGAGTTAAAAGATTATTTAGAAAGTTTATTTGAGCCTTGGATGAATTGGGAAAATTGGGGCACTTATAGGATTAGTAAATGGGATAATAACGACAAATCAACCTGGACTTGGCAACTTGATCATATTACTCCGCATTCAACGTTTAATTATACAAATATGAAGGAACAGTCTTTTATAGATTGCTGGGCATTAGATAATCTTCGACCTTATTCCGCCAAACAAAATATTTTAGATGGAAACAGAAGATAATATGGAAATAGTAAAACGATATGATGTTACATTAGATAATGGCGACGAATATCTCCATAGAGAAGATGGTCCTGCCATCGAGTGGGATGATGG
>OCZT010000852.1_pt1 | contig 30977 bp, 29 predicted proteins | sample 1539031 | NCBI WGS metagenome assembly OCZT01 (sample SAMEA3539308, study PRJEB22396) | soil metagenome | biome: tundra; feature: field; material: soil | place: USA | collected 2010-05 | depth 0.15 m | reverse complement strand
ATGCAATACGCTGCCTTTTTATTCTCACCGCATCCTCGTATCAGAGTGAATAGAATTAATACTTCGGTTGCTGAAAGAATGCCAGGTATCAACCTGATCGTAACTGCCGAAGATGTTCCCGGAAGAATCAGGCAAGGTACCATTTACCAGGATTGGCCCGCATTCATTGCCGAAGGAGAGGTTACACATTGTATAGGCGACATTCTGGCAGGGGTTGTAGCAACTGATGTACGCAACGCGCGGAAAGCAGTTGAAAAGATCATCCTCGAATACGACGAACTGCCCGCCGTTTTCGATCCCGGCGAAGCACTGAAACCGGGTGCTGTCCAGGTTCATGATGATCACGAGAACTTACTGTCAAAATCGATAATTAAGAGAGGCAATGTAGAAGAACAGCTAAAGAGATCTGCATTCGTGGAAACAAGAACATTTGAAACTCAAATGATCGAGCATGCATTTCTTGAACCCGAAAGTTCAATCGCCAGTTTCCAAAACGGGGTTATCGAAGTGTTGAGTCAGGGACAAGGAATATTTGATGACCGAAAACAAATAGCATCCTTCCTCAATCTCCCCGAAGATAAAATTACGGTTAAGCTCGTCTCCAGCGGTGGTGCTTTTGGCGGTAAAGAAGACCTGAATATACAGGCACATGTTTCATTAATGGCAATGCTAATCGGAAAACCGGTGAAGGCTACATTGACTCGGGAAGAAAGTATTCGCCTGCATCCCAAACGACACCCGATCAAAATGACATACACCGTTGGCTGCGATGCAAACGGAAAGCTAACCGCGGTTCAAGCGCGGATGATCGGCGACAAAGGCGCTTATGCTTCCGTAGGAACTAAAGTTCTGGAGCGAGCTGCCGGACATGCCTGCGGGCCATATAACATCCTGCATTCCGATGTTGAGGCTCTTGCCGTTTATACCAATAATCTCCCATGCGGCGCCATGCGTGGATTCGGCGCCAACCAGGCCGCGTTCGCTATGGAAGGAATGATGGATATCCTTGCTGAAAAGGTGGGTATCGACGGATGGGAAATGAGATGGAGGAACGTTGTTGATGTAGGTGATACTTTTGTCACCGGACAGGTATTTAACAAATCCGTGGGTATAAAGAAAACACTCCTGGCTGTAAAAGATATTTACTACTCCTCCAAATATGTGGGCATTGCATGTGGAATTAAAAATGTTGGTATAGGTAACGGTATGAGGGAATCCGGACAGGTGATGGTTACGGTCAACCCTGATCAAACGATCACCATAAATACCGGGTTCACTGATATGGGACAAGGCTTTAGCACGATCATGATACAGATCTTTTGTGATGTTAGCGGCATTGATCCGAGAATTGTAAGGGTGGCAATTGATACTACAGAACCCACCCCTTGCGGGATGACTACCGCGTCAAGAGCTACTGTCCTTGGAGGAAGAGCCATGATCAAGGCAGCAGAGAAAGTAAAGAAAGACCTGGATAAAGGGAAAACCTTAAAAGACCTGTCTGAGAAAAAATATTTCGGGGAAGTTACGATTGATTACACCACATCACTGGAAACTAAGACGGATAAACCAATCACCCATATGTCATTCGGTTTTGCCACCCAGATATGCATCCTGGATGATAACGGCAAATTAAAAAAATACGTTGCGGCACATGATGTGGGCCGTGTCATCAACAGGAAAATGCTCGAAGGGCAACTGGAAGGTGCCATACACATGGGGTTAGGTTATGCCCTTACGGAAGAACTCCGGTTAAAGGACGGCGTACCTGAGTCTTTCAAATTCCGTTCACTCGGAATACTACGAGCCAAGGATATGCCTGAAACAGAGATCCTGCTGATCGAAGAATCCGAACCTGAAGGTCCGTTTGGAGCAAAGGGCGTAGGCGAAATAGGACTTGTTCCTACGGCCGGTGCAGTTGCGGGGGCTTTGTATAAATTTGACGGCATCAGGAGATATAAACTGCCTATGAAAGATTCTCCCGCCGCGAAGGCAATCAATTAAGAATAATTTACACCGCAAATAAAAATTAGACGATCATTACCTTCTAAAATAAAAAATCAAAAAAATGAACGCCCCGTTACAAACAAGAGCAGACATATTGCCGGAATCACTGAACAAATTAAAAACGAAGATGTTTAACCGGGATTTCCTTTTAACCTGGGAACGAAATGACGATGAGATCAGGGCGGTTCTTGATGTTGCACAACTGATGAGCGATTTGCACAGGTCGGGAGCATCCTTCCGTTCTTTTGAAACTGGGTTGGCTATCGCTCTCTTCCGGGATAACTCAACACGTACGCGTTTCAGTTTTGCTTCCGCCGCAAATGCCCTTGGTTTGGGACTTTCCGAATTAGATGAAGAAAAATCCCAGATCGCACATGGGGAAACCGTTCGTGAAACCGCAAATATGATCTCGTTTCTCGCGGAAACCATCGGTATCCGTGATGATATGTTTCTCGGCGAGGGAAACAAATATATGCGGGAATTTGGCTCTGCTCTGCAGGAAGGTTATGAAAATGGCGTCCTTCATCAAAGGCCGACTATTGTGAATCTTCAGTGCGATATTGACCATCCCACACAATCACTTGCAGATTTGGCGCATTTGAAAAACACATTTGGTTCGGTCGAAAATCTTCGCGGTAAAAAGATCGCCATGACGTGGGCCTATTCACCAAGTTATGGCAAACCGCTTTCAGTGCCACAGGGGATCATCGGTTTAATGTCCCGCTTTGGAATGAACGTTTCTCTTGCGTTTCCGGAAGGATACGGCCTGATCCCGGACGTGATCGAACTGGCGAAAAGACAATCTGACCAGAGCGGAGGTGAATTTGAGATCGTAGACAATATGGAAGATGCTTTCAAAGATGCCGACATTGTTTATCCCAAATCCTGGGCACCTTTCCACGTTATGCAGGGAAGAACGGTTTTATTGAATAACAATGATAAGCCGGGACTCAAAGAACTCGAAAAAGAATGTCTTGAAAATAATGCCCGGTTTAAAAACTGGGAGTGTGATGAAAAGAAAATGCAGCTCACTAAGAATGGTGAAGCACTATATATGCATTGTCTTCCGGCTGACATCACAGGCGTTAGCTGCACTCAGGGCGAAGTATCCAAAGATGTATTTGAAAAATACCGACTTGCCACATATAACGAGGCCGGTTACAAACCCTTTGTGATTGCAGCCATAATATTCCTTTCCCGCATCCAGGACCCAGTCCAAAAACTCAGAAATATCGTAGAAGCCAGTAAGAAAAGAAGCATATAAAGGTATGTTTTATATTTTCTTTTGTTCAAAGTGTAGACGAATAAAAAATCATTCATTTAATCCGGTGAGTCTCAATGATTTTGAGATATCGACTAATAGGAAATGAGTGTATTAACGGAGCAGGGTCCGGTAAGAGGCCCCAGTCGCCACATTTATCGCTACGCTGCCAAAAAAGGGCTTCAGTCAAAATAGCTGAAGCCCTTATAAACATTGGAGCCGGTGATAGGACTTGAACCTTCGACCTGATGATCACAAATTCTATTCACGGAAAAATCACCGAGTGCCACACAGTATCACACACCGATATTTACTGACTTTCTTCACAACGCCGTCCACTCAGTGACACTCTATGTATGCAGGTGGTCGCTACATTTCTCGCTACAGTATACCGACGACGGTCATAATCATTTATTGCCCCTTGATTTAGAGCCCGACCCTGTCATTGCTCACGTGAAAATCAATGATCGGTAATTATGGTTTTTGCCGAAAACCATCGGCCGAAAACTATGTTATGGGGCATTCTGCCTCATAATAACCGAACGCAATTGTCCCTTACCTCCTTGTTTCCGGTTTAACCATGGACATGTACAAACAGGCTTAAATCATTTCTGACCAATGTTTTGCAGAAGTTTTGGAGCGCCGCTACCTTGCGGCACGTCGTTTGCTTCTGCGCGAGTGGGCCACTTTGGCCTCGGTAGGAATTCCGACACGGCAAACGCATATCCTGGCCGCTCCACTCAGAACGACATTTCACAAAAAATGAAATCAAAAAGCACTGAATATCTAGGTGCGCGGCAAGCGTTTTGTGGGTCTTAGTGTCATCGTCGGCATAACATTCTTTACTCGTTATGAAAATCGTGCGGTTTACGGGGGCCGCGGTACCCAACAACTGGCCATTTGCCAGCCTATCCAGCATGCCCACTGTATTCAAACTCTAATGACGTTAGCCCACCCAAATTGCTGCTGCACCAGAGCAAGTATTCACGAACTTGCCCGGCTCCGACGCCTGAACGCCGATCTCGAACAGAGCGTCGGTATTAGAACCGCCGAGCTCGAGGCCAGTAATAAGAATCTTCAAAACGAGATTGCCGCGCGTCGGCGTTTGAAGGCGGAATCGGAAATGACATCGGAGATAATTCAAGGGGTCGCTTCAACCACGAATCTAGATGAATTACTCCACTTGATCCACCGATCGATTGGGAAAATTTTGTATGCCGAGAATTGCTTCGTTGCTCTTTACAATGAAAAAACCGAATTGCTCGACATGCAGTTCTTTGTCGATAAATTCGATGATGTTCCACCTCCATTTAAGATGGGGATGGGCCTTACGGCATATGTCTATCGTAAGCGTGCGGCGATGCTTGTGACTCCCAACGTCATACAGGAATTGTCTAAGAATGGAGAAATCGAATTAATAGGCACGGCCCCGGCGATATGGTTAGGTGTGCCGCTCAGAACACCCGCGGGGATCATTGGTGTGTTGGTTTTTCAGCATTATGAGGACAAAGCGGCATATAGTTCGCATGACCTTGAACTTCTAACCGCAGTAGGAGACCAGATCGCGTTAGCCATAGAACGGAAACGGGTCGAGGACGCATTGCGTATTTCCGAAGCGCAGCACCGGCTCTTATTTGAAACAAATCCGCAGCCGGCATTTGTTTACGATCTTGAAACGCTGGCTTTCCTTGCCGTCAATCAAGCTGCTATTTGTCATTACGGATATTCGCGCGATGAGTTTTCGACAATCACAGTCAGAGATATCCGTCCATACGGAGATGTTCCCGATCTTATCTGCAAGGGGTCCAGAGTTAGCGCGATTAAGGATTCCATACTGGCTCCCTCGACGCATCGAAAAAAAGATGGATCTATCATCGATGTAGAGATCACCTCCCATGAATTGGTTTTTGCTGACAAGCGTGCCGAGATCGTTCTTGTAAACGACGTTACCGAACGCAAGTTGGCTGACGAAAGACTCAAGATCTTTAATCAGAAATTGCAGCAAAGCAATCGTGAACTAGAGGATTTTGCATATGTTGCGTCGCATGATCTGCAAGAGCCTCTGCGAAAAGTCCAGGCTTTCTCCGACCGCTTAAAGACAAAGTATTCAGAAAAGCTCGAAGGCGACGGCCTTGATTATCTTGAGCGAATGCGAAGCGCGGCAAGCCGTATGCAGCTGCTTATTCAGGACCTGCTTTCATTTTCCCGTATTTCGACCAAAGCTCAGCCTTTCGTCGCCGTAAATCTTGAAACCGTAACGCAGGAAGTTTTGTCAGATCTGGAAGTAAAGATCGAGGAAACGGGCGCAACCATCGAACTTAAAGGTCTGCCAACTATCGATGCCGACCCAATGCAGATGAGGCAATTGATGCAGAATCTCATCGGCAATGCTCTGAAGTTTAGGCAAAAGGAAACGACACCCTTTATAAGTATCAGCGCAGAACCGATCAAATCGAACGGCAACGGCCTTGGCCCGCAATGTCAAATCTCCGTGGCCGACAACGGCATCGGCTTCGACGAAAAATATACGGACAAAATATTCGCTGTTTTCCAGCGTCTGCATGGACGCGCCGAATACGAGGGATCGGGCGTGGGACTATCTATCTGCCGTAAGATCGCTGAGCGGCATAACGGAAGCATAACCGCTCAAAGCATCCCTGGCGACGGTGCCACATTCGTCGTTATTCTTCCGCTCACACAATCAAAAGTCGAGAACAAACAATGACCGACGACAAGAAACCAATCACTATTCTATTGGCCGACGATGATCCGGATGATCGTATGCTAACGAGGGACGCGTTTACCGAGAGCCGCCTTTACAACAAGCTTGAAATGGTCGAGGACGGAGAAGAGTTGATGGATTATCTCTATCATCGCGGAAAATATTCCGGTGAAGCGGCCATGCCGAGGCCTGGCTTGATCCTGCTTGATCTTAATATGCCACGTAAAGACGGCCGTGAAGCTTTAAAGGAGATCAAAAGCTGTCCTGAATTACGAAGGATCCCGGTCATCGTTTTGACTACCTCGAAAGCCGAAGAAGATATTCTTCGCACCTACGACCTCGGCGTGAACTCCTTCGTTACTAAACCGGTAACATTCGAGGCCCTGGTCGATGTCCTGAAAACGATCGGCAAATACTGGTTCGAAATGGTTGAACTCCCTTCCGAAGGAGATATTGGACAATGAAACAAAATGCTTTGAAAGTCCTTCTTATAGAAGACGACGAAGACGATTTTGTTCTGACCTCTGAATTGCTCAACGACGTAAACGGAACGGAATATGAAATTACGTGGACCTCGAAATACACGGACGGTCTGGCCGCGATCCTCGCCGAGACTCACGACGTTTGCCTGATCGACTATCGCTTAGGCGAAGGGACGGGCATTGAATTATTACGCGAGGCGATAGCCGCGGGCTGTCGTGTGCCCGTGATCCTACTTACCGGTCAGGGCGACAGAGAAACCGATATTGAAGCAACAATGGCTGGCGCGGCAGATTATCTGGTTAAAGGTGCGATTGAATCGTCAACTCTCGAGCGTGCAATCCGCTACGCGGTTGCTCATGGACAAACTCTCGAAATACTGCGCGAATCGGAAAGGCGATTCAGATCGGTTGTCGAAACCGCGAACGATGCGATCATTTTGATGGACAATTGCGGTGAGATCATATCCTGGAATCAGTCCGCGAAATCTATCTTCGGTTATAGCGAAGCCGAGATCCTGAGGCAGCCGATATCGGTTCTTTTCCCCGCTTTATATAGTCAACATTTATCTCAAATTGACGGGTGTGATCCGTTGATCACTTCAGGTCTGCTCCGGCCGGGAAGCAGGGCAACTGAACTTAAAGGCATGACGCAAAACGGAAGCGAATTCCCTCTAGAGATTTCCCTGTCTTCATGGCAGACGGCTGAGGGCATTTTCTACAGCGGCATAGTTCGCGACGTGACAGAACGCAAATCGCTTGAGGACCAACTCACCCATCAAGCCCTGCACGACCCTTTGACCAAATTAGCAAACCGCGTTTTGTTCCGGGATCGCGTCGAACACGCTATCATGCGTGCCAAACGCAAGCGGGCGCCGGTAGCCGTGCTATTTCTTGACTTGGACAATTTTAAGGCCGTCAATGATTCGCTGGGACACGCGGCGGGCGATGCATTGCTCGTCTCGGTGACTCAACGCCTTCAGACCTGCCTTCGATCGAGCGATACCCCCGCTCGGCTGGGTGGAGATGAGTTTGCCATTCTCGTTGAAGATATCGATCATACGGATGGTGCGGTCATGATAGCGGAAAGGATCCGCAGTGTCCTCGCTGCTCCTTTTTCCATTAACGGCACAGACGTTTTTGTCGGTACGAGTATCGGCATTGCGACAACTTTGGACGCGCTAGAAAGCCCGGAGGAACTCCTTCGCAACGCCGACGTGGCAATGTATATGTCGAAGAGCCATGGTAAGAACCGATATACGGTTTTCGAGTCCGAAATGCGCGATGCGCTCCTAAAACGTGTTCAACTTGAAGCAGATATAAGGTCCGCCATCGATCGCAAAGAATTTGAGGTTTTCTATCAGCCGATCGTTGATCTGCAATCGGAACATATCATGGGAATGGAGGCCCTGGTACGGTGGAATCATCCGGAACACGGTTTGATAGCTCCAATGGAGTTTATTCCGGTTGCCGAAGATACTGGTCTGATCGTGCCGCTCGGGACATGGATACTCGAAGAAGCATGTCTACGGGCCCGGGAGTGGCAAACCGAGTATGAATACGGAAAGAACCTTTCGATTACCGTCAACATAGCGGGCCGTCAATTTCAGGAGGAGGGCTTATCGCAGACTATAAAGACCGCCCTTAGCAAGTCCGGACTACCAGCAGAAAGCTTGATCCTGGAGATAACTGAAAGCACCATGCTCGTCAACACAGAGGCAACCTTAAAAAGGCTCACGGAGCTCAAGGGTTTGGGAATCCGGCTTGCAATCGATGATTTCGGCACGGGATATTCTTCGCTCAGCTACCTGCAACGCTTTCCGGTGGATATTCTGAAGATCGACAAGTCCTTTATCGATAAGATCGGGCAGGGCAAAGAAGGGGCGGCCGTGGCTAGAGCGATCATAACAATGAGCGACACGCTGCACTTGAAGACAATTGCGGAAGGCATCGAGACTCTTGGCCAACAAACGGAATTGCAAAATCTCGGATGTGAGTTGGGGCAGGGCTTTCATTTCGCGAAACCGCTTCAAGCGAGAGATATGGACGAGTTTCTACGGTTATCGTCGACGGGCGGGCCCGAAAGCCGGATGGATGCTCTTCTGGTGCCAGACACCATCGGCATAGACCATTCCGTTCTCGTTTGCTAGGGCCGCGTACTGCTCTTCCGAATGCATACTCAGTATAATTACCGAAAGCCGCTTGGGCTGATCTGCTTTAACTCTCTCTCTCTCTCTCTCTCTCAGTACTTCCAATCCGTGTCATCTGCCTAAAAAGAGGTCGAGAACCACCACATTCCAGTCCTGGCCCAAACGATATCGAGGCCTCCCGCGGCGTGGTCGCTTCGCCAAAGCTAATCCTAGACTCAAAAATGAGGTCAAAGGTATAGTTGGAGCATAGTCGCTACATTTCTCGCTACACTGCAAAAAGAGGGCTTCAGCGAATTTCGCTGAAGCTCTTATAAATACTGGAGCCGGTGATAGGACTTGAACCTACGACCTGATGATTACAAATCAACTGCTCTACCAACTGAGCTACACCGGCTTAATGCGACGCCTGAGGGCGGCGAGCCGCAAACGAAGATAGTAGCAAACGGGTGAAGAAGTTTCTAGTTTCAGGTTTCTGGTTTCTAGTTTGTAACGCCGGTCCATTTTTGTAAGGCCGGTCCTTATAGGTTATCGGAGTTCAACAAGGCAAGCCCAGGTCCTTGCGGGATCGTTTCTTCTTTTCGTGTTTTTCGAGTGTTTCGTGGAAAATGGTTTTGTCGGAACGTTGTTTAACAAGTTAAACAAAAACGTTGACGCTGGAACGTTCGAGAAGATAAAATTATAGATGCCCGCCGGGTATTCGGTTTGCCCACAACTGTCTCGGCATACCCAGCTATAAGCCATTCAAACAAGCTGTAAGGAGAAACCAGTGAAACTTCAAAAATCCTTCATTCTGCTGATCGCATTGACCCTTTCGTTGATCACCGTCTTCGCGTCGGCAGCCGCTGCACAAGTTACACAGCAGAGGCCGGCCCTAGTCATCAACAAACCGCTAGAACGGTCGATCGCGTCAGGTAATAACCTTTATTGTGCGGGTTATATTCAATCGAACGGCATCAATACCGATAAGCGCATCGTCGGCGCAAAAGACGAGACTGACAAATATAATTACGCGCAGAACGATTTTCTTTACATCAATGTTGGGAGCCGCAATGGCGTCAACGTCGGCGATCTCTTTTCAGTGGTCCGACCGCGGGGACAAGTCGAAAGCAAGTGGACTTCGAAAAAGGTTGGTTTCTATGTCCAGGAAGTCGGGGCCGTCGAAGTAGTCCGGGTAAAGGGCGATGTCTCGGTAGCACGCGTTAAAACGTCGTGCGATGTATTCCTTTTGGGCGATCTTGTGCAGCCGGTAGAAAGACGTTCGAGTCCGATCGCGGAACCGCGTCCGCCACTGGACCTGTTCGCCGATCCATCGGGCAAAGCACGCGGTCGGATACTAATGTCCCGTGACGGTGCCGAGGCAATAGCCAAAGACTTTATTGTGTACGTCGATCTTGGTGCCGAGGACAACGTTCATTACGGCGATCATCTTACGATCTTCCGACCGCTGGATAAAGGCAATTTGTTTCTGACGCCGGATCGGGAAGACGTAAGTGCCCGCGATCGCAACTTTGAGAGCGATACCTACCGTGGAGGTCGTTTCTCGAACCAAGCCGGCCGTAAAGAAGGTGATAAAACGCAAGGTAAAGTAGTGACGACGAGGATGGCCAAGGAAGGTCGCCCGGCAGACCTCAGAAAAGTCGTTGGCGAAGGCGTGGTGCTGAATGTGAAAGAAAGGACGGCCACGGTCGTTATCACGCGAAATGCCCAGGAGATACATACGGGCGACTGGGTTGAGATCCAGTAAGATAACAATTTTGCCACAGAGCACACAGAGAGAAATTCTTTCATGAGTCGCGTAAGTGGGACGCATGCCTCGAGTATTGTTACTTTCCTGGCAACATGCTCACCATTCACGAAGCGGAATTGAAAACGCAGAGCAGTCACCTCTGTGACCTCTGTGGCAAAGCCGTTAACATCGGCCCCCAGGCACATGGCCTAACAGTCAGCTGGAAACTGTGTTATTAGAGCCTGTTTGGGGGTCCTTTCTCCGCTCGATCATAAAAAACTTGAAGTAACCGTACATCGACCAAAGTGCTGTTATCACCGCGATCCACAAAGCTCCGCGTCCGACCAGATAGCCGAATACCTTCCAATCGTTCGACGTCAGGCTCAATCGGGTCAAATCGTCAAACGCAACACGCACCTCGGCGACACGCCAAAACATCGCGGGATATTCGAGTCCGAAATTAGATACCGGCGGCGGTCCGTTTGCGGCGGCAACGAGCAAGGCAACGACGGCAACGCATTGTGCCCACATCTTCAACTTGCCCATGCCTTGTGCCTGGATGATGATGCCTTCGCTTGCCGCGACGGAACGCAGCCCGGTAATGATGAATTCGCGCCCGAGAATGATAACGACGGCCCACGCGGGAGCGAGGTGTTTTTCGACAAGAACGATGAGCGCGGCCGAGATCAGGAGTTTGTCGGCGATCGGATCGAGAAATTTACCAAGAGTTGATACCTGGTTGCGGCGTCGTGCAAGCTGCCCGTCGATGATATCGGTGGCAGCCGCGATCAGGAATAAGATTATCCCAAGGGCGTAACCGCTTACACCAAACCAATACTCGGCGTCGGGTGTCAGAAGAACGACGACAAGCAGCGGAACGACCACTATCCGGCCGAGTGTGATGTAGTTAGGAAGGTTCACTTGCCGTGGTCAAGTTTATGTTCAAAGCGGGTAAACTTCAAGGAATCTAATTGTGAGGGAGCGAACAAGACATCACCGCAGAGACGCCGAAGACGCAGAGGATTCGAAAAGGTCGTTTACAGCTAGATCTTCACGCGTAAACCAAGTAACTCTTACGGCAAGAATCCAAGCTGGGCATACGTGCCAGGGAAGTTTGCAAGATTTGGGAAGACGGCCGCCTGGTCGGCCGGCGCCAGACCGAACCAACGTGCCGGCGTCGCCGCATATTGATCGACCGACGTCGTCGGTATCCAGCGTCCGCGCGGTGCGGTCCCGCTGTCGACATCATCAGGCCCACCCAAAGTCAGCGTCGGATAGTAATTGCCGGTACCGTCGGGCCTGAGGCTGCCGTACAAATCGCCGCCGATCACTGAGCCGCCCATGACCAGCATATGATTGCCCCACGCGTGGTCCGAGCCAACATTGGATCCTGAACCCGCGGGGTTCAAAGTCCGGCAAAAATCCGACAGCGTAAATGTTGTCACGCTGTTCTGCACACCCTGCAGCACCAATTCGTCCCAGAATGAACGCATTGCCTGGCTTATCTGCGTCAGATTGCCGCCCTGCGCATTCAGTTGGCCCGTATGCGTGTCAAACCCGCCAAGCTGAACGTAAAAGATCTGGCGATTAACGCTAAGATCCGTCCTGTCTTTAATAAGCCGGGCGACCTGTTTTAACTGACGTCCAATGCTGGTATTAGGAAACGTAGTTGTCACATCCTGGGCCGACGCAAGAGCGGTATTTGCCTGCATCGCAAGGTCGGTCACATGGCTTGCTGCCCCAATGTAGCTCGATGACAGATCGATGGAGCGCAAGCTGTTGAAAGCATTTAGACGCGCGAGGTTTGATCCCGCCGGCGGCGTCCCAAATCCCACCGGGGCCAGTACGTTCGCCAGCGTCGTACCAGAATCGGCGATCGCCATCGGGAGTGTTACCTGACCGGCCGTAAACAATTGCGCGCCGGCAATCGAGGTGATCATCGGGATCAGCCCGCCCGGATTTGCTGATTGTGTCAGCTTATCGGAAACACGCCCCCCCCAACCCGTGAAAGCCTGGGTGCTTGCGACACTTGTCTGTGCCTGTGTGACCTGATCCGAATGCGAAAAGAGTTGATAGGGCTTTTTGTACAGCGAACTCTGATACTGTGCTTTTGTAAGTGGCTGTACGAGGTTGCCAACGTTTGTTACAACGGCTAGCTTTCCCAATCCCCAAAGTTCGTGGATGCCGTTGTTAACGATCGTCGTCCCATTCTGTGTTTGGGGCCCGAGATTCGGGTGTAATCCATATGGCAGGCTAAGCCGAGGGACAGGGATCGTCAATAGCTGATTTTGGGGTATCGCCAGACCTTGCGTCGTTCGAGCGATCGCATAAGAATTATAGCTGCTGATCGTTGAATCGCTATGATTGGGAATCACCATGTTATTCCCGTCATTGCCGCCGGCCCAGAACAACAGGACCAAAGCCTTGTAATCGGTTACGGTATCCGGGGTCGAATCCAAGACCTTTTGGGCCATCGCACTCATGGTGCCGAGGTAATGCATCTGGGTCGCGAGCGAAACCATGCCAAGTGCACAGCCGCCAGTCTTTTTCAGAAAATCGCGTCGTGTTTCTTTCATGTCGTTCACCTTTGCACCTGATATTGCGATGACGTCGCCACCAAATAGACCGCTTGTCTGGCCCGCCCGAGCGTGTCGGTACTCGAGACGCTGGTAACGGCATTCATTATCGTGCTTCGCATCGAATCAGACATCGTGCCGTGAAGCATGCGCCGGTTTAACTCATCGACAAGCTGGCCCCCGGTCGAATCCGCGGCCGAAAGGGTCTGCAGATCACTAAAGTCGAACGATGTACCGTTCGGTATATTGGGGAGACTTACCGGGATCGGAATAGCTGTAAAGACCATCCGATTTATGAAATTTACTCGTTGGATGGAGGTGCCCGTTGTCATCAGAGCGAACTCCGGACCTAGAACCGTCGTGCCCGGAACCACGTATCCAGGCGGGTAATAATTGAAAACTGTAGGAGACTGAAACGGGACCTGTCCCATGCCCGTATATTCGCCGCGCGTTGTAAAAACGCCGTCGCTCTGTGTCGTGCCGTCGGCGGAACGGACATTGAAGGCCCTGCAAAAGTTTGTTGCGAACTGGACCGGCTCGCGAAGCTTGCCATAATTGGGATCAGTCTTGACGTCGCCACGCGCTTCCGGATCGAGAAGTATCGCTTTTACCACGGCCTTAAGATCGCCGCGGACGCCGAAGCCGTTGTTATTGAATACGGCTGCCACCCTGCCGACATACGCGGGCGACGGATCGCTGATGACCATTTGCTGGATCAGGGTCTTGCTGACCATTGGCCCTAGATTTGGATGATAAAAGATATTGTCGAGTGCCTGGTCAAGCGAGGCGTTGGCATAGGCCGTTATATTCGCCGAGTTCGTACAGTTAGTGCACGCGGCTATGTTCGTTGTCGTCGAGCCAGGGTACGACAGCAATGTTTTTGCCGTGGTGTCGTGATTGTTCGGTACCAGAAGCATCGGATCGATGTAGTCCAGCGTGCTGGCCGCCGACGTCGAATAGTTTGGACAGGTCGCCGGAACGTTGCAGTAACCCCAACCAGTGAACACCTTTGTCAGGTTGTTGACGCCGGTTTGATCGTACGTGGGGATCGGATTGCCCGAGCCGTCAAGCTGCAGCGTGCCGTCCGGGTTGAGCATAAATAGCCCGATCGTGAAAAGCTGCATGATCTCGCGGGCATAGTTCTCATTAGGATTGTTCTTTGTGCTTTGGATCATGTCGAGATAATCGCCCATCGTCGGATGGAGCGTCATCTGCTTCATGAGATTTCGGAAATTCCCGAATGCATTCGCCGAGAGAACCTTATGATATTCGACCATATGGCGCGATTGTTGTATCGCGACCCCCGAGGTTACCCATATTTCGCTCAGCGCCCACGCAACTCGGTGTTTGAGCTGAGCGTCGCCATACAACATCTCTTTTGAGTTCCACGCCTGGATCGGGTAAAGCGTATAAGTGTCACGGAAACACGTCGGCGGCACGTCGTCGCCATTCGCTCCGTCGCAGGTTAGCGGTGGCGTTATCGGCATTAGCGGTTGGCTTGGATATGGATTGCTCGCTGACGGGTAAAGGGCCTCGAACTGTTCGGCCAACCAGGTGCGGATACCGATGCGGCGAATAAGATTATCGAGCGCCGGCGTCGGACCAAATGTCGCCTGCTCTAGAAATCGCGTTCGATCGCCGGACCAGCGATATCCGACATAGTCCGGTGGTATGGTACGGCCAGCCGTTTTGGATAAGGCAATACTCAAAGGCGTCGGCCTGGCACCCGTCGGTTCTCTTATATCGCCGCCAACCTGACCCAGACCCAGTTTCACGACGTTGCTCGCGAGCCCTCGCCACGTCAGATAGACCAACAGATCGCCATCGGCGGCTGGTGGATCCCAATAGCCAAGATCGTCGATCAACCTGACGGTCATTGCATAGAGACGTTTGCCGTTAGGGCTTAGCTGGATCGAAAGAACAGGGAACCGGTAGACGTGGCCAAGCTTATCCTGAGCATAAACGCGAAAAGCGTTTGCACCTTCGCGTTTCATCAGATCGATATTGGCCACATAAAGGACGATTTCGTCGCCTGGTGTAAAAGCCTGGGGGGTTATTTTGTTTGGTACAACTTTTTCATAGCTATCGGCGGGTTGAGCCAGAGCTCGGGTCGAATCGGCAGTACTAATTAGGATCGGCGTTGGCGAATTGGGATCAGGATCCTCCTGGGCGTGAATTAGAACGGCGCCAAAACACGATAAAATTAGAGCAGCCAATGTCCGCAACAACAAATGCGAGATCTTGCTTTTCATTACTTTTTTCTCCCCCCGAAGAAGTGCTAATGTGAAGTGCCGGTTAACAGATCAAGTAAGACAAACTGTACTTCGTTCAAGTTTGTTATACAGAAAAATGTACACCAGATCGGCGGTACGAACAAGCGTTTTCTTTAATCGAAATATTCGCGTTCCGCTTTTCATATGTTGTTAGACGTGTGATGAACTTTGATAGCCGAGAAATTGCCGAGATATCATCGCAATCGACTGAAAACGTGCGCCCTTGACGAGAAAAGAGACGTTTTTCGTGTGAAGTTTGTTGGTTTGTGCGGTCCGATCTTACGGTTTCGGACCAGAAACATCCGGTATTGGAACGAAAGCGTTACCTTTCGCGCGAAAGGGTAATGAAATAATGGCAAAACCATTACCTTTTGCGACAAAGGGTAATGAAATAACGGCAGAACTATTACCTTTTGCGATAAAAGGTAATGAAATGACGGCGAAACCGTTACCTTTTGCGATAAAAGGTAATGAAATAATGGCAAAACCGTTACCTTTTGCGATAAAAGGTAATGAAATAAACGTAAAACTAATACCTTTTGCAAGAAAAGGTAATGAAATAAATACGAAATCGTCGCTGTTTAGCAAGAAAGGCAACGGTTCCGGCGTGCCAATTCCGGATTCCTGCATAATAATATCGGGACGAGAAGTCATGCCGTTAGGTACCAATTAAATATTGCCCAAATATGTCCGAAGCAATGATCATTAGCGTGCCGGAAGACTTCAGTTTCAAGGCGACAGTTTACAGCCATGGCTGGTGTGAACTCGCTCCGTTTGAGATAGACGCTGAAAATTGGCGGCTGACGTGTGTATTTCCGGCGGTAAGCGGTGATCATGCCGTTCGGGCGACAATCAGTGATGATAGCGGCGGAGTCCTGGTGGAGCTCGACGATGCTTGCAAGGATAAGCAAACAGTCGAGAGAGACGTTCGTCACATTTTGCGGCTGGACGACGATCTAAGCGGCTTTTACGCATCTCTCGCGGGTAAAGACGGATTGGAGTGGGTTCATGAGCGTCGTGCGGGCCGGTTACTTCGTTCGCCAACCATCTTTGAGGATCTGGTCAAAACCATTTGCACCACCAACTGCTCGTGGAATCTTACCAAAAGCATGGTTTCGAATCTGGTTTCGAAGCTCGGCCAGCCAACCGCGAGCGGTAAGTTTGCGTTCCCAACGGCGGATGCCATGGCCGCACAAACGGCTGACTTTTATCGCGATGAGATCCGGGCGGGTTACCGCTCGCCGTATTTCGCAGAGTTTGCCGAGGCCGTTGCGACCGGCAAATTGGACCCGGAAAGCTGGCTTCACTCAGAGCTTCCGACGCTTGAGTTAAAAAAAGAGATCAAAAAAGTGAAGGGCGTCGGCGATTATGCGGCCGAAAACCTCTTAAAGCTGCTCGGACGATACGACGGCCTTGCGCTCGATTCGTGGCTAAGATCGCAATTTTACAAAAAGCACAATCGCGAAAAAATGTGTCCCGACAAGAAGATCGAGCGTCATTATAAAAAATACGGACCATGGCGTGGTCTTGCAATCTGGTGTGATATGACCGAAAAGTGGATCGCATAATATTGTACATGCTTCAAGGCTTGGCGGGGTATTAGTTGTAGGAGTGACCTTCAGGCCACGGTTAAGCCGGAAACGAGAGAACTTTGGTCGGGTGAACCGGGGCCAACATGAGATCTCTTGTCGGCATCAAATGTTGACTAATCGGACTAAATGGGACTTTCATGCATCTGAACTTTTAGACCGTTTTTGTAGTATTATTAGCAGGTCGTTTTTTGACGGAGTGTTCCATTAATGATCGAAGCCGGAAGATATTTGCAGCAGCGTTACCGGATCGATAAACAGATCGGTCAGGGCGGGATGGGTGCCGTTTATGCAGCGACCGACAAGCGGTTCGACCACCGATGGCCAACGTCAGCCGCCTATTGATATGCAGCAGTCTCCCGGCGGCGTCGACCTCAGGTATATGACACCCGCCGAGAGACGTAGGTTTAGAGAAGCGATGAAGAACCTGCCGAACCAGCCCACGCCTCTTAGAACTCCTCAGAACTAAGTTCCGCATTTTGACGCTCGGGGAGCGGATTGCCTTGACGCAGTCCCGACGCGATCACGGACTGTAGTTTCGCCGTCCATTTTTCCAGATTCTCATGGGGTTCCAGATCTTTGTCTTCAAAGATCGTCATCGGCGGGTGATAGGTTATTTCGACACGCCGAAATAACTTCGGATATTTTTGGTCCTGCGGCCAGATCTTGTTACCACCGTCAATCGTAACCGGCAGTATCGGCACGCCGGCTTGTAACGCGATGCGAACTATGCCGGGTTTGAATTGACGAAACCGGCCGTCTTCACGTTCGCGTTCGCCTTCCGGGAAGACGGTCAGAACCGCACCGCTACGAAGAATCCTCATTGCTTCCTTCATGGCTTTCATGGTGCTGCCGACCTCCATCGACACGGGAAATGCGCCCATATATGTAATAAGCGGTCCGATAAATCGCCATTCGAAGGCCTCGTCCCATGCCATGAAACGAAGCGGATTTCGAATCGGCAGGCAAACCCACACCGGGTCGAGATAGGTCTGGTGATTGGCAGCCACGAGATAACTGCCCTTGCTTCTGTCCGGGATGTTCTCGCGGCCGTGATACTTGATTAACCAGAAGAATTTGCAGATAACGTACGAGAGGGCGCGGACTATCGATGTAACCGCGGGCGAAGGACATTTATCCTTTTGGTTGCTATCCACGCTATAAAAAACGGAGCAAAACGCTCCGATTTCACAGCTTAGATTGAATTGCGCGCAATATCAATTGGCCTCAATGCCTTCAAGCGGGAAAAATCGATCTATGAATTCCAGGTGGAGCCTCGTGATCCCATCAGCCCCGACCCGTGAGCCGCGAACGACGGATAGGATCTCTACGTCAAATCGCTCGCTCTTTACACGGATAATGGTGCCGGCGGGGATCTTCATCGTCGTAAAGACGGCTGCTCCACTGAAGCTAAGGTTCTCGGTCACGGTCGTTTCTGAGATAACTATATTGCCGGTATCATCGATTTGCTCAAGCAGCAGGGTTTCCGGAATAAAGAACCTCGTTTGCTTGCGGAGCTCTGTCGGTAGGTGGCTGTCGTCGGCCCTGAGATCGGCCTCGGCAATTTTCCAGAGTCTACTGCCCTCGTTATCGCGATGCGTGATCTCATACAGCTTCGATGGATGGTTAACAAACCCCGGTGGCGGAGCTTTGCCGATAAATGCGACTCCGATCGAATATTCCGGCTTATGCATGTCGCCGACAGACATGCATCGGCGGATCAGGCTCCAGACCTTGTATTGCGGTTCGCTGTAATCATAAGATCGCAACTGCCGCGGCATGGGCAACGTGAGCAGAACAATACGACCGCGTTTGACGGGTCGTTTCAACGTGAAGGCCGCGCCAAATGCCGAGACGTCCGCTAGACGAGTGATCTCATTCCATCGGTTATCGTTATCAAATATTACCTCTACCCGGACTGGCAGCGGCAACGATATTCGTTGGATCCGTCGTCTATCGGTGTCGCCGGATGCCGGCGGTGCACCGCCATTGATCTTGGGAGTCTCGTTAGTTACTACAGGGTGCATGTTGTTATACGAAACGGCGGTCGGAAAGTAGAAATTGGAAGTGGCCGCCTGTTTGATTCACAGGCACAAAGCCTGTAAAATATAGAAACAGTTAAGAGGCATTTCTTTCCAGATTTTGTCGAGAGTTCACCCCTTACCCAAGCCTGAAACAACCGTACTTTTGGCCAGTATTTATAGGTAGATCATAGTAATGGATTCACTATTAGAACGCAACCAGATCAATATCGAAGACGAGATGCGCCGGTCGTATCTTGACTACGCAATGTCGGTGATTATCGGCCGTGCGTTGCCCGACGTTCGCGATGGCCTTAAGCCAGTACATCGCCGTGTCCTATGGGCGATGAACGAGCTGGGAAATACGTACAACAAACCATACAAAAAGAGTGCCCGTATCGTCGGCGACACGATCGGCAAGTATCATCCGCATGGTGATACCGCGGTTTACGATACGGTCGTTCGCATGGCCCAGGATTTCTCGATGCGCTATCCGCTCGTCGATGGTCAGGGAAATTTCGGTTCCATCGATGGCGACAATCCGGCGGCGATGCGATACACCGAGGTCAGACTGGCTCGTCTGACGAACGAGGTGCTTGCGGATATTGAAAAGGAAACGGTCGATTTCGGTACGAATTATGATGATTCGTTGTCGGAACCGAAGGTGCTTCCGACGCGGATACCGCTTCTTCTCGTCAACGGTTCTGAGGGAATTGCCGTTGGAATGGCGACCAAGATACCGCCGCATAATCTGACCGAGATACTGGATGCGACCATGGCTTTGATCAAAGATCCGGCGATCACTGTCGATGAACTCATTCGAATCGTTCCGGGCCCTGATTTTCCGACCGCCGGATTCATTTATGGGCGCGAAGAGATCCACCGGGCGTACCGAGAGGGCCGCGGGATCGTTCAGGTTCGAGCCCGGGCGGGTATCGACCAGATAGGCCGCGGCGATCGGGTTCGAGACGCCGTCGTCGTAACGGAGCTTCCGTACCAGGTCAACAAAGCAAAGCTTATCGAAAAGATCGCCGAACTCGTTCACGAAAAACGGCTGGATGGAATATCTGAGATCCGTGACGAGTCAAACCGCGAAGGCATGCGCATCGTCATCGAACTGAAGCGGGACGCGATTCCCCAGGTGATCCTCAATAAGCTTTACAAGCTTACGCCGATGCAGTCGTCATTCGGCATCATCAATATCGCCATTGTAGACGGACAGCCGCGGGTGTTGACGCTCAAAGACATGCTCGAGGCGTTTGTCGAGTTTCGTCGCGAAGTGGTACGGCGGCGTACCGAATTTGACCTTCGCAAGGCGCAGGCGCGTGCACACGTGTTGGAAGGCCTTAACAAGGCGATCGACGCTCTCGATTACATCATTCCGTTGATCCGCAATGCACGCTCGGTGGACGAAGCGAGATCGTGGTTGACGGCAAATTTTGCGACGTTGCCCGAGGTTACGGCATGGCGCGGCATAACCGGGAGCAAGCCCCAGGAAACGTTTTTGAAGGACCTGCAAAAGATGGTCTCGGGTCTTGCTTTCAGCGAAATACAGGCACAAGCCATACTCGACCTGCAACTCCGCCGGTTGTCCGCACTGGAACGTCAAAAGATCCTCGACGAATACGCCGAGATCATCAAGTACATGGCCGAGCTCGAGAATATTCTCGCAAACGAAAGTGTTCTCAGACAGGTTATCACTGATGAGCTGACCGAGATCAGACGCCATTATGGCGACGCACGCCGTACGCAGATCATTGACGCGGGTGTAGAACTCAGCATCGAGGACCTTATTCCTGATGAGGACGTTGCGATCACGGTAACTAAGGCTGGCTATATAAAGCGAACCCCTGTTTCCACATATTCACGTCAGGGCCGCGGCGGTAAAGGCCGACTCGGTGCCACGGCTAAGAACGATGATTTTGTCCAGCATCTCTTTGTCGCCTCGACGCATGCGTATCTAATGATCTTCACCGATGACGGTCAGGTCTTTAAAATAAAGGTCCATGAAATCCCAGAGGCAGCTCCGGCGGCGCGTGGTAAGGCCGTCGTTAACCTCGTTCAACTTTCGAGTGAACGCAAGCTCGTTGCTGTTATGCCGGTGCGAGATTTTAGCGAGGAGATCTATCTGACAATGGTGACGAAGAAGGGAGTCATAAAGAAAACGTCCCTTTCTGAATACCAGAACATTCGCACGAACGGAATAAACGCCATCAACATCGATCCGGGCGACGAATTGTTGGAGGTGATCCGTACCGACGGCAAATGCCAGATATTCATCGCGACCCACGACGGCATGGCTGTTAAATTCAATGAGACCGATGTTCGGCCGATGGGCCGTGCGGCTCGCGGCGTTCGGGGCGTGAATCTTCGAAAGGGCGATGTGGTGGTGTCGGTGAGCGCTGTTTCAAAAGAAGGGACGGAACGTATTCTGTCGGTCTCTGAGAAGGGATTTGGAAAACAGACGCAGGTAAACAGTTATCGACTGACGAGGCGTGGGGGCGTGGGGGTCATAAACATGAAGACCACCGAAAAGACAGGAAAGGTGGTCGCCGCTTTTCCCGTGCAGGATGATAGCGAGATCATGATCATTACCCAGCAGGCAAAGCTGATCCGCATCGGAGTAGATAAGATCCGCGAGACGGGACGCAGCGCTCAGGGCGTGACACTTATCCGGACGGGCGAAGACGATCTGGTCACGAGTGCTTCGCTTCTCGCGGCGGAAGCGGAAGAAGAGGAATAGCCTGGCATTTGTTAGCCAAAATAAAAAAGGCTTCGCTTTGAGCGAGGCCTTTTTCATTTCCCGCACGTTTGTGTGTTTACACTTGCAAGATTATCTCTTGCGGCCATGGTGGCAATACTTCGTTCAAGCTCAGCCAACTCCGCGGTCAATTGTTTCGTCCTTTGCTGAAGGGATGCGATCATCCTCAAGCGCTCATCCGCACTTGAAATTGCCGTATAGGTTTCATCGGGAATGACCCGTCCATGACTGCAGCAGACATTCTTCATAGTCTCGCGTCCTTCGGCGCCGGTGAAATGATCCATAGGATAAGCACAAAACAGTGAAAAAGCCTGCTCACGGACAAGATCATTCCACAGCGACTCAAGTCTCATGCATCCTTTAGAGTTTCCGGCCGCAAGGAGAACGGCCACCATTTCACCAAAAACCCTGACCTTCAACCTGCCGCTTAAGGCATTCTTAATAACCGGTCCGAGCACCTCGTCAAACCGCCGGGCATCGGGCATCCCGTTAACCATAAACTTATTTAGCGTCTCATCAGCGCTTAGCGGGATATATCGGCCCGTTCGCTTCATCAAACCGAGATCAACATCGAAACCGGTAATAATTTGCTCAATAGCTTTTAAGTGTTCGTCAGTCGCCGCGATGATACAGACCTCACGGTGTTGCAGCCCGTGAATGATATACTCAGCGACCGAATTTACAATGTGGGAGTCCGATTCATAAAACTGAATGAAGTGTTCCGACCGTTTCATGTCCGTCCAATCGAGGGTCGGAGCGATAGCCTTCGAAAGGACATCTGCCGCCCCTTCGGCAACGACTGTGGCCACGGTATCTGAATTGTATCTAGCTTCTAAGATCGTTATCTCCTTAAAAAATCAATATTTCAGATACATCGTTCATGACGAATTGGTATCCGCCGCAACCTATTCATTCTATTTGAAGATATTTGCACTACTGTATGTTGGATTACCGCCATACGATAAAGCGGGCCGGCAATTGTTGTGTTTACTACATACAACCGTATTACGTGCGTGATAACCTGATGGCGATCTCCGTTCGGAACTTACGACACAACGGAAGAATTCAGGGCCGTGATTCCCAACAAGCCATATAAACTCAGCTTCGATGAGCGCCGCGGCTATCTTTATGCGCATGTGTCGAGCGACAAGGCGTCGCCCGAGATGGCCATTAGCTACCTCAACGAGATAATCGCCGAATGTCGGGAACTGGGGTACGGACGCGTTATTGTTGAACGCGACATTCCGGACCCGCTGCCGCTCAAGACTGTGATCGGTTTATCCTCTCATATCGCGAAGATCGAGATCGGTGACCTTAAGATAGCGGCGTTGATAAGCACATAGAACATCGATATCTGAACAAGGTCGGCGGGTTCCTACGCAAGAGCCTCGGTATGAACCTTAGTTTTTTCACGAATGTGGCGAAGGCACGCCGTTGGCTGCTCCACGACTAAGAACATAAAAGAGCGGCAAATAAAAAAAGGACCGATTTCTCCGGTCCTTTTCAACGCCGAGCGCGGCGTTCCCCCTTGTATAGTCCGCCTTGTTCGATCGATCTTCACCGTCTCGATAATTGGTGTATGAAAGACGGAAGATTGATCTTGAAAAGACTCTAACGGTGCGCTCTTGAGGAAAACTTGAGGTAAGCGGTTCTACTTCACAAAGCGGTTAAATTCTTCACTGATCGTTTTGTAACAATCACATGAAAAGCTCTCTAAACCGGGTCGGTTGGTCAATCGAATTGAGCCGCGTGAATACCGTCTTACGTAAGCCTATAGTTATCTAACAACAATATATCGAACAAAAACACAATGGTATTTCCTGGGCGTTAGTGCGTCCGTTGCCTATGCAACAGTTGGATCGTCTTTCGCTGGTTCTGGGAAGGGCAGTCCCTCGCTAGGTGCGTTGACGCTTTTGAGACCAATGTGTTCGTATGCGAGTCGTGTCGCCATGCGGCCGCGCGGTGTTCGGTTCAGGAACCCAATTTGAAGCAAATACGGCTCGATGATCTGCTCGATCGAATCCTTTTCCTCGTGGATCGCAGCGGAGATAGTGCCGAGGCCGACGGGACCGCCGTCGAATTTCTGAATAATGGTCCTAAGCAGCTTGGTGTCGATCTCATCCAGGCCGAAGCTATCGACCTCCATCCTGTCAAGAGCGTCGCGGGCGACCTCCTCGGTTATTCGGCCGTCGTGATCTACCTCGGCGAAATCGCGAACGCGCCGCAGTAGACGGTTTACGATACGCGGTGTCCCTCGCCCTCGGCGGGCGATCTCGTGCGAGCCGGCTTCGTCGATCTCAACGCCGAGAATATTGGCAGACCGTTTGCAGATCGTCTGCAGATCGGACACCGAGTAGAAATCCAGATTGAAGATGATCCCAAAGCGCCCGCGCAAGGGTGCCGTGATCAAGCCCGGCCGCGTTGTTGCGCCAATAAGAGTAAACTTTGGCAGATCCAACGTAACGGGCCTTGCGCCGGGGCCCTGACCGATCATGATCGGCAGTCTGTAATCCTCCATCGCTGGGTAGAGGATCTCTTCGATCGCGGGATTCAAACGATGGATCTCATCTATGAAAAGGACGTCCGTTTCTTCGAGGTTGCTAAGAATTGCCGCCAGGTCACCGGCCTTTTCGATAATGGGGCCTGATGTCGACTTGAGCGTGGTGCCCATCTCGTTAGCGACAATCACCGAAAGAGTAGTCTTTCCAACGCCAGGCGGTCCGGTAAGAAGTATGTGGTCGAGGGCTTCACGGCGTTGGCGTGCGGCTTTCATGAAGACGCGTAGATTTTCCTTGACCTTCGTCTGTCCGATGTAGTCGGCGAGCTCGGTTGGACGCAGGGTTGCTTCAAACTTGCTTTCGTCGGCAGTAAGGTCTTCGTTTCGGATATCAATGGCGATCGCGTTACTCATACCACTACGGTTGTCAGAATAATAGCCCCTTATTGTATAAAGCCAAAATATCCATCGAGAACGCCACCGTGCAGTGAAGTACCAGTCCTATCCATATACTTCCGTTCTTAAGACTCAACCAACCGAGGAATATGCCGGCGATGATAGCGGCGAAAGCCTCGGGTATTGGTTTTGCAAAATGGATCATCGTGTATGGCACGGTCATTACAAAGATCGAGTATGTACCGAGCCTTCCCTTCAGACTGTGAAGCAGAAACCCCCGGAAGAAGAACTCGAGACCGAAGAATTGCAGAAAATATACAAGCTCCCAAACAATAAGCGTCGAACTTAGATACGGATCACTGTTAAAGACCCTTAGAAAAGGGTATTTTGCCGAGAACCCGCCGGTCAGTGACATCAGGTATACGAGCGGGAGCATCAGCGCCGTACACTTCAAGACGAGCGGTATAAAGCCCTTTTCTATCTTGAAAGCCAGCCCGATCTCACTGAGCGGCCGCCTCTGAACAAACTTTACGAAAACGGCCGGCACCAGGAAGTAGAAGAAGACCGATACAAACACCCACCAAATAAGCGAGTAGAGATTATTATCTTCAGGATTTACGGCCCGTTCGCCAATATAGGCAAAAGGCGTTTGCGAGAGAAGCAGCGCCAGGTACGCCGGGTTTTTCAAATAGGCTATGCACGTTAGTCCCGCGGCCGTATAAACGAGTGCAAAGATAACCCGGCGATCAAGTCGAGAAAATTCGCCGCGGATCTGTTTCGCGAGATCGAGCATCCGCTTGATTACCGGGCGAGCAGCTGAAGGCTGCGGCGTAGAAGTTTCTGAACGGAAATATCGGTGCCTTCATGCGCGGCTTGTTTGAGCGCCTTTTCGGCCGCATTTTTTTGATAGCCGAGATTCACGAGCGCCGACAGGGCATCATCAAACACAGCATCGGCTGGAAGTGTCGGTCTGGCAGCGTCAAGGCTCGATCCACCTTCACCACCGAGCTCAGCGACCTTGTCTCGCAGCTCGATGACAAGCCGCTCGGCGGTCTTGCGTCCGACTCCGGGAATCGATGTCAGCCGTGCAAGATCGTCGGTGCGGATCGCCATAATGATCTCGTCGGCGTTCATTCCCGAAAGCATTGTGATGCCGGATTTTGCGCCGACACCTTGGACCGAGATCAGACGGAGGTATAGCTCGCGTTCGCGTATCGTGTTAAAGCCGAAAAGCTGTATCGCATCTTCGCGGACGTGTGTGTAGATACGAAGACTGACGACGGATCCGATCTCGCCGAGCTCGTAAAACGTCGAGAGCGGTATCAATACCTCATAGCCCACTCCCCCGACGTCCACGATCGCCGCGTTCGCATGTTTCTCGAGAAGTTTGCCTGAAAGGTAAGCGATCACTGTTTCACACTTGAAACACAGATTGTAGATGAATCGATCAGCTATGGCAAAGCAAGACTGCTCTCTCGGAGCTTGCACAATATTTCACATTTTGTTTTAGTTATTTACGATGAAATTCGAAAAAATCTCAGAGTTGACCACCAACCGGCTAAGCATTTATCTTCGATGCCTCGATGAGATAGCTGCGACCGGCGGCAAAACGGTTTCGTCAGGGGGCCTGGCGGAACGCTTTCATCTGAATTCGGCGCAGATCCGTAAAGATCTGGCTTACTTTGGCGAGTTCGGTGTCCGCGGCGTCGGCTATTATGTCGACACCCTGCGAGATCATTTGACGAAGATCCTCGGACTCAATCGTGAACATCGGCTGGGGATCATCGGTGCAGGGCGCCTTGGTTCGGCGCTCGCCGCTTATCACGGTTTTGGTGAGACAAGTTTTAAGGTTTCAGCACTTTTTGATACCAATCCCAAAAAGATCGGCAAAAAGATAGGGGATGTCGAGGTGTTCGATATAAAAAGTTTTGCGACGATCGTAAAACGCGATAAGATAGAAGTTGCGGTAATAGCCGTACCGGCGGAACATGCCCATCAGGCGCTTGAACTGGTCGTAAAGTCCGGTATAAAAGCGGTGATGAATTTTGCACCGGTCGCGTTGAAAACGCCAAGCGGCGTAAAACTGAAAACGGTTGATCTGACCTCGAAGCTGCAAAGCCTTTCGTTCTTCTTGGCGCAGCGGAACAGGAAGAGAACAGGAAGCGTGAAACCGAAGGCAAAGAGCCGCCGTAAATAGATCGAAAGGGTTGAGAGGTATTTAACAATGGTTAAGAAGGGGTGGATCAAGAGGCTATTGCCATTCGTCGCGACGTTTGCGATAGGAGTTTTTATAGCGAGCTTTTTTGTCGATCTTAGCCGGCCGCGAATGGGCTTCAGAGGTCCGGGTCGACGCTGGCAGGAAATGCAGCGGATGCGTTTCGAAAATGAGGAACTGAAAAACGAGAATCTGCGGCTCAGGAATGAGATGGAAAATTTACGTTGGGACCCGCAGCATCCGGGCGAGATGGTGATCCCTAAACCGGGGCTCGATGAATGGTCGGTTCCACCGCCACCGCCACCGCCGATAAAACTTGGCCAGCGCGTGATCAGATAGAACCCAAACAGCATTACCGGACCACAGGTTAACGCCGCCCCGGAGCGATGTGTTAATCTGTGGTTCCTTCTTTCTATGGATGAGTCAGCCGCCCGAAAGTTGATCTGTGAGATCGGCGAGCTATTGTATGCCCGCAGCTATGTCGTGTCGTCTGACGGCAATGTCAGCATTCGTCTCGGTGAGAACACGGTACTCGCGACGCCGACGATGACCTGCAAGGGACGTATGGCTGAGGAAGATCTTGCACTCACGGATATGGAGGGCAAACCGCTTACGGATAAGCGAGCCTCGTCTGAACTGGCGATGCATTTGTTGATCTATAAGATGCGTCCGGATATAAAAGCTGTATGTCATGCCCATCCGCCTCACGGTACGGCGTTCGCCGTTGCGGGACTCGCGATCGACAAACCAATACTTTCAGAGGTGATCCTAACTCTCGGATGCGTGCCGCTTACCGATTACGGAACGCCTTCGACAAACGAATTGACCGAGGCGATGAAGCCGTATGTGCCTCACCATAACGCGCTTCTAATGGCGAATCACGGCGCCGTCGCTTATGGCAAAGATCTGTGGCAGGCATTTGACCGTCTTGAGACGCTCGAACATACGGCAAAGATCGCTATCCTTGCCAAGGCTCTCGGGGGGGCCAACGATTTGCCGGCGGATGCCATAGAAAAGCTGATAAATATAAGAGAGAAAGCAGGTTACCTGACCGACTCGGCACGTTGCCAGGCGTGCGGATATCTTCATGACGCAAATATCGCCTGCCAGCTTGACGTCAGCTACCCGTCCCAAGCGAGCGCGAACGGTCAAAAAATATCGTTTACCCGCGAAGAACTGATCGAGCTTTTGAGCCAGGCGGCAAAATTAGGTTAAACTAACAGAACTTAGAAATTCCGTAGGATAATTCAGGAGCAAATCTAAATGCAAGAAGCATTAGGAATGGTTGAATGCAAGGGTCTCGTGGCGATGATCGAGGCTGCCGACGCGATGGTCAAAGCCGCCAACGTTCAACTCGTTAGCTATGAGAAGATAGGTGCCGGTTTTGTCACCGCCATCGTGCGTGGTGACGTCGCTGCCGTTAAGGCCGCCACGGATGCCGGCGCCGCCGCCGCACGCCGCGTGGGTGAGCTTGTCAGCGTTCACGTTATACCGCGTCCACATTCCAGTGTCGACGAAACGCTGCCGGTTGTCAGGAAATGATAATTGCACGTATCCTGGGCACTGTCGTGTCCACCCAAAAGGACGAACGTCTGTTGGGAAAGAAGCTGCTCATAGTCAAGCCGATCGATCTCGATGGCTCTGATCAGAGCGGCTATCTTGTTGCCGTCGATACGGTGGGTGCCGGCTTTCACGAAAAAGTGATCGTCGTTGGCGGATCGTCAGCCCGCCTGGCCGAAGGTAATAAGGATTGCCCGATAGATTCGGCGATCATCGGTGTGATCGACGAGATCGAATTTACAAGCCCTGACAAATAGATCATGCAAATTGCCCGCGTTATCGGCACCGTTGTCTCAACTGTCAAAAACGAATCATTGCACGGTCGAAAATTCCTTATCGTGCAGACATTGGACGCCGACCTGAAAGCAAAAGGCCGGCCGATGGTCGCACTTGACGCTGTCGGTGCTGGCGTCGGCGAGCTTGTCTTTTGGTGCCGAGGTAAAGAGGCTTCTTTCCCCTTTAAACGGGATGAAACACCCACCGATTGCACTATAGTCGGGATAATCGATTCCGACAGCCACGTGCGAAATACTGGTTAGGGAAATGCTTATCGCTCGTGTCATAGGAAATATTGTTGCAACGCAGAAGAATCAGCGTTATGAAGGGACGCGTGTAATGCTTTGCCGTCAGATAACGCCTGAGGGCAAGGACATGGATTATACATGCATCGCTCTCGACGCCGTCGATTCCGGCGAGGGGGATATTGTCCTCGTAGTGCAGGAAGGGTGGTGCGCATCAACAGCCGCAACAGGCCGTCCCGGTGCAGCGATCGATTCGGCGATCGTCGGAGTTGTGGATTATATAGATCTGCTTCCTAACCAATAAAATGGCTTCGCACGATTTTCACAAGCTTGCCGAAAAGATCGCCGCCGTTCTCGAATCGGAGTCGGGCAATCCTGATCTTGCCGCTCTGTTTGCGAGTATCGATAAGATCAACTATCGCCTCGACAAACTCGAAAAGGCATCCGCAAATCCACATTCCGCAATCCGCAATCCGCAATCACAACATCCCAGTATCGAGAAATTCAGCGTTGCCGAGGCCTCCGCGGACGAGATCCTGAATGGCATGATAAAGGAAAAGGCTTGCGCGCTGGAACCCAACGGCAAGCCTTGCGATCATTGTGCGATGTGCAGCTCGCGCGGCTTCTGATCATTTATTAGTTACCGGAGGCGGTTGATTTCGCCTTAGCGAATTTGCGTCACCAACGCTCGGTGCCTGTTTTGCCCCCGGTTCTGCCTGAAAGTATGGTTCTTCCTTAAAGCCGAACAAACTTGCGGTGATCACCGCGGGGAATGAATTTCGTGTAGTGTTGTACGAGGTGACCGCATCGTTAAAGTCGATACGTGCTGTATTGATACGATTTTCCGTACCCGCAAGCTCATCCTGGACCTTCATAAATGCATCACTGGAACGAAGAGCCGGATATTGCTCCTGCAGACTTAACAGCCGTCCGATCGTTCCTCCGAAGCTGTTATTCGCTTCGATGATGGCCTGCTTTTGCTCTGGCGATTTGTCGCCGTTGGCGCCGGCCGGCGGTGCCTGCTGGGCATTCAATAGACGCGACCGCGCATCGGCAATTTGTCCAAAAACTTCCTGCTCGTTAACAGCGCTCATTTTCGCCACTTCAATGAGGTTCGGGATCAGATCGGCCCGCCGCTGCATGGCGCTTTCCACATTCGCCCATTTTCCTTTAACCTGCTGCTGTTTTGCGGTCAGATCGTTATAACTACAGCCGCTGAGAGATGCCACCGCGACAAATAATAACCCCAGAAAGATTGCTCGTTTCATTTTGTTCTCCTATAAACCCATCCGATCGGCAGATCATTTGCCGATCGCATCGACGGCGTCGATCACCTTTTCTATCTGCTCCATGTATTCACCAAAGAGCGTATTTGCACCGGTCTCATCCAGCTTTTCAGCAAAATTATTCCCACGAATGTTAAAGATCTTTTCGAACGGAGCTCCGTCGATCCCTAGAGTTGCCGCGGTCAGCGCAACGACCTCTCTTTTTGTGATAGGCGGCTCGACCCCCTTGAGGAGCAAGACGGCCCTGAATAGCGCCGCAAAGCTGGACAGGCTGTTCGCCATGAGCCCTTTCAAACCGTCGACCGACGTCGACGCCGGAATATAATGTCGCCTCAGGAGGATCAGCTTGCTTCGCAGCTCAAATTCTGTCTGATGGCGAAGATTTTCGTCTGAAAACTCGACATCAGCAAGCACGTCGGTGCCGTAGAGCACCTTTCGGGCGACCTCCATCTGCGAAAATTCGATCGGGAACACATCCGCCGAATTCTTTATCTCCGATACGGTGAAATATACCGGTACGGGATGGCCCAGCTTCGTCCATTCGCGAATAGTTGGTTGAGCGTTTCTGAGGTCCGCGGGCGCGATCTTGTTTAAGGCGATCAGAATGTTGTAATCGGAATGTTCTGACACAAAATCGCCGGCCGCCGCCGAACCATACAAGATCACGGCGGCAAGATTATCGCCGTGGCTCGAACGCAGATCGTCAACAAATGATGCAAACTGATGTTTCATAGCTACCAACTCCCTCCCGAGCCGCCGCCGCCGTAATCGCCGCCGCCGCCAAAGCCTCCAAATCCGCCGGATGAGCCGCCCCAATCGCTCGACGATGATCCGGAAGATCCACCCGAAAGGCTAGAGCCGATGATGCCGCCTATGACCCAAGGCCAAACGCTCCCGCCCCCGCTACCACCACCACCGCGCCCGCCCCCGCGGTTGGATC
>OCZT010000851.1_pt1 | contig 30988 bp, 28 predicted proteins | sample 1539031 | NCBI WGS metagenome assembly OCZT01 (sample SAMEA3539308, study PRJEB22396) | soil metagenome | biome: tundra; feature: field; material: soil | place: USA | collected 2010-05 | depth 0.15 m | reverse complement strand
GTTTTCGCGCGGCCAGTCTGACCTCAATGGCGCGGATCAGTTGGGGCGTGTCGTTGGCGTGGATACGCGCGGCCGATGCGGGGTCGAGCCGAGAGAGCAACCGGTGCAGCCAGTCGCCTCCGCGCTTCTGCCCGCTCAGGCGCAACCGCGCGCGGAGGCTCTCCTGGCGCTCAGGCCCAGCGAATAGGCCGTCCGTCAGCGCGCGCAGATAGAGGCCCGTCCCCCCGGTCACAATCGGCAGTTTGCCGCGCCCGACAATATCGGCCAGCGCCGCCCGTGCCGCACGGCTGTACGCGCCCGCGGTAAAGGGCTGGTCGGGATCGGCGATATCGATCAGGTAATGCGGCAGCCGCGCCCGCTCCTCGGCTGTAGGTTTGGCGGTGCCCAAATCCATGCCGCGATAAACGGCCACCGAGTCGCAACTGACAATCTCGCCGCTGAACTGTTCTCCCAAAGCCATCGAAAGCGCAGTCTTGCCGCTGCCCGTTGGCCCCAGCAGAATGATGGCAAGCGGCCACCGGCTCTCGTCCAAAGGGCTGCTCGACGCAGTCGTCACGGACGCCACCATCCGGGCGGAAAGATCCACCTGGGGTTGGTGTGGAAGAGCCAGTAAACCAGGATGGCCGCCGCCACCAGTAGCACGCCAAAGATCTGGTTGCGCCGGTAGACCCGCGTCTGTTCCGCCCCGCCGCGCATCCTCGGCAACGGCCTGGAGATGCGGCTTGATGCGGGTTTCTACCATGGACACAACTCTCCTGCGGATGCGAGATTGGGAAGCCCAACTCACCACGCATCAGTATAGGGGAGCGGGAGTTGTTTCCATTTCTCAGGCTCTGTTTGACTTCCCTACCCCGGTTTGCTCAGATAAGCTTTCAGGATTTTGCTACATCAAGGAAAGCAGGAACGCAGCCATGAAAGTCTTGATTCTGGGTTCGGGAGGCCGGGAGCATGCACTGGCCTGGGCGGTAAAGCGGAGTGAGCGGGTAACGGAGGTGGTGTGCGCGCCGGGCAACGGCGGCATCGGCCAGATTGCGCGCTGCGTTCCGGTGGACCTGAAGAGCTTGGACTCGATGGTTGGCGTGGCTGAGGCCGAAAAGCCGGGCTTGATCATCGTGGGGCCGGAACTGCCGCTTTCGCTGGGCGTTGTGGACGCCTTGCAGGAGCGGGGATTCCGCGCCTTTGGGCCGACCAAGGCCGCAGCCATGCTGGAATCGAGCAAGGGTTTTGCCAAGCGGTTCCTGCAGCGGCACAACATCCCCACCGGCAACTACGCGGTGTGCACCAGCGCGGAGGAGGTGGAGAAGGCCATCGACCTTTTCCATGCACCGATCGTGGTCAAGGCAGACGGACTGGCCGCCGGCAAAGGCGTCCTCATCTGCCAATCGCGCAACGCCGCCATCGAAGCCGCACACGGCCTCTTCACCGGCAGTCTCCTGGGTGAGGTCTCTCAGCAGGTGGTTATCGAGGAGTTCCTCGAGGGCGACGAAATCAGCTTTCTTTGCCTCACCGACGGCAAGCATGTGGTGCCGCTGGCGCCGGCTCAGGACCACAAGCGGATTGGCGATGGCGACACAGGCCCCAATACCGGAGGCATGGGCGTCTACTCCACCGACGAAATGCTTGACCCCGGCATGAAAGAGTGGATCATGCGGCACATCGCCGTGCCCACGGTCTACGGCATGGCCAGCGAGGATACGCCCTTTGTCGGAGTGCTCTATTGCGGACTGATGATGACCGCGCGCGGACCCCAGGTGCTGGAATTCAACGCCCGATTCGGCGATCCGGAGACCCAGGCCATACTCCTGCGACTGGAGAGCGACCTCGTGGAAGCGCTCGAAGCCTGCATCGACGGCCGCCTCTCGGAGACAGAATTCCGCTGGTCCCCCGGCGCTTCAGCCTGCGTGATAGCCAGCTCCGGCGGCTACCCGGGCAGCTACAAGACCGGGTTCCCCATTTCCGGCCTCGACGCCGCTTCGCGGGTTCCGGGGGTCGAAGTTTTCCATTCCGGCTCGGCCCAGGCAGGCGACGACCTGATTACCGCAGGCGGCCGTGTTCTGGGAGTCACCGCGGCCGGCACATCGCTTGAGGAGGCGCTGGCCCGCGCCTACCAGGCAATGGCGGAGATCCACTTTGAAGGAATGCATTATCGGCGCGACATCGGCCATCGTGCCCTGAGGAGGACAACATGACGGCTGCCATAACGCTTGAAGAGTTACTGGTCTGGAACCAGGAGACGTCCGGATTCTGGAAGGCGCACCTTGAAGCCAACCCGGCACTGCTTGAGTTGCCCTGCGGCATTGGCGGAACCGCCAATGTGCAGGAACTGGTGGCGCATATCTGGGGAGTGGAACTGCGCTGGTGCCAGCGCATTGCGGGCTTGCCGCCGACCGACAGGAAAGATATGCCAACCGGTCCGCTGGACGTGGTCTACGGCCTGCACCTCAAGGCCATGGAGATTCTGAAAGGGATGTTGGAAGACCAGACCCTGCAATGGGATGAACTGATTACCATGGACCTGCCCTGGCTGAAACCGCCGACGCGAACATTCTCGCGGTGAAAGATAGCGGCACACGCGCTCTTCCATGGACAGCGCCATTGGGCGCAACTGGCCACCCTGGTTCGTGTGGCGGGATTCCCGTCAGAATTTATGGGGGACCTGCTGCTCAGTTCGGCTCTGAAATAGCCTCTGCCTCATGCAGATTGACGGAATCGGAACTGGCTGCGGAGGCAGGTGCGGCTTCAGCCGCCGAGGCGGGCTTCGCCTGGTTCTTCTGGAAGCAGGAGCGGCAAAGCACGGGTCGGCCCTGCGTGGGCTTGAAGGGAACCGTAGTTTCCGCGCCGCACTCAGAGCACGTAGTCCGGGTCTCCGGCCTTACCCTGGGGCCCCCGCGGGCACGCTTGGCCTTGCACTGCTTGCAGTGCTTGGGATCGTTCTTGAATTGCTTATCGTGGAAGAAGAGCTGCTCGCCGGCAGTGAAGATGAACTCGGCGCCACAGTCATTGCACTTCAAAACTCTGTCCGTAAATTCCATGGCCGGCTTCCCAGGAGAAGGGAATTACGATGATTTCGGCCATGGAACTCTGCGCTTGCCGGTCCCGTTTCCCTGTCTTCTTTTGTGATTCACACAACAAGAGCCCGGGCCGCAGTTGTACTTGCGGCTTGTTAGTTGTCCGCCGATCCATTCGGGAGACGTGGATTACAGTAACACGGTTTTTGATGAGAGATAAAGAATAAAAACGGGAAGGCCACCCCAGCCTAAGCTTTGTGGTTACCTATACCCAGACTGGGTGGTAACCGGGGCGGCCCTTCTTTTGACGGGTTTGGAGTTAGTCCTGCTCTTTGCGAGCCTTCTTGCGATTCCGCTTGCGGGCCAATGCCGCTTTCACGCGCTTCTTCTCACCGGGCTTCAGATAGTAGGAGTGACGCTTAACTTCCTTGATAATGTCTTCCTGCTGTACCTTCCGCTTGAACCGGCGTAGCGCGTTTTCCAGCGGCTCGCCTTCTTGTACGCGAACCTCTGCCAAAAAATCCCACCTCCAAACCTGCCAAAGGGCTTCTCCCATGATACTGGAAACATTGAATCTTGGGTCAAGCTGACCTGGATTTAGCCTGAAATGCACTATTTTCAGTGCATGTTTGGCAGATTTCACCTCGGGACAAGTCCAGGATTGCGGTACCCGGAGTCCCTCTTTGCCGATTCCGTTTCCCCTCCCGCACCGGAAAGCGATCCTGCTTTGCAGAAAACTACCTTCCTTCGAGCACAGGTCTACGTCCGTGGGGTGTCCGTTGTATGCTTGGCATCGAGCCATGGAACCAATCACCCATTTTCTAACCGGAGCCTGCATCGGCCGCGCCGGCCTGAACCGCAAGACAGCCTATGCCACGCTCGCCGCCGTTTTGGCAGCCGAGGCCGCCGACATTGATATCTTGTGGTCTTTTGCCGGGCCGGTGCAAGAACTGAAGCACCATCGCGGCATTACCCACACCTTGATCGGCGCGCCGGTTGTGGCAGCGGCGGCGGTCGGCCTCGTATGGCTCTTTCACATTTATCGAGACGCGCGGCAGCAGCGCAAACAGGCAGCCGCACCGCCCGTGGACCCGCGCGCGCCCGTGCTGCATACTCGCCAGCCGGTGGTGTGGCGCTGGGTCTATCTCGCGGCCCTCGTTTCCGCGCTGAGCCACTTGATGCTGGACTGGACCAACAACTACGGACTGCGCCCTTTCTTCCCATTCAACCCGCGCTGGTATGCTGGCAGCTTTATGTTTATCGCCGAACCGTTGCTGTGGGCGCTGTTTTTTCTGGCTTTGGTCATGCCATGGCTGTTTGGCCTGATCGGCGGCGAGATCGGCGCCCGCCGCAAGCCCTTCCGCGGGCGGGGATGGGCCATCTTCGCTCTCATCGGCATGGTGCTGCTGTGGGGCTGGCGCTGGGCAGAGCATGGGCACGCCCGGGCGATGCTTGAAAACACGCAGGTTACAACAGCTCCCGTCTCGCGCATGGCACTGGAGCCGTATCCGGTCAATCCCTTTCGCTGGCACGCGATCCTTGAGACGGCCGACACCTTCCAAACTGCCGAGATCAATACCCGGACAGGCTCGATTGAGAGCGACCCAATGAACGATGTCCTGTTCAAGCCGGCTTCAACGCCAGCCACCGAGGCCGCCAAACGCACTTTTCTCGGCCAGGTCTACCTGGATTGGGGCCGATGGGCCGTGGTGCGCGATGTGGGCCAGGAGCCCATCGCCGGCATCGGCCCGCCGAATCTGCCTCCCAACCGCACATGGACAACCGTGCAGTTCAGCGACCTGCGCTTCGCTTACCCGTTTCTGGGTGCCAGCCGTGCCTCCCCGAATTCCGCCTCTTCGCCGCTCTCGGGCTGGGTCTACATTGTGGATGGTCACGATGAAGCGGGAGAGGGCATGGGCGGGCGGGAACAGCGTTAAGCCTGTCTTGTTCCCCAATGAGGAGAATGGATGGCGTTGGGTCGGTTACGCAATCAACCCGGCACGCTTCTTGCGGATCCACCACCAGGCAAAGCCCACGGCTGCCAGGCCGCCAACGACAGCCAGCAACGTCAGCCTATGGTGGGCAACCAGGTCCACAGCTCCGGGCCCCAGCTTTAACACCAGCAGAGACAGTACCATCCAGCGCACCATCCTGCCGCAAAAAACCGCCAGCATAAAGGGCACAACCCGCATCTCAAACACCCCGGCGGCAAACACAAACGCCTTCCACGGCGTGGGCGGCGGCAGCATGGAGGGAATCATCATGGCCAGGAATTCCTGGTTCTCGAAGCGGGTTCGTATGCGCTCGTAGCGCGCTCGGTTCACGTGCTTTAGCAGAAATAGCTCGCCGCCTGCCCGGCCCAGCCCATACGGTAGCAACCCTCCCACAGCCGACCCAGCGGCGGCCAGCAGGCAATACAGCCAGAAATGGCCTTTGTCGTTCCACACATAGACGGCCAGAAGGGCGTCCATGGGGATGGGAATGGTGGAGGAGTCAAGAAGGGCGGCCGCACCAATACCCCAAATGCCAAGGTGGGCCAGAAAAAGCGCCACCATCTTCCACTTAGCCATGATTCCTGCAAGAACTGCCTTCAAACAGCGTCCCCTTCCACTTGCTACCCCGTCTCATGTATCAGGAACCATTGTACGGGCAAGGTACCGCAAGCACGGGTTTCCGAGGAATGAGAGAATAGAAGGAAAGGACTCAAATCGGAGCCAGGGTGGCGACTGTTTTCGCCTAACGAGGCTCCTAACCGACGAATGCCCATCAGCGAAGTTCCAACCGATTTGAACGAGCCCAAAGGGCCGGGCGGGACCACCCCGGAGACTGCCAATCCCGACCAGGCCAACCTGCCTGTGGAAGGGGAGCAGCAAGAGCCTGCGCTCGCCGCCCGTTCTCAATCGCGCTGGGTAGATTACGACACCCACGAACTGCTGTCCATGATCAGCGAGCTCGAAGACGAGCGGCGCTGGGCGCGACTGCGTGAAGGTGTCTGGATCGCCATCCTGATTCACCTGGTCCTGATCACCGCAGTTACGTTGCTTCCCAAGTACGTCTTCAAGGTGCCCCTGGTGGTCGATCAAAACGACAAGATCAAGGAACACCAGGATTTCACCTATCTTGACACTCCCAGGGATCTGCAACCCAGGCCGCCCGTCAAGAAGCTCACCGAGAAGCCTCCCGCAATCGACAAGCAAACCCTCGAGGCGATGAACAAGACCACAACTCCCGCGCCGGCGCCTGAGCCGGCACCCGCGCCCAAGGCTGACGAGCCCGCGCCTCCACCGCCCATTCCGCCGGCTCAGCAAGGTCAGCTTGAAGCGCCGCGTCCGGCGGCAGTTCCGGCCCGGCCAAGTTTCGCCATGGGAAGCCAGAACCCGAACGACCAGTTACGGGATGCCATGAAGGGCGCATCGCACAACCCCGGCATGGGCGGCGGCCAACTGCCCGGGCGTGGTGGGTTGAACATGCATCCCGGCGCCGGCACGGGGGGCATCGAGGTTCTGTCCGACATGCAGGGCGTGGACTTCAACGGCTGGCTGCAGCGCTGGCACCGCGAGACCGAGCGCACGTGGGACCCACTTATCCCGGACGAGGTGAACCCGCCGATTCTGAAGTCGGGCATGGTTGCCATCCGCTTCAAAGTGTTGCCCAACGGGCGGCTGATGGACGGCAGCATGCTCCTGGAAGGCCGCTCGGGGGATGTTGCGCTGGACCGTGCGGCGTGGGGAGCTTTGACGGGCTCAAACTACCCACCGCTGCCCAGAGATTTTCACGGGGCATACCTGGAGTTGCGGGCCTACTTCATGTACAACATGGAGCCGCCGCGGTAAGTAATTGATTGGGAATTACCCAGTGCAAACGCATCCCTCGCAAGCGAATATAGCTCGTGAATCATGAACTGCAACAGCGTCGGCTCGTCGTGGTTGCCGTTGCCGTTCAGCTCTTCGGGCGGGAGGATGGCGCGGGTGCCAGCCTCGATCTCTGCTCGGCGGCTCGCAACCTCTTTACGTCGAGGAGGTCCTGTTCCCTTCCGGCCGCCAGTTTGTTTCGGATGAGATCGTCTCTCGATATGACCAGCGCAGGCGTGTTTTCGTCGATGAACCCTTCCAGTCGGTGCTCCCAGGCGCTATCAAAATCAAGCCCCGAAACCTGTTGCAGGATGTCGATGCGTTCCGGCGGCTGACCCATTTGAAAAACCGTGCCGTCCATGAAATCGGCCGGCGTCATTCCCTGTATCGGCGCACCAAATTCAGCGAGCGCATGAAAAACAGCCTTCGCATTTTCCGGATCCGTGCGAACCCAGAGGTCGATGTCCTTTGTGGTGCGCGGCTCCAAGTGCACACCGAAGGCAAAACCCCCGACGACCAGGTACTTAACCTTGTGAGCGTTGAATGCGCGCAGGATGTCTTGAAAGTCCTTGCTCATCATGGGCAGGCACTCCTTTGAATGCGGCTGCGAAGGCGTAAGCTTCCTGGCTCAATTCCGAGACCGCAATCAGGCGCGCGCCGATTGACTGGCTTTGCCAGTAGCGATACGTCTCGGCCTGCTGTTCTTCGAGATCGGTCACTCGGCGAAGTGTCTTGTCCATGCACCTGCTCCCTACTGCAACAGCGTAGGTTCGTCGTGGTTGCCGTTGAGTTCCTCGGGCGGGATGATGACCGCGGCGGCTATCTTGTCATCCGGTTCCAGGTTCAACAGGCGGACGCCTTGCGTGGCGCGGCCGGCGGCGCGGATGGTTTTGGTGTCGATGCGAATGATCTTGCCAAACTGGCTGATGACCATCAGTTCCGAGGTGTCGTCCACCAGTTGAATGGTGTTGACGCGGCCGATGCGCGGCGTGACGGCCATATTCTTGACGCCCTTGCCGCCGCGGGTCTGAAGCCGATACATATCAATATCGGTCCGCTTGCCGAATCCGTTTTCTGTGACAGATAGAATGCGGTACTCGCCCGGCTCATGCTCCTTGGGCGTAATGGCTACGCCCACCACGTAATCGTTCTTGGCCAGGTCGATGCCGCGTACGCCGTACGCGGGACGGCCCATGGAGCGGACGTCGTTCTCGTCAAATCGAATGGCCATGCCGAGATGGGTGGCGAGGAAGACGATCTGGTTGCCGTCGGTGATGCACGCCTTTACCAACTCGTCGTCCTTGTCGATACCGATGGCAATAATGCCGCGGGACATGACATTCGAGAAGTCCTTGAGCGGCGTCTTCTTTACCGTGCCCTTCTGCGTTGTGAAGAAGATGTACTTGCCCTCTTCTTCAAGGTCGCGCACGGGCAGAATGGCGCGTACATTTTCGCCGGGCTGCAGATCGAGCAGGCTCTGCATGCTCTTGCCCTTGCCTGCGGCGCCCACATCGGGAATCTCATAGACCTTGAGCCAGTAGACGCGGCCGGTGTTGGTAAAGCAGAGCAGGAAAGCATGCGTTGAATTCACGATTAACTGCGCAACAAAATCTTCTTCGCGCGTCTTCATGCCCATGCGGCCGGTGCCGCCGCGGCGCTGCTGGCGATAGATGCTGATGGGAGTGCGCTTGAGATATCCCTGGTGGCTCACCGTCACCGCAACCTGCTCGTCGGCGATCAGGTCTTCAAGTTGAAGCTCGGCGGATTCGTCGATGATCTGGGTGCGGCGCGCGTCGCCGTATTTGTCACGAACGTCTTCAAGCTCCTTGACGATGACCGAGCGCAGCTTGTCTTCGCTGGCCAGGATCGACTCGTACTCGGCGATCTTCTCGCGGACTTGCTTGAGTTCGTTCAACAGCTCGTCGATGGAGAGCTGGGTAAGCCGGTAGAGTTGCAGTTCGAGGATGGCATCAATCTGGCGCAGGGTTAGGTCGCGCTCTTCATGGGGCAGCCGCTCGCGGTCGAGGTTGAGAACGATGTCCGTGCCCTTGCCCCAGGCGTAGAGGTTTTCGCGCGCTTCAACACGCGAGCCCGATGCGCGAATGATGCGGATGACTGTATCCAAATTTTCGAGGGCTATCTTGTATCCCTCGAGGATGTGCTCGCGTTCGCGCGCCCTGCGCAGCAGGAAGACGGTACGCCGCTGCACCACGTCGACGCGGTGATCAATGAAGGCGCGGATGGCCTGATCGAGTCCCAGTTCTCTGGGCTGCCCGTTGAGCACTGCAAGAAAGATCATGGAGAAGCTTTCTTGCATTTGAGTATGTTTGTAGAGCTGGTTCAACACGATTTCCGGCTGCGCGCCGCGCTTGAGTTCGATGACGATCCTCATGCCGTCGCGGTCGCTCTCGTCGCGCACGTCGCTAATATCGTCGACAATCTTGTCGGTCACCAGTTCGGCAATGCGCTCGATGAGCTTGGACTTGTTGACCTGGTAAGGAATTTCGGTGACGATGATGGCCTGTTTTTCCTTGGTCAGGTTCTCGGTGGCCACGCGGGCGCGCATCATGAAGCGGCCGCGGCCGGTCTTGTAGGCCTGCGGAATGCCTGCCTTGCCGTACAGGAAGCCTCCTGTCGGGAAGTCCGGCCCCTGCACGTGTTTCAGCACTTCAGCCAGTCCGGCGTTGGGGTCCTTTACCAGCGCGATGGCCGCGTTTACAACCTCAGTCAAGTTGTGCGGCGGAATGTTGGTGGCCATGCCGACTGCGATTCCGCTTGATCCGTTCACGATGAGATTGGGAATGCGCGTGGGCAGCACCGTGGGCTCGAAGGTGGACTCGTCGTAGTTGGGCGTGAAATCGACGGTCTCCATCTCGATATCGGCGAGCAACTCGCCGGCTATGCGTTCCATGCGGCACTCGGTGTAGCGCATGGCAGCCGGCGGATCGCCATCCACAGAACCGAAGTTTCCCTGACCGTCCACCAGCGGATAGCGCAGCGAGAAAGGCTGCGCCATGCGAACCAGGGTGTCGTAGATGGCCGAGTCGCCATGGGGATGGTAGACGCCCATGCACTGACCCACCACCTTGGCGCACTTGGTGTATTTCTTGTTGTACTGCAGCCCCATCTCGCTGAGGGTGTAGAGCACGCGGCGATGCACCGGCTTCAACCCGTCGCGGGCATCGGGAAGCGCGCGCCCGATGATGACGCTCATCGAGTAATCGAGATAAGAGCGGCGCATCTCCTCTTCGATATTGATAGGAATGAGGTTGGTGCCGCCGTTTGGCGGGGTGCCGCCTTCAAGAGGGAGCTGAGGATTCTGATCGTCTGCCATAAGGGTTTTCTTGGCCCGCCGGAAGGCGGCAGAAGAGGTCCGGTATAAGCGGGGCCGGGGTCCGCGGGCTGTGCTTCTATTTTACCCCTTCAACGGAGGTTACATCAAGGCGATTGCAGGCAAATAAGTCCTTATATTGGTTAAATTTATAGAGTTTTTCCGGCCTGCGCTCCGACCCCCACAAATCCACAGGCCGCGGAGCTGGTTTTGGACTTCAATCTGGCGGCAAACAGGCATGCTTTTGCCCGTCATTTGGCGGCAACCCGCCGGAAGAGAGACCTTCCCCGGATCCGCAGACCGGCCTAGAGCAACCCCGGCAAACTCAACACGCAAAAGACCGCCTGCAAGAGCACAATGGCTCCGCCGGCGCACAGGGCCACGCGGCCTCTTGGCCCGTCGTAGGCATCGGCAAACACCCCTCCGATAAACGTGATCAGAAACGGCAGCGCCCAAAGCCATGGAGATCCCGGAGAGCCCGTTGTGACCAGCACCATGAGGACCAAGGCACAAAACAGCGGAGTTGTGTTGCCAAAGTACCAGGACTTGCGGTGGCTCAGGAACAGGACCGAAGCGGCGGCCGTGGCCACGGTGATACCGGAATTTGAAAGGGTCGAAAAGAACCGGCGGGCTGGATCGAGCGAGACCCACAGGAACCCGGCTGCCGAGCGGAACAGGTAGCTGAAAGCGTCCGGCGAGAAGCCGTAGCAGGCAAAGACCAGTACCATGGCCCCGGCCACGGCCGCCAGTACCACCGGCAGAACCTGGGAGCGACGCCCTTCAGCCACCCAAAGCATCAGCACCAGACCCAGCAGAGCCATCACGGGAAGCGCCGCAATGTGCGAGGACGCGGCCAACCCAAAGGCCGCCGTGAGCAACAGGAGACGCGGACGCCATTTTCGCCGCGGTCCCTGCATGGCGTGGGCCACGCCGATGCAGGTGTAGACTCCGCCGTATACCCCGAGCGCCGCCAGCACCTCAGGGTTGGGCGCTACACAGGCTTTGAGGATTGCGGGAGAAAAGCAGTAAAGGGCCAGCGCGGTGTAGCCGCCGAGGTCGCCGTAAAGCCGCCGCGTCACCCACCACAGGCCGGCTCCGAGCATACATCCGGCCATCAAGAACGGCAGACGCAAGAGAAGCAAAATGAAAGGAAGCTGATGACGCAGTTCCCACGTGCTTAGCTGTTCTCCAGCTTGAACTACTTTGTCTTCAGGCTTGCGAAAATGATCCAGGCCCCGCTCGGCAAGCAAATTAAGAGTGAGCGGCAACCCGGCCAGCCGGTAGGCCAGGATGCCGTCGTGAATATTTCCGCAAATGGTAAAGTAGCCGGCCAGCGGCGACGCACGTTCCCACATCTCGCGTCCGCAGCGAGCGTATTGGTAATCGCGATCAGAGAGCGCCTGGTGGCCGGTGAGCCACAGTCCCTGGGCCAGAAACAACGCAAGCAGCACCGCGGCGATGCGCTGAGGCAGGTTGAAGCGGAAGCGGCGGAGGCGGGCGAACCGGTGAGTCATCACGATCAAAGGGACCCTACCAGTCTAAATGCCAATCCCCGAGGAGCACGCATTTGATAGCCTCTTCAGCATGGCGGAGGGGCCAACCACCGGTCGGCTGATTTTGCGCCGATGGCGAGAGGCGGATCGCGCGCCTTTTCGAGCGCTCAATGCCGATCAGCGGGTGATGGAGTTCATGCCCGGCCTGCTGACACCGGAAGCTTCAGACGCCCTGGCGGATCGCGCTGAACTGCATTTTGTGCGCAACGGTTTTGGCCCATTCGCGGCAGAGCTACTGCAGAACGGCGCGTTTCTCGGATTCATCGGGCTTTCGATCCCCAGGTTCGACGCGCCCTTCATGCCTGCCGTTGAGATTGGCTGGAGGCTCGCGGCAGATTTTTGGGGTCAGGGACTGGCAACTGAAGGCGCGCGCGAGGTGCTTCGATGGGACTTTGAAGAATTGGGACTGAGCGAAGTTGTTTCGTTCGCAACTGACGCAAACATTCGATCGCGGCGGGTAATGGAAAAACTGGGCATGACCCACGATCCAAGGGACGACTTCGAGCATCCGAGCCTGCCGGAGGGCCATCCATTGAGGCATCATGTGCTGTACAGGCTCAACCGCCCCCTGGAACAAATTCCTCCGCATTGACCGACACCGCCAAAGGAGCCGCCCTTTGACCAACGCCACCCCGCACTTCACGCCCAACTTCATCGAGGTCACGCCCTTCATGATCGTCGAGGACCTGGAAAAGGCCCTGGCCTTCTTTGTTGACCTTCTCGACTTTGAAGTCCAACTCCGCTGGCCCGACTACGCGTACGTTCAGCGCGAGACAGCCGGTTTCCGCATCTGGCAGCAGACCGGCAAGGATGCGGCCCCGCCCGGCACCCGGCGCTTCGCCTATTACATCGACGTTCACGACGTGGATCGTCTCTACGCCAAACTCAGGCCCAAGCTCGACCTGCTTGCCCGCGGGCGACGTTCACGGCCCAGCTGACAAGCACTACGGCCAGCGCGAGCTTCTCCTGCTGGCCCCCGACGGCAACCTGCTTGCTTTTGGCCACGCCATCGACAAGCGCTACACGCCCACCGGGGACTCGCGCTTGTGAAGAAGGTTGACCTGGCTCCGGAGACGTATACAGATCTGCCCTTAGAACAAACAAGGCCGCTCCGAAGAGCGGCCTTGTTTGTTCTGAAGAAATTAGTCCTGCCTCAATTGAAAATGACACCAACCGTATCCTGATCACTCATCAGGACGTTGCAACTGTTTGGCCCTGTCTCGGTGGGCGCTGCGGTTGGTACGCAGTTCGAGGACCATCCGCCGAAGGCTCCCACCCCCGCGGGCGCAGTCAGCGTCACCTTCGTGCCAGCTGGATATGTTCCCACACACACGGGGCCTCCCATCCCGGCGGTTTGAGAGCCGGGGCCGCAATGAATCATATTCGCTGTGCCCGTGGCGGAAGGAGCGGTCACGAGCCAAGTGGTGGTGTTGTTCCCGTTCCCGTATATCGTCAGAGTCGCCATCGTCTCCTGGGGAGCAGACCCGCATTGGCCAAAGGGGCACGTCAGCGTCGCGACGCCCGTCACAATGCTCCCATCAGGGTTCGAGGCGATGGCCGTAATGGCGGTGGTGCCAACATTCAGGAGCGTAGCAAGCCCCGCAGGGGCTCCAAGTCCTCCCGGATTGGGCCCTGGTCCCCCGGTACTGTTAATAGTTGCAACCGTCACGTTGCTGGAACTCCAGGTAACTGTGTTCGTCAAATCCTGCGCGTACGGAGCTGAAGAATAGGTTCCAATCGCGATGAACTGCGAGGTTTGGTTGATGAAGTTATCCGTTTGACTCCCTGGCAGGACAGAAATCGAAAGGAGCGACTCCGGAGCCGTTGGTACGGCTGTCACGGTCAACGTCCCGGTGGCCGTTACTACGCTGTTGTCAGGGTTCCTGTATTGAGACGTGATGGTTGTCGTGCCCTGGCTCTTGGCAGTAGCAAGCCCAGTGTTGGCCCCAATGGTGGCAACTGCCGGGATGCTTGAACTCCAGGTAACATTGCTTGCAGCTGTCACGTCCTCCTGAAGGCCCGTGCTCCCCTGCGTGCCCAGCGCAATGATTGGCCGGTTTGGTTTATTGCCACCGACTGTGAGCTTGGACTTATGGACAGCGCAGTAATGGGTTCAGAGGTTCCGCCGATCACTGTCAAGGTCGCTGTTCCCGTCACCACAGAGCTATTTGGGTTGGTCAGGATGGCCGTGATCGTCGTGGTGCCCTTACCCACCCCTGTGGCAAGACCGCCGGCGCTTATCGTGGCTATCTGCGTGCTGCTCGAACTCCAGGCCACCTGCCCGGTCAAATTCTCGGTAGCGCCAGATGAAGCTGTTCCAATGGCTATGAATTGGCTTGTCTCGCCCGGCGATGCAACCGATTGGGAACCTGGAATGATGGTCAGCGAGGCCGGGGTGCTGCCGCCTCCACCGCCGCTTCCGCCCGTGACGGTGATCGTCGCGGTGGTGCTGGCGGCTCCGGGCATACTGGCCGTGATCGTCGTTGTTCCCGCGGAGACCGCGGTGGCGAGTCCGGAGGAATTCACGGTGGCCACGGCCGGCGTACTTGAGGCCCAGGTCACCAGGCCTGTTACATCCTGGGAACTCGATGGGTGACTCCCGTGGCCTATGATCCCCGTCGCGCTGAATTGCACGTGCTGCCCGACGGTTAGAGACTGCACCGCGGGGGAGACTTGGATGGTACCGACTTCAGTGTTGTTGCAGCCGGTAAATGGCACAACCAAGCCGGCGATCAAAATCGCTCCAAAGCGAAGACGGTTCAACATTTAAATCTCCTCGAGTTTCCCCACGCGGGTTTGACCGGATCAATTCGTCTGGCCGTAGCAATCCCGTAACCTATCGAAGCAACTCGAATACCGTTTACAATTCCCTCATTTTCTCTTTGGAATCAAGCCTTTGAGGGCATTCTTCTGCATCGCGGCGTATTCTCCTGTATACGCAGCCGGGGGAATGAATACGTTTGTTTGCACGTGATGGACAGCGCTTGTCCGGGCGCGAACGCAGGGCCTTCAGGCGAAATCTCAACGCTGATCGCTCTCAACTTGGCCGATCAATCTGCGGTGAGGCTTACTCCGTTTTAGAAGCCCGCGTGCAGAACCCCGTTTTGCCTCTGCCACCGCCAACCGCTACACTTCTCCCATCATGGCCATCGCGCACGATAACACTCCGGAACGGCTGGTGAGCGCCTCACGGGCTGAGGAAGAGCAGGGTTTTGAGCTGAAGCTGCGCCCCCGCTGGCTCAAGGAGTTCATTGGGCAATCGAAAGCCAAGGAGCAGTTGGCCATTGCGCTGGAGGCCGCCAAATCGCGCGGCGAGGCACTGGATCATGTGCTTCTCTTTGGGCCGCCGGGGCTGGGCAAAACCACATTGGCCACCATCATTGCCAACGAACTGGACGTGGGTTTCCAGCAGACCTCCGGGCCGGCACTACAGATCCAGGGAGACCTGACCGCGATCCTGACCAACCTGCGCGAGCGGCAGGTGCTGTTCCTGGACGAGATTCACCGCATGCAGCCGGTGCTGGAAGAAAAGCTCTACACGGCGCTTGAGGACTACAAGCTCGACATCATCATTGGGCAAGGACCGTCGGCGCGTACCCACGTGATGGAAATTCGCCCTTTCACTTTTATTGGCGCTACTACCCGGCCAGGCTTGCTTTCGTCGCCATTGCGTTCGCGCTTTGGGATTCTGCTCCGGCTGGAGTTCTATACCGAAGAAGAGTTGCGCGTAATCGTAGAGCGATCGGCCGAGGTAATGCAGGTGCCCATTGACCCGGACGGCGCGGCTGAAATTGCGCTGCGCAGCCGCGGCACGCCGCGCATCGCCAATCGCCTGCTGCGCCGGGTCCGCGACTTTGCGCAGGTCCGCGGCAGCGGCTCCATTGACAGGCCGACGGCCAACGCCGCACTGACCATGCTGGAAGTGGATGCACACGGTTTTGACGAGATCGACCGCCGCCTGCTCTTGGCCATTATTCAGAAGTACGACGGAGGTCCGGTGGGCCTGAGCACGCTGGCGGCAACCTTGGCTGAAGAGCAGGACGCTCTTGAAGAAGTCTACGAGCCCTTTCTCATCCAGATTGGTTTTTTGGACCGGACGCCGCGTGGCCGGGTAGCGACGCGCCTGGCCTATGAACACTTCGGCCTGACCATGCCAGGGCGGCAGACACCATTGTTTTAGGAAAACATATCAGGAGTTATCCATGGCACTAACTGAATCCACCATGCTCAAACTTGGAACTGCGGCTCCGGACTTTGCACTTGCGGATGTAGTTACCGGCAAGATAGTTCATCGGGACGATTTTCATGGCAGCGAAGCGCTCCTGGTCATGTTCATCTGCGCCCATTGCCCTTATGTGAAGCACATCGAGAAAGGGCTGGCGGCATTGAGCAAGGACTACGCGGGCAAGCCGCTGGGCGTTGTGGCCATCAGCAGCAACGATGTGGCCACGCATCCTGACGACAGCCCTGCCAGCCTAAAGCGACAGGCTCAGACGCTTGGTTTCGGGTTCCCTTATTTATACGACGAGACGCAGGCGGTGGCCCATGTTTACATGGCTGCCTGCACACCGGACTTCTTTCTCTTCGACGGCAGTATGAAGTTGGTCTATCGCGGCCAGTTTGACCGCAGCCGCCCTGGCAACGGCGTCGCGATTACAGGAGAGGACCTGCGTGCCGCCATCGATGCAGCGCTTGCCGGCAAGCCGCCGCTTGAGGAGCAGCAACCGTCGATCGGATGCAACATCAAGTGGAAGCCGTAGGAATCAATCTCGGACTACAATGCTCCGTGCCCCATCCTTGCGCTTTTCTTCTGGCGCAAGGGTGGGAAAGCACACAACTCACAGCGTCGGCGATCCATCCCCCAGCATTGCCTGGCGCACAATCTTGATCGGTGGGAAGCCCTGGCGCAGAAACTCGTTGTGGAACTCTTGCAAAGAGAAGGCCGCGCCCTGCTTTTTCTGCATGTCGGCGCGCAGCTTCATGATTTCCAGTTTGCCTAGCGTGTAATAGAGATACGTCGCGTCGCTTGTGCCGCGCTTGGTCTCCACCACTGCCGTCTCTTTCGACTGGTAGCCTTCCTTCTGGAAGAACTGAATCGCCTCGTCATAGGTCATCTTGCCGGTGTGCATCTGGATGCCGACTATAAAACGCGCATTGCGCAGCAGTGCGTCCTGAAGCTGGCCCAGGCGCAGAAACTTCGACTCGCGCTCGTCTTTAGCGCCGACGCCGGGCTGCCCGTAGCCTTGGTCGAGCATCATCTGCTCAGAGTAATGCGCCCATCCCTCGGCATTGGTATTAGCCCCAAGCAACTTGCGCACCCAGCTAGGCGCTTGGGGAACCCACAGAAACTGGATGTAGTGGCCCGGATAAGCCTCGTGAACCGCGGTCGAAATCACTGTGCCTACGTTGAAGGAGTGCATGAAGCCTTCGACCTCTTCGGGCTTCATCGACTTATCGGGCAGAGTCACATTGAAGTAAGCTTCCGTGGCATGCGTCTCGAAGGGCCCCGGTGTGTCCATGGACGCAAAAGTGGTGGCACGCATAAAGGGCGGCGTCTCTTCCATGATGGGCCGGACATCCGATGGAATCGTGACGATGTGGTGTGTGTTGATGAAACCTACCAGTCCGTCGAACGTTGCGCGGAAAGCGTCCAGAAGATGATCGGGCGAAGGATGGTTCTCGCCCAACTCCTCAAGGACGGCGCTCGGTTCTTTTGATGGCTCCAGCTCTTTGGCTATCTTTTTGAAGTGCTCCTGATTCTTGCGCAGGTCTGCCCAGCCAATTTCGAGCAGCTTATCGAGCGGAAGTTCCACCATCTCGTCGTACTTCAGCTTCTTGGAAAAAGAATCTGCGCCAATACGGTAATCGCCGTTCGATTGCGGAAGCAGATCTGCCTTCAACCAGCCAAGATAACTGTTCAGCGAGGCGATTACAGCTGCGTTTGTTTGCGCGAACTCAGCCTTCACTGCCGCGTCCTGCGCATCGGCAAAGGCCATGGGCACATCGTGCTCAAAGAAACTGACTATTCCGGGAAGTTGCTCGATGGCGATCTCGGTGTAGATGCGCGGCGGATTCTTCAGGTTCACGCGAGCATTGGCCAGCAGGCCGGGCATCTGCTTTTCGCGGGCGATGAGAGACCGCAATCTTTCATCCGGCGATGCGAACTTACGCTCCATCAGCGTAAAGGCACCATTCGCGCATGTACCTGAATAATTGTCCGCGTTTTTCTCCCACGGGCGAATTGTTTCCAGAGTCAGCAGGGTGGAACGGATGCTTCCTAGCATGATTTCGCGGTCGCCGCGCGTCGTCTGATCAAGCGCAGACGCATCGGCCGGGATGGCTTCGACGCGCTTTTCAAACACCTTCAGCGCAGTAATCTCCGCATCGATATTCTTGCGCGAGTAGTCTTCCAGCTGCGCGTCGTATTGGTGATAGCCGGCCAGGGTCCCGTTTGTTGGACCGTAATGAAAGTACACTTGGTCAAAGTACTCGTCGGAGACCTTCTGGAACTGCTCCTTCCAGTTATCGCTCGCGGCATAACCGCTAATCGCAGAGGACATACAGGCTCCCATGGCAAACAACGAAATAACTCTCTTCATGATGCCTCTTTTGGTCGAGGTTGGTAACTCATGCAGTCGCTGGCTCGGGCGCCAGGTTGGCAAGTAACTCGTGAATCTCAAGCAAGACTTCGTCCGGCCGCGTAGCAGCTAGAGGATACTTCAACATACCCTGCGGTGTGAACTGCGCACCACGCTTGGCATTGCGGGCGACCAATCGCATGAGATGCTGCGGATCGACGGCGGCGTTCTCCATGAACCGAATCTGTACTTCGGATCGCTTGCGGTCGATTTGCGCTATCCCCATACGCTCGCACTCCAGCCGTATCAAGCCCGCCTCAAGCAGGTACACGGTGGCGTCGGGCGGCGCGCCGTAGCGGTCTTCCATCTCGGCGCGGACCTCTGCGACAGCCGCCTCGCTCGTGGCACCGGCAATCTTCTTGTAGAGCCGCAGGCGTTGGTTCTCTTCCGGCACATAGCTCTCGTCGATGCGCAGCGCGATGCCCAGGCTAAGCTGCGTGGCGGGCCGTTCTTCGCTGCTCTCGCCCTTCATCTCCTTCACAGCGGCTTCAAGCATGGATGTGTACAACTCGAAACCAACCGCCTCGATGTGGCCGCTCTGCTCGCCGCCCAGCATGTTGCCCGCGCCGCGCAGTTCAAGGTCGAGCGCGGCAATTTTGAAGCCCGCGCCCAGGTCGCTGAACTCCTTTAGCGCAGCCAAACGGCGGCGCGCAATCTCAGTCAATTCGTTCTCGGGCGGAATGAGCAAGTAAGCATAGGCTCGGCGATTGGAGCGGCCAACGCGGCCGCGCAACTGGTATAACTCGCTCAACCCGTGCCGGTCGGCGCGGTTGATGAGCATGGTGTTGGCGAGCGGAATGTCCAGGCCGTTTTCGATGATGGTCGTAGCTACCAGCACGTCGAACTCGTGATGCATGAACGCCAGCATCACGGCTTCAAGCTCCTTTTCGCCCATCTGTCCGTGGCCAACCGCAACGCGCGCTGCGGGCACCAACTCCTGGATGCGCGAGGCGATTTCGTAGATGGACTCGACGCGGTTGTGGACAAAGTAAACCTGCCCGCCGCGCTCCAACTCCATTTCGACGGCCGAGCGGACAATCTTCTCATCGAACTTGGCCACCACGGTTTGAATCGCCATGCGGTCTTTGGGCGGCGTCTCAATAACGCTCATGTCGCGCAAACCGACGAGCGACATATGCAGCGTGCGCGGAATAGGTGTGGCGCTCATGGCTAGCACATCAATCTGCTTGCGCATCTGCTTCAGGCGTTCCTTGTGGCGCACGCCAAAGCGCTGTTCTTCGTCCACCACCAAGAGACCAAGGTCCTGGAATTTGATGTCTTTCGATAGCAGGCGATGGGTGCCGATGAGGATGTCTACCTTGCCGGTCTCGACGCGCGCGACGATGTCCTTTTGTTCTTTCGGCGTGCGGAAGCGCGAAATCATTTCGACGTTGATGGGAAATTGGGAGAAGCGTTTCTTGAAGGTCTCAAAGTGCTGAAAGCTGAGCACCGTGGTGGGAGTCAATACGGCCACTTGTTTGCCGTCCTGAACAGCCTTGAAGGCGGCGCGCATGGCGACCTCGGTTTTTCCGTAGCCCACGTCGCCGCAAAGCAGGCGATCCATGGGCATGGGGGATTCCATGTCGTACTTGATAGCTCTGATTGCCGATAACTGGTCGTCGGTCTCGTTATAGTCGAACGAGTCCTCAAACTCCTTTTGAAATTCGTTGTCTTTGGAGAAGGCCACACCCTGCACCGTCTCGCGCTCGGCATATAACTTGAGTAACTCGGCGGTCATGTCCTGCATGGCCTTGCGGACACGGGCCTTGGTTTTGGCCCACTGCTGCGAGCCAAGGCGGTTGAGCACCGGGGCCGGACCCGCGTCCGTCGAGCGGTATTTCTGGATCAGATCGAGCCGAGTTAGCGGCACGTATAATTTGGCAGCCTCTGCAAATTCCAGAATCATGAACTCGACGGAGAGGCCATCCTGCACAATCTCCTTGAGTCCCTGGTACTGCGCGATACCGTGCTCCAAGTGAACCACGTAATCGCCGATGGTGAGATCGCGAAAGTCGGAGACGAAAGCCGCGGTCTTTGACCGCTTGGGCTCGGGACGGGCCGCCACATCCGCGTCGTCGGAGAGATCGTTGGCTCCAAAGAGAACCAGGTTCGCGTCCGCGAAGCTGACGCCTGAGGCCAGCGGCGTGCGCACGATGACCGGCACGCGCAGATCGCCGGCCATGTAGCTGGCTTCATCCAGAACCGTTTCGCCTCCGGGACGCGATGTGCGGCTGCCGAGACGGTACGGGATCTGGTATTCGCGCAATACAGTGGCCAGGCGCTCCACATCGCCCTGGTTGGGAGCAGCCAGCACAATGCGAGTCTCGGCGGCGATCAGATTGCGCAACTGCTCAGTGAGGGCCGGAATGGAGCCATGAAACCGAAGCGTGGGCCGGGTGTTCAGTTCGATTTCGCCGAGGGTCCGGTCTTCGTCCAACACATCCACCACGCCAAGCTGGTCGATGTCGAAGCCAAAGTGCGACTCAAGCTGCGCCTGCAGCACTTCTGGACGCAGGTAGATATCCTCGGGCTGGACCAGGGACCCGATGCCGGAGCGCTCATGCCGCTGCTCGACCTTGTTCCACCAGCGCTCGATTTGGTTGCGCACCATGGCGGGCTCTTCGACAAACAACGCGCAACGAGGCACAAGTTTCAACAGGTGGCTCTCAGCGCCAGCCACAGAACTGAAAAACTCCCAGCCCGGAAAGACGCTAACGCCTCCGGCAGCAGCCAACTCGGCAGCCAGCTCAGCGTCTTCCCCTTCGACCCGTTGGCCGCTCAGGCGGCCGTGTACAGCTGCCAGCAGGCGCTCAGTGACCGGCGTTTCAGTGAGGGGCAGCAGTTGGGTCTCGTCGAGTCCGGACTGGGAACGCTGGGTTTCGGGGTCGAATTTGCGGATGGTCTCGATTTCATCGCCGAAGAACTCGATGCGAACGGGCCGGTCCGACTCGGGCGAGTAGACATCCAGAATTCCGCCCCGGCGCGTGAATTGGCCCGGCATCTCCACGAGATCCATCTGCGTGTAGCCCACCGAAGCCAGGTGGCCAGTGAGCACCTCCACGTCCACCTCTTCGCCACGCTTGAGGGTCACGGCCAGGCCGGCGTAGTAGTCGCGGTCAAAGAGCTTGAGGGCCGCAGCCTCGACCGGCGCAATGAGAATGGAGACCGCCCCGGTGGCCAGTTTGAACAGGGCCGCCGCACGTTGTTCCTGCACATCGGGGTGGGGCGAAAGATTTTCGAAAGGGAGCACGTCGTGGGCAGGCAAGCGGACAACCTGGGCGGGGTCCACGGTGCCGGTCAACTCGCAACCGGCCTTGAGCAAGGGTTCCAGCGCCTCTGCGGCCTTGTTGTCGGCCACCACCACGACCACCAACTGCTTGGCGGCCCGTGCCATCAAGGGCAGATACAACGCCCGCGCCGTGGCGGTCAGCCCGGAGACACGTCTCCGCCCCGCACCCAGGCTCAGATGCCTTCGTACGCGCTCAAATGCCGAAGAGTGCTCCAGCTCCGCGAAGATTTCGCGGACAAACGGGAGAATCATGTGATGCTAGTTTAGCAGCGGGAGAGAGGCTCCATCTCAAAACGGAACTGCCCGACGCCCTGCGTCTCAGCGCCCGACCAAAACGTCAAATTGAGCAATTGACCTCGAAATTAGCTATAATTCGGGCGACAAAATATTTCCACTTGCGCGGCGCCCAGTTTTTCGGCGCCCACATCTGAGGAGGCTGCAATGTTGAATCCGATGATGCTTCTTACAGCGTTGATCCTGTTTGTGTTCTCGCCAGCGCCCATGCCGAGGCCCCTGGCCCAGGATGCCACGCCCGCGCCTGCTGCCGCTCCCTCAAAGAAGCCCGTGAAACCCACCGCCGAATCGCAGGCGAAGGCCAAAAAACTGTACTCGATTGACTGCGCGATGTGCCACGGGGACAACGGAAATGGCAAGACCGACCTGGCCAGCGGCATGGGACTGAAGCTCGCCGACTGGACCAATCCGAACACGCTGAACGCAATGGCCGATGAGAATCTGTTCACCATCATCCGCAACGGCAAGGACAAGATGCCGCCCGAGGCGGAGGGCCGCGCCAAGGACGACGACGTGTGGAACCTGATCGTGTACATCCGCAAGATGTCGCAGGCGCCGGCAGATACACCGGCCAAGCCGAGCAATTAGGCCCTATCCTGACGAAGGCCAAGCCTCAGGTTTCGACTCGGAAACCTGAGGCTTGCCGCTCCTATTCCCCGCCCACCGCCCGCGAAAACCCATAAAAGAAATCCAGGGACTTCCAGTAAGAGTCCACAGGCAGGCGTTCGTCCTGGCCGTGGGCGCGGTCGTCATCGCGTTCCAATGCGATGGCGGAGTAGCCGTAGCAGGGAATTCCTGCCAGGGCAAAGTAGATTGAGTCGGAGGCGCCATTTTCCATCACCGTCGTGACCGGTGTGCCGGGCCAGATGGCTTGCGTCAGGCGGGTAAGCGGGTCAAAGACCTCTGAAATGGGGGCCGGCGGTACCATGGCCTTGCGCTCCGGCGCAGTGTCCGTGACCTCATACGAGTCAGACACGTACTTTACGCTAAGTTTCGGGTCGGCGAAGAGGGCGGTCAACTGGCGGCGAATTTCTTCAGGCGAGTGGCCGGGAAAGATGCGGCAGTTGACGTTGGCCTGGGCGGTCTGCGGCAAGGCGTTGTTGGCGTGGCCACCGGACAGGCGTGTTGCAACGCACGTGGTGCGGAAGTTGGAGTTGAAGCTGGGCTCGGCACTGAGGCGAGCCGCGGCGGCCAAGTCCGACGGGTCCGCAAGGATGGCCCGGATATCGGCCGCAGTCTGCCCGGTTTCCTGCCCGGCGAGGTTGGTGAAATAAGCCCGCGTCACCTCGTTCATTTCGAAGGGAAATCTGTAGGCGGCCAGTTTGTTGAGGGCGGCGGTGAGTTCGTAGATGGCATTGTCAGGCCGGGGAAGCGAACTGTGGCCGCCGCGATTGGTGGCCGTGATCTGGAAGTCGGAGTAGATTTTCTCAGTTGCCTCGACGGCGGCCACCACCGCGCGGCCATGGTCCAGTTCCACGCCGCCGGAGTCGGGATTGATGACGTAAGCGGCATCCACGAGGTCGCGATGATTGCGGACCAGCCAGGATGCGCCGTTGAATTTGCCTCCTTCTTCATCAGCCGTAAGCGCCAGAATCAGGTCGCGGCGGGGCTTGTAATTTTCTCGGTGCAGACGCAGGAAGGTGGCCACCAATGCGGCATCGGACTCCTTCATGTCCTGCGTCCCGCGGCCGTAGTAGTAGCCTTCCTTCTCGACAAACTGAAACGGATCGGTGGTCCAGTCGGAGCGCAGTGCCTGCACAACATCCATGTGGCATAGAAACAGCACCGGCTTTTGGGTAGCGGGACCGGCGGCGCGCAGGCGAACTACCAGGTTCTGCTTGCGGGCGTCGGGACCGAGAAGCTGTACGTCTTCGGCCGGAAACCCCGCGTCAAGGAAGCGCTGGCGCATGGCCTCGGAGCCGGCGGTGACGCTGCCCTGCGGCGTGTCTGTGGTATTGATCTCGATGAGTTGCTTGAAGACGTCGCGAGCTTCAGCGCGGTCGGTTGGCGAAGCGGTGGTTAATCCGGCCTGCGCTACGGCAAGCAGCGGGAACAATGCAGAGAAAACGGCAACCGGCAAGATGCGGCAAAAGCGAGAGCACATGGCGGAATTGTATAGGGCGGGCTATACCGGAACCAGAGTCGATATATCCCGAAGGCAAAACTTTCAAGTCGGCACGACCATCAGGGAGTGACGACCTTGCACAAAACCAAACAGGACACTGTTACTCTGGTTCCGGTCTTGCCCGGCAACTCTGCCGGGTCGCACTCAGGCCGCCTTTTTTGAGAGCACCGCCGCCAGACAATGGCGCACTACAGCTCGCTCTTTCCTCTCCAGTCCGGCCTGGCGTGCAACATCGATCTCCTGCGCGAACTTGGCTGGATTGACGTGCCCGGCGGGTTCAACCAGCAGCAGCGTACCGCCCGGCTTGAGCGCCGCAGCCGCCTCGCGGAAGAACACTTCGGAAGAGGGCATTTCATGCACGACGGCACAGGCCAGAACAAAATCCACAGTGCCGCTCAAATCACCTACGCCGAGGGAGCCGGGCTGGGCGAGTCGCGCGTCCAGACGCGGCAGCATACCTTTCTTTGCCGCGCGGCGGCGCAGCCGGTCGAGCATTCTGGGCTGGATATCCACGGCCACAACACGCCCGGAGGAGCCCACCATCTCAGCCATTGGCAAGGTGAAGAATCCCATCCCCGGTCCCGGTTCCAGTACCGTCATTCCCGCTTCGATGTGAGGACCAACCATGTCTGCAGGGTTTTGTATCCAGCGCCGAACCGGACTGGCCAGTAGGTACCCCATCCACCACGGACAAACATGATCTGCCATTTCGCTCCCTCCATGCCCCGGGGCTTTTGAGACGGATTGTCGAGCCGGCTTATTGCTCCGTGCCTGGCAGCAAAGCGTCCTGCCTGGTCTTACGCACTGGGAGTTGGTGCAGTTCCATCCCTTGTTTCCACGGCGCCGGATGGCGAGATTCGAGTGCGCTCTCAACTTGCACGGCCGAGGAAATCGTTCTATCGTGAAGCGGCTAATACTTTCGAGGTGCCCAATGCTTTCGAGGTTCGTTTCCGCAGCTTTTTTTGTTGCTTTCACAGTCTCCACCGTCGCCCAAATGCCGGACAAGCCGACTACGCGCCCCAAGATTACAGGGATCTCGCACTTGGCCGTGTACACATCCGACCCAAAGGCCGCCGACCACTTCTACCGGGAACTGATGGGCGCGGCCAAGCTGCCCGACCCCGAGAACGCAAAGGGAGTCCGTTACGCCTTCAACGACGTGCAGTTTGTGGAAGTGCTGCCGCTGCCTGCGGGACAGGGGATCAACCGGCTCGACCATACCGCATACAACACGGAGGACGCCGACAGGCTGCGAAAGTACCTCGCCTCCAAGGCCTGGAAGACCCCTCCGAAGGTGGAAAAGGGTTCCGACGGCAGTTGCTGGTTTTATGTAAATGACCCGGAAGGCAACAAGGTGGAGTTCGTTCAGCCTCCGCGCCTGCCCCAGCCGATCGCCGCCCCGAATGTTATTGGCAAACACATCATGCACGTGGGGATTCTGGTGCACAACCGGGCGTTGGAAGATACCTTTTACCGCGACCTTCTCGCCTTCAGGCCGTATTGGTGGGGCGGCATGAAGGACGGCGAAGTGGATTGGGTGAGCCAGCAAACGCCGGAGAGCCATGACTGGGTGGAGTACATGCTTGAGGAAACGCATGCCGGGGCAGCTAGCACGGGCATTCCGGCCGGCATGTCGCAGCACACGCTGGGCGTGCTGGACCACCTTTCGGTCGGCGTGCCTTCAGTGGATGTGGCGTTCAAAGTCCTCAAGGACGGCAACCGGCTGCCCGGCGCTCCCGCCGATGACCATCCGAAGATGGGCCTGGACGGCAAGGGCCAGTTCAACATGTACGATCCCGACGGCATTCGGCTGGAACTGATGAACTTCCATGCGACCGAGAAGCCCTGCTGCTCGCCCTTTACGGCGGACGATCCGGCGGAGTAAGTGTGCTCACTCCAGCTTATTCCTCTTCAAAGTAATCTGAATCTATTCTTTGAATCTTGTAGGTGGTTACTGGCTCTACACCAATTCCGAACTCGAGGCTCAGACTGGCAAGTTGTTCGCCGTCGATGAGGATTATCTTTTTCTCAATCCGGTTCACATACTCTTTGGCTTCCGAGGAGAACTGCGAGGTCGTAATAAAGACGCCTTTACGTGCCCGTTGGCCTTCCAGGCTGCCTGCAAACGACTGAACGTCGGGGCGGCCTACAGTTCCCTTCCACCTCTTTGCTTGCACGTACACGGCGTCAAGACCGAGCCGGTCCTCTTTGATGATTCCGTCAATCCCGTCATCGCCAACTTTACCGATGGCTTTCCCTGCATCCAGTCTGGATCCTCCATATCCCATAGCAACGAGCAGATCGACGACCAGTTTTTCGAAAAAGCTGGGTGTGGACTTCGAGACTCTCTCCAGAAACTCGACGGCGATTTGATTGTGGAGTGCTTGATAGCTGCTATCAAGTAGCTCTTGCGGTGTCTGTTGGATTGGTTCTTGCACCAACTGGAATGGCTTGTCGGATTCGGATTTGCCTGAAGGTGGGCGTTTTATGAACTCGAGGAAACTCGGATACTGACTTAACGTTTCGAGATCGATTTTGGGTAGACGGCTCTTGAGAAGTTCCATGCCCTCCTGGGTGATCTTGAACTTTCCCCGAACCACTGTTTCGATAAGACCAGCTTTTGCCATGTATATCTTGGCCCAAGAGACCCTATTGATGAGCTTCCGCTGCTTGCCGCTTGGCAGCAGTTCTGATCTCTCTTCATCTTTTAGAGAAAGGGCATCGGCGACTTTTTCGGAGACCTCCGAAACCGTGTGCTCTTGTCCGTCTCCGGTGACCTGGAGAACCGGCAGCATCAAGCTTTGATAATCAGGAATTGGCATCGCTGAAGTATCCTCCAAATCTCACTGGCAAACAATATAGAACGGAAGGAAGATTGTAGTATATGAAGGTTGCTCGTGAGAGAACCAAACCTCAAGTCCTTGGTTAAGTGCCGCCTAATGCCCATCGCGCTAGAATTCACATATGGCCACCACCGCGCTTTCTCCCGAAGTCATGGCTAAGTACGAGCCTGTGATTGGGCTCGAGGTACACGTGCAACTGCTAACCGCCACCAAGGCATTTTGCAGTTGCGCGAACCAGTTCGGCTCGGAGCCTAACACCAACATTTGCCCGGTGTGCCTGGGTCTGCCGGGCGCACTGCCAGTGCTGAACGCACGTGCGGTGGAGTTTGCCACGCTGGCTTCGCTGGCGCTGAACTGCGAGGTGAGGGAGCGCTCCATCTTTGCGCGCAAGAATTATTTCTATCCCGACCTGCCCAAGGGCTACCAGATTTCGCAGTACGACAAGCCGCTGGCCGAGCATGGCTGGATCGAGGTGCCTACTTCTGATGGCACTACGAAGCGCATCGGCATCACTCGCCTGCACATGGAAGAAGACGCCGGAAAGAGCCTGCACGAGGGCTTTGCCGACTCGGCCACACATACTTATCTCGACCTGAACCGCTGCGGAACGCCGCTGGCCGAGATTGTCTCCGAGCCGGATATCCGCACACCGGACGAGGCATTCGAGTACCTGACACGTCTGAAGGAGATTCTGCTTTATTGCGGCGTTTCCGACTGCAACATGGAAGAGGGCTCGCTTCGATGTGATGCCAATGTAAGCGTCCGTCTTAAAGGCGCACCCAAATTTGGCACCAAGGCCGAAGTGAAAAACGTAAACAGCTTCCGCTTTGTGCGCGCCGCTCTGGAGTACGAGATCGAGCGCCAGATTGAAGTCATCGAGAGTGGCGGGCGCGTGATCCAGGAGAGCCGGTTGTGGAACTCCAATGAGGGCCGGACGCACTCGATGCGGTCAAAGGAGCAAGCGCACGATTACTGCTACTTCCCCGAGCCGGACTTGCCGCCGCTGATTGTTACCCCGGAGTTCCTGGCGGAGACAAAGAAGAAGCTGCCCGAACTGCCCGAGGCGCGGCGCGCACGGATGATCGCCGAATACGACCTGAACAAGCAGGACTCATTCACTTTGACGGCTGAGAGGGAGTTTGCAGACCGCTTTGAGGCCGCCGCCAGGACTGCGCGCAATCCGCGGCGCGTGGCCAACGTGCTGCTGAGCGAAGTGGGCGGGAGGCTGAAGGCACTGAACCTGGAACAGGAACAGTCGCCGGTGTCGATGGCCGGCATTGTGATGGCCGCCGATCTGCTGGACGAGGGGAAGATCAGTTCCAAGCAGATGAAGCAGATCCTCGATGTCTGCTTTGAGAAGGGCGAGGATTTTCCTGCTGTCTATGAGCGGGAGAAGCCGGAACAAATTACGGATTCCTCGGCTCTTGAAGCAATGATCGACCAGGTAATTGCCGCCAACCCAAAACAAGTGGAGCAATATAAGGCCGGCAAGACGACCTTGGCAGGATTCTTTGTGGGTCAGGTGATGAAGGCGTCGAAGGGCCAGGCCAACCCGGCGCTGCTGAATGAGTTGGTGACCAGAAAGCTTGACGCCTGAGGTGCCAAGAAGCCTTAACCGGTGGGCCCCCGATAATTGGGGATACGGTGGAACCTGGCAGTTTGGTTTTGCGTACGAGTCTGTGGGCCATTCCCGTCTCTTTGAAAGGAGATTCCCGCGACATGGCAAACGGCAGACCTCTACCTATCCGAGTACTTCTCTCGACCATCCCACTTCTTCTACTTGCGTCCTGTTGTGGCAGATCTCACCATCATGGGATGGCTGTGGTCAGCGCGCACAGCGACGGGCCTGTCAGGATTCATCAAATGGGCGGCGACATCGACGTGAAAGAGGCTCCGCAAGGCGCAAACCTTGAGACCATGGACGGCAACATTCACCTTGGTCACGTCGATTCCGCTGCCAAGCTGCACACAATGGGCGGAAACATCACGGTCGAACAGGCAGGCGGCTCGGTCGAAGCCGAGACCATGGGGGGCGAAATCCGCATCAATAGCGCCTTTGGGCCCATCAAGGCCTCGACCATGGGGGGCGACATCAAGGTACGAGTAGCCGGGACATCCAGTAACCAGCGCGACATCCAGCTGTCATCCAAGGCCGGCACCATTGCGCTCACGGTACCCAAAGATTTCCCGATGGAGGTTGGCATCACGCTGGCATACACCAAGAACAGCAGCCAGGAATTTCGCATCAGCGAGCACCTCGGCCTTACCCAAAGGGTTAGCCGCGACTGGGAGTCGGGCTTTGGCTCACCCCGCAAGTTCATCCGCGCAACCGGCCACGTGGGCAATGGCCAGAACCGGGTGACCATCGACACCATCAACGGCGATGTGATCATCAGGCAGGAATAGGCTTGGATAGCGCCAAGCCACGGAGATGCACGAGGAGAAAAGCCCGCATCTTCAGGGAATGAGCCGGTCCGCCTTTGCGAGCTACTTGACTTTCAGTTCAACCTCGAACTCTTTGCGCGCGTCCCAAGTGCTGACGGTTTTTACGACGCTCTTTTTGCCGTCTTTTTCCGCCCACAGTTCATGGTCTTCAACCATGCTCACCTGGGCAAAGCGGAACTTGCCATCGGCGACCGAGGTGAAGCTGCGGATGGACTTGGTCTTTAGGTTCTTGAGGAAGACGGTGGCGCCGACCAACGGTGTGGAACTTGCGTCAACCACGTAGCCAGTAACCACGCGCTGGCCCATGATCTGCGCCTGCCCCGCGGACAACTCTGCTGGAACCAGACCGGCCACAAGGGCGACATACACCAACCCCGCCACCAAACTCGCGCGATTCAACTTCACTCTTCTTCCTCTTCCTCAACTACCGGTTCGTCGTCCTCGTCCAGATCGTCGTCTACCCGCGTCAATTCGAGCGGTTCCACGCCGACCACCTCATACTCGGTGCCGCATTCGTCGCAGGCGACCACGTCGCCTTCTTCCACTTCGTCCAGTTCGACGTCTAGTTCATTCTCGCATTCCGGGCAGTTGGGCATGGCTGCCTCCTCTCTTTCCAAGGCATTTCGATCGGTAAAATGGCGGTACTTTGTGGTGCAACATGGCTAGTTTTAGGTCAAAACTCCTCGCAGGTCAAGTGGCCCAGATCACACATGTAAGGGGTTCTCTAAACGGCGGAGAATCCCCCAGGCGGTTCCGCAAATCCTTTGACTCGGCAAGTTCAAATTGGTTCGGTGGCACAATGTCCGCCGCACCGCAATGACACCTACCCCTTCCGCGGGTTACCCTGAGAGAGACGATGCCCCGGATTGGCTCCAGTCCGTTTGCTTTGCCCGACTTCAACGGCGCTACCCGCCGCCTGGTCCTAGTGAACCTGTGCGGCTATTTTGCCTTTCTGCTGGTGCATTTTGCGTCTCCCGGGATGGCCTCCGGACTTTTTAACGCATTTGCTTTCGATCCCCATCTGTTTCTGCATGGCGAAGTTTGGCAGCCAATCACGTACAGCCTGGTTCATCCGGGGCTGATCAGCACCCTGTTTGAGCTGCTTTCGCTGTGGTTTCTGGCCGGCTTTCTTGAAAACTACCACAGCGCCAACTGGGTGATGGGCCTGTATGCCGCTTCGGTTCTGGGAACTGCCGTGGCATCGACCGCGATTTATGCCTGCGCCAGTACCCTGGGATTTTCGGTTTCGGCGGTTCCCATCTACGGCTGCATCGGCGGCATTTTCGGACTGTTGGTGGCCATTGGGCTGCTTTATGGGGATGTGCAGTTCCTCCTGTTCTTCACCATCGGCATCAAGGCCCGGTACATGGTGGCTGTCTACGGGCTCATCGCCATCGCCATGCTTTTTGGCGATCAGCGCATGTACGCCTTTGCCCAGCTTGGCGGAGCGCTCGGCGGGCTGCTTTACATACGTCTGGCCCCGCGCCGAGGCGTCAACTTCGCATTCAGCGAAAGCTGGTACGGGCTGCGAAACCGCTACTACCGCTGGAAACGGCGGCGCGCATCCCGCAAGTTTGAGGTCTACATGCGCTCCCAGAGATCGGAAGAGCG